>Ga0180217_1002035_pt1 | contig 19778 bp, 9 predicted proteins | sample eDN3rd37CBELigOP_FD_128521 | JGI IMG/M metagenome (GOLD analysis project Ga0180217, IMG submission 128521) | Enriched Organic Plus compost microbial communities from Emeryville, California, USA - eDNA 3rd pass 37_C BE-Lig OP (version 2) (version 2) ... | reverse complement strand
GGAGGAAGAGAGGGAGGAGGGGAGGGAGGAAGAGGAGAGGGGGGGGGGGGGGGGGGGGGGGGGGAGGGGGGGGGGGGGGGGGGGGAGTGGTGCGGGCTAAAAAAGGCAAACACGGTGTGCGCTTAACGGAAGCGAGCAACTATCGCTTAGCCTGTCTGTTTGAGAGAACATTGGGACTGCCTACAAACTCACTCTCCCAATCTTGGTGCACGAGCTTTGAGCTAGCGCAAATGACGAACAATCTACGCCCTATGCTGAATTGCAGATAAGAGCCTTGAGAGGGTTTGTTCTCGGCATGCTGGCAATGATACGCACGAAGAACGGAATGATGATAATCGAGCCTCGGTCTTCTGACTCGGTGGCTGGGGAATACAGGAATAAATATGGATGGGACTTCCGCTGACAGCGGTGGGCCATGTGGTGATTGATAAAGAAAGCGATCCATGCTTAACAGTTGTCTAGCATATCCAGTATGTCTAATCCGAGCAGGAGGACTATGATTAGCGGGAGTTGGGGTACACAAATGATCGATGGCTCGAATAAGTGAAGTTACATCTTAATGAAAGTGCGCACTCAATGGCCATGCGATAGAAATTAGCACAGGAAGCACACGCTTGGGGACTAGTGTGGAGATATGGAATCCGGACATGGCGACCTGCGAGCCATGAAATGAATGGGCTGATATGCAATGAAGGGCAGTGCAGGAAACGTTAGCTGCAGGAGCCACTGCATGCAATCAGACTTGCATCCAAGTCATGACTTCCGTGGTACGCTTGGAAATAGGGTTGAAATCAGTGACTAGAGGACGGACTCGCACAGCCTACGGGATGCATGAGGCGGCACGATGGTTAGGTGCAGGTGAAGTTGGATTTATCGTCACTGTCAATTGGTTGAGAACAAGAATAGGAAGATATGGTGTGGATAAGTTAGAAGTGGAAGCAGTGATTCTTGCTATCATCTCTCGGTGGGATATGAACTAGGAACAACTCGGAAGTGATGTGGGTGCAGAAGCAGCATCGATAGATGAAGTGCACTACAATGGTGGATTAGCAACCACCTGTCGTGCTTGTGACCCATTCATTCTTCTCCTCGTCTAGGCATAAGGGATCGTCTCGGTTGGCGAGTTGTGCAATAATGTCTTGTGCAGCAACCTCTGGATCCACCGCGGTTTCAAGGAATTTGAGTTGTTGCATTAGTTCTCGACGTGTCTCCTACATGGATCATCATGAGTGATGACGAATCGAGGGGAGGGTGAGGGTAGGGTGAGATGATATCGGATACATACATCAAGCGATTCAAATACAAGACAAAGCAACGTCAATTGCGCAACGTCAAGTCTTCCCAGGCAAATTTTCGCGTCCAATTGACCGCCACATGTGGCTCATCGAATATACTACCGCTCTCAGGCGCGCTACTAACCTTCAGGATCTCGAGTTGGTCGGGAGCGTTCTTCTTCTCTCTTCGCGACATCCGTACTTCGCTCGGGTTAGGCACGTGGTGTGAATTGAATGTAGGAGGGTTGCCAACTTGATCACGCAAGAATTAGACCTAGCCTGCGAGGGTTATACAGAGCACGTGTAGATTTCCAGAGTTCTGCACAAGTGGAAAGCGGCGGGGAAATGAGATAAAAGCGTGAATTTGGTGTGTAAACCGGGGGTCAGACTAAATTAGAACATATACATTACTACATCACAACATGAGCTATCGTTCCCCACTGCAAAACGGAACGTTACACACACCTGCCCCTATCAAACACTGGTCCGATGTGAGTGTTCCGTTACTTCAAATTTTCGTTAAACTGCGCGACTTTCGGGACGAATATCTCGCCTGCGCGCAAGTGAGGTACGTATAAAGCTGTAGCAATTCATTTGCACACGCTTTCGGTTGCCGATGATTATAATCAATACTATCAAATCTGTCAATCCACTGACCAACCATGACGTGAAATGTATTTCTTCGATGATGGCACCTCGCTCCGCAAGTATTTCGCGCGTCTTGCTCGCTCAGTTGGCGTATATACTCACTGGTTTGCCTCACCTTCTCACTTTGCTATAGGTGTGCTACATTTTGCATGGTTTTTTACTCAGCTTGACGATCGCGTGCACTCGGAATCGACACTTCCGCTGAACTCTTCAATGATGCAATAAACCTATAAAGAGCGCTTTGCGCTGTATTGATCCAGCTTATTGGGACACAGACTCGCCCAAACCCGTTAATTGGGACCAGGGATACATGCTTGACTGATGGCCGTCGGACCAGATCACCGACAGCGCGTATTGGCCACGAGGAATCATACCGACGGGACGAACACTCTCGGGAACCATATGCGGCTTGAGGATGGGGCGGCCCGTAATCTCGTGCACGCACCCCGCGCACTTGCAGGCCAGTCGGAGTTCACGCGCTGGGATTTTCCTGATAAGCTTACCTGCCGACGACGACGTCGCTTGGGTAACTTCTGTTGTGTCAAAGATCAGGATCTGGTTTGAGTCCGCACTGTACTTGGCGCTGTAAACTTGACGCGTCAAGTTCCGACGGTTCACAGGTGACGTCATCTCCAAAACATACTGAGCAATGTCATCGTAAACCTTCTGAGCATTCTTTCTTATCTCAGCGTATTCATCGGCTTCGGTCGACTGCGGGGTGGGGGGAGAGGAGTTGGGGTTGGCAATGGGAGAAGACTCCTCAGTCCGTTCCTGGACGCTGGAGGTCGACTTCAGGTGTTTGGATGCGAAAGGGATGGAGAATGTGGAAGATGCTTGCTTCGATGGTGATGCATTCGCATTTGTGCTGATGGTGGTGGTTGGTGCAGGTTTGCTGGCATTCGTATGCTGAGCTCGCTGATCGGCATCGCGCGCACGGAGAATAAAGGGATCTCCTGAATCACTCTGCTGCGCAATCTCAGGTAGCATTGGCAGCTGGTAGAACTTGTCAATGCCCCAGTCCTTCGCCAATTTGTGTCGGAAGCGAGTCGAATCACCAAAGATGTGATGCCGCCTTCGGGTATCCGGGCATTCGAAGTAAGCCATATTTTCAACAACACCTAACACGGGAACGCCCGTTTGATCGAACATGTCAATCCCTTTCACAACGTCAACAAATGAAAGCTTGGAGGGAATTGTCACGATGACTGCAGCCGTAATCTTTAAGGTCTGCGCAAGAGTCAAGTGAATGTCACCTGTTCCCGGAGGCATGTCGATTACCAGATAGTCGAGGTCTCCCCAATGCGTTCTTGTCGCGAGCTCGGCAACGAGTTGTGATGCCAACGGACCACGGATCAACGCCGCAGTCGAAGCTCCCGATGAACCTGACTGGTTACCCGTGGGATCCTTGACGCGTGAGCTTGGAACCCATCCATAGCTCATTAGCTTCACTCCGCTGTACTCTAGGGGCTCGATGAGTGAGTCGTTGGTATCAGTCACATACTCCTTCAGTTTTACTTCACGTGGGCTCACCATAGTCGGCAGCGATGGGCCGTAGAGGTCTGTATCGAGAAGCCCAACTCGTACTGGCCGCGGTGAGCCTCCTGCCTCGACTCCATCTGCTGTTTCAAGCTGCGATAAAGCATAAGCAAGATTCACTGCGACGGTTGACTTGCCGACTCCACCCTTTCCAGAAGAAACCGCGATAATATTGCGAACATTGACAAGCCCTCTGGGTCCAACAGCTCCTGGAGGAGTAACATGCGTATTTGCGGCTCCGGTTGTGCTCTTGGATGCTGTTGTGAACTTGGCCAGCTCGTTAGGGGTGGAAGGGGAAGCTAGTACCACCCGAACAGATCGCATCCAAGGCGTCTCAGGCTTGCCAATCCAGCTCGTCAGCATAGACTCGATCGAGCGCTTGATATCACGGTATTTCGGATGCAGTTGCAGTTGCACCGTGACGACACCATCTTTCTCGAAAACTTGCGTCAACACTCCTGAGGATACAACATCAGCGCTTTCTCCTGGTGGTACAATCCCACTCAGTGCTTTGATCACCTGCTTTTCATTCTGGCTATAGACGCCTGGGGATGTCGTGGTTTGTGAAGCGGCGGCCACTCCAGAGTCTAGCATTGCTGCATGGGGTGATGACCGGACGATCGTACTCGCCACGTAAGTTCGTTTGAAGTTGGAAACGGAGTGAATCCAGCTGACGTGAGAGGATTCAGCAACCCTCACAGGAAGAACATGTCTCTGAAGCAAGCTTGAAGCATTGCTAACACTGCATAGAACTCGAGCTCCGAGAGCAAATCCACTCGACGTGCTCGAACGAGTACTGGATGTAATTATTCCGCTCGGGGGGACCGTTCTAAGCCTCTGAACGGCTGTACCAAGCCTCCGTGTAAGCATACTTGGTCACTTGTGTAGTCTGCTCGCGTCCTCGCAGCGTCTACTAGCTCAGTTTCGCGTCTTGAAGTGGGGATTCTGAACACGTGCGATTTGGCAGGTTTCTGCGTGATACCTGTGCAATATCGGTGAGAATTAGTTTATATCTGCAGTTATACGTCGATATAAAATGTTTTTTGGTTCGTCGTGGCCACGTTAGGCAAGAAATACAACTGCAACCAGTGTCGCGCTTGAGCGTACTTTGGGTGAATTCATCCACCCTCATACGGTACTGTATGCCGATCCCGCTCCCGCATTCGGGTGCGAAAACCAATTTCACCACAGAAAGCAGACTGCTGGGATATGCGTTACTCGGGCTGTGACACTAGGCGACTCAAGGGCGTAGTGTAGGCTCAATCTAATGCTCCTTACGACTCCATTTCAACAGTTTGGACCCAACTTACTATGCAAACACACACGTATGGCGCCGGATCATGCTCCCGTACAGAGTGCGAAGATCAGATATCAAGCGCGATTAGGCTTGTGACTTGCTCAAGAACTCACAAATGCATGACAATCCACTTTTCATTCAATATAGGACCTGCTTGCATCGCGGCCATGTCATCCCAGCAAATCGCCGCGCCCGAGGCAAGCACCACCAACCACCGACTGTTCGGTGAACACAACCTGACATTCTACACCATCCTGTTGCAAATCCTGCACCGACCCGAGGTTGTGATCAAGTCAGGTAACCAAAAGACCAGATTTACGTTGTCTGCTGGTGTCCGAAAAGCCCTCATGCATGTGCTCTCATATGCTCAAGTTGGCATCGAGACGTTCCAGCAACAGCAACAGCAACAGCAACAGCAACAGCAGCAGCAACAGGAGGCCAGTGCAGAGCAAGAGAAGCGGGCTGTCATCGCATCAGCAACGGAAGAGAAGCGTCAGCCATCCAGCAAAAGTGACGAAGTCGCTCCCCCATCGAGCAGCGCACCGACGACCAGTACGACATCGAGTGCTGTGTCCAAGAGCACTGCCGCCAAAGCTAATGCAGGCGCGCCTGCGGTTGAGAGCGGTGAGCGCTTTACGTGCGCAACATCCAAGGAATCATTTGCCACACTTGCAGAGCTACGCCAATTCATGAAGTCTCCCTTACACGTCTTTAACCTGAAACGACTTCAGAACAATCAAGAGATCGTCTCGAGAGAGGAATTCGAGTTGGCGCAAGAGGACCCTGAATTCATGGACCTACTCACAGTGCGAGCCATCGCTCGACAACCGAGCGTTACTGAAGTCGAAACTGAAAGAGACGACGAGGACGCAAGCAAGAGGAAGGGAAAGAACGACAGAGGCAAGAAAGCAGTTAAGGGCCAACAGACGACCAAGAAGGCGACCAAGCCGGGCAAGAGCAAGTATGATTACAGCGATGAAGAAGAAAGCGAAGAGGGACCTGAGCCAGAAGTGGAATCAAAGAAGGCCAAGACAAGTTCACAGAGAGCTCGAGTTGCCTTTATGAACGAGAGTGACGACGATGATGCAGCAGAAAATGTCGTTGGGGTAGATACGACTGGTGCATACGAGGCAACCAGGAAAGGAACTGAACCAGAGGAGACGTACGATGATGAGATTGTTGATAGTGACGAAGATTATGACTCAGAGGCTGAATCCCAGTCGTATTCGGAGGCAGAGAGTGTTTTGGATGTAGATGACTTTGAATCCGACTATGACAACGCCCCTGGTAAACGATCACGATCACAATCGCGTTCTCGTTCGCGTGAACGTGAGCGTCGCGGGGACAGTAGCGAGGAACAAGTCGGAGCTGCTTTCTCCTCACCGGTCATTACCATCGAATGCCCAGCACTCTCGCCCGCAGACGCTGACCTGTTCAAGCGTGCCTTGTTGAAATCCTTTTTAGGCGTTGAAACAGTAGAAGAAGCACGTCGGTTTGTTGGGCTGTCTGACCAGTCTGATGCTGGAAATACTTCTTCAGAGGCGAACCCAAGTGGAGATAGCGCAAAGCAAGGACGATCGCAGCGAATTCGACCCTCTAAGCTTACACCTGAGCAGAAGAAGGCACTCAACATTATGAAGGCCTTAGACTCTGTCCCCGACCTCACCGGCCCGTTTTCGGTGACAGTTTATCGATCGCTGATTCTTCCTCCCAAGGTGCCATTCCCCGACAGCCCCCTCGACGCCCTTCGCCTGATGTTCCAACTTACTGCCCTACCCTTAAATGTACCCGCCGCACACTACAGTGTCCCGCGACAACGCTGGGCAATTTTTCTTACCATGGGTGGTAAGTTTTCTGGTGCAATTTTTGACGGTAGCAACTGCCTCGTGCATCGAACGTTCCAGAACTATACTACTCGCCGCAAGCAAGGTGGTTCACAAAAGGCGTTTGACCAAAAGAACGGTCGAGCTCGTAGTGTCGGAGCTACAATTCGTCGCCAACAGACGGTACGATTCCGTGAGCGCGTCCATGAATGTTTGTTTGACTGGCGCGAAAACCTCGCAACCTGCCATCGCATCTACTTATTCGCTCCAGGAGACAACCGCTCGTTGTTCTTTGTCACCCAGGAGGAGCAATCCAAATGGCTCGCCACTGGTGGTGCCAACACCAGTGTTCGTCAGAATGAGCTGATCTCAGTCGTCCCTCCGCTTGATCGCACTGTTGGCACCATTGGTGCATCTACCCAGCCCACTGTGGTTTCAATTGAGCAAATGAACCCTAGATCCATTCCACTGTTGTCAAAATATCAAAATACGTTAATTGCTGATAGTGAATCACCAGAACCCTTTACTGCGGAAGACATCTGGACATGCCTCCATGAAGTGCAGTTTACGAAGCAGTCCAACCTTGTACTTCATCCACTTTGGAGTCAAGCCAACTTGCAATCCCAGTATCTGTACTTGTTCAGACGCGACGATCCACGACTCAGGGGTATCCCTTTCAGTGTGCGTAAAATCAACCACGAAGAAACGTGTCGAGTGCATCGGGAGTTGACTGGATGTGTTATTGATCGAGCTGCCCCGTCATTCGAAGTCGACGAAGCGGCGCAGGATGACCTGGATCCGGAGCGCTCCGCTGGAGCCTCGTCGGGGACCAAGTTCGGCAAGTCAAGAATTCTCGCTAAGTTCTTAAGGTCGTATGCAAACCCGCCCAAAACGATTGAGGATTTTTATGTTGGTTGGATTCGTCCTATTCTCTGCGCCGCTTTGAAGGCACGCAACCGCAAGACTCGCGAAGAACTTGTTGAACGAATCAGTGACTGGTACGCGGAACTTCTCGACAAGTATGAAGATGGTGCAGACATCCCCCACTTGGAATTGGTCAACGCTTTCCTCGACGAAAATCCAATTCTCCTTTCAGCACCCTTAAACGTCCAAGTTGGTCGCCTGCCACGTCCTGACTCCAGTATCATTAATGATATGAGTTCACAGCAGCAACAGGAAACCATGAATGAGCCCGCAAACTCTCCGCTCTTTGTGGGTGCTGCAGTCATGCTTTCGCGTGTCGAACAAGAATTATGCGAGTCCCTTGCCAAAGCTCACCAGCAAGCTCTGGAACGCGCCAAAGCACAGAAGAGCGCGGCAAAATCCACATCTCAGAAACAAAGAGACGAGGAAGATACCAGCAGTGATGATGAGAGTGCTGAGGCCCGAGCCACCACGTCATCCTCGTCCTCGTTGAGGATTGGAAGCATTCTTGCCAAGACAGGTATGCGCGATGGTTCAAAGCTCTCTGCCTACGCGAAATTGAACGAGGCATCTCAATCATTTGCACACGTTGAGGCCATGGCACGAGAACTGTTCGGTAGTGGTGGTAATCCACAATCATTCGGAAGTGATGAGAAGCAGTCCACTCAAGTGACTTCTACCGAAGAGCAAGAACACGATGTTGCGACAGAATGGAGTCACTTGATCTACGTGCTCACAAGCCGTTTCCCAGAGGATGTCAACGCTCGATTGTCGTGTGCATATGCGAACAGAACAATTCTTCACTGGCTCTGCAACGAACAGGCCACTGAGGACGTGTTGTATCCGCTTCTGGATGCTGGAGCCGATCCATCTATGCTCGATGCGCATGACAATGCTCCAGCCGATCTCGCTGATGAACAAAGTGAATGTATGCGAGCTCTAGAGTTCTACGCCGGAGAGCACGCTGACGAACGTGACTGGTACGAAGACTGTGGCATTATTCCGTACGACCCAGAGCTCGAGAAGGCGAAAATCCAGCGTGAGAAGGAACGCAAAGCACGCGAGGCCGCGGCCCGGCATGCCGCGGCAGAACGCCGAGCTGAGATTCAACGCGAGCGTGAGCGACAACGCGAAGAGGCACAGCGCCGGGCCCAGAAAGCTGAAGAGGAGCGTAAGGCCGCGCTTATACGAGAACAGCAGCGTGCCGCGGAGCTAAAGCAGGCCGAGAAAGAGCGTCTTCGTAAGCTGTATGGTATGACTGAAAAGGAGAAGCGTCAAGAGGAGGCCAAGCGACGGGCTCAGGTGTACCGAGAGCTGGCTGGACTTGGCAAGGCACCCAAGTGCGCATATTGCAACGAGCCTATTGCGTCAATCCCCTTCGAGCGTTTGTCGTATCAGTATTGCTCCACGAAATGTATGCGAGACCATCGTGACGACCTTGGTGAGTAAGTGAACTTGTCTGGTGCACATCATTCGTGCTCCGTACTTAGCTGACGTACACCTTGCGTACTTCTAAGCTCATGGTCACTGCATCGTAATGAAGGTGCGAGGCCTAACACCATGACCGCGTCCACTGAATGACTGAATGACCAATCGAATTGCCTGCCACCAGTTCCAGAACGGGTGGATGGGATCTTCTGGATTTTTGCCGCGCACAACTGCTAGCGTCTGGAAATCCATAGATCCCGGTCAGTATTAATGTTTTAATACATACGGACTGGAGTGGGACTATCTCTTGTAGTGTTTTACTAAATTTGGAGCCTGTGTAACCACCGCACTGCCCACCTAATTCGCATATGAGCCAGCTCCCTGGATCCACCGAGGCTAAAGCGCCTGCGCAACGCAAGATCTCGAGCTACTTCGCACGCATCCCAACGCCAGCCTCGCAAGCTTCGTCAGCTTCATCATCGAACTCGCAGCGTGCCGTCCCAGATGTCGCAGCCCCACCCACGCCATGCAACTCGGTCGCCACCGCCGAAGAGCGGACATCGGACAGAATCGTCCTAGTCGAGCAATCTCAGGCTTCACAACAGCTATTTTCCCAGCAAGCCTCGCAGCAGGGGTCCTTGTGCGGGTCTCAGTGGGGCGCCAGTCAAGTGTTTGCAACCCAAGCATCGCAGTGCTCCACAATCTCCGAGACGAGCATCACGAACTTACTCGAAGACGGAAGCAGTAGCAAATCCGGAGGGCTAACACGCTACAGAGCCCCGGAATGGTATCGCACCGCGACGGGACCCATGCTCCCCGGCCGTAAGGAGCTTACAGCTGAGACCCCTCAGGCGGAAAAGGCAGCCCTGTGGCGCCAGTGGTCCGCTTATCACAGCAATCTTGACATTGCAGGTGATGTTGTGATCATCACAGATGAGGATGAAAGTAAAGAACATCAAGATGGCGACGCCCCTGAGGGCGAAGCAGAAGAAGACTACGAAGATGACATCGGCGAGGATTATGGACGACCAGGACCAGCCGGTCGAGTCGTCGATCTATCCTTACCTACACTTGCTCTGCATCCTCCTGAGGCACTGCAACCCAACACAATCGCACAAACGACGTTAGCGACGTTCCTTGATCAAGACAGCGCATACGCTGCAGGCGTCGGAAAGTACACTCCGCTGGAAGCGCAGGTCGTTGACCTCAAGAGAGCTAATCCAGACGTCATTTTGATGGTCGAAGTAGCGTTCAAACATAGGTTCTTCGGTCCCGACGCTGAGGTTGCCAGCAAGCTGCTTCATATCATGTGCCATCCCGACCGAGTGTTTCAGACAGCCTCGATCCCTTCTCATCGCGTGCACGTTCACTTGCAAACACTTCTTGAGTACGGTTATAAAGTCGCCTTTGCCAAGCAGATTACTGCCGAGTCGGCGAGTGAATCTAGCACTGCGACTACAGGAAAGAAAAGTAGCAAGAGCAAGGGCACCGCAACGAGCTCAGCCAAGTCATATAGCCGCGTCTTGAGCAAGGTATATACTCGAGCGACATACTTGGATCCAATCTCTAGCTCAGGGCACGACGAACACGAGGTACTGACAGCATCGAGCAAGGTTATTCTGGCCGTAATGGAAGTGACCGCAATTGAATCATTTTTGACCCAACGCCGATTTGGAAGGGCTGAGAAGCCCCCTTCTTCAGGCAAGATACCAATATTTGCCGTCATGGCGATTGATCTCTTGCGTTCTGAAATCGCATGGGATTCTTTTCCTGAGGATGATACAGTTTCGTACACCTCGCTTGTGAATCGCATCAAACTTATTACACCGACTGAACTTATCTTAATTGGCGCACGGCCAACGCTCAATTCGTATCTGCAGCCGCTCTTGCCTCAGGGTTGCTATGAAGCCCTACTCCAACGGATTGGAGGCGTGAGACCGGAGCTCTGGCCCTTAGAAGCGGTCGGAGCTAGCGAAATTAGCGCTACGAAACGACCTGAGCTCATGCCTGAGGCGCCACTTGATCTCTGGATTAACCTGCGAAGCCCGGAATCCGTGCGTGTTGACGCGCGAGAACAGTTAGCAAAGCTATCGAGCAGTTGTACCAGTAGTGCAGCAAGCAGTCCGGGCTCAAGGTCATCCGTCAGCGCTTTCTCCCAGTCCCAAGACGTCAATGAGGCAGCTATCGATGCTGGAACGAGTACGCTCGTCGAGGGTATTAGCAGTGCTTTGACTCCAAGTGGCAATGTCACGCAGACACTGAGGTCGTTTGCTAGCGAATTGTCAAGCGTTCTGTTCCGCAAGCTCACTGTAGTACACCAGCAACAGAGCTCAGGCTCAACACGCGACGGATCAAAGAGTGAAGATGTCGGGAATGTCATTGAAGATCTAGGTGCAAAGCGGAAGCTAGTAGACAACATTGACTCAACTCTGGTAAAGCGCATTCAGCAAGATGCTTCGGTCGAGCCTCAAGTCGACGGCTCAGCAGAGATGCAGCACACGCAAGTGCTTGCACTGGCAGACATCGCTGGGTCCATCAGTCACCGTGCATTCCTTTTGCTTACATCATTGCCTGCACCTGTACAAATCCTCTTTTGCATGCTGCTGAGTCGTCTGCAGAGAGTTCAGTTGGTAAGCGTAGCGGTGGATATTTTCATTGGTGAGAGTCTTGATCCCAAGGATTGGAGAGCAAATGTTAAGCGCTTCTATCCTGCTCCAACGAGCGCTGCAGCGACACCCATTCCAGAGTCCTGCCTCTCCAGTGCGGGGATGACGTTTACAGCTGCGACACTGGAGCATCTTGAGTTGCTTTGTGTTGACGGGCGTCGTCGAGAAGGTGAACCAGGCTCTCTTCTTGGCCACCTGAACCAATGCAAGACTCCCATGGGCTCGCGACGAATGCGTGAGTGGATTCGTAATCCGCTTCTCTCCATTTCCGCCATTCGCGCTAGGCAAGAGATGGTAGCTTCTCTATGCGACCCACGAGATGCACATCATTCGGTTCTTGAAGAGCATGTGCAGGGTGCGGTGAAAGGGGTGCCAGATATCGACCGAGCGTGTGCGCGCTTGAACGCTCAGTTATTTAAACCTCTTGAGCTTTTGCATCTGACGAGTGAGATTATAAAGATCCTACCGCATTTGATTGCATTGCAAGATCTGGCTCTGCGAGATGCAAACGTTCCTCATTTGCTTCGTAGTTTGACCAATGCATCAATGCTTGATGGCATTCGCAAGTTCATTTCCTCAGTCCAGCAGTCCGTGCGATCCCCACAGAGTGATGGTGTACAGATCCTTGCTGCACCCGTACGAAAGTTTAACCCGTTCCAGAGGTTCCGGCCTGTAGCAGCCAGCGCAGCTTCGGGAGATGAGGGTGATAATCCAACTGAATTGCCACTCTGGGACTTTTTGCAAAGCCCACAGGAGTTCCCCAAAGTTAATGCGCTAAAAGCAAAGCTGGTCGAGGTCGACCGCGATCTGCGAGCGCTTCTGCCAAAGATTTCGCAAGAATTAGGCATTCAAATTTCTACCTATACTAACGTGCACAATCAGGACTATCAAATTGAGGTCAAGAAGTCGTTTTTGACCCCAGGCACTCGAGCATCACAGATCACAAAGAATTGGGTCTCACTATCGTCAACGCAAAAGGTGGAGCGTTTCCGTCCTCCAGAGGTTCAGGCGCTCGTCAACACCCGAGACGAGGTCAAGATTCAGCTCGAAAACGAGTCACAAAGAGAATGGTGCTCCTATCTTACGCGCCTCGGAGCGCTTTATTTGCCGCTTCTAAAGCAACTTGCGTCTACGATTGCTGATTTGGATTGCCTATATGCTCTTGCCGCGGTTTCGCGTGCCCCGGGCTACACGCGACCCGTTTTTGTTGACCCCAGCAGCAGCTCGGGAAGAAACATGATGCACTTCGAGAATCTGCGCCATGCCACTCTCGAACCGTTTCTTTCAACGCCCTTCGTGCCCAATACTCTCAGTATGGGAACTCCTGATGATCCAAAGTCTAACGGTGACATTTGCATTATCACTGGACCTAACATGGGAGGTAAATCGACTCTTCTGAGGTCCGCTGCGCTTGCTATCGTCTTAGCCCAGATTGGCTGCTACGTCCCAGCCTCGTCTGCGACACTCACTGTGTTTGACTCGATCTTCACTCGAATGGGTGCGAAGGATTCGATCATGGCTGGCAAATCGACATTCTTCACTGAGTTGACTGAGGCTTCGCATATCCTCCGGAACGCAACGTCGAGATCTCTAATCATTTTGGACGAGCTAGGAAGGGGTACTTCCACCTATGACGGTGTCGCGGTGGCGTATGCAACTCTGAAGTATATCCAAAGCGATATTCGCGCTCTGACGCTGTTTGTGACCCATTATCCAGCCATCTCGGCCTTGGAATACGAAGACCCAGATCGTGAAGGCGAGCGTGTGAATCCCGCGGGGTCTAGTGCATCGATGCGCATTTGCAACTACCACATGGGCTACACGCATCAGCCTGTCACCGCTTTGGACGGAGAGCCACAAATCCTTTTCCTGTATCAACTGAAGCGTGGAACATGTCCATATAGCTTCGGTCTGAACGTTGCTAAGCTGGCTGGGGTACCTAACGAAGTGGTAACCAAGGCCGCCAGTGTTGCGCAAGCCATGCAGGTTGCTGAGTCCCGAAGATTGCGTGCCTCGCTAATGGAGCGGCTGCGCGAAGTCAGAGACTTACTCATTCACTACCGAGAGAAGGACGGCTCAGGTGAATCTGTCGAGATGCAAGCTGAATTGAACCGCTGCCAACAGACGATTCGCACACTCTTGAGATTGATTGCTTATATTTAGCGTGTTGTTTGCTTTTAAGTTCCAATACACAGGTAATGGGGTTCCGACAAGGAAGGTGAGGTTCCCTTCCGGTAGCTCGGCTATGATTGTGGGAGCTCGGTGGTGTCTGACAACACATTGGACATATAGATAATGCAAATGCGTTGTCGCAGCGCGACACTGAGCGAGACGCAAGACCGTTGATATCAATCAAGTACGAGAGGTGGTGATTTAACATGGGAGGTTCTCTAGTGTGGAGGACCAAGCAAATATCACAGCAGTGTATGGAATCACAAGTTATATTAGATAACGTTTCATTACCTCTATGGTGCTCGCTACCACGTTAGATTTCTACAATATTCTCTTTGCAATTATAGTATAAATTTCTTCAGGGGTATGTCATCCGCCCACCACTGGCCGAGCATGCCAAGCCAGCTGCTATCGCATTCTGACAACTACTAACTCACCTATTTACGCTCGCCTGCGCAATCCCACACAGAAAGCTCTGGCCCCCTACCATTACAAGCTTGTTCGGGATCCTGCGCTAAGACGACCTGGAGCTGAATGATCGATGGATGCACGCAGGAATGAAGGAAGCGTGGCGAGCTGCTCGCCCGCTGCAGTTGAGGCGGCCAGGGCACGAGCTAAGCATGCCATGCTATGCAGGCTACATGCTGAGTCAAAGTATGATCCCCGCAACTATATGGACCTTATTGACTCACTCGGACACACATGCATCACACAAGCTCAAGACATGCTCTTCGAGTTCGCACAGCAACTTAGTCGAGAAGTCACGGCATGGGAGGCATCAGATGCGAAGGAGAAGAGAAGAATCCGCCCTCACCCATCCAACGATATGTCGAACTCGTGCTCAGCACTCGACACAAGCTCGAGGATCCTGACCTAGATCAGCGTCTGGTGACCGCAGCGAGTAATGCAATCAGCATCCTGAGTTATGCCCACGTGTGTGGCTTAACGGAGTTCCATCTGAGTGAGGTCGGAGACTTCAGTCATTGTCGTATCCCGTACGCCAACTTCAACTCCTCATCACTCTTCGGATGCAGATTTGACTACGGTGACCTGACCCAAGCCTCATTCTACCAGGCCTATCTAAGAGGAGCGTCGTTTAAGCATGCAAAGCTACGGAATGCGACGACCTGCGCTGTGGATGCAGCTGTTGACGAAAGATCTGCATGGCAAACTGTGGAAATCTCCCGTGACGAAAAACAACTCGTTGTCCTTACGAGAACCAGTGATGAAGCTTTATATCATGCTATTCAGATTTGGGAGGTCGAAACAATGAAGTTAACTCGCGAACTGGACCATGTGGTTCCCAGTGATGCCCTACATTACGACATTAGTATTTCACCCGACTCAACACTCGTAGCATTCGCGACCGATCAGACTACTATGGTCTCCGTTTGGGACGTGGAAACTGGCGAGCTTCGCTTTCAACTTGGCCCTCACGCTCATGGTGGTGCTTGCGTCGCGTTTCATCCCGACGGCAAGTCCATCGCCACGGGAACGGTCAGTGGTAGTGTGTATCTGTGGGACCTGGGAGATGGAGACAAGCCAGCTTGTAGATGGACAGTGTCTGCTCAAGCTGAGCACACAGAGCCTTGTGTTATGAAGGTTACATTTTCGCCCGATGGTAGTTTGTTCGCTCAGCTGCTACACACTCGCAAGGTGCATGTTTGCAACGCAGCCACTGGTGAAACACTTACGGTTTTCACGCTTTTGGCTCCGCCGTTAACCCGAGGTTTCTATAGTATGGCATTTTCTGAAGATTCACGTTATTTCGCGACTCAAACTGCAGGTAATGTCCAACTTCGCGATCTCCAGGAACCTGATTCACTACTTGTTAGCAGACGCATTGAAAATGTTCATGAGGTGTTCACGGAGTCGGCACCCAACACAGCGGCCCAAGGAACCAATCAAGAGGGTCTGGTTTCTCAATTCGCTCGAGTTGGAGTGAACTTGTGGCAACTGCTCAACAATATCGGAGACTTCGTAGCATTCTTCCCTGACGGACGGCGCGGCGTCCTAGCCAGTGGAAGCATCCGAGACCTCAGTACGGAGTCATGGAACAGCAATCTCAGCCGGCATCTAGTATATGACTATAGACCTGTGGATCTAGTTCGCTCAGAGGTGGCTCCTTTTTCGCTTTCTCCGGATGGATCGTGTTTAGTAGTGATCGCAGAGAGCTTTGCACGCCTGGCTTGCCCAATTGAATTTCATCGCGCAACCTGGACCTCCGATAGTGCAAGCGTGCTTCTGAGTGCGGACCACATGATCTTCGTGCTTGACGTGAGTACGTGTCAGATTACACAAATCATTGCCGGAACACGTGCGTACCGAGGTTTCCTCCAGTCGCTGGCTGGTACCAACGCAAAACAGGAGCTGAGCCGGCTTGATCATGGCATTCGAAGGTTAACCGACGTTGAATTGGCTCGAGTACCGCACCCAGTGCCTCTCAAGGGGGACGATCATCGCCTGATCGCGCTCGTCTTGGCCACGGATGGTCGACCAAGTGGCATCGGCATCGTGTCTCTCGATGACACATCTCGGCCACTTAGAAGAATTATTCCGTCTCCGTTCGCAAGAAGCCGAGACGAGGATGAGACTGCGACCGAGAGGATGCGCATGAACAGTCCAGCTAATCTCCAACTCTCTCCCAACGGTCAGTACCTCGGGGTGGTCTTTGATTCAGGGAGCTTTGCGATCTGGAATTTAGCGTCTGAGTCGGATGCGCCCGTCTTCAGAGGCGTGGCCCACCCTCCGAACGGCTCTACCCATAACGGCTATCATCAACGCCTGGCGTTCTCTCCTGATAACCGCCATGTCGCATGCCGAACTGCGGGGCGTGAGATCCGTCTCTGGGATTTCCAATCAAGCAGTATGAAACTGAGGTTGGAGCTTCCAAGAGACTCCTTCAGCACAATGCACTGGTCCGCGGATGGTCGTCTGCTTGTGACGTGCGTCAGGGACTGGATCAGGTTCTGGGACGTCGAGACCGGAGTGTGTGCGGGTATTCTCAGGGGGGTCCAGCAGCCAGGCTGCGTGATGTGGAGCCCAGGCATGAACGAAAGCATTACAGCCAAGCATCCGAGCCTACCCATGCTCCACCGCTGGCGGCTGGAAATCCGTCCCCCGGAACAGCAGCAGCAGCAGGAGGCTAAGCAGCCCCTCAAATCTGACGTCGGAAGCAACTGGCGGATCAGCGTACGAGCTACGCAGGTGAAGTGCTTCCAGACCAAGTCGGGAGTGTTTGACGCGGATTATGAGGAGGCAGAGCTCAACCCAGCCTTTCGTTCGTGCGTTGACCGGTCGACCCAGCGGTTCTTGAAAGCTACGAACCCCTAGCAGAATGGTCCAGTCGCGAACAGCCATGCTCTCCTTAGAGCCCCTTGGGGTCTCTCTGGGGGTGCGTCCTCTCTGCCGTGGGGTGGCTTTGACGGCGGTCTTCTTCGGTGACGTGCTCGGTCGCCTGCCGCGAGTCTTCCGAACTCGTGCTTCGTCGTTCTCCCGCCCGCTAGAGGGAGGTGTTTTTCCAGTAGCAGTACTCTCATATCTACAAGGGCAAGTTTTCCTCTCCGATTCCTGCACCTTTCAGTGCCGCGCTTACTCTTTCCTTCAGTATTCTCTTCTCTACTTCGTTTGATTGGTGCTGCTCGGGTGGTGTGATGATGAGCGCGATTCCGTTTCTCCCGCACCATGATCTGGTCGAATGCTCCGTCCGCGTACAGGTTCATACTCTTGCCTTCCAGCATCTCCTTCCATCGGAGGAGGGTCGTCTTGAGGTGTTCATTCGTTTCCTTCAGTCTTTTAAGGGGTTTCACCTCCGTCATGCCCGAGTGCGCGTCGACTACTACTAAAGCGTGTTCGTAGCCTTGGACGCCTTTGTCCATGAAGGTGGTGTCCGCGTGGATTCTCTGTCCGGGTTCGCTTGGGGTTGGGAGGTCCCAGTGGGTCCCGTTCCTCGCGTTGCTGACGGCGCAGTATTCGCATTGGTTCGTTATTTTCGCCCAGGCTTTGAGCATCTCAATCGCCGCTTGTCGCTCCTCCGCGCTGTCGAATTTTCCTACTCCATTGCTCACCATTGCCGCCATTTGCGCATACGGTGTGTGGGCCATCGCCATGTGCATGGTCATCAACTTTTGTGCGAAGTCGAGGTCTTGTTTGATCTTGTTTATTCCCATCCTGACCTGTCTCTGCCCTTTGCCCTTGCGGGTTCCTGTCATGCTCAACACGTACCCTCCTTTCTCCGCCGGGATTGTCGCCACCGGGCGCCCGTTCTTAAAGTAGGTTTGTCTGTGTTTTTCGTTGAAGGTGGTGGATCCCTTCTCCCTGAGCTGACATTCGGCTACAGAATTTTCCGTAGCCTGTGGGCAGTACAGTGCCTCCACCTCGACCCCTTTGTCTATCGGGACCTCGAGAGTTCCATGGACGTCGGTCTCGATCATGGCTATCTTGACGTTCTCGCCCTTGTGTTCCTCTTTAAGGAGTTCCCGGTCTTTGACTACTGTTTTCTCTGCTCCTCCGTCGATGACTATGATGACTTTGCGTGGGGTTTCAGGGGGGCGTGGGGTTTCAGGGGGGGTTGGGGCTTCATCAGGTGAGCTTTCATTTGATTCCTCTTCTGTTGTGGCCGCCGATCTCACTGCGGTCTCTTTCTCGTTGCGTGGCTGGGTACTTAGCTCCGATGCTCTAAGGTTCTGGTCCGCCTCCGGGTCTCCGTGGCCGTATACGTTGTTGAACAGCCATGAAGCGTCGTCGTAAGTCTTGAGCCTCTTCTTGGCTTCAAGGACCATTGCCTTCCTTAGCTTCGTCTCGCCTCCTAGATATTCCTGCTTCACAAAGTGGTCGAAGACCTTGCGCCTAGAGGCCTCTTCCGCATACGTTATGGCCGTCGAGTAGATGAACGCTTCCAGTCGAGCCACTAGCTTTCTGAGGTCTCTCGGGAATTTCTTCGGGACGAGCTTTTCACCCCTCCACTTTTTCGCCTCCAAATGTCTAGTGAGGGTTGCCGTGGGTGTCATGAATACTCTCATATCACGCCAGGCTTCCGCCACTGTGTAGCGGCCTTCGTCTCGTTGGGGGAACCCTTCCTCTTGGAGGCTGCCCAACACCTCGCGCAGCGCTTTGAGCGACGTGTCCAGCTTTCCCACTCGCTCTATGGCCGCTAATGCTTCCTCGATGGAGTAGGGCTTCACAGTTTCGAGGATCTCCTCGTTGACCGCATCTATCCATCGTTTGAACTCCGCTCTACCCGCGTCTGTGGTAGAATTCACCTTGTAGTTGCGCTTATCTTCGCAATAACCTTTTTCGCGGAGTTTTTTCAGCGCCGCAATCAGCTTCGGGTCTACGCTCTCGCTTTCAGGGAGTTCTATCGTGCTATCCCTCTCGAGGTCGTCGTCGATGCACTTACTTTTCGTGCTCTTCTGAGCGTCCACCTGCTTAATCTCCTCATGCTCGGATTCTGAGGAATCTTCGGTGACGTCATCGACCTCGGAAGCCTGGATTTTATATTTCTTCTCCTGCTTCCCGTAGGTATCTTGCTCCCGTTCCTTCCCGGCTGCTTTCCTCGCTTCGGCGCTCATCGAGGAATTTCTTTCTTCAGGGCGCGGTACTCGAGTTATGAGGCTTCTTAACCTGATAAACTCTCGCACGAAGACGGCATTTTGTATTTGGCCTGATACGGCTAAATCCGGCTAAACCGATTCTGAGTGATATTGTTGTGTCTGTATCTGTGATGGGGCAGTTCAGTGATAGTGATTATGTTTCTCCCCTGATTCCGGACAGTTTAATCTAATCCGGTTAAATACAATTTAGCGTCTTCGTGCGAGAGTTTATCAGGTTAAGAAGCCTCATAACTCGCGTACCGCGCCGCGAGGAAAGTATTTCCTCGATGAGAGCCGAGCACCTGGGAGAGACCGGGAGCAAAGTGAGCCCAAGGAGTAGGAGAAATATTCCAAACTCCAACATCCGAATCGGATGACGTCATCCCGACCTCTTCAGAAAGTGAAATTGAAGAGGACTC
>Ga0180217_1002034_pt1 | contig 19785 bp, 22 predicted proteins | sample eDN3rd37CBELigOP_FD_128521 | JGI IMG/M metagenome (GOLD analysis project Ga0180217, IMG submission 128521) | Enriched Organic Plus compost microbial communities from Emeryville, California, USA - eDNA 3rd pass 37_C BE-Lig OP (version 2) (version 2) ... | reverse complement strand
GGCTACATCGCCGATTCCAGCAAGACCTATCTGGTGGGCGAGGTGTCGCAGCCGGCGCGGCGGCTCGTGCAAGTAGCTTATGAGGCGATGTGGAAAGGCATCCAGGCCGTCCACCCGGGCGCTACGCTCGGTGACGTGGGCCACGCCATCGAGCGGCATGCCCGCAGGAATGGCTATTCAATCGTTAGGGAATACTGCGGGCACGGCATCGGCCGGGAGATGCACGAGCCGCCACAGGTGTTGCATTGGGGCAAGCCGCGAACGGGGCTAGTACTGCGCGAAGGCATGGTTTTCACCATAGAGCCGATGGTGAACCAAGGACGACGTGCCATTCGAACTGAGGACGACGGCTGGACGGTCGTCACGCGCGACGGGCAACTGTCGGCTCAGTTCGAGCATACCGTTGCCGTCACCGAGAGCGGCGTGCGTGTCTTGACACTGCGCCCGGGCGAAAAAGCGTTGCACTGATCCAGTGTGGTAGCGATACGGACTTTCGCTCAGGACCTGACTTTGCCTTCGGGTAAGAACACGCCGTTGCCGGCGTGCTCTCGGTGCGTGTCAAGGTAGTTGTCGCCTGATCTCATGCAGCTAATCGGTTACTTGTCATGCTGTCGGCTTTGCCTCGGCGCGCCCGCATCGCGGTCGGGATTGAGGGTGACGGCGCCAACGCGGCTCCAGTTGCGGGTCGGTCCGGTCCTGCGCTGCGGATGACGCTGGCGGGCAAGCTCGTATACCCATCTGCGTGCCTGCAACTGGACCTCATCCTGACCGGCATGGCGAACGGCCGGGGCCACGAAGCGCAGCCCGCTGTGCAGGTGCTCGTGGTTGTACCAGTGCACGAACTGCGCCGCCCACGTCCGTGCAACGCCCTTCGGGGGGCGAGCTTTTCGCCGCGTATTAGCTGCGAGGCGCTTCGATTGCGTACCGCCGCGATGTCCGCTTCACCCCTTCCCTGGCAGTGAACGGCAGAAATTCTCAATCAATGGAGTCAATGCATCCGGTGTTTCTAACATAGGCAAATGCCCTGCATCTGGTACTACGGTCATGACGGCTTGCGATACGCGGGGAAGTAATTCTTTCCTCAGTACCTCGGGCGAATCCACGCGATCCCGCTCGCCTGCAATAACAAGCGTAGGTACGTCGATGGCACCTACCTGTCCAGTGATGTCTTCCAAGCTGGTCGCTCTGGGCCAAGCTAGCTTGGCCGCTGGCGCGCCACGCAAGCTGTCCGCGATCACTTGTTCGCGATCCTCCGCTGACAGTGGGAGGGCCGTCAGCACGTTGTCGATAGTCGCCTCCACTGTTTCGCGATTTGCGTAGGCTCCTGCCATCATTTCGCGTGCCTCTTTCGGCAAGATCATTGGCGATGGCGGTGAAGGAGCGATGAGAACCAGCCCGACCAATCCGACAGGCCGCCGCGACGCCATAAGCTGAGCAACCTTGCCTCCCATAGAGTGACCGATCAGAACGTAGCGCTTCGGGTGCAGCGCTGCGATCACGCCCTCCGCATCGGCTGCAAGGTCTGCCAGCCCGTAGCCCATCGAAGGCGCGTCGGATTGACCCCAGCCGCGATGATCGAGAGCAAGCGTATGGAAGTTCGGCGCCAGCCTGGAGCAGACATGCTTCCAAGTGCGAGACGAGCCGCCCCAGTAATGCAGAAAAACGAGTGACGGATCGCCTTGCCCTTGTTCCTCGACATGGATCTCTATGCCGTTCGATTCGACCTTCATTGGAACATCCTTTTGCTAAAGCCCACCGGGGATCGGCTGGCTACAGTGCTAGGCTAGACCCATTCCGTTCGGCCGATAATTGGCCTAGATTTATTACCACCTGATAATCAGGATATCGAATGAGGTGGTATGGATAGATTGCTCAGCATGGCGGTGTTCGTCTCCGCAGTCGAAGAAGGCAGCTTGGTAAGCGCCGCTCGACGGTTTGGCCTGTCACCCTCGATGGCGGGCAAGCACGTTTCCGCGATCGAGGAACAGTTGAAAGTTCGGTTGCTTCAACGCAGTACGCGCAAGTTGACGCTAACAGATGTAGGGCGGTCCTACTACACGCGATGCAAGCGCTTACTGGAAGAATACGAGGACGCGAATCGCGAAGCCCAGGACGCGCAACAGAGTGTGCGTGGAATGTTGCGTGTGGCTGCGCCGACAACCTTTGGGGCACTGCATCTTGGTCGCGTTGTATCGAGTTATCTGGCTGAATACCCCGATGTCTCGATCGAGACCACGCTGAGCGATCGCTATGTCGATCTACTGGCAGATGGCATCGACATTGCTATCCGCATCGGCCGTCTGCAAGACTCCGATCTCGTTGCTCGGCGGCTCGCCTCGTGTCGCATGATGTTCTGCGCAGCGCCATCCTTTTTGGCACGACATGGCGAGCCGAAAACCGTCGAACAGCTCCGCCAGGCACCTCGGCTCGCTTTCTCCCAGGCGGTTTCAGCCGGAGACTGGAGCGTCACGGATGCTAACGGCCAGACCCATCACATTGAGGGTGCGATCCGGCTCGCTGCAAACAATATGCAGATGCTGCTAGCGGCAGCGCTGACAGGGGCGGGAGTGGTCTACGGCCCCAGCTTCGTGTTCGAGCAGTCCATCGCCAGCGGTGCGCTTCGTGTCCTGCTGCCCGACCACAAAACAACTGATTTGGCGATTCATGCCATCTATCCGAGCAAGCGGCATGTGTCGTTGAAAGTTCGCCGCTTCATCGAGCATCTGAGCATGAGCTTCGGCGACACGCAGCCATGGGATCTCATGCATAGGAGCACTACGGCTTGAGGTTGCCCCTGAGCCCTGGAATGCATAGCCCCAGCCCTGAGAATGCCGGGCGTTGGACGCGCCCCAAACGTAGCGTGGCGGTTGCCTTGCTCAAACAGCAGTCGAGCGCTTGTCTTCGTGGTGCGTCCGCTGGCCTCGCCTCTAGGCCGGCAGAAGCCCGGTTGCCCTGTAGCTCGTGATCAACGTATCGAAAAGACTTAAGTCGGAACGCCCACGTGCCATCAGCTGCGCTCCTGTGATTGCAGCATAGATGGCCTGCGCGCGTTCTTTCGCGATGTTCGGATTGACAATCCCGGCGCTCGCCAAAACCTTAGCCAGCCATGTGATATGCACATCAGAGAATGTTCGAACTTCTTGCCTCACATTCTCGGGAAGGTCATCGTATTCAGCCGTCATGAAACTGCACAGGCAGATGCGGTTGTCGTTCTCCAGCGCCTTCCTGAACATATTGGGATATCTGCGCAAGCAATCTGTGGGGTCCGGAAGCCGATTCAACAGTTCTTCCAATTGCGTCGACGAATTTTCCCAGTATCGCCTGGCAACTGCAGCAGCGAGAGCCGCCTTGCTCGGGAAATGATGGTAAAGACTTGCAGGTTTGACACCGACTTCTTCGGCCAAGCGGCGAACGCTCAAGCCACCGTAACCGTGCGCCTGGGCGATTCGTGTTGCAATGGACAAGATCTTGTCACTGGAGTTCGTGTTTCTCTGACTCTCCACGGCTGTCGCCCTCGACTTGTGTAATGACGCTCCACTGCGGTATCTTGTCTTGCGACCATCTGGTTACGAGTACGTCGAACGGCCTACCTGCGAGCAAATGCGGGTTGGCTCTTTACGCTGGGGCGCATTTTCATCCTTTCGTACCATGCCAAGAGCGCCGTGCATTCGGCGGGTACCGCCAAGTCGACGATATCAGCGAATATCAGTCCGGCGATGACCGTAATGTCGGCCATGGAGAACGCGTCGCCGGCAACATAAGCTCGCTTGCGAAGCACATCGTCGAAATAATGCATGCCTCGCAAGGCCTTGTCGCGCTGCCTGAGTCCCCATTCCCTGTTCTGGTATTGCTCCACCAGTGGCCCCAAACCCGGCGTTCCATGGTGGAAGTAAACACTGATGGCGTCAAGCAGCTCCAGTTCGGCGCGCTTGCTCATCATGTGAATCATTCCCCTCTCGAACGCTGTGGAGCCCGTCAAAACCGGACCGCCGACAAGCGCATCGAGATACTCCGTGATGGCGGTGCACTCGGCAATGCACGTTCCATCCGCAAGCTCAAGCACCGGAACCGTTCCGGAGTAGTTTTTATCCGAGATGAACCTGGGATCCTTGTGCTCCCCCTTGCGGAGATCAACCATCACGAACTCCACGCGTGACTGGAGGTTTTTTTCTGCTAGGGCGATCCGGACACGCGTCGGGTAAGGGCCCCGAGGGAAGTCGTAGATCTTCAGCGGAAATCCCGCCTCACCATCGACTGGTCCTGCAACCGCACTCATTCGAGAACTCTCCAGGTGGTGAATTCGTATCGGTCAACAACCGATAACGATCCGAGAATACCTAACGACCGTTAGTTAGAATGCTATTCCGTAGCAATGGCGATGTCAACTGCATCGCCGTCGCACCTGCCGGTCAAGCCATGTGATCGTTTGCGCTCCCCAGCGACACCTCATTCGCCTCCGACCGCTGGGTTGCATTCATGCGTGACCAAGCGCGCCGGGATGAGGTTCGTCAGCGAGATTGTGCGCATCACAAATGAAGCACTGAAGTCCGCTGCCGCGGCTGTTGCTGGACTCTGGCGGCGCAACCTCGGCGAGGGCTCAAGCGCGATCTCGCCCAGCGCAGTCTGCTGCCGGGGATGGTGGAATCGGCGTTGTTGATGGGGCATTGCAACAGTGCCGATGTGTGATCCGCCTGGCATCGGCCTCTCGAGTGCGTGATCGCCTTTGGCGTCACGATGACTCCTCCCATGGAAATGCTTATTGCTGCCTTTTGATGGCGTTTCAACTCGTCGCCAAATATTTTGCCGTGAAGTCAAGAAACGCGCGCACTTTGGCGGACGACACCTCGCTGCGTTCCAGGTAGGTCGCGTAGATGTCGGCGTTGGGTAGCTTCCAGTCACCCAGTAATGGGATCAGTTCGCCCCGGGCCAGGTAGGGTGCGATTTCCCACGCTGAGCGGATGGCGATGCCATGGCCGTCCAGCGTCCAACGCAGCACGGCGTTGCCATCGTTGCTCGATAGCACATTGTCGACTTTAACCGTCTCGGTGGACTTTCCGCGGCGGAAATGCCAAGCGCCGTAGGCTGCATCGTTTTCCCGAACGATCAAGCAGGCGTGACGCACCAAGTCGTGCGGAATGTTCGGCTTACCGTTCCGGGCAACATAGGCCGGCGAAGCGCATACAAGACGGTGATTGCGCAGCAACAACCTTGCATTGATCCGGGTGCTGGGAGGATCGCCGAAGCGGATGCCGATGTCATAACCGTGTTCGCGCAGGTTCAAGGGCTGGTCGGTCAATTGCAGTTGCACCCGTATGGCGGGATAGCGGGCAACGAACGCCGAAATGGCCGGTGCCACCCGTGCACGACCGAAACCGTATGAGGCATTGACACGGAGCAGTCCGGCCGGTTCGGCATGGCCGCGGATCAGCACTTGCTCAAGTTCCTGCAATTCCCCGAGCAGGCGTGATCCCTCGGCCAGGTAGCGTTCGCCCTCCGGCGTGAGCGTCAGGCGTCGTGTCGTGCGATGAGTCAGGCGCACGCCGAGCCGCTTTTCCAAATGCGCCAAGCGCTTGCTGACCGCTGGCGGGGTGACGCCAAGTTCGCGCGCGGCCGCAGCCAAGCTGCGATGGCGCGCCACTAAGGTGAAAAGGCGGATGTCGGAGAACTCGGACATGATGCTCCAATTCGTTCTCATAAGTTATTAATCGAATAAATATAATTCAATAACGCCGTTCTGATGCAGGAATAGAATGGCCGTCGGAACATGGAGGCAAGGAATGTTCGAAGGCTTTTCCGACGTATCCGCCACGGTCGATGGCATCAAGATCCATGCGTTGATGGCCGGCGCCGGGCCGGCGCTGCTTCTGCTGCATGGACACCCTCAGACACACGCGATCTGGCACAAGGTGGCTCCGACGCTGGCGCGGCAATTCACAGTTGTCGTTGCGGACCTGCGCGGCTATGGCGACAGCGGGAAACCGCCAGGCGAGCCAGACCACGCCAACTACGCCAAGCGTCGGATGGCCTTGGACCAAGTGCGATTAATGCAGGCACTGGGCCTGCCGACGTTCGCGGTGATCGGTCATGACCGGGGTGGTCGGGTCGCGGCGCGGATGGCGCTGGATCATCCAGATGTGGTATCCCGCCTGGTCACGCTGGATGTGGCACCCACGCTGGCGATGTACCAGCAGACCTCATTCGAATTCGCGCGCGCCTACTGGCACTGGTTCTTCCTCGTGCGACCGTCGCCTTTCCCAGAGACGTTGATCCGGGCCGACCCGGATCTCTACCTGAAGCAGACCATGGGTGCCCGCAGTGCCGGCCTGAAGCCTTTCGCGCCGGAGGCCTATGCTGCCTATCTGCGTTGCCTGTCCGATCCGGCAACCGCACATGGCATCTGCGAGGACTACCGTGCCTCGGTAGGGATCGACCTCGAACACGATCAGGCCGATCTTGCCGCGGGCAAGCAGATCCAATGTCCCTTCCTGGCATTGTGGGGACGCGATGGCGTGATCGAACGGTGCTTCGACCCTCTGGCCGAGTGGCGCCGCTGGAATCCCGGCGTAAAGGGTATGGCGCTGCCCTGCGGCCACTACATCCCGGAGGAAGCGCCCGAGGTGTTGCTCGATCACGCCCTCGCCTTCCTGCCTTCATGAATGTCCTCGAGCCTGCCCATGCCAGCGACGACGCTTTACCGAAAACTGGTCGATTCGCACACCGTCGAACGCCTGGATGTCGACAACGTGCTGCTATATGTCGACCTGCACATCATGAACGAATACACCAGCCCACAAGCTTTTGCAGGACTGGCGCAACGTGGATTGCGGGTGCGGCGCCCACACCAGCAAATGGGCGTGGTCGATCACGTCATCCCCACGCGCCCGGTGCCGATCGCGGCGCGTACGATCGACATCGCCCCCGCCGCACGGCAAGCGGCGAACTTTGCCGCCAACTGCGCTGAGCAGGAGATCGAGCTGTTCGACGTGCGTGATCCGATGCAAGGAATCGAGCATATCGTCGCGCCGGAACTTGGCCTGATCCGTCCCGGCATGGTCGTGTTATGCGGCGACAGCCATACCACGACCTACGGTGCCCTCGGGGCACTCGGGTTCGGGATCGGCACGTCGGAAGTGGAGCATGTGCTTGCCACGCAGACTCTGGTGTACCGCGTGGCCAAGGACATGCGAATCCAAGTCGATGGTCGACTGCCTCTGGGGACGACGTCCAAGGACCTGATCTTGCACATCATCGCCAAGATCGGAGCACAAGGCGCGCGTGGCTATGCGGTCGAGTATGTCGGCGAAGCTATCGCCGCACTGTCCGCCGAGGCGCGCATGACCTTGTGCAACATGACCGTGGAAGCCGGTGCCCGCGCGGCGCTGATCGCGCCTGACGCGATCACATCCGACTACGTGTCCGAGCGGATCTGCGATATGGACGACGCTGCGCTGGCGGCCGCGCACACGGCATGGAAGCAACTCCGCACGGACGCATCGGCGCGTTTCGATGCCGAGCATCGATTCGATGCTTCCGAGGTCGCTCCCTATGTCACCTGGGGTACCAGTCCCGACCAGGCGGTGCCGGTAGACGGCACCGTGCCGCCGTTGAGCGATGCCGCGGGTGACATCGAGAGGGCGACTTGGCACAAGGCACTGGATTACATCGGCTTGGCGCCCGGCACGCCGATCGAAGGTATTCCGATCGACCGCGTGTTCATCGGTTCGTGTACCAACGCCCGCATCGAGGACCTGCGCGAGGCAGCTCGGGTGGTGCGGGGGCGCAAGGTTGCCCCGGGCGTGCGGGCGATGGTGGTGCCTGGCTCCGGGCTGGTCCGTGACCAGGCCGAACGCGAAGGGACCGCGCAGGTGCTGGTCGAGGCGGGATTCGAATGGCGACAACCGGGCTGTTCGATGTGCCTGGCGATGAACGACGACGTACTCGCGCCGGGCGAGCGGTGCGCCTCCACGACCAATCGCAACTTCGAGGGCCGTCAGGGCCGGGACAGCCGCACGCATCTGATGAGTCCGGCCATGGCTGCCGCTGCCGCAATCGCCGGACGCATCGTCGACATTCGCAAGGAGTTCCGTGCATGAGCGAAACGCACCGTATCACAGGCGTGGCGGCGCCATTGCCAATCGGCAACCTGGACACCGACCAGATCATGCCCAAGCAGTTCCTGCTGGGGATCGACAAGAGCGGATTGGCAGACGGACTGCTGCATGACCTGCGTTTCGACACCGAAGGGCGGCTTCGCCCGGACTTCGTGCTCAACCGTCCGGAATATCGCGGCGCGCGCATTCTGTTGGGCGGGGCGAACTTCGGCTGCGGATCGAGCCGGGAGCACGCGGTATGGGGATTGCAGCAGGCCGGGTTCGATGCGGTCGTCGCGCCGAGTTACGGAGAGATCTTCTATTTCAATGCGATGAACAATCGCCTGCTGCTTGTCACCTTGCCGCCGGAGCAGGTCCAGGCGTTGATGGACAGCGTGGCGCATGGCCAGGAAAAGCGCCTGACCATCGACGTGGAGAAGCAAATCGTTTCCACGCCGCAGGGCGATGAATATCCCTTCGATTTGCAACCCAGGCAGAAGCGGATGCTGGTCGATGGCTTGGACATGATCGGCATGACCTTGCGCGATGCAGCAGCCATCGACCGGTTCGAAGCTGAGCATTGGCAGGTACGTCCCTGGTGCCGTGTCGATATCGCCAGGACGCGGGCAAGAAAACGCGGTGCGGGCTTGAATTCCGTACGCAGCCAAGGACAGGCCTTGTCCTCCGAAAAGGAAAGGTAGCGATGAACATGGCGATCATGGGGAACGGATGGTTAACGTTCAGCCACTGCCTGCTTGCGGCGGCTGGGCGATGTGTATTTCACGACAGGGACACGGAACCCCCTACCGAGATGCGGCCGTGTCGGATTCGCTGATGAAGTTCATCGGCGTCTTGCCGAGCCGCCGTTTGAACATGGTGGAAAACGCGCTGGGGCTGTCGTAGCCCAGATCCAGCGCCACCTGCGTGACGGACTGCCCAGCCGATAGCCGGGGCAGCGCCGCCAGCAGGCAGGCTTGCTGCCGCCATGCCCCGAAACTCATGCCCGTCTGCTGGTGAAAGAACCGGGTGAAAGTGCGCAGGCTCTTGTGCAGCCGTTGCGCCCACATCTGCGGCGTGGCCTGGATGCTGGGCGACTTCAGGAACGCCTTGCACAGCCGTGCAAGCTGGCGGTCTTGGGGGATCGGCGCGAACAGGGGCATCGTCTGCGTCTGGCGCACTTCGTGCAGCAGCAACTGCGCCAGCGCACCGTCGCGCCCGTCCTCGTCGTACAGCGCGGGCATGTCCGCCGAGGCCAGCAGCAACTGGTGCAGCAGAGGGGAGATGACCAGCGCCTCGCAGTGATCTGCCGGGCGCGGCGCGGCAGCCGGCTCGATGTAGAGGCTGCGCGTACTCACACCCTGCATCCGCACGCGGTGGGGTTTGCCGGCGGGAATCCACACGCCGCTGTACGGTGGAATGGCCCATGCGCCATCGTCCGTTTCCACTTCCATCACCCCGCTCATGCCGTACAGCACCTGGGCGCGCCGGTGCGTATGGGTGTCGAGCAAGGTGCCCGGCGGGTAATCGGTGCCGATGGCCAGCACGGGGCGCGCCACGGCATCCACGGAGTCCAGCGGTATGTTGCGCATGGCAATGGATGGCCTAAACAAAAGGATTATTGACCAATCAGCGAGAGACAGCCAATTCGGCGCACCCTATCGTGAAGTTTCGTCCTCTCACGATGCGGTTTCCGCCATGTACTTCCTGCTTTTGTTCTTTGGTTTCCTCGCCGGGATAACGACCGTGCTGTTCGGCTTCGGCGGTGGCTTCGTCGTCGTGCCCGTGCTGTATTCCGTGCTCCTGGCTACGCATGGCGGCAGCGCCGTGGGCGACGCCGCCATGCATGTGGCCGTTGCCACGTCCACCTGCGTGATGATCTTCGGTGCGGGGCTGGCGACGATGCGCCATCACAAAGCTGGCACGGTGCCGTGGGATCAGGTGCGCCCGCTACTGGGCTACATCGCCGTGGGCGCAATACCGGGCGCGGCTGCCACATTGGCATTGAGCGGGGACTGGGTACGCTGGGCCTTCATCTTCTACCTGGGGTTGACGATCCTCGACAGCATCCTGCGGCCGGGCTTCACCCAGGAAACGGCTGCGCGGATTCGTCCATGGGGACGGTGGATGACCGCTGCCGCAGGCACGGCGATTGGTGCGATCGCCGCCTTCCTGGGCGTGGGCGGCAGCGTGATGACCGTGCCGCTGATGCGCCGCCGCGGCGCCAGCATGACCGCTGCGACAGCAGCGGCCAACCCACTGTCGCTGCCAATGGCCGTGGTCGGCTCGGCGACTTATGCGCTGCTGGCGTGGAACGATGCACCGCTGGGTGCATGGCACGCGGGTTACATCGACTTGCGCGCTTGCGCGGTCTTGGCGGTTGGTTCATGGCTGGGTATCCGGGCCACATCGAGGTGGATTAGCCGGATTCCCGATACCATTCACGCCAAGGCATACATCACGCTGCTGTGCGTCGTTCTGCTGGTGATGCTGGTGGCTTAGTCTTCTCTGCCTCTAGCTGTGATCTCTCAGTAGGTTGTTCATCCGGGGCATCTCTGGAAGATGGGGGTTACGAAGCGAAACCAGCCCCCAGGAGCCCCGGATGAACAACCTACTGAGAGATCACAACTAGTCCACAATGCAGGTCAACGATCTGATCGTTGGCCTCATCGCCCACGAGCTCAAAGCGTTCCCGGCCAGCAAAGGGCAGTACGGGTACGTCTATGCGCTCAACGCCTCCCGCGACCGTGTGGTCTGCCGCGGCATTCCTTCCGCCGAGGACATCCAGTAGGACTGGGGACATCGTCTAGGCTCAAGTCGCAACAACCAGATACGTGGCCGTTGTCATCGCCGATATCAATCTCGGCCAGCAATCAAGCCACATCGGCGTCCGATGTGAACAGCTTGGGCCACGGGGCCGGATCGGCCCATACCCAGCCACTGCACACAGTCAGCTCATGGCACGCGCGTAGGTCCGGATCAGCGAGTCGGGGCAGACAAGGATGGTGAAAACGGGGCGAGGTGGTCTCCGCTTTGTTTGTCGCGTCGAGGACTGGTTTCGGTTCGACTGCCACCGGATTGGCTTCCCTCCGGTGTTGTCCCATGGACTCTCGCGCTGTTCCTCATGCCGCTCGCGCTCGTCCAGCATGGCTTGCTACGGCCATCGCCATTCTGGCGTTGGCCACTCGCGCCGCCGCTTCGGAAGTCTGGGTCGTTACCGACTCGCATCATCCGGTCCTTGGCCAGGCTGACCGACACCTCATCCTGGACGCGGCCGCGGTGCTCGAAGCGGAGCTGGCCGACAACCTGCCCACCGATCCTGAGCGCGCCAGCGCCATCGTCCAGCAACGCCTGAAATTGGGCGGTACAGACCTGCAGCGAAGGATCGGCACCGCCTACCAGGGTATTGCCGATGCCTGGAGCCTTGGCGTCACCAAGATTCCCGCCATCGTGGTGGATCGCCGATACGTGGTCTATGGCGAGACGGACGTGGCCCGTGCGGTAGCCCGCATCGACCAATACCGGAGGACGCAGCCATGACGAGGCGTCCGTTCGCGCCATCCCGGCGCCAGCGGTTGGCCATCGCAGCGCTGCTGCTGGGGTGTTCCGCATCGTCCTTTGCACTGAACACCGCCACCATCGTGGCCTCCACCCTGTCGCCGGATTGCCTGGAATACCGCGTCACCGGCATCTGCTATTGGCTCTATTGCACCTGGACGGGATGCACCGTACGCACCTCGGTCAAGGTGCGCCACTACATCCCGGATGCCGTGGTGTCGAGCTACTCGAACACCGGCGAGAACCCTTGGGTCGAGGTGCGGGCGATGAGCCTGCCGAACCCGACCGCGAAGGCCGGTGGCGACGGCACCACCAACGAGGATCACGAGAACAACCTGGCGAAGTTCAAGAACGCCGACGTCATCGGCCATCCCGGTGGCCATGTGTTCAGCCAGTTCGCCAGCGCCTTCGGCTACACCTGCGAGGGCGCCGGCACCGCCTTCATGCCCTATCTGCTGAGCACGCTCGACACGCTGGCATGGCGCTACAACATCCCCGAGACGCTGTATCCGGAAGCACTGATTCCCGGGCGGCGTGAGATCGGCACGCGCACGGGCCTGAATCTCTGGGGCAACGTCTATCCGCGCGGCGGCTTCCTGCACCAGGTGGATGACCACAAGGCCGCGGCCGTGGTTGCCCAGCGCGCGGGTGACATCGTGACGCGCCGCAACCAGATTCACGTGTACCAGCCCTTGCTCGCCAGTTCGCGCGATGGCTACTGGCCGGCCGCCGCCCTGATGGAAACCGATGCCGCCACGGGCAAGTGGCAGGAGCTGACCCCCACACTGTCCAGCAGTTGCGCGGTATTCCCCCACGGCAATGCCAAGGCGCAGGCCCGGCAAGGCGACTACGCCTGGGCATTGTGGCGTCCCTATAGCTGCTGCCAGCGCCGCGGCCAGGTGTTCCTCGGCAGCGTCGATTTCCTGTGAGGCCCGATGCCATGACGACTCCACCGCCGAGCGCCCGTCGATCTCTTTGCGTCGCATTGGCCGTTGCAGCAATGTGCTGCTCCGGCGCCGGGGCGCAGACCAGCGTCAACGAGTACGGCGTCCAGCATCAGGGCAGCGTGATCGGCGACGACGTGCTCTACAGCATTGGGGGCGGCCGCGCGGTATCCATGAGCGGTGCGGCCAACATGCACTCCATCGGTGTTGGCGTCGGCTGGAACAGCAACCTGATCTGTGGCGACATGAGCATCACCACCACGCTGCAGAACCAGTTGAACGGCATCACCAACGGCTTCCAGGCCATCATGTCCTCGGTGATCCAGAACGCCACCGCTGCCGTGGCGTCGCTGCCCGCGCTGATCATCCAGCGCGCCGATCCAGGGCTGTATAACCTGCTGACCAATGGGGTGCTGCAAGCCAGGCTGGATTTCGATCGCAGCAAGCTGACCTGCCGTGCCATCGCCAACCGCATGGCCGACATGGCGGGTGGGCAGCTCGGCTGGGACCAACTCGCCGAAGGCATGGCGCTGAAGCAGGCCGTCGCGAGCACCGATGCGGTCTCGGCCATCGACGACGCCGAGGCGAACCGTGGCAACAATGGCGTACCGTGGGTCGGCGGAGACAACGCCGGCGGCGCGGGCCAACGTCCGGTGCGCGTGGTCGGCGACGTGACCCGCGCCGGCTACAACCTGCTCAACGGCCGTGGCGTCGGCGATGCCAGTTCTATCCCGCAAGCGAGTTGCGGCGGCAACCTGACCTGCCAGACCTGGAGTTCGCCCGATGCCGCCGCGGCCTGGGCCGTTCGCGTGCTGGGCGAGCAGGAACAGCGCACCTGCGATGCATGCACCAAGACCGTCACCACGCCGGGCGTTGGCCTGACCCCGCTGATCCAGGAGGAATACGAGGACAAGCTGCAGGCCCTGCAGGAACTGGTCGCCGGCAGCCGTCCAACCACGGCGCAGAACCTGCAGGCTGCGAGCAGCGCGTCGCTGCCCATCACTCGTGGGGTGATCGAGGCGCTGCGCGACGAGACGGACCAGGACATCCTGGCTCGGCGCCTGGCCTCGGAGGTTGCGCTGGCCAGCGTGCTGGAGAAGGCGCTGCTGCTGCAACGCACGCTGCTGACCGGGCGCAAGGAGCCCAACGTGGCCGCCAACGAACTGGCCCAGAAGGCCGTCACCCACGAAAGCGACATCCTCGATCGCGAGATTCACAACCTGAAGGCAGAGCTGGAGCTGCGCCGCGAACTGGCCAGCAACTCGCCGATGGCGATCATCCAGCGCCACAGCACCCGCGCCGCCGGTGCGCGTGGCATCTACGAGGGCGACCCGGTACGCAATCGGGTCGATGAATTGCAGCGGCCGCCGTCCGGCGGAAGCCATCCATGAGTGCCGCAGGGCGGTGCCCGCGCTGGCTGTCCAGCCGGCGTGCCATCCGGGTACTGGTGTGGGCGGTGTCGCTGCTGATCGCCGCGATCGCCGTCAATGTGGTCGGTATCCGCATCGCGGGCAGCATCGAGGGCTGGCAGCGCTGGATGGCGGCGCAATCCGGGGCCTTCCTGGTCTGGCGGTTGTTGCTCTACGCCATCACTGCCTGGGGTTGGCTCTGGATGCGCCGTCGCCTGCGCACGCGGGAACCGGAGCGCGCTGCCGGGCAGCGACTGCTGCGCGCGGAGGTTGCGGCCATCGTCGCCGTGATCGTGCTGGAAGCCGGCCTGCTGATGCAGGCACGGTAGCGCGGGGTCGCCATGACGCTGTTCACCACCGACTACCTGGAGTACTACCTGACGCTGGTGTCCTGGGTGGTCCACAACGGCATCTGGTCGGTGCTGGTCGCCAGCGGCATGTTCGCCGTCCCGTTCCTGGCGATCATCATCCAGGAATGGCTGAAGGCCCGCGCGGAAGGCGCGGACGAGGGCAACAAGGGGGTGCTGTCCTCGGCTCGCATCGAGAACCGCGTCTTCGTCGCCATCGTGGTGATCATGTTCGCGGGCATCCCCTTCATCGACGTCGATTTCAACACCATCAAGTACGACCGTTCGCGTTCGACCCAATGCCAAGTAAATGTGCCAGAGCCGACCGATACGGGCTGGTCGCAATCGTTCAGCACGATCAACAACCAGTCGGCCAAGGTGCCGGTGTGGTGGTTCGCCATGCACGCGATCTCGCGCGCGATCACCGGCGCCTCGGTCGCGGCCATTCCCTGCGGCACCGACCTGCGGCAGATCCGCATGGACATCGACGCGACCCGCATCGACGACCCGGTACTGGCCCAGGAGATCAGCGACTTCACCCGAGACTGCTACGGCCCCGCCCGCGCCAAGCTGTTCATGACCCGGCCCAGCCTGAGCGAGGAGCAGATGCACGACGTCACCTGGATCGGTTCCAGCTACTTCGTCGGCACCGCAGGCTTCTACGACAGCTACCGCTCCAGGACACCGCGCGATGCCTGGCCGTTCGACGCCACGCGCGACGCCGGCCTGGCCCAGGTGCCCGGCGGGGGCGGCTACCCGACCTGCCGGCAGTGGTGGGCCGACGGCAGCCAGGGCCTGCGGGCACGACTGCTGGCCCAGGTCGATCCCAGCCTGCTGACACGACTGGCCGGCTGGGCGGGCTTCCTGAGCCAGGCCGAGGTCAACGACTCGGTGATCCGCGCCGTCGCGAGCCCTCGGCAACAGAAGCTCAACCGGGGGGCGGTCTACACGGACTACGGTGGCCAGATCGACATGACGCTGCCCAACATCGTCACGCGCGCCGCCAGCGACGTGGGGCTGACCGTCGGCTCACTGGGCTATTTCCCGGCGATGGACGTGGTGCGGCAGGCGCTGCCGATGGTGCTGTCCCTGCTCAAGATGGCGCTGGTCATCTGCATCCCGCTGGCGCTGCTGATCGGCACCTATGACCTCAAGACCGTGGTCACGGTGAGCGTGGTGCAGTTCGCGCTGTTCTTCACCGAATTCTGGTTCCAGCTCGCCCGCTGGATCGACTCGACGATCCTCGATGCGCTCTACGGCTGGGGGTGGGGCTGGAACCGGCCGCACACGAACTTCGATCCGCTGGTGGGCCTCAACAACACCTTCGGAGACATGCTGCTGAACTTCGTGATGGCGACGATGTTCTTGATCTTGCCGGCGTTCTGGATGACGGCATTGGTTTGGGCAGGGGTCAGGGCCGGTAATGTTCTGCAAGGACTGGGTACGGGCACTCGCGATGCGGGACAGGCAGGCAGCAAAGGCTCGGGCATGCTGATCAGTGCAGCCAAGAAAAGGTAGGGGCCATCGCGAGTCAGTCGTCTTCAAACCGCGGGTCAGGATCATCGTTGTACGACGCAGGGTGGTAGAACAGGCTTTCGCGATGATCCAGCTCTTCGGTCTTGCGTCCGAGGAAATCATCGTCGCCTTGCGGCGCTTGCTCCGCCATCCTGGCTGCCACGACGAGAGCGACCGGCAACAGCGCCGCCCAGACCGCGATGTACAGCAACACCCCAAGGGTCGCCAGCTTGATCCCCCAGATCAGCACCGCTGCACCGCCCGCCGGCAGTCCTTGCGCCATCAGCCATCGATGCACCCGACGCTCCGCGCGCAGCCAACCGCGCCATACGCCGCCCAGCCAGCGGCCGAGTCGCGCTGCGGTGGTCATGCGTGCGGTGTGCTTCATGGTTGGCTACCTCATGGTCGTTCCACGGTCGTTGGGCATGGCGGTGCCGGTCTCCTTCATGCCTGCCGCGCCGCGAATGCTTCGGCGCTCATGATCAAGCCGGGAAAATCCTCTCGCATGGCGAGAATGTCCGGATCGCCGGTGATCAACGCATCCGCCTTGCCGACATGCGCGAGCACCAGGAACACCTGGTCCTTCTCGTCGCGGCAGGCCGGCAGGTCGGGCCATGGCATCGGCAGTTCCACCACATCGGCGTAGGGCAGGAAGTCCGCCAGCAACTCCTGCTGTTCCGAGGTCGACAGCTTGAACTTGGGAAAGGCCAGGACGCGCAGGAGTTCACTGGCCGTCTCCCGGCAGACCAGCGGCTGCAACTGCTGTTGCTGCCAGGCATGGCGTATCCAGGCCAGGCGTCCTGCATTGAAGACCAGCGCCGACAGCACGATGTTGGTGTCGAGCACGACCCTGCGCATCAGCGCCGCGCCCAGGCCACGGCATCCTCGACGTCCTGCTCGGTGATCCCGAGTTGCTCCAGCTTCTCGCGCACGGCCTGGGCCTTCTGGACCCGCACGGGGGTCAGGACGATTCGACCGCCTTCGACGGTCACGTCGAAGTACTCCGCCGCATCCACGCCGGACACGGCCGCCTTGGGCAGCGTGATCTGGTTTTTCGAAGTGAGCTTGGCAAGCATGGGAAGCCTCCGTAAGTTTCAAAGGAAATCTTACTTCCTTACTTCATTCCCGACAAGCATGCCTTCGGGCGCATGGATTTCAGGACCTGCCGTGCTTTCAGCGCCGGTTGAAGCGGCCTGATCCGGTGAAAACACAGCGCCTGTTCCGATCCCCGATCCTGGAGCGCATGGGCTCCGCATTGATTGCGGCACACGAAGCCAACTGCCCCTATACCAAAGGGCTTGTCGAAGGCCAAAGGGCTGGGGAAGGGGCAAGGGAATGGCCTCAACGGGAAAGGCCCTACCCGAAAAGGCCAAAAGGCTCCTCCGGCCAGCCCATCACCAGGATGTCGCCATGCTTTCGCTGTTCCAGCGCAAACGGGTGCCGCTGGCCAACGCCGCGGCGCCGCCTCCCGTCGAGCCTGCCAAAGGGTTGACCCGGCCGCAGTCGGCCACATCGCTGCTGGCGGAGCCGCGCCGGCAGCGATTGCTGGAACACATCTGGCAGCGCACCTCGCTGTCGCGTCGGCAGTTCCGCTCGCTGTACCTGGCGCCACTGGAGCGCTACGCCGAGCTGGTCCAGCAGTTCCCGGCCTCGGAGGCGCATCACCATGCCTGGCCGGGCGGCATGCTGGACCACGGCCTGGAGATCGTGGCCTACGCGCTCAAACTGAGGCAGTCCCACTTGCTCCCGGCCGGCGCCTCGCCCGAGGCCCAGGCCGCGCAAGCCGAGGCCTGGACCGCCGGTACCGCCTACGCCGCGCTGCTGCACGACATTGGCAAGATCGCGGTCGACCTGCACGTCGAGCAGGCCGATGGCCTGGTCTGGCACCCCTGGCACGGGCCGCTGCGGCAGCCGTACCGCTTTCGTTACCGGACGGATCGCGAGTACCGGCTGCATGGCGCCGCCACTGGGCTGCTCTACACCCGTGTGCTCGATGCCGGCATCCTCGACTGGCTGAGCGACTACCACGATCTATGGTCGGCGCTGCTCTACGTCCTGGCGGGCCAGTACGAGCATGCTGGCACGCTGGGCGAGCTGGTCGTCAAGGCCGACCAGGCATCGGTGGCCCTGGCGCTCGGCGGTGATCCGGCCAGGGCCATGGCGGCGCCGAAGCATGCGCTGCAGCGCAAGCTGCTGGATGGCCTACGCTACCTGCTGCGCGAGGAGTTCAAGCTGAACCAGCCCGGCGGCCCGTCGGATGGATGGCTGACCCAGGACGCACTCTGGCTCGTCAGCAAGACGGTCAGCGACAAACTGCGCGCGCATCTCCTGTCGCAGGGCATCGAAGGCATCCCATCGAACAACACCGCCGTCTTCTCGGTGCTCCAGGACCATGGCATCGTGCAGCCCGCCCCGGATGGGAAGGCGATCTGGCGGGCGACCGTCACGAGCGGCACCGGCTGGTCGCACAGCTTTACCTTCCTGCGCCTGTCGCCGGCCTTGATCTGGGAGTCGGGCGAGCGTCCCGCACCGTTCGCCGGCACGGTCACGACGGAAGAGCCCCTCCCTGGCGATGAGGCAGCGCCGGGCTCCGACGGCATCCCGGCCACCTCACCGCCCCCTGGGGTGGCGGATTCCCCGGCCGGGCTCGCGGACCCGGTCTCCGATCTGCTGTCGATGCTCGATGCATCCGGCGCAGCCACCGCCGGTGCATCGTCCGCCGGCGCGGAACCGCCGTCACCATCCGCCGGAGCAACTGTGACAGTGACCCATTCGGCGCTGACCGGTCCTGCCACGATGCCGGCTCCCGCGAAGGCCACGCCGTCCGGGGAAGCCTTCATCGCCTGGCTCAGGCAAGGCATCGAGTCGCGCAAGCTCATCATCAACGATGCGAAGGCACTGGTGCATACTGTCGATGGCACGGCGTACCTGGTCAGCCCCGGCGTCTTCCAGCGCTACGTGCAGGAACATCCGGAGATCCAGGCGCTGGCCCGACAGGACGATCTGCACGACTGGCAATGGGTGCAGAAGCGCTTCGAGAAGCTGGGGCTGCACCGCAAACAGGACAGCGGCCTGAACATCTGGACCTGCGATGTCACAGGACCGCGCAAGTCGCGGCGGTTGCACGGCTATCTGTTGGCGGCGCCTTCGGCATTGTTCGCGGAAGTCCCGCCGGACAACCCCTACCTGTCCCTGGTGCGCGGCTAAGAGTCTCCTCGCTGCACACGGGAAGCGCGCCTGCCGACCCTATGTCTTGCATCGTCGATACCCCCTCATGCTCGATGGGCGGCCCAACCCTTGAAGGTGAACGCGCAATAGAAAAGGTCGATGTCCGTGAATCCAGCCTCGCGGAGCAGATCGACATCCTGCGCGGGCGAAAGCACGGGCAGCCGTTCCTTGATCGCCGCGATGCTGCCTTCGGCTTGACGCACGGGTACGCCGGAAGTAGCCGCGAACGCCGCATTGCGCGAGAGCCATCTGTCCCGACCGGGATCTTCGCCGGGAAAGCTGTGATGCGCGACGACAAGGGGCGCACCGGGCTTGAGTCGCAGGTGCATCTGCTGCAGCGTCTTCAGGCGCTCGGCTGGCGGCAGGAAATGCAGTGTCAGCAGGCAGGTCGCGCCATCGAAGGGCCCCTTGGGGGCGCTGTCGATATAGCCCTCGTGCAAGCGCACGTGAGGCGCCATCGGGCCCAGGATCGTGCGGGCGAGTTCGAGCATCTCTGCGGAAGGATCGACGCCGTCGAACTGCCAGCCGGGCTGCATTTCAGCGAGGGCCTTCAGTTCCAGCCCGCCGCCGGCGCCGAGCACCAGGATGCGCGCGTCGGCCGGTGCGCGTTCGGCCAGCAGCACGCCCGCCATCCGGTGCAGGTCGCACAGGCCCGGCACGATCCTCGCGGTTCTTTCCGCATAGCCCGATACAGCCG
>Ga0180217_1002031_pt1 | contig 19812 bp, 13 predicted proteins | sample eDN3rd37CBELigOP_FD_128521 | JGI IMG/M metagenome (GOLD analysis project Ga0180217, IMG submission 128521) | Enriched Organic Plus compost microbial communities from Emeryville, California, USA - eDNA 3rd pass 37_C BE-Lig OP (version 2) (version 2) ... | reverse complement strand
GTAGTCTGCGCTGAGCTTGCGCTCCGCGCGCGCCAGTCGAAAATTCTCGGATTTCCACGCGACGGCACTTTCAGCCGGTCTTGGGAAACCCGGCCGCAAAACACTTGACGCTCCCGTGATCGCGACTATTCTGATGTGAAAAGCCGCAAAGGCTGCCTCCGCTCAATGCCTTTTTTGAGTCGGATTTTCTTAATCTGGGTGCAACCCACGCGGACGGAGTCCGCACCGACGCCACTGCCATCCCCCTGAACCTGCCGGCATCGTTTTGCCAATTCTCGCAGCAGCGTCAGCATCTTCCCCTGTGCTGAGAACCTCTCTCCGCCGCTAACCCTTCGCGTACTCCCATGTCGCAAGCCGTAGGTCCGCGCAGCTCCCTGCGCATCAAACAACGCCGCAAACTGCAACCTGAGCCGACGCGCGTGGAGCAAGTGTCGCCCACGCCAACCGTTGCCGTGGCCAGGCAGGACATCGTGGCCCGCTGCCTGTTGGGCGTGGCCGTGCTGGCCGCGGGCGTGTGGGCGTATTGGCCCACTTTGGTGGAGATGGTCACGGCTTGGGAGCGCGAGCCTGACTATTCGCACGGCTATCTGGTCGCTCCGCTGGCCATCTTTTTCCTGTGGTGGAAGAGGGCGAGCTTTCCTGGCGTTGGCTCGAGCGCCTGGGGGCTCGGCACAGCCCTGCTGCTCTGTGGGATCGCTGTGCGACTCTTCGCCGCCGCCTTCTTCTTCGAAGCCATCGACGGCTGGTCGATTTTGCTTTGGATCGGCGCGGCGGTGGCGTTCCTGTTTGGCGGCAAGGTGTTGCGATGGGCGGCGCCGGCGATCGCGTTTCTGTTCTTCATGGTGCCGCTGCCGTATCGCATGGAGACGGTGCTGAGTCTACCGCTGCAGCGCATCGCCACGAAGTTGAGCTGCTGGACGCTGCAACTCATCGGGCAGCCCGCGGTTGCGGAAGGCAACACGATTCTGATCGGCGACCACCAGATGGAAATCGCCGAAGCGTGCTCGGGGCTTCGATTGTTCGTCAGCATCTTCGCTCTCGCGTTTGCGTATCTCATCCTGGTGCGCCGCACCTGGTGGGAGAAAGTGCTGCTGGTGCTCTGCGTTCCGCCGATTGCGATCGCCGCCAATTGCATCCGCATCGTCGTGACTTCGGTGATGTATCAGCACGTTTCGGGTGATTTCGCAAGGAAGTTTTCGCACGATTTCGCCGGCTGGGTGATGATCCCGCTGGCTGCTTCGTTCTTCTGGATCGTGTTGTGGTACCTGGGCAAGCTCTTCCGCGAGCAAGAGGAGCTTGGCGTGGGGCACCTGGTTCGTCGGATCGAAACCTAAATCAACTCAACTAGCCTCCCCGGTAGGTAATTCACGTGAGCGTTTCTCAGTCAACGACGACGCCGGCTTTGCAGTCGCAATTCAATATCCACACGGTTCTCGTCGCTCTGCGTCGCTGGTGGCGCATCGCCGTCCCCATGTCCGTGTTGCTTGCAGCCGGCGCCGTCGCAGCGGTGTACCTGTTGCACAAGCCGATTTACACGGCTGACGCCTGGTTGCTCCTCACGGAGCGGCCTTCGATCCTCGATCCGAAGGCGCGGCCCGAGTCGCAGCGGTTCATCCAGAACCAAATGGAGTTCATTCGGAGCGAACGCCTGCTGGGCCCGTTGGCCAGCAAGCCGGCGATCCTTTCGACTCCGGAACTGGTTGGCAAAGAAGACGTCGTCCGGGAATTGGCCAAACGCATTTCGATCAAGCCGCGCGGGCAATCGGAAATCTACGTCATCTCCTTCTCGAGCCAGTCGCCGGAAAAAGCGGAACTGGTCGTCCGCGAAGTGGTCAACGCGTACCTGACGTTCAATACGCGACTTGAGTCGGAGCAGGATGCCCGGATTATTCGCCTGCTCGAAGAGCAGCGGGCGGCGCGCTACGAGGAAATGATCCAGCTTCGCGAGGTCGTGCGTACGCTGTCGATTGATCTGACGGGCGTCGATCCGTACCGCGCCGGCGCCGAAGAGGCAGACAAGCCCGCGACGAATCCGCTGGCCGAATTGCAGGACGAAAAGATCCGTCTTGAGATCGATCAGGACATTCTCGCCCTGCGGATCAAGCTGGAAGAAGAACGGCAAGCCAACGAAGACTACCAACCCACCGATCGGGAAATCGACGCGCTGGTCGAATCGCAGGAAAGCTACATCCAGCTGCAGGCCCGCATCCGCGCGCTGCAAAAGAAGGAAGCCGATTTCAAGCGGGTGGCGAAGAATCCTGAGGAAAACGCCTACTACAAGCAGCTTCAGGCCGAACTGCAAGCCTTGGTCGCCGAGGTCGAGCCGCTCCGCAACCATTTGCGCGAAGGAATTGCGGAGACGCTCGCGCGCAACCAGGCGCGGTCCCGGCTTCAGGTTCTTGCCGAGCTGAAGCAGCAATATGCTCTCGGAAAGGCCCGTCTCGACGTTCTGAATCAGAAGTTCGAACAGGGGATGGCTTCGGCCAAGAAGTTCACGGGGGACACGCTCGAACTGGAATTCCGCAAGGCGAAGCTTGAGCAAGTCACTAAGACGCACGATCAAATCTCCGAACGCATCCTGGCGATCACCACCGAACAGCGGGCGCCGAGCCGCGTCGACTTGTTCAAAGAGCCGAGCCGGCCGGTTCAGCCCGACACGCTCATCCCAATCAAGATGGCGGGCTTCGCCGGCGGGATTGCGTTTGTGGTGCCGCTCGCCTTGGCCGTCGCATGGGAGCACCTGTTCCGCCGGGTCAGCACCCGCAAGCAGTTGGAAGAAAACCAACTCACGGTGATCGGCGAGGTCACGGCTCTCCCCTCGCGTCAACGCGGCAAGGGATTCCGCCGTCGTTCCAGCGAGCGCGGCGTCTTGCTGTTCGAGGAAAGCGTCGACAGCCTGCGAACGTACCTGAGCCTCGGAGAATCGCTCGACGGAATCCGCTCGCTGGCGATTACCAGCGCGGTGAGCGGCGAAGGCAAAACCAGCCTCGCGTGCCAGTTGGCTGTGAGCATCGCGCGGGCGACCGGCGAACCGACGTTGCTGATCGACGGCGACATGCGGTCGCCCGATCTGCACGAAGTGTTTGGCGTCGAGTTGAGCCCAGGATTGGCGGAAGTCATGTCGGACGAGTGTCCGCTCGAGGAAGCGATCGAGACCGGCTTTAACGACACGCTCCACATCCTGACCGCGGGCCGATTGCGGAAGAATCCGCACCGCCTGCTCGGACGGGGTGAATTCAAGTCGTTGCTGAAAAAGCTGGGCGAAACCTATCGCCACATCGTCATCGATACCCCGCCGGTTTTGCCCGCCAGCGAGTCGCTGGTCTTGGCTCGCTCGGCTGACGCTGCCGTGCTCTGCATGCGACGGGATTACACGCGGATGTCGCAGGCACAGGACGCCCAGGCCCGCATGGTCGCGTCCGGCGTTCGCGTCGTGGGCGTGGTGCTCAACGGGATTCCGATCCAGCAGTACGCCTACAAGTACGGCAGCTATCTCTACACCGGCACTCCGGACGCCGTCTAGTTCTGGCTGGCGCAAGTTTCCTCGGCATCACTTTTGGATGGCAAAGCTGTGAGTACTTCTAGTTCAACGTCGCACGGCGCCTCCGCCGCCCCGGTCAGGCGGACGCTGAACGTCCCGTTTCTGATCATCAGCCTGCTGGTCTTGGCTGGTATCGGAGGAGCGGGGTACGTCGTTCGGAATTGGCAGTTGCAGCGCACTTCCACGATTTTTCTCACGCGCGCCGATGAGTTCGAGGCAAGCGAGAATTGGCTGAAGGCGTGCGAAAATCTCGATCGCTATTTGCGGCTTGTGCCGGACGATCATGCGGCCCGCATCCGGCTTGCGCGAACGTTCGAAAAGGGAGCGGTGACGTCCTCGCAGTTGCAGCGGGCGATTGCGCTGTACTTCCGAGCGATCGGAACGGGTGAGAAGTCGGAAGAACTGGAGCTGCGCCAGAACGTCGGCGCCTTGCTGCTGAAAAGTGGACGCTTCATCGAAGCGGAACAAGAGGCGAATCACATCCTCGAGCTTGCTCCGAACGACCCCAAGGGGCTTCGGCTGCGGGCGATTGCCTTGCTGCGGCAATATCAGACCGGCGCGCTGGCGCGCGAGTCGCTGGGGCAGGTTGGCATCCTCGCCTCGCTGCGGTCAGCCTACGGCGCGAACGAGGGAGATTATGAGCTGACCGAGTTGCTTTCGGTCGCTCTGCGCGACAACGAGCTTGCCAGGGCAGAGGTTCCCGAAGAGGTCGAAGCCGATCGAAAGGCGGAAGCCGATCGCTATCTCGATCGACTGGTCGAGCTGCATCCGAAGGAGGCGAAGGCGTTCCTGCTGCGATCGGGGTATCGCATGCGATACAACCTTCCCGGCGCCGAAGAAGACCTGCAGCAGGCCGAGCAATTGGAGCCGAACAATCCCTCGGTGCTGCTCACCGCCGCTCAGTTCGCCCGGCGCGAAAGCATCATGCTGCAGCATGCCGGCGCCGCGGCCGAAGACTGGCGGCCGCCGCTGAAAAAGGCTCGCTCGATCTATGAGCGAATCGTGAACGAGGACTTGAGCAAGGGCGATTCTGGTCCGGTCGTCGCCTTAGGCGAAGTGCTGCGGCAATTGGGCGAGCACGAGGCCGCAATTCAAGTTTGGAAGGAAGGGCTTCAAAAACATCCTAACGCCGGCCTGACGCTTCATGGCCACCTGGCTGGGGCGTATTTGGATCTGGATCGACTGGACGAGGCGTCGAAGTCGCTCGACGCGATGGATAGTCAGATTGCGGCGCTCCCTCCATCGTTCCAGCGCGAGGCCCGACTCGTCCTCCAGCGCGATCAGGAATTGCGGCGTGGAGTCTGGCATATCAAACGGGGCAATCCCGAACTGGCCGTGCCGCTGCTCCGCCAACTGATCCTCCGCCAGGAGCAACTCGGCGGCGACAGCGAACAATCGAAGCGAGCCTGGCTCCTGCTGGGCAGCGCCTACGCTTCGCTCGGAGAGTGGGTGGAGTCGGCCACCGCCTACGATCGGGCTGCGACGCTGCAGCCTCGACTGCCCGCTGCACGCCATCTTGCCGCCGCCTCCTGGCTGGCCGCCAATCGCTTTGACCTGGCCGTGGAGCGGGCGGAGCAAGCCGCTCAACTGGCGCCATCGTCGCTCACCTATTACACGCTGGCGACCGCGCTGCTACAGCAGCAATCGGTTCTCTCCGACGAGGACCGCGTTTGGAACCGCCTCGAGGCTGCCGTTGCCGCGGCGGCCGAGCGAGCCAGCGATGGAATTTTGACTGAAAATTGGCGGATCGATCTGCTGCAGGCCGACTATCTGCTCGCTAAGGCCACGACCGAGGGGATTCCCGAGCAGGGCCGTCAGCAAGCGCTGAGCGTGCTTCGCCGGGCCACGTCGAAGTATCCGTTGAACAAGGATTTCTGGCAGGCGGTCGCGCTTATTTATCAACAGCTCGGCGAGTCGGCCGAAGCGGATGCGGCCTGTGCTCATTTGAGCGAGCTACCGCAGGCGGCCACCGAAGCCGCCTGCACGCGAGCCCGCGTCCTTGCGCGGCGGGGAGAGCATGACGCGGCCGAGGCGGTTCTCGTCGCCGCGGCGAAGGGGGATTCCCCCGTCGATGCCCAGATGCTCGGCCAGGAACTGGTGAATCTCAAAATTGCCCGGCGAGACTTCCAGGGCGCGCGTCTGCTGCTGCTCAAGTCGCTGGAGCGAACGCCCAACGACGTGAAGATGCTCAGCCGGATCGCCGACATCGACCTGGAACTGCGAAACCTCGACGAACTTCCCCGTTGGGAACGGGCGCTGCAAGCGGCTGGCGGAGCGGGTGACATGCTCGCCCGCTGCTATCGGATTCGCCGGCTGTTGTTGCAGGCGAAATCGGGCAGCGATCCGCTGCTCAAGCAAGCCGCCGATGAAGTAGCTCAGCTGCATGCCGCTCGACCGACTTCGCCCGACGTGCTGGCCCTAAAAGGCGCTGTCGAGCAACGGCTGGGACGGGTGGATGGCGCGATCATGGCCTACGAGGAAGCAGTTTCGCTCGGCGAACAGCGTGTTGTCGTGTTCGAGCAGTTGATCGCACTGCTGGATAGCCGGAACCGCGCCGCGGACGCCGAGAAGTATCTCTCGCGGCTCAAATCGCACATTCCGTTCTCGCACGATCTGACGATGTTCGAGAGCACGGTTGAAGTGCGGAAGAATCAACCGGGGAACGCGGTCGACATCGCCCGCGCGGGGGTCGAGCGGCGTCCGAACGACGCTTCGGCCCACGTTTGGTTGGGGCGCATGCTGCTGGTCGACAATCAGCCGGAGGCGGCCGAAGCGGCCTTCCAGAAAGCGGTTGAACTGGCGCCCGAAAATGTCTTGGCCTGGAATGGCTTGTTCTCGTTCTACGTTCGGACCCAGAACAAGGAAAAAGCCCAGCAAACGCTCGCCGATCTGGCGGAGAAGGCGAAACTGAACGACGCCGATCGGAACTTCATTCTGGCGCAAGGTTACGAACTGCTCGGCGACACGAAACGGGCGGCGAGCACCTACGAGAAGGCAGCCGCACTAGCGCCGCAGAATACGTCGATCCTGCTGCGGATGGCAGGCTTCTATCTGCGTACCGACCCGGATCGCTCGCAGGCCTTGCTGCGAAAGCTGCTAAGCATCAATCCGAACTCGGGCGTTGCCCGCCGAACTCTGGCCGCCCTGCTGGCTGCTCGTGGAACCGACGCCGATTGGGAAGAGGCCAAGCGGCTGGTCGTCGAGCACTCAAGTGGCGAGGTGCGAACGGCGCAGGACAATCGCTTGTCGGCGGTCTTGCTAATCCAGCGCGGCGGAGTCGAGAACTTCGAACGGGCTGCCGAAATCCTGCAGGAATTGATCGAGCGCCCCGACATGCAGCTACCTGCCGACCGGCTCATGCTGGCACAGCTCTCCGAGAAGCAGGCCCGCATCGCGCCGAACCAAAGCGAGTACAACCGCTACATGACTCGGGCGCGAGACCAGTACATCTCTCTCTGCGCTCGCACCGCTCCGCAAGCGGGGCACCTGGTCGCGTACATCGAGTTTCTCGTCCGTAACGACGACCGGCCCGAAGCGCTGCGTTGGCTGGAGAAGTACGAATCGCAACTGCAGGCCAATCCCAAGGCTGAACTGCCGATTGTCGCTGAGTATATCCGCCTGGCGCTGACGCTCGACCAGATCGACAGCGCGGAGCAGTGGCTCGGGCGCATCAGCGACATGCAAAACGATTCGATCGCGGTCATCTCGCTGCGGGCCCGCTTGATGGCCAAGAAGCAGCAGACGGATCAGATCGAGCCGATGGTCGATGCCGCCGCCGAACGGCTCCTGCAAAGCGTCACTGGCCCGGCCGACCAGGCCACGGTGATGCAAGCGATCGGCGCGGTGTATGCGTCGGTAGAGAACCTGCCGGCAGCCGAACGCTGGTATCGCAAGCTGTACGACCGCGAGCCAACGGCCTTTGAGCCGCTGGCCATGGTGCTGGCACGCCAGAAGAAGCTGTCGGAAGCGTTTGACATTTGCAAGCGAGCCACCGAGTCGATCGATAGCCCGCGCCCGGCGGTCGTCCTGGCCCGGATCCTGTCTAGTGCGGAGGCCTCGCAGGATTCCGAACAGGCAGATCAGGTCTTCGAGAACGCCGTGCAGCGGTTCCCGAAGGATTCGGAGCTGTTGTTCAGCCTGGCGACGCTCCGCGTGATTCAAGGCCGCACGGATGAGGCGGTGGTGCTGTTCCGCGCGGTGGTCACTCAGAATCCGCGACACGTAGTGGCGCTCAACAATCTGGCGACGCTCCTTTCGGAAAGTCCCGAACATCGCAAGGAGGCGCTCGCCTACATCGACCGGGCGATTGAAATCACGGGCGCCGAGGGCCCGTTGTTCGACACCAAGGGGACGATCCTCTATTTCGAGGGCCAGACGGAGCAGGCGGTCGAGTTCCTGAAGGCGGCGGTTTCCGGATCGCAGGTCGATCCGCGATTCCACTTCCATCTGGCGCTCGCCTACCACGATTTGAACGATACCGAACAAGCTCGCAGCGAGCTCGAGGCGGCTCTCAACCAACAGCTCGAAAAGCAGATTCTCACCCCGACGGAAAAGAAGCTGCTCGCCGAACTGCGGGCCAACCTGGCTCCTTAACCACTGCCAAAAGTAAGAATCGACCATGAAGTCTGTAAAGACCTTTCTCCTTGGCGTTGTCTTGCTCGGGCTGACGATTGGCGTCGGCGCGGTGCACGGCAAACTGATCGGGCGCTGGGGCCCAGCGCCGGACGTCGCCCAGGGCGCGGAGCTGCTCGAGCGGCTTCCCGGCCAAATTGGCGAATGGAAACAAGCGGGCAAAGACCAAGGGATCGCGCCCGAGGCGGCTCGCATGTTGCAATGCTTCGGCAACGTCGTGCGGGTGTATGAGAACGTGCGCACGGGCGAGCGGGTTTCGATCGCGATCATTCTCGGTCCCGCGGGGCCCACGTCGGTCCATACGCCGGAAATTTGTTACTCGTCCCGGGATTACCAGATTCGTCACGACCGCGAAGTGTGGTCGCCGAGCGGTGAAGGGGAGGAAGCGACCGACACGTTCTGGCAGCTTCTGCTGACGAAGAACGACGTCTCTGAAACTCCGCTCCGGGTCATTTACGGCTGGGCGGATCACAAACACTGGAAAGCCGCTGAGTACCCGCGGTTCGAGTACGGCGGCCGAGGATATCTGTACAAGCTTCAGCTTGCCGGTCCGGGCGTAGTGGAAGGGAGTCCTCAAGACGCCTGTGGCGAGTTTCTCACGGCGCTGCTCCCCGTCTTGCGCGATCACATGATCGATCGCTAGGCGCCGTCGAATTTCTTTGTCCCCAAGGGTTAGGCAAATGGTCGATTCGAATTCTCTTCAGGGAGAGAGCATGGAGGAGTCGCAGTTCGCCGACTGCGTCATCGATGTGCCGCCCCTCCGCCCCCGCAGCTACTTTCGCTGGAAGGGGTGGCTCGACAGGGTCATTGCAGCCTTGCTCTTGGTTCCTGGGCTGCCGATTATGGCTGTGCTCGTGGTGCTGATTCGCCTGAGTTCCAAGGGACCGGGCATCTACAGTCAGCAGCGCGTCGGAGCCAACGGCCGCGTCTATACGATGTACAAGCTGCGAAGCATGCGCTGCGACGCCGAGGCCGGAACCGGTCCGGTTTGGTCGGTCGGCGCGGCCGATCCGCGTGTGACGCCGATCGGCTATTGGCTGCGAAAACTGCATCTCGATGAGTTGCCGCAGCTATTCAATGTGATCAAAGGTGAAATGTCGCTGATCGGGCCTCGCCCGGAGCGGCCCGAATTCGTCAAGCTGCTCGCCAAGAGCATTCCCAACTACACCGATCGATTGCAGGTCGTGCCTGGCGTTACGGGGCTGGCTCAGATCAATCTGCCTCCCGATACCGATCTGAACAGCGTTCGCCGCAAGCTGGTGCTCGACCTCGAGTACATCGAAACGGCCAACCTGTTGCTCGATCTGCGCATCTTTGTCAGCACGCTGTGCCGGATTGTTGGCGTCCGCGGCGATGTGGCCATGCGGCTCATGGGACTGACTCGCGTGGTGCAGCTCAACGGTGCCGAGCCCGCGGCGTCTGACGATGTTGCTGGCAATCCATTCAAGGTGGTTGGCGCGGAGGCGGAGGATCGGTCTACCACCGTCCGCATCTCGCCGGCGTCGAGAGATTCGCAGGCGGTTGTTGGCGCCACCGCGGAAGGCTAGTGGGGCGCTGGTCCCAATCTCGCACATGGAGACTCGCTCAATTCGGAACGCCTTTACCGTCGACGTGGAAGATTACTTCCAGGTCTCGGGTTTTGAGCGATACGTCAGCCGAACCACTTGGGGCGACTACGAAAGTCGCGTCTACCCGAACACGCTGAAACTGCTGGAGCTACTTGCGGACGCGAAGGTTCGCGGCACGTTTTTCGTTCTCGGGTGGGTAGCGAACCGGTTCCCTCGTCTGGTGCGGCAGATTCACGAAGCGGGGCACGAGCTCGGCTCGCATAGCTACTGGCATCGACTGATCTACGAGCTGTCGCCGGAGGAGTTTCGCACCGATCTGCGAGATTCGCGCAAGGCGATCGAAGACGCAGCCGGCGTTCGTCCTACATGCTTCCGGGCCCCAAGCTTTTCGATCACTCGCAAGTCGCTTTGGGCGCTCGACATTCTGCGCGAGGAAGGCTTTGACGTCGACTCGTCGGTCTTCCCGACCCGGCACGACCGCTACGGAATTCCGGACGCCCGAGTCGACATCCACGATTTGCCCCTGGAGAGCGGAAAGCTTTGCGAGTTTCCCCCCACCGTATCGTCCGTTGTTGGCGTGAAGATCCCAGCGGGTGGGGGCGGATACTTTCGCCTCTATCCCTGGCAATTTTCCAAGTATCTCTTGCAGCGGGTGAACGCAGCCGGGCGGCCGTTCATGTTCTACGTTCATCCCTGGGAAATTGACCCCGATCAGCCGCGGTTGAATTTCGGCTCACGAGCGACTCGCTTCCGCCACTACGTCAATTTGGCCCGCACGCACCGCAAACTTGAGCGGCTGGTGCGAACCTTTCGCTTTGGCAGCGTGGCGGACGTGATTTCCGATTGGCGCCAGTGCGCTGACATTGAACGCCAGGCGGTCGAAATGCCTGCGGCGGCTGCAATAGAGTGAGTTCGAAGCCCCGCATCTTGCTGCTGGTACATCGGGTTCCATTTCCACCCGACCGTGGAGATCGTATCCGGTCGTATCAGATTTTGAAGTTCCTGGGCCAGCGCGCGCGGGTCTCCCTGGGGACGCTCGCCGATGAGCCGGTCTCGAACGCCACGCTGCAAGAGCTGCAGCGGCACTGCGAGCGGGTGGCCATCGCCCCGCTGACTCGCAGTCGCTGGCTGCGCGCTACCGGCGGTTTTCTCTGCGGGCGGTCTGCGACCGAGGGGCTCTTCAAATCGGCCAGCCTGCGCCAGCAATTGCAGCGCTGGACCGACGCGACGTCGTACGACGCGGTGTTTGTCTATTGCTCCAGCATGGTGCAGTATCTCGATCTGCCGGGCCTGCAAGGCGTTCCGACGGTCGTCGATTTGGTCGATGTCGACAGTCAAAAGTTCTTCGACTTCTCGAAGCAAAGCGGGCTGGCGAAACGTTCGCTCTACTGCATCGAGGGCCGGCGACTGCGAAAGGTCGAATCGACCTTGCCGCGTCGCGCCCACGCCATTTCGCTGGTGACTGAAGCCGAAGCCGACATCTATCGCGCTTTCTGTCCCAACGACCGGACGATCGCCATCCAAAACGGCGTCGACCTCGATTACTTTCGCCCGTCGAGCGTTCCGAACAAGCCGCATAGCTGCGTCTTCGTCGGCGCGATGGACTACTTCCCTAACGTCGACGGCGTCGCCTGGTTCTGCAAGGAAGTGTGGCCCAACGTGCTGGCGAGTTGCCCCGAGGCGAGCTTCGAAATTGTCGGCCGAAATCCTTCGCCTGTGGTGAAAGCCTTGCAGAGCCACCGTGGCGTGAAGGTGGTCGGCACGGTTCCCGACGTGCGGCCGTATGTCGAGACGGCCGCGTGCGTGGTGGCGCCGTTGAGGATCGCCAGGGGCGTGCAAAACAAGGTGCTCGAAGCGATGGCGATGGGTAAAGCAGTCGTCGCATCGCCGGAGTCGCTCGATGGGATCGACGCAATTCCGGGCCAAGACGTAATCCGCGCAAGCTCCGCGGAGCAGTGGGCCGCCGAATTGGTTCGTCTGTTTGCGGAGCCTGATGCGCGCCGAGTACTTGGCCAAAACGCTCGCCATCACGTCGAAGAGCGGCACGCCTGGTCGGCGACCCTTCGTCCGCTCGGCCGGTTGCTGGACGAACTGCTCGGCGCGCCGCAGGCCGGCGCTCCCGTTGACGTCGCGCATGGTCGCCAGCATCCCGCGGTGCTGTAGCCCGATCGGTTCAAAATCGTGAAACGCTTCCTAAAACTCGCTGCAAACGCCGCGGCAACGGTCGCAATGGCCCCGTGCCTGCTCGCCTATTATGCGCTTGCAGCCGTGGTGGGGCGCCGCCGCGCGTTTCCGGGATGGTCACAAGCGGTCAGCCTATTTCCAGGACTCACGGGCGATTACCTGCGACGCGCTTTTTATCGTGGGACGGTCGCTCGTTTTGGAACCGACGCCGTTGTGTCGTTTGGAACGGTGTTTTCGAGCTCGAAGGTTTCGGTCGGGGATAACGTTTATATCGGCATTCTGTGCAGCCTTGGCGAAGTGACGCTGGAGGACGACGTGCTGGTTGGCTCGCACGTCTCCATCACCAACGGCAACCGACAGCATGGCACGTCGCGGCTCGATATTCCTGTGCGCGAGCAGCCGGGCGAATGGCCTCGGGTCAAGATCGGCACAGACACCTGGATCGGTGAGCGGGCCATTGTGATGGCTGACGTCGGCAAGCATTGCATCATCGGCGCCGGCGCCGTCGTCACGAAGCCGATTCCCGATTTCGCGATTGCCGTGGGCTCGCCCGCTCGCATTGTCGGCGACCGGCGCGACCATCTTGAGACTCGGCCCGACCGCTCGGACAAAACTCGCCTTCTCAGCTTGCACGCCTGGGCCGGCGAGCCTGAGCCGAGCCATACACCCGGGTAGCGAAGCGAATGTGCGGCATTGCAGGCATTGCGCTGGCAAGTCACGAGTGCGAGCCCGCGCGCGCGGACGTGCTTCGCATGACCGACGCCATTGCCCATCGCGGTCCCGATGGGGAAGGGGTGTTTGTCGCGCCGAGCGTCGGGTTGGGGCATCGCCGATTGGCGATCATCGATCTCGCAGGCGGAAAGCAGCCGCTCGGGAACGAAGATGGCTCCGTCCAGGTGGTTTTCAACGGCGAGATCTACAACTACAAGGAGCTGCGCCGCGATCTGGAGTCGCGCGGGCATACGTTCCGAACCAACTCCGACACCGAAACGATCGTCCATCTCTACGAAGAGTTCGGAGACGAATTGGTCCAGCGGCTGCGGGGGATGTTCGCCTTCTCGCTCTGGGATAACAAGCAGAAACGGCTGCTTCTGGCCCGCGATCGGGTCGGAATCAAGCCGCTTTACTACTACCTCGACCAGGAACGCCTGGTCTTTGCGTCGGAGCTGAAAGGGATTTTGGCGTGCGACGCGGTTCCACGCGAGATCGACGTCGATGCCCTGGACGGCTATCTCGCCTTGGGCATGGTGACCGGCCCGCAATCGATCTTGAGCGGGATCAAGCGGCTTCCTCCGGCCCATACCTTATCGATATCCACGCGAGATTGGCGGGCGAAGCTCCACCGCTATTGGCAGCTAGATTTCGACGTCGAGGAGCGGAGCGACTGGGGCGAGGCGATTCGCCACAAGATCGAAGAATCGGTCGAGCGTCATCTGGTTGCCGATGTGCCGGTCGGTTCGTTTCTGAGCGGCGGCCTCGATTCGAGCGTGATTACGGCGATCGCCTCAAAACGTCTCCGAGGACCGGTGCAGACGTTTTCGATCGGTTTCCGCGAGAGCCAGTTCAATGAGTTGCCCTACGCCCGCCAGGTGGCGGAAAAATATGGGACGCAGCACGTGGAGAGCATCGTCTCTGCCGACGCTGTTGCTCTGCTCGAGCAGCTCTGCTGGCACTACGACGAGCCGTTTGCCGATTCTTCCGCCATTCCGACGATGTTGGTCTCTCGCCTGGCTGCACGTCACGTGAAGGTCGTGCTGTCCGGCGATGGCGGGGACGAGGCGTTTGGCGGTTACGCTCGTTATGCGCACGACTTGCGCGAGTCGGCTGTGCGCGCGTGTCTCCCGACCTGGTTGCGGCGCAATGTGCTGGCCACAGCGGCGAACTATTGGCCAAACGCCAGTTGGCTGCCGCGGATTCTGCGGGGGAAATCGACCCTGACGAATCTGTCTTTGGATCCGCCGCAGGCTTATGCCAATACGCTCGCGATCTGCCGATTGCCTGGGCGACATCAACTGCTCGCGCCGGATGTGCGGCGCGAACCAGGCGAATCGACCGCCGACGCTTTGATTCGCCGGGCCTTCCGGGACGGAAAGCGGGACGCGTTGTCCGGCATGATTTCCGCCGACGTGGCGACGATGTTGCCGGACGACTATTTGGTGAAGGTCGATCGTGCGAGCATGGCGTACGGCCTCGAGGTTCGGCCGCCGCTGCTGGATCACGAATTGCTCGAATTGGCGGTTCGTATCCCGTCGCGGCTGAAGATTCGCAAGGGAGAAACCAAGTGGATCTTTAAGCAGGCTTGCGGCGACTTGCTGCCGACCGGGCTCCTAAAGCGGCCGAAGCAAGGCTTTGAGATTCCGATCGATCTATGGTTCAAGGGGCCGCTTAAGGAACTGTTTGCCGACACTGTTCTGCAGCCCAGCAGTGTGGCGGCTCGCTACCTGCATCTGCCGACGGTGCGCCAGCTCTTTGAGCGGCATCTGAGCGGGCAGCAGCGGCTCGGCCGCGTGCTGTGGTCGTTGCTGGTGTTCACTCGCTGGTCGAGCATGTTTTTGCAGAGCGGTCAGCCGGCGCGCCCGGCAAGCTATGAGGTGGCCGTCTGATGTGCGCCGAGCGAACATCGCATCGCCCTGTGGTGCTGCAGGTGCTTCACACGCTGGAAGTCGGCGGCGCCGAGGTCTTGGCGGCGCGGCTTGCCCGACGGCTACAGGGGCAGTATCGCTTTGCCTTCGCGTGCTTGGACGGCCTGGGGACGCTCGGCGAGGAGCTTTTGGGAGAAGGCTTCCCGGTGAAGGTGCTCGAGCGAAAACGCGGCATCGACGTGGGATGTGTAAGGCGACTTGCTCGTTATGCAGCCGACTGCGGCGCGCAAGTGATTCACGCTCACCAGTACACGCCGTTCTTCTACTCGCGTGCGCCAGGCTGGCTGGGCCGTCGCCTTCCGGTGCTCTTTACCGAACATGGCCGGATGCATCCCGACCTGCCCAGTCGCAAGCGAATTCTTTTCAACCGGACGCGGCTTCGCAAAGTCGATCGCGTCGTCGCCGTCGGCGAGGCGGTGAAGACGGCGCTCGTAAAGAACGAGGGCATTGGGCCCGAACGGATCCAGGTGATTTACAACGGCGTACGCCTGAACGATTTTCGCGCGGACGACGCCACGCGAACGAGGATGCGGGCGGAACTCGGCATTGCAGCGGATGCTCCGGTCGCCATTCAGGTTGCTCGGCTGGACTACCTCAAGGACCATAGCACGGCGCTACGAGCTGCGGAGCGAGTCCGCCAGCAGTTGCCGGCGTTTCAGTTGTTGCTGGTGGGCGAAGGGCCAGAGCGGCCGAAGATCGAGTCGGAAATCAGCAAACGCAACCTAGGCGGGAATGTCAAGCTGCTCGGCCGACGGACCGATGTTCGCGAGCTGCTTTCGGTTGCCGATCTGTTCTTGCTCACTAGTATCAGCGAAGGGATTCCCGTGACGCTGATCGAAGCGATGGCTGCCCGAGTGCCGGTCGTTTCGACCAACGTGGGGGGCGTGGGGGAAGTCGTCGTTGATGGGCAGTCTGGGATCCTGTGCCGTCCTGCGGACGACGAAGCCTTGGCTGCGGGAGTGATTCGGCTTTTGCATCATTCCGACGAGGGAAAAGCGATGGCCGCGGTCGGCGCGCATCGGGCTGTGGAGCTATTCTCTGAAGAGCAGATGCACCGGTCGTACGCTGCACTCTACGACGAAATGGCGGCAGCGCGGGTCGCGATGCTCCGGCCAGCGTTGCAGGTGTAGGCGATGTTGTTGGTCTTTTCCGACGATTGGGGCCGGCACCCGTCCAGCTGTCAACATCTGGTGCGGCACTTGCTTCCGCGTCATGCCGTGACGTGGGTCAACACGATCGGCATGCGTCCGCCGACGCTCGATTGGTCGACCGTGCGGCGTGCCGGAGAGAAATTGCGTAGCTGGGGCAGCAGGCGGAACAACCATGGTGGCGGTGGTGTGGCAGAGAATCCGGTCGTGCTGTCGCCGAAAATGTGGCCCTGGTTTCGCCGTGGGCACGATCGCTGGTTGAATCGAAAATTGCTCGAGCGGCAACTCAAGCCCAAGATCGAAGCGGCAGAGGAGCCTGTCTACGCGGTCACCACCATCCCGATCGTGGCCGACGTAATGGACTCGCTGAACGTCGCTCGCTGGACATACTATTGCGTGGACGATTTCAGCGCGTGGCCAGGCTTAGACCAGCAAACCATGGAAATCATGGAACGCGAGGTCATCGCCCGCTGCGACGCAGTTGTTGCCGTCAGCGAAACGCTCGTCTCGCGCGTTGCGGAGCGGGGAAAAGCAGCAAGCCTGCTGCCGCACGGAGTGGATCTTTCGTTTTGGAGCCACACGGGCGAAGGTGGGCTGGCAATCGAGGCGATCCAGGGTTTGGAATCGCCGCTGATCGTCTTTTGGGGGGTGATCGACACTCGGATGAATTTGGAGTGGATTCGGCGATTGTCGAGCGATTTGACTTGCGGCACGATTCTTTTGGTTGGCCCGGTCGATGCGCCCGATCCAACGCTCCTGAGTCTTCCGCGCGTCGTACATCGCCCGTCGATGCCGCTCGAGCAGCTGCCCACTTTGGGGGCCAGGGCCGATGTGCTGATCATGCCCTACGCCGACCTGGCAGTGACGCGCGCGATGCAACCGCTAAAGCTCAAAGAGTACATGGCTACCGGCAAGCCGGTTGTGGCAAGCCGTCTGCCGGCGACGCAGCAGTGGAGCGATTGCATTGACGTGACTGCCACGGCCGAAGAGTTTTCGGCGGCGGTTCGGCAGCGGCTGACTGCCGGAGTGGCTGCGAGCCAACTCGCCGCCCGGAAGCGGCTGGAGTCGGAATCGTGGGCCCAGAAGGCTCTCGCGTTTGAAGCGATCGTCATGAACTCCCCGGTAGCGGCCGCCGAAACCAAGGTGGCATGAAATCATTTCCATGCAAACCACCTTGGAAAAGATCGAGCCAGCGCAAGACGAGCGGGCGCTCCCCGTAGTCTTGCATACGCGGGTCGTCACCGGCGAAGGAGGCGGGCCGGAAAAGACGATCCTGAATTCGCCCCGTTTCCTTCCCCGCCTCGGCTATCGTTCGATCTGCGCCTACATGCGCTCGCCGCAGGACGAGGGCTTCGCAGCCATTCGAGAGCGGGCGGCCGAGTGGCAGGCGCCGTTGATCGAAGTTGACGACCACGGGCCGCTGGACTTTGAGCTGTTTCGCAAGTTCCTGCAGATCTGCCGCGAAAACCAAGTCGCCATTTGGCACGGGCACGACTACAAGAGCAACCTGGTCGGGCTGTGGGTGCGACGACACTGGCCGATGCGGCTGGTCACGACCGTGCACGGGTGGGTGAAGTTCACCATGCGCACGCCGCTGTACTACGCGGTCGACCGGTGGTGTTTGCGTCGCTACGAGCGCGTCATCTGCGTGTCGGACGACTACCGCGAGAAATGTGTGCAAGCGGGAGTGCCTGAGTCTCGCTGTGTCAAAATCGAAAACGCCATCGACACCGAGCAGTTCCAGCGACGACGTTCTACGGCGGCCGCCAAGGCGAGTTTGGGGCTCGATCCCGCGCGACGGTTGATTGGCGCGATTGGCCGGCTGTCCGCCGAAAAGGGATTCGATGTTTTGATTCGCTCGTTTGCGAGACTTGCCGAGAGTGATCCCACGCTTGATCTCATGATCGTGGGGGCAGGTGACAATCGCGAACGCCTCGAGATGCTGGCGAATCAACTTGGGCTCGGCGCGCGAGTCAAGCTCCCAGGCTTTCGAGCTGACGTGTCTTCGCTGTACGAAGCCTTCGACGTTTTTGCGCTCAGCAGCTATCGAGAAGGATTGCCCAATGTCGTTCTCGAAGCGATGGCGATGGAAACTCCAGTCGTCGCGACGCGAGTCTCGGGAGTCCCACGCCTGATCGAACATCAACGCGACGGCTTGCTGGTAGAAGCGGGGCAAGTCGATGAGCTTACTACTGCGCTCAATCGCATGCTGGCAAGCGATGAGCTACGGCAGCGCCTTGCTCGCAATGCGAGGGAGACGATCGAGCGGCGGTATTCGTTTCAGCGTCGCATGGAAAAAGTGGCTGGGGTCTATAACGAACTGGGCGCGGTTCGCCAGAGTTGATCCTCCATGTCTCTGACCCTTCCCTCGACGCCCACGCTTACGATCCACGGGCCTGAGCAATTTGCCGACTGGAATTCGGCTGCTCGGCGCGCGGCTTCTCAGACGGAGGTCGACTCGGAAAACGCCTCTGATCGTTGGCTTGGCGTCTTGAAGCATGCGCTGCGGCACGAGCCTTACTTGCTTGAAGCGACGGCTGGGGAGCGAACTGTTGGGCGTTTGCCGTTGTGCCTGGTGAAAAGCGCCATCTTCGGCCGCTACCTGGTGAGTTTGCCGTACATCAATTCGGCGGGCGTCGTGGCGGAATCGGAGGACGTGGCTCGGCTGTTGATCGATGGAGCGGCGCAGCTCGCAGACCAATTGGACGTGCGGTATTTGGAGCTGCGGCACGAACGAGAGATCGCGCATCCCAGATTGACGGAGAAGAACGAGAGTAAGGTTCAGATGCGGTTGGCCTTACCGACCTCGGCTGAGGAGTTGTGGAGCAGCTTCAAGTCGAAGCTGAGGAGCCAGATTCGCTCGGGCGAGAAACACGGCTTTCAGGTGTGTTGGGGAAGAACTGAGCTGCTGCGAGACTTCTATTCCGTCTTCAGCCGCAACATGCGCGATCTCGGCACGCCCGTTTATTCCGCTCGGCTGTTCTCGGAGATTCTCGCGTGGTTTGGAGAAGCAGCCGAACTTTGCGTTCTCCGCCAGGGCGCCAGGCCGGTTGCAGCCGCACTACTCGTGCACCACGACGGGATCACGGAAGTTCCGAGCGCGAGTTCGCTTCGCGAATTCAACTCGCTCAATCCGAACATGGTGATGTACTGGAATCTCCTCACTCGCACGATTGAGCGTGGGCAGCGTGTTTTTGATTTTGGACGCAGCTCGGTCGATAGCGGCACTTACCGGTTTAAGAGCCAATGGGGGGCCCAGCCGTCGCCATCGGTCTGGCAGTATTATTTGAGGCAAGGTTCCATTAAAGCATTGCGTCCCGACAATTCTCGCTTTGGCCTGGCGATTCGAATCTGGCGTCGGCTGCCGGTTGCCGCGACTCGTATTGTCGGCCCCTGGCTGGTGCGCGGGATTCCGTAGGCAAACTCTTCGCAAGCGGGGCGTAGAACGTGTCGGAGGTCTGATGCGGGCACTCCTCCGTTCTTTCGCTATACCGGTTATGAATTTCCGCTTTGCGCTTTTGGTTTCGGTTGTCCTCTGCGCGATTGCATCACCGGGCTGTGAACGGCCGGATCCAGCCGCGGAGCTGAGTCGCCGGGGCGAGGAAGCCCTGGCGGCGAAAAAGTGGGCTGAGGCGGTAAGTCACTTCGAGGAGGCGCTGCGGCTCAACCGCAGGTCGGCTCGGGCGCTTGCCGGGCTCGCTTCAGCACACGAGGCCAGCGGCGATCTGCTGGCTGCGGCGTTGGACCTCGAACGCGCCCTCGATGTAAACGCTGACGACACTGAACTTCGACTGCGGTTGATTGAGCTTCGGCTGGAATTGAACGAGCCGGAGCAGGCCGCCGCCCAGTTGCAAGTGGTTGGCGACAAGATTCCGGAGGCGGAGCGATTGCTCCTTCAGGGACGGATTCAGGACATGCAGGGAGACCTGGCGGCTGCAATTTCGACGCTCCGCAAGGTGACGGAAACGGAGCCCGGCTCCGACGCCGGGTGGTACTACTACGGCATGTCGCTGGCCCGCGCGAACGACCACGCGGGGGCGCGCGACGCGTTTTCGAAAGCGATCCGATCCGACGTCTTTCAAGCCAGGGCATACTGG
>Ga0180217_1002029_pt1 | contig 19820 bp, 19 predicted proteins | sample eDN3rd37CBELigOP_FD_128521 | JGI IMG/M metagenome (GOLD analysis project Ga0180217, IMG submission 128521) | Enriched Organic Plus compost microbial communities from Emeryville, California, USA - eDNA 3rd pass 37_C BE-Lig OP (version 2) (version 2) ... | reverse complement strand
GGCTCGAGCCCGTGCCGCAGCGCGTGCGCGGGGCGCGGCGAGAGCGAGAGGCCGAGCGCGACGCCCGCGATGGTCGCGTGCACTCCGCTCGCGACCGTCGCGGCCCAGGCGACGATCGCGAGGGCGATCATCGCGATGACGACGAGCACGGCGGCCCAGCGGGGCAGGAGCGGTTCGTCCTCGCCGTCCGCGCCCTTGCGGCGCCGCGAGAGGAGCGCGCCGAGCACGCCGAATGCGACGACCGCGACCGCCGCGAGGAGGAGCGGGAGCCACTCGACGCCGTGGGCGAAGACGACCGCGATGAAGATGATGCCGACGATGTCGTCGAGGATCGCGAGCGCGAGGAGGAATGCGCGCAACCCCGCGGGCAGCCCGCGACCGAACATCGCGAGGACGCCGAGCGCGAACGCGATGTCGGTCGCGGTCGGGACGGGCCAGCCGTGCTCCTGACCGGAGCCCGCCGTGATCGCGAGGTAGATCGCGATCGGCGCGATGACGCCGCCCGCGGCCGCGATCGCCGGCCGGATCGCGCGGGCGGGGGAGCGGAGCGTCCCGTGCGTGAGCTCGTGGCGCAGCTCGATCGCGGCGACGAGGAAGAACACCGCGAGGAGTCCTTCGCTCACCCAGTGCGCGAGGTCGAGGCGCCACGGGGTGCCGACCGGGCCGAGCTCGATGTGCGTGATCGCGAACACGGTCGCCGCGGCGGGCGTGTTCGCGAGGACGAGGCCGAGGAACGCGGCGGCGAGCAGGAGCACCGCGGCGGCTCGCTCAGAGCGGAGGATTCCCATTCGACTCCAGGGTCTGGTCGCGGTTCGCGGCGCACCGCCGCGAATGCCGACCAGGCTTCCCGGCGCTCCGCATTCGATCCTACGCACTGCCGCCGGCCCGGTCGGGCGAGCCCGCATACTGGTCGGGTGGTCGAGGGTGACGCGCGCCGGGCGCCGGGGTCGGGCCGCGCGACCGTCGCCATCGCGATCAACCCGATCGCGGGCCGGGGCCGCGCCGCCGCGGGGCGTGAGGCGGAGGCGCGCCTCGTCGAGCGCGGGATCCCGGTCGTCGCGCACTACGGCGCGTCGGCCGCCGACACCGAGGCGTTCGCCGAGCGCGCGGTGCGCGACGGCATTCCCGTGCTCGTCGTCGTCGGCGGCGACGGCACCGTCTCGACGGTCCTCGACGCGATCGACCGGGTCCTCGTCGACGCGCCGTCCGCGCGACTGCCGGCGATCGGGATCGTGCCGGCCGGGACGGGTGACGACCTGGCGCGAGCGCTCGGCATTCCTCTCGGCGATGCGCGGGCGGCCGCGGATGTCGCGGTCGACGGGTCGCGGCGGCGGATCGACTCCGGCGTCGTCGAGGGCGCCGGCTGGCGTCGGCGGTTCGTCACGGTCGCGGCGTGCGGCTTCGACTCGCGCGTCGCGGAGCGCACGAACCGGCTTCGCTGGCCGGCCGGGCAGTGGCGGTACCGCCTCGCGATCGTCGTCGAGGTGCTCCGGCTCGCGCCGACCGCGTTCCGCGTCGCCGTGGACGGGGCGCTCGGGCGCGCATTCGCCGGGACCCTCGTGGCCGTCGCGAACACCCCGAGCTACGGCGGCGGCATGCCGATCGCGCCCGGCGCGAGCGCCGTCGACGGGCTGCTCGACGTCGTCGAGGTCGCCGCGGTCGGTCGCCTCCGCCTGCTCGGACTCCTCCCGCGGCTCGTCAAGGGCACGCACGCCGCGCTCCGCGAGGTCGCGATCGTGCGGGCGACGAGCGTCGAGATCGACGCGCCGAACGTCGTCGTGTACGCGGACGGCGAGCGGCTCGGCTGGGCGCCGGTGCGGATCCGCGTCGAGCCCGCTTCGCTCGAGGTGTGCGTGCCGGCCGCCGAAGCCGGATCGGTCCCGGCGACCGGTTCGGTCGCGGCGACCGCGGAGTGACGGTGCCCTCGACACGACTCGAACGTGCGACCTTCTGCTCCGGAGGCAGACGCTCTATCCACTGAGCTACGAGGGCGGGCGTGTCCACACTACCAGCGCACCCCGTGCGTGCGGCGCGAGCGAGCAGCACGATGTGCATACCCGCGATATATACGTGAGGCATGGATCGCCTGGACGTCCTGCAGTCGCTCGTCGCCTCGAGTCACCGGCTCGTCCGCATCGTCGACCGCGAACTCGGCAGCCGCACGCCCGCCGCCCAGTGGCGCACGCTCGCGGTGCTCCGCGAGGAGGGCCCGATGCGCATCGGCGAGCTCGCGGCCGCATGCCGAGTGACGCAACCCGGGATCACACGGCTCGTCGCGGCGATGACCGACGAAGGACTCGTCGCGCGCGAGCACGACGAGTCCGACGCGAGGGCGACCCGCGTCCGGGCGACCGACGCGGGGCTCGACGCGCTCGAGCGCTGGGAAACGCAACTGCGTCTCGGTCTCGCGCCGAGGTTCATGGATCTCGGCGAGCGGGACTGGGACGCGATCGCGCGCGTCGCGGCGCTGCTCGCCGAGCGCACGCGCGAGTCCGCCGGGGCGAGCCGTTGACGACGCAATCGAGCGCTCGCGGATTCTGGGATCAGCCCAAGGCCGTCTGGGCCGTCGCCTTCGCGTGCGTCGTGTCCTTCATGGGCATCGGGCTCGTCGCCCCGATCCTCCCGGCGATCGCCGAGGAGCTCGACGCGAGCGAAGTGGAGACCGAGCTCCTCTTCACGAGCTACCTCGCCATCACGGGCATCGCGATGCTCTTCACGAGCTGGGTCTCGAGCCGGATCGGTGCGCGGGCCACGCTCCTCATCGGCCTCGGCGTCATCGTCGCCTTCTCGCTCCTGTGCGCCGTGAGCGGCGGCGTCGACTGGGTCATCGGCTTCCGCGCCGGCTGGGGCCTCGGCAACGCGCTCTTCATCTCGACCGCACTCGCGACGATCGTCGGCGCGGCGAGCGGCGGCACCGGTGCGGCGATCGTCCTGTACGAGGCCGCCCTCGGGCTCGGCATCGCGATCGGCCCCCTCCTCGGCGGGCTCCTCGGCGAGGCGAGCTGGCGCGGGCCGTTCTTCGGCGTCGCCGCGCTCATGGCCGTCGGCTTCATCGCGATCGTCGCGCTCCTCCGGCCGGATCGGACGACGCGCGCGCCGGTCAGGCTCTCCGCGCCGTTCGCCGCCCTCGCGCGGGTCGCGCCGCTGCGGACGCTCGCGATCGCGGCGATCTTCTACAACTTCGGCTTCTTCATCCTCCTCGCCTACAGCCCGTTCCCGCTCGGCTTCGGCGCGATCGGACTCGGCCTTACGTTCTTCGGCTGGGGCGTCGCGCTCGCCGTGACGAGCATCTGGGGCGCTCCGCTCCTGACGTCGCGATTCCGGCGCACCTCGGTCCTCGTGTGGACGCTCGCCGGCCTCGCCGTCGTCCTCCTCACCGCGGCGCTCACGGCGCACATCCCGTGGGCGCTCGTCGTGTGCGTCATCGCGGCGGGCCTCCTCCAGGGCGTCATGAACACCGTGCTCACCGAGTCCGTCATGGAGGCGACCGACCTCCCGCGGCCCGTCGCGTCCTCCGCGTCCTCCGCCGTGCGGTTCGTGGGCGGGGCGATCGCGCCGCCGCTCGCCGCATTCCTCGCGCACCTGACGGGCGATTGGCTCCCCTACGCCGTCGCGGCGCTCGCGATCGTCGCGGCGGCCGTCATCATCCGGGCGGCGCGGGCGCAGCTCGCGCGCATCGACGGCGCGACTGCCGATCCGCTCGACGAGGCCGCCGCGATCGGCGCGGGCGACGCGGCCTGATCGGAGCTCAGCCGAGCGCGTCGAGCGCGACGGCGAGAATCTGACCGAGGGCGTCGGGGCCGAAGAATGACGACTCCGCCGACACCCGGTACTCGCCGACGAACGCCTCGACGACGCCGTCGCGCGCGAATCCCTCGACGCCGGGCCGCCCGAGGTCGAACGGGGCTCCGGCTGCGGCCTTCGCCGCCGCGACGGCCTCCGAGCCCGGCGACGACGCGGCGACGACGACGCGCGAATCGGACGACTCGTGGACGAGGAGGCACGCGACGCCGCCCGAGTCGACGGCCGCTTCGCTCGGCGAGCCCGCCTCGGGCGCCGCGGAACCGGCGGCGAGCAGATTCATCCCGAGGTCGTAGACGGCCTCCGGCGGCAGGAGCGCATCGCACCCGATGCCGATCGGCTCGGCGGGCGCGCTCGTCGCGGTCGGCGCGGCGCTCGGCGAGGGTGTCGTCGTCGCGCTCGGCGTCGGGGCGGGGCTCGTCGTGGCCGCGGGGGAGGACGTCGGCGTCGCGCCGGGGAATGCGCCGTCGACGCAACCGGCGAGCGCGAGCGAGCACAGCGCCGTCGCGATCGCGGCGGTCGTGACGAGGGCGCGCTTGCGGTTCGACTCGAGCATGCCTCGATTGTGCCCCGGTCCGCCGGCGCGACTGCCGAGGCGCGGCGACTAGGCTCGATTCCCGTGAATCCCGAGGACCTCGCCGCCGTCGTGCTCCGCGCGCTCGAGGGCGCCGCGGCCTCCCGGGGGGTCGCGGTCGACGCGAGCGAGGGCGATGTCGCGCTCGAGCGTCCGAGGAACCCGGAGCACGGCGACTGGGCCTCGAATGCCGCGATGAAGTTCGCGAAGGCGCTTGGCATGCCGCCGCGCGCCCTCGCCGAGGAGCTCGCACTCGGTATCGCCGCCGAACCCGGCGTCGGGCGCGTCGACGTCGCCGGTCCGGGATTCCTCAACATCACGCTCGACGCGGCCGCCGCGGGGGAGCTCGCGAAGACCGTCGTCGACGCCGCCGGCTCGTACGGTCGCGGCGAGCTGTACCGCGGGCTGCGCGTCAACCTCGAGTTCGTCTCCGCGAACCCCACCGGCCCGATCCACATCGGGGGCACGCGCTGGGCGGCGGTGGGCGATTCGCTCGCGCGCATCCTCGAGGCGCAGGGCGCCGAGGTCGTCCGCGAGTACTACTTCAACGACCACGGGGCGCAGATCGACCGGTTCGCCCGGAGCCTCGTCGCGGCCTACCGCGGCGAGGCCGCCCCCGAGGACGGCTACGGCGGGGCGTACATCGGGGAGATCGCGGACCGTGTCGTCGAGGCGTACCCGGGCGACCTCGCCGAACTCGACGGCGCCGAACTCCAGGAGGTCTTCCGCGCGATCGGCGTCGAGCTCATGTTCGCCGAGATCAAGGCAAGCCTCCACGACTTCGGCGTCGACTTCGACGTGTTCTTCCACGAGAACGACCTGCACGACTCGGGCGCCGTGGACCGGGCGGTCGCGCGATTGCGCGAACTCGGGCACGTGTACGAGAAGGACGGCGCGATCTGGCTCGAGACCACCCGGTTCGGGGACGACAAGGACCGCGTCGTCATCAAGTCCGACGGGGAGCCCGCGTACATCTCGGGCGACCTCGCGTACTACCTCGACAAGCGCGAGCGCGGCTTCGATCGCTGCATCATCATGCTCGGCGCCGACCATCACGGCTACGTCAAGCGCATGATGGCGATGTGCGCCGCGTTCGGCGACACCCCCGGCGTCAACCTCGAGATCATGATCGGCCAGCTCGTCAATCTCGTGCGGGAGGGCGAGCCGGTGCGGATGTCGAAGCGCGCCGGCACGGTCGTCACGCTCGAGGACCTCGTCGAGGCCGTCGGCGTCGACGCCGCCCGCTACGCGCTCGTGCGCTCGTCGGTCGATTCGCAGCTCGACATCGACCTCGACCTGCTGACGAAGCGCACGAACGACAACCCGGTCTACTACGTGCAGTACGCCCACGCCCGCACGCGAGCCGTCGAGCGCAACGCCGCGGCTGTCGGCGTCGACCGCTCCGCATTCGACGCCTCGCTCCTCACGCACGACACCGAATCGCGACTGCTCGGCGTCCTCGCGGAGTTCCCGCGCGTCGTCCGGAACGCCGCCGAGTGGCGCGAGCCGCACCGCGTCGCGCGCTACGCGGAGGAGCTCGCGGGCGTCTACCACCGCTGGTACGACGCGTGTCGCGTGACGCCGCTCGCCGGCGAGGCCGTGAGCGACCTCCACCGCACGCGACTGTGGGTCAACGAGGCCGTGTCGATCGTGTTGCGGACGGCGCTCGGGATGCTCGGCGTCTCGGCGCCGGAACGGATGTGACGATGGCCGATCGCGACGACCCGACCGAGGTGCTGCCCGCCGGCGCCGAGCCCGTCGCGCCGCGACGACGGCGCGCATGGCTTGGCTGGCTCGTCGCGTTCGGGGTCGTCGTCGTGCTCGCGATCGCGGCCGCCGCGGTGCTCGGCGTCGTCGAGGCGAATGCGCGCGAGCGCGTCGAGGAGCGCGTGCGCAGCGAGGTCCAGGCGGTCCTCCCGAGCGCCGCGGTCGACGTCGAGCTGAGCCGCGCGCCGGTCGTCTGGGATGTCGTGCGCGGCGAGCTCACGAGCATCGACGTCCACGCGACGATCCCCGCGGCGGAGGTTCCGCGGACGATCGGGACGATGCTCGGGATCGACCCCGCGGCGCTCTCGCTCGAGGGCGAGACCGTCCGGCTCGCGAGCGCATTCGACGTCCCGGTGCTCGGTTCGGTGACGCTCGGCATCGGCCTCGAGGCGCGCGCGGAGTCGGGCGCGATCGTGCTCACGCCGACCGCCGTCCTCATCGGCGAGAACCAGGTGACGCCCGACGAGCTGCGGGGGATGCCGTTCCTCGGCGAGGCCGTCGCGCCGCTCCTCGAGCCGCGCACCGTGTGCATCGCCGACCGGCTCCCCGAGGCCCTGCGCCTCGGCGCGCTGTCAGTGTCCGAGACGGCGGGGCTCGAGGTGACGATCAGCGGCACGGAGATCCCGCTCTCCGAGGAGGCGCTCGCGGTCCGCGGCACGTGCTCCTGAGGACCGCGGCGGGAGGGGCGTGCGCCGACGGGAGGACGCCCGGGCCCGGATCCTCCTCCCGGCGCGCACGGGCCCTCCCTTCGGGCCGCCGGATCACCGCCGAAAGCTAGGATTGCGGGATGTCGAACCCGCTCGCGCCCGGCTGGCTCGCGCCCCCCGCGGACGCGAACGCCCTCGCGCCAGGCGTGTGGTCGATGGGCGCGGTCCGCGCGAGCGACGGGGTCCTCACGATCGCGGGCGTCGACGTCGAGGCGCTCGCCGCGAAGTACGGCACCCCGCTCTACATCGTCGACGAGGCGGACGCGCGCTCCCGGGCCGCGTCGACGAGGACGGCGTTCGATGTCGCGCTCGCGGCGATCGGATCGAGCGCGCGGGTCTACTACGCCGGCAAGGCGTTCCTGTGCACGGAGGTCGTCCGTTGGGTCGCCGACGCGGGCCTCGGCGTCGACGTCGCGAGTGCGGGCGAGCTCGCGGTCGCGCTCGCCGCGGGCATCGACCCCGCGCGCATCGGCGTGCACGGCAACAACAAGAGCGGCGCGCTCATCGATCGCGCGGTCGCCGCGGGCGTCGGGTCGATCGTCATCGACAGCGAGCTCGAGATCGAGCGCATCGCCGCGACCGCGCAGCTGCAGCGCACGCGGCAGCGGGTCCGGCTGCGAATCAACTCCGGCATTCACGCGTCGACGCACGAGTACCTCGCGACCGCCCATGAGGATCAGAAGTTCGGCGTGCCCATCGAGTCCGCCCCGCGCCTCGTCGCGGCGATCCGGGCGAGCGAGCACCTCGAGTTCCTCGGCCTGCACTCCCACATCGGCTCCCAGATCTTCGAGGCCGAGGGCTTCGCGGAGGCGGCGAACCGGCTCATGGCGCTCCACGCCGAGCTCCTCGACGGCGGTCCCGTGCCGGAGCTCAACCTCGGCGGCGGCTTCGGCATCGCCTACACCGCGGCGGACGACCCGCTCCCGATCGCCGAGATCGCGCGGCGAATGGCGGGCGCGCTCGCCCGGGCCGCCGCGGCATTCGACATCCCGGTCCCGGTCATCGCGGTCGAACCCGGTCGCTCGATCATCGGACCCGCGGGCACGACGCTCTACCGCGTCGGCATGGTCAAGCCCGTCACGGTCGACACGGCGGACGGCGAGCGCGCGACGCGCCTGTACGTGTCCGTCGACGGCGGCATGAGCGACAACGTGCGTCCATCGCTCTACCGCGCCGAGTACTCGGCGCGCATCGCGTCCCGGACGAGCGATGCGGACCCCGTCCTCGTGCGCGTCGCCGGCATGCACTGCGAGGCGGGCGACATCGTCGTCCGCCACGAGTACCTCCCCGGCGACGTCGCGCCGGGCGATCTCCTCGCCGTCCCCGCGACGGGCGCGTACGGCTGGGCGATGGCGAGCAATTACAACTGGGTCCCGCGACCGCCGGTCGTCGCGGTGCTCGCCGGTGCGTCGCGGCTCATCGTCCGCGGCGAGTCGATCGACGACCTGCTCGCTCGCGACCCCGGCGCGCGCTCGCCCCGCGACTGACGTCCGCCGCCCCGCCGCGGTGGCGAGGCGCCCCCTCGAGGATCACTAGCCTTGGTGTGTGATCGAGTACCGCAATCTCAAGGTCGCCGTCCTGGGAGGCGGCGTCGTCGGCTCGCACGTCGCCTCGCTCCTCATCGAGCACCGCGCGGAGCTCGAGGCGCGCGTCGGAGCAGGACTCGAGGTCATCGGCGTCGCGGTGCGGAACCTCGAGGCGCCGCGCCCGCGAGCGCTCCCGCGCGAGCTCCTCACCGACGACCCGCATGCGCTCGTCACGGCGGCCGACATCGTCGTCGAGCTCATCGGCGGCATCTCGCCCGCGCGTGAGCTCGTGCTCGAGGCGCTCGGGAGCGGCGCCGACGTCATCACCGCGAACAAGGCGCTCCTCGCGACGCACGGCCCCGAGCTCTTCGACGCTGCCGAGCAGGTCGGCGCCCAGCTCTACTACGAGGCGGCGGTCGCGGCCGCGATCCCGATCATCCGGCCGCTGCGCGAGTCGCTCGCTGGGGACCGCGTCCGTCGCATCCTCGGGATCGTCAACGGCTCGACGAACTACATCCTCGACCGGATGGACACCGACGGCATGTCCGCCGAGGACGCCGCGAAGGTCGCGCGCGAGCTCGGCTACCTCGAGGCGGATCCGACGCTCGACGTCGAGGGCTACGACGCGGCCCAGAAGGCCGCGATCCTCGCGAGTCTCGCCTTCCACACGCACGTCCCCCTCGACGCCGTCCACCGCGAGGGGATCACGAGCATCACGGGGGAGCAGGTCGCGTCGGCGAAAGCCGCCGGCTACGTCGTCAAGCTCCTCGCGATCGCCGAGCGACTGATCGACCCGGTCACGGGCCGCGAGGGCGTCTCCGCGCGCGTGCACCCCGCGCTCGTGCCGCGCACGCACCCGCTCGCGGCGGTGCACGGCGGCAACAACGCGGTGTTCGTCGAAGCCGAGTTCGCGGGGCCGCTCATGTTCTACGGGGCGGGCGCCGGCGGCATGCAGACCGCGTCCGCGGTCCTCGGCGACATCGTCTCGGCGGCGCGGCGGCACCTCGCCGGCGGTCCCGGCGTCGCCGAGTCGACGAGCGCCGAGCTGCCCGTGCTCGGGCTCGACGCCGTCACGACGCGCTACCAGATCACGCTCGACGTCGACGACCGTCCGGGCGTCCTCGCCGCGGTCGCGGGCGTCATCTCCGAGAGCGGCGTCTCGATCGAGACCGCCTCGCAGACGATCGCGAGCGAGGACGGGGAGGCGAGTCCGACCGCTACGCTGGTCATCGTCACGCACCGCGCTCAGGAGTCCGCGCTCGTCGCGACCGTCGCCGCCCTGCGTGAGTCGCCCGCGGTGCGGAGCGTGTCGAGCGTCGTACGAGTCGAAGGACTGTGACAGTGACCCACCAGTGGCGCGGAGTGCTCCGCGAATTCGCCGACCGCCTCGACGTGACCGACGCGACGCCCGTCGTCACGCTCGGCGAGGGCGGTACGCCGCTCATCGCGGCGCCAGCGCTCAACGCGCGCACCGGCGCGAACGTGTGGGTCAAGTACGAGGGCCTCAATCCGACCGGGTCGTTCAAGGACCGCGGCATGACGATGGCGATCTCGAAGGCGATCGAACGCGGCGCGCAGGCGATCGTGTGCGCCTCGACGGGCAACACCTCGGCGAGCGCGGCCGCGTACGCGGCGCACGCCGGGATCACCGCGGCCGTCCTCGTCCCCGAGGGGAAGATCGCGATGGGCAAGCTCGCGCAGGCCGTCGCGCACGGCGCCCGCATCGTCCAGCTCGAAGGCAACTTCGACGACTGCCTCGACATCGCGCGAGAGCTCGCCGCGAACTACGCGGTCCACCTCGTCAACTCGGTCAACCCCGACCGCATCGAGGGGCAGAAGACCGCCGCATTCGAGGTCGTCGAGGTCCTCGGGGACGCCCCCGACTTCCACTTCATCCCGGTCGGGAATGCGGGCAACTACACCGCCTACCACCGCGGCTACCGCGAGGAGGCGGGCCGCGGCGCGACGACGCGAGTGCCCCGGATGTTCGGGTTCCAGGCCGCCGGCAGCGCGCCGATCGTCCGGGGGGAGCCGGTGCGCGACCCCGAGACGATCGCGACCGCGATCCGCATCGGCAACCCCGCGAGCTGGGAGCTCGCGCTCGCCGCGCGCGACGACAGCGAGGGCTACTTCGGGGCGATCGATGACGAGCGCATTCTCGAGGCGCACCGGCTCCTCTCGCGCGAGGTCGGCGTCTTCGTCGAGCCCGCGTCCGCGATCTCGATCGCCGGTCTGCTCGAGCGCGCGGCCGCCGGGGTGATCCCGAAGGGCGCGACGGTCGTCGCGACCGTGACGGGCCACGGACTCAAGGACCCGCAGTGGGCGCTTCGCGAGCCCGACGGCAGCGAGGCCCGGCCGACCGTCACGCGCGTCGACCCCGTCGAGGTCGCGAGCGTCCTCGGGCTCGCCTAGGAGGCGTGACGGGCATGGCTCTCGATCTCCCCGGTCGTGCGGTCGACGTCCGGGTCCCCGCGTCGAGCGCGAACCTCGGCCCCGGATTCGACACGCTCGGGCTCGCGCTCTCGCTCTACGACGAGCTCACCGTCACCGCGACGAGCGGGGGCGTCGAGATCGACATCGACGGCGTCGGCGCCGGGGTCGTCCCGGTCGACGACTCGAACCTCGTCGTCCGCAGCTTCGCCCGGGCGTTCGAGCACGCCGGTGTCGCGATGCCGGGCATCCGCATCGCCGCGCGCAACGTCATCCCGCACGGCGGCGGGCTCGGCTCCTCGGCCGCCGCGATCGTCTCGGGGCTCATGGCGGCGAAGGGGCTCCTCGAGCCCGAGGTGCGCTTCGCGCCCGACGAGCTCCTCGCGCTCGCGACGGAGATCGAGGGACACCCGGACAACGTCGCGCCCGCCCTGCTCGGCGGGCTCACGATCGCCTGGACGGCCGACGGCGGGCCGAAGGCGAAGAAGCTCCACGTGCACCGCGGCGTCTCGCTCCTCGTGTGCGTCCCCGAGTTCTCGGTGTCGACGGAGGTCGCGCGCGCCCTCCAGCCGAGCTCCGTCCCGTACGAGGACGCCGTCTTCAACCTGTCCCGCTCGGCGCTCCTCGTCGCGGCGCTCGTGCAGAGCCCGGAACTCCTCCTCGAGGCGACGGAGGATCGCCTGCACCAGGACTACCGCGCGAGCGCGATGCCGGAGACGGCGGAGCTCGTTCGCGAGCTGCGCAGCGAGGGGCACGCCGCGGTCGTCTCGGGCGCCGGGCCCTCGATCCTCGTGCTGTGCGCGGACCCCGCTGAGCGCGCCGCGGCCTCCTCGATCGTCGAGGAGCGCGCCCGGTCGCCGTGGCGCGCGCTCATGCTCGCCGTCGACTTCAAGGGTGCTACAGTGAATCCGCACCGGGTCGAACCGTCGGCGTAGCCGCAGGTCCCCGAGGGCGATCTTCACCTCCCGCGCCCGCGGCGCTCTGCCGCGCAGGACCGCCGGTCCGGCGTTCGGGAATCGACGCTCCGCAGCGGGTCATGCCCGTCTCTCGCGGGGAAAGGGAATCACAGTGACCGATTCGAACACCACGTCCGGCGCGGACGAGCAGCGCGCCGCCCTCGAGGCGATGCGCATGGCCGAGCTCCAGGCGCTCGCGGCCGAGCTGCAGATCGTCGGGGCGGGGCGCCTCCGCAAGGGCGAGCTCGTCGACGCGATCTCGGAGAACACCGAGGCGAATGCCGCAGCCGCCGTCGGCGTCGAGGCGGCCGATCGGGCCGAGGCCGAGGAGCAGCCGCCCGTCGAGGGCGACGCCGTCGCCGACAGCCCGCTCCTCGAGGAGGCCGGCCTCACGCCCGACGCGGACGGCGAGGGCGCCGAGCCCGCGTCGGATGCCCCCTCGAACGAGGAGGACGCGCCGAACGGCGAGGCGGCCGAGACCACCGAGGCCGAGCAGGCCGGCGGGTCGCGTCGGAGCCGACGCGGCCGGAACCGCAACCGTCGGAACGGCGAGGGCGGCGCGAGTGGGCAAGCGGGCGAGGGCGCCCAGGCCGAGCAGGAGGCGCAGCCGCAGCAGCAGGGCGGCCAGCAGCGCCAGGACGACGAGGAGCGCGGCGGTCGCGGTCGCGACCGCAAGCGCGGCCGCGGCGGTCGCGGACCGGTCGGCGACGACATCGACCCGGAGATCGCCGAAGACGACGTCCTCATCCCCGTCGCCGGGATCCTCGACGTCCTCGAGAACTACGCCTTCGTCCGCACGACCGGCTACCTCCCGGGGGCGAGCGACGTCTACGTCTCGCTCGGCCAGGTCAAGAAGTACGGCCTGCGTCGCGGTGACGCGGTCATCGGCGCGATCCGTCAGCCGCGCGAGGGCGAGCAGCAGGGACGCCAGAAGTACAACGCGCTCGTCAAGGTCGACGCGATCAACGGCACCGCCCCCGACCAGCCGGCGACGCGTGTCGAGTTCCACGCCGCGACCGCCGTCCGCCAGCGCGACGCCCTCGAGCTCGGCGACGTCCCCGCCGCGATCCGCGACGCCGGCGTCCGCATCGCGAAGGGGGAGCGCGTGCTCGTCGTCGGCGGGAGCGCGAGCGGCAAGACGACGCTCGTGTCGGATCTCGCCGCGGCGGTCAGCACGGGCAGCGAGACCCACCTCATGGTCGTGCAGATCGCCGGCCGCCCCGAGGAGGCGACCGAGCTGCGTGCGCGCGTCAAGGGCGAGGTCATCATCTCCGGCTACGAGCACGGGCCGGAAGAGCACGTGACCGTCGTCGAGCTCGCGATCGAGCGCGCGAAGCGACTCGTCGAGCTCGGGATCGACGTCGTCGTCCTCATCGACTCGATCAGCCAGCTCGCGCGCGCCTACGCGTCGCTCGCCCCCACCCGCGGCCATGCCGACGACCCGGCCGTCGTCCTGCCCGCGAAGCGCCTCTTCGGCGCCGCACGCGCGCTCGAGGACGGCGCGACGCTCACGCTCGTCGCGACCGCGTCGGCCGACACGGCGATCGACCGGCTCGCGATCGCCGAGCTCGAGTCGATCGCGAATTCGACCATTCGCCTCTGATCGCACGCGAGTGAAGTTCGACAACGTCGCCCCGCTCATCGCGGAGCACGAGGCGCTCGAGGTGGAGCTCGGCTCACCCGAGCTCCATGCCGACCCCGTGCGCGCGAGGCGCGTCAACCGCCGCTACGCGGAGCTCTCGCGCATCGTCGCGGCGCATTCCGCGTGGCGTCAGGCGAGCGAGGACCTCGAGGCCGCGACGCAGCTCGCCGCCGAGGACGAGGCCTTCGCGGCCGAGGTGCCCGAGCTCGCCGCGCAGGTGGAGCGCACGGCCGAAGCGCTGCGGCGACTGCTCATCCCGAGGGACCCGAACGACTCGCGCGACGTCATCATGGAGATCAAGATGGGGGAGGGCGGCGAGGAATCCGCGCTCTTCGCCGGCGACCTGCTCCGGATGTACCTGCGCTACGCCGAGTCGAAGGGCTGGCGCACGGAGATCATCGAGCAGACGCCGACGGACCTCGGGGGGGTCAAGGACGTGCAGCTCGCGATCAAGGGATCCTCGACGGATCCCGCGGACGGGGTGTGGGCGCACCTGAAGTTCGAGGGCGGCGTCCACCGGGTGCAACGCGTTCCCGTCACCGAGACGCAGGGCCGCATCCACACGTCGGCGGCGGGGGTCCTCGTCTTCCCGGAGGTGGACGCGCCCGAGGAGATCGCGATCGACCCGAACGAGCTGCGGATCGACGTCTTCCGCTCGTCGGGCCCGGGCGGCCAGTCGGTCAACACGACCGACTCCGCCGTCCGCATCACGCACATCCCGACCGGGATCGTCGTGTCGATGCAGAACGAGAAGTCGCAGCTCCAGAACCGCGAGGCGGCGATGCGGGTCCTGCGCGCGCGGCTCCTCGCGAAGCAGCAGGAGGAGGCCGACGCCGAGTCGGCGCAGCTGCGCAAGTCGCAGATCCGGACGGTCGACCGCTCCGAGCGCATCCGCACCTACAACTTCCCGGAGAACCGCATCGCCGACCACCGGACGGGCTACAAGGCGTACAACCTCGACCAGGTCATGAACGGCGCACTCGACCCCGTGATCGAGTCGTGCATCCGCGCCGACGAGGAGGCTCGGCTCGCCGACCTCGGCTCGGACCACTGACGGGACGCGCGACGACATGACCCCGATCGCGACCGCCCTCGCCGACGCCGAGGCGCGCCTCACCGCCGCCGGGGTGCCGTCCCCGCGCGCGGACGCCGAGCTCCTGGTCGGTCACGTGCTCGGGCTCGGCCGTGGCGCGGTCCTCGCGCGCGCCGTCGCCGGCGGACTCCTCGACGACGGTGACGTCGCCGCGCTCCGTGACGCGGTCGAGCGGCGCGCGAGCCGCGAGCCGCTCCAGCACATCACGGGCGTCGCGCATTTCCGAGGGCTCTCACTCGCGGTCGGCCCCGGCGTCTTCGTGCCGCGACCGGAGACCGAGCTCGTCGCGCAGCACGCGATCGACCTCCTGTCGGCCGTCCCCGGCCCGCGACCGCGCGCGGTCGACCTCGGGACGGGCTCCGGCGCGCTCGCGCTCGCGCTCGCGACCGAGGTCCCGCACTCGGTCGTGTGGGCGGTCGAGAAGTCGCCCGCCGCATTCGTCTGGGCGAAGCTCAACGCGCGCGCCGCGGGGGCCGACAACGTGAGGCTCATCCACGCCGATCTCGCGGACGCGCTCCCCGAGCTCGACGGCACGATCGATCTCGTCGTCTCGAACCCCCCGTACATCCCGATCGGGGCGGTGCCGCGCGACCCCGAGGTCCGGCTCTACGACCCGGAGCTCGCGCTCTACGGCGGCGAGGACGGCCTCGACGTCGTCCGCGACCTCGAGTCGACCGCGCGCCGACTGCTGCGGCCGGGCGGCGCGCTCGTCATCGAGCACGGCGAACAGCAGGGCGGGGCGATCGCCGCCCTCCTCGCGGGGCGCGGTTGGCGCGCGATCGCGACGCACCCCGATCTCCTCGGCCGCCCGCGAGCGACGACCGCCGTCCGCTGACTCATCGGGGCGGCCGGTAGGATCGGCTGGACATGGCCGCGATCTTCGACTGCTCCGTCGCCGAGCAGCTCCTGACGGGAATGCGCCTCGCGCGGGTCGCGATCGGCCGCGGCGAGCTCGTCGTCATGCCGACCGACACCGTCTACGGCGTGGCCGCCGACGCGTTCAACCCGGCCGCCGTCCGGAGGCTCGTCGAGGCGAAGGGCAGGACGCTCCAGCAGCCGCCCCCGGTCCTCGTGCCCGGCATCCCGACCCTCGACGCGCTCGCGGAGACCGTCGCCGACGAAGTCCGCGCGCTCGTCGACGAGTACTGGCCGGGCCCGCTCACCGTCATCGTCCCCGCGCGCTCGACGCTCGAATGGGACCTCGGCGAGACCCGGGGGACCGTCGCGCTCCGCATGCCCGACGACCGCATCGCGCTCGAGCTCCTCAGCGAGACGGGGCCGCTCGCGACATCGAGCGCGAATGCGACCGGCCAGCCGCCGGCGACGAACGCGGCCGGCGCGCTCGAGATGCTCGGCGACGCCGTCGAGGTGTACCTCGACGGCGGGGAGCGCGGAACGGTCGCGAGCACGATCGTCGACGCGTCGAACCTCGATCGGCCCGAGGGTCGGCTGCGCATCGTCCGCGAGGGCGTCGTCCCCGCCGAGCGCATCCGCGAGATCGTCGGGGCCGAGCGGTGCGCATAATCCTCTACGGCGCGGTCCTCCTCGTCTCGGCCGCCGTCACATTCGGCCTCTCGCTCCTCATCCACCGCCTCTCCAAGCGCTACCGCCTCTACCCGAGACGCATCCGCGAGCGCGACGTGCACACCCGGCCGACGCCTCGGCTCGGGGGCATCGCGATGTTCATCGGCATGGTCGTCGCGTTCCTCGTCGCGGCCGCCCTCCCGCAGTTCCACCTCGTCTTCGCGGAGCCCGGCGCGATCATCGGGCTCGCGATCGCGGCGCTCATCACGGTCGCCGTCGGCGTCGCCGACGACATCTGGGACCTCGACTGGATCACGAAGCTCGCCGCCCAGATCATCGCCGCGGGCGTCCTCGCGTGGCAGGGCGTCCAGCTCTACACGCTCCCGATCGGCGGCCAGACGATCGTCTCGCCCTACGTGTCGCTCATCATCACGGTCCTCGCGGTCGTCCTCGTCATGAACGCCGTCAACTTCATCGACGGCCTCGACGGGCTCGTCGCGGGCGTCGCCGTCATCGCGGGCGGTGTGTTCTTCGTCTACGCCTACCTGCTCCAGGCGCGCGCCCAGACCGAGTACTTCAACCTCGCCTCGCTCACGACGGCGATCCTCATCGGCGCGTGCCTCGGCTTCCTCCCGCTCAACTTCCACCCGGCGAAGCTCTTCATGGGCGACGGCGGCGCCCTCGTCGTCGGGCTCGCGATGGCCGCATCGACCATCTCGATCACGGGCCGGATCGACTCGAGCATCGCCGAGCGCGAAGACGTCTTCTCCGCCTACTTCGCGCCCGCGTTCATCCCGCTCGTGCTGCCGATCGCCGTCCTCGCCGTCCCGATCGTCGACTTCGTCCTCGCGGTCGTCCGCCGCGTCGTCGCGGGCCGCTCGCCGTTCAGCGCCGACCGCAAGCACTTGCACCACCGGCTGCTCGACATGGGCCATTCGCATCTCGCGGCCGTGCTCCTCCTCTACGCCTGGACCTTCGTCGCGTCGGTCGGCGTGCTCCTCTTCATGTTCGTGCCGTGGTTCACCGCCGTCGGCGTCCTGCTCGCCGGCTTCGCGATCTGCGTCGCGCTCACGCTCGCGCCGCTCGCGAGACGCGGCCGCCCGAATCGCGAGGAGGTCGCGAAATGACCGCCGTGCTCACCCGGACGCTCCGCTGGGGCGCGATCCTCGCCGCCGTGCTCCTCGTCGCGGGCGGCGTCCTCGGCTGGCTCGTCGCGAGCGAGCGCGGGCTCGTCTCCGCGCTGCTCGGCACGACGACCGCCGTCGTGTTCATGGGCATGACGGCCGCGAGCCTCCTCATCGCGAACCGTTCCACCTCGGGGCGCCCGTCGCTCGTCGCCTTCGCCGGCATCATCGTCGGGACGTTCCTCGGCAAGATGATCGTCTTCGTCGTCCTCATGATCTGGCTGCGAACGCAATCGTGGCTCGAGCCGGGCGTGTTCGGGATCGCCGCCGTCGTCGCGGTCATCGGGACGCTCGCGATCGACATCGCGGCGATGGCGACGACGCGCGTCCCGATCGTCGACGTGCCGGAGCGGCCGGCCGATGCGCACGGCGACTGAGCGTGCGAAAATCCGGTCCCGATCGCTGGTAGGGTAATCGGGACGTCCCCGATGATCGCCGCACTTCTGTGCCCCGATTCAGGAGAGAACCCTGTTCCTCACGCCTCGCTCCGCTCTGCTCCCGTTCGCCGCTGAATCGGAGGACGGCGAGTTCCACGGACCCTCCATCGAGGAGTTCTTCCCCGAGGCGGTGCTCTTCGTCGGTACGCCCTTCGAGCTCAATCGCGTCCTGCTCATCCGCCTCCTCGCGGTCGCCGTCATCATCGCGATCCTCTGGATCGGATCGAGCCGGCTCAAGGTCATCCCGACGCGGGCGCAGGCCGCGTGGGAGTTCGTCTTCGACTTCGTCCGCAGGGGCGTCGTCATCGAGACGCTCGGCGAGAAGGACGGTCGCCGGTTCATGCCGATCCTCGTCACGATCTTCTTCGCGACGCTCGCCATGAATCTCACCGGCATCATCCCCGGGCTCCAGATCGCGAGCACCGGCCTCATCGGCCAGGCGATCATCATGGCGATCGTCGCGTATGTGACGTTCATCTACGCCGGGATCCGGAAGCACGGCGTCGGTCGCTTCTTCAAGAACTCGCTCATCCTCCCGGGCGTGCCCGCGCCGATCATGCCGGTCATCGCCGTCCTCGAGGGGCTCTCGACGTTCATCATCCGGCCGGTGACGCTCACGCTGCGTCTCACGATGAACATGGTCGCGGGCCACATGCTCCTCGTCCTGTGCTTCCTCGCGACGGACTTCTTCTTCTTCACGGTGCTCGCCGACGGCAACCTCCTCGGCCTCCTCGGCGCCGGCACGCTCGCCTTCGGGATCGCGTTCACGGTCCTCGAGCTCTTCGTCGCGGCACTGCAGGCCTACATCTTCACGATCCTCACCGCCATCTACATCCAGATGGCGCTCGCCGACGAGCACTGATTCGCCGGCGATCCAGGACCACCTCGAAAGGAAAATCACAATGCTGGTTGGACACCTCGCACCGCTCGCCTTCGGTCTCGCGGTCATCGGCTCGGCGATCGGCGTCGGTCTCGTCGTCGGCAAGACGATCGAGTCGGTCGCGCGTCAGCCCGAGCTCGCGGGTCGCCTGCAGACGCTCATGTGGATCGGTATCGCACTCACCGAGGCGCTCTGCTTCATCGCCATCGGTGTCGCGTTCATCCCGTTCCCGTAAGTCCCGCACGCCCGCACCGATCAAAGGAGTCTGAATGCTCAACGCATTCATCCTCGCCGCGGCTGAGGAGTCGGGGGAGTCGCACAGCATCCTCCTCCCGGCCCTGCCCGACCTCATCTGGGGCTCGGTCGCGTTCCTCGCCGTCCTCGCGGTCGTCATCTGGAAGGTGCTGCCGAACGTCAACAAGGCGCTCGACGCACGACGGGATGCGATCGAGGGCAGCCTCGAGCGCGCTGCGAAGGCGCAGGCCGAGGCCGAGGCCGCGCGGGAGTCGTTCAACGACCAGCTCGCCGAGGCGCGGGCCGAGGCCGCTCGCATCCGCGAGCAGGCTCGCGTCGACGCGCAGAAGATCGCGGCCGAGGTCAAGGACCAGGCCGCGGCGGACGCCGCGCGCATCGTCGCGAACGCGCAGGCGCAGATCGAGTCCGAGCGCGCCGCCGCGCTCGCCTCGCTCCGCGCCGAGGTCGGCACGCTCGCGCTCGAGCTCGCCTCGGGCGTCATCGGCGAGTCGCTCGCGGACGACAAGAAGGCGGGCGCGGTCGTCGACCGATTCCTCGCCGACCTGGAGGCGTCCAAGTAATGGGCTCGGCGACACGGATCGCGATCGAGCGCGGCGTCGAGGCGCTCGGGCAGGCGCAGGGCGTCACGCTCGCGACGGGTGAGCAGCTGCTCGCCGCCGCGCGCGCGATCGACGGCTCGGCCCAGCTCCGGGCGCTCCTCGCCGACCCGACGCTCGATCCGGCGGACCGCAGCGCCCTCGTCGACCGGGTGTTCGGTTCGCTCGACGCGACCGCGGCCGAGCTCCTCAAGGGCCTCGCCTCGTCCCGCTGGTCGACGCCCGAGCAGTTCGTCGGCGGGGTCGAGGAGATCGGCATCCGGGCGATCGCACGGGCGGAGCGGTCGGCGGACATCGTCGCCGAGCTCTTCGCGCTCGACCGCGCGGTGTCGAGCGACGCCGAGCTCGAGCTCGCGCTCGGGAGCAAGCTCGCGGCGCCGGAGGCGAAGGCCGAGGTCGTCTCGAAGCTCCTCGCGACGCACGGGAGCCCGGCGACCATCGCGATCGC
>Ga0180217_1002025_pt1 | contig 19842 bp, 19 predicted proteins | sample eDN3rd37CBELigOP_FD_128521 | JGI IMG/M metagenome (GOLD analysis project Ga0180217, IMG submission 128521) | Enriched Organic Plus compost microbial communities from Emeryville, California, USA - eDNA 3rd pass 37_C BE-Lig OP (version 2) (version 2) ... | reverse complement strand
GCCGGCACGCGCCAGCCGGTCCGTTCCTTTTCAGGAACGGCGGGCGGGGCCAGCACCGTCTCCGGCACGGCGCCGAGATCCGAGACCACCACCGGCGTTCCCATGGCCTGGGCCTCCACGGCCGAGCGGCCGAAGGCCTCCGGTTCCGTCGAGGGCACCGTCACCACCGCGGCAGCCAGGAAGGCGCCTGGCATGTCCGTGCAATGACCGACCCGGCGCACGATTCCCTTCAGCTTCCGGGCCTCGATCAGGCCGTCGAGTTCCTTCACATAGGAATCCCGCCCCTGGGGATCGCCCGCCAGGATATAGGCGATATCGGTCAGGCCCCGGTCCCGGAGCTTGGCCGCCGCCTCGATCAGGACCTTCTGGCCCTTCCAGCCGGTCAGGCGGGCGGCCAGCAGCACCACCCGCTCGTGGGGCGCCACCGCCCAGGCCCTGCGCAGCGCCTCAACCCGCTCCGGCGCCACGGCCGAGGGCGAGAATTTCAGGAAATCCGTTCCCCGGTAGATCACGCCGATCCGGTCGGCGGCCTGGGGATAGTGCGAGCGGATCAGGTTGCTCGTGTATTGCGAATTGGCGATCACCACGTCGCCCCGGGCCATGACCGAGTTGTAGAGCACCTTCACCGGCGAGCGACCGGAATAGCTGCCATGGTAGGTGGTGACGAAGGGGATGCCGAGGCTGCGGGCGGCGCCCAGGGCCACCCAGGCCGGAGCCCGGGAGCGGGCATGGATCAGGGACACCTTCTCCTGGTGGCAGATCCGGGCGAGCCTGCGCACGTTGAGGAGCATGAAGAAGGGGTTCTTCGTCGCCGCCGGGAACGGGACCCAGATGCCGCCCTTGGCCTGGAGTTCGCCCACGAGCCGGCCGCCCTCGGTCGCCACCAGCGCCCGGGCGCCGGCGTTCACCAGCCCTTCGGCGATGTCCACCGTGGTGCGCTCCGCCCCGCCGGCTTCGAGCTCCGGGACGATCTGCAGGATGGTCCGGCCCGCGAGCGGATGAGGTTGGGATGACGGGAAAGCTGCTCCTCCGCCGGGTCGCGCTGAAAAACTCACCGATGTAAGAGCCTTCTCGTAGTGGATGTCAGAATCGTTTCAAACCCTTGCTTCAAAGCAGTTGAGGACAGGTTAACCATGCAGCATAGCGTCACAGTCGGATCGGGCGCCGCCGAGCGCCGGATCGCAGTGCTCCACCGCGACGGCAAGGGGCCGCCGGTGGTGTGGATCGGCGGCTTCAAGTCCGACATGCGGGCCACCAAAGCCAGCGCCATCGATACATGGGCGGAGAGCCGGGGGCGAGCCTATCTCCGCTTCGATTACAGCGGCCATGGCGAATCGGGCGGCGATTTCGAGCAGGGCACCATCTCCCGCTGGCTGGAAGAGGCGCTCGCCGTCATGGAGCGCTTCCTGACGGAGCGTCCCATCCTGGTCGGCTCCTCCATGGGCGGCTGGATCTCCCTGCTCGCCACGCGCCGCCTGCTGCAGAATCGCCCTGCCCTCGCGCCCGCCGGCCTCGTGCTCATCGCACCGGCCACGGACATGACCGAGGTGCTCATGTGGAACCGGTTCCCGGAGGAGATCCGACAGACGGTCGAGGAGACCGGGGTCTATTACCGCCCATCCGCCTATTCGGAGGATCCCTATCCCATCACCAAGGCCCTGATTGAGGACGGACGCAGGCATCTCCTGCTCGGACAACCGATCCAGACGGGCTGCCCCGTGCATATCCTCCAGGGCATGGAGGACCCGGACGTGCCGTGGAGCCACGCCCTCGCACTGGTCGAGCACCTGCCGGGCGACAGCGTATCGCTGACCCTCATCAAGGATGGGGATCACCGGCTGTCCCGGGACGAGGATATCGAGCGGCTGCTCGCCGCGATCGAGGCGATTGCGTGAGGATGGGACTCGAGGTGAGCCTTAATGCAGGCTCACCGTCGTCAGGTCATGCGCCCACGCATTCGCGACGGCCGCGTCGCGGGAGTCCGTCAGCATGATGGGCTCTCCGCTGGCGGAAAGAAGCGCGAACAGCTTCATGCCCGGCTGGAGCTTGGGAGCCTGCGGGAAGAGCCGCGCAACCTCATCGGAGCGAATCGGCTTCACATAGGCCATTTCGCCGAGGCCAAGGGTCGCCAGCTCAGCCACATCCACAGGTCCGCCGGCTGGAATGTTGGTGTTGTGGTTCATGGCCATCTCCTTGCTGCGGATACTACCCTCAAACCTTGTCCGAGGCGCTGATGTTGATCTTGCGTATGATCCGCTCCGGCTCGGGCCGGACGAGGTCGATCGACAGCAGGCCATTGGACAGGTCAGCGCCCAGAACCTCCATGCCGTCGACAAGGAGGAAGGTGCGCTGGAACTGACGGGCAGCGATCCCGCGATGTAGGAAGTGCCTGGTCTTGTCGTCGGACTGACGTCCCCGGATGACGAGTTGGTTCTCTTCCAGGGTCACCTCAAGCTGGTCCTGGGTGAATCCAGCGACAGCCAGAGTGATGCGCAGACGCTCGGGAGCATTCTCGCTCCGGGGCAAACGCTCGATGTTGTAGGGAGGATAGCCGTCTCCGGCTGCCTTCGCGACCCGGTCGAGCGCCTGCTCGATCTCGTCGAAGCCCAAGAGAAACGGATGCCCAAACGGCGACTGACGCGACATGTTCGAAGCCCAAGGTTAGAGGCACTTCGGTTGAAAGTGAGCCCGCTTATGCGGCACCCACGCAGCCGCTTTCCCGCGGCCGCTGCCAGCAATATGGATATGGTTCCTGAGCGGATCAAGACCCTCGCCGCCCCTCCCCGGGAGACGGGAACGACCGTCAACAACCCTCTGCCTACTCCTCAAGAAAGGTCGTCCCCGGTCGGATCCGGCGTATGATCGAGCCGTCCTGATGGGAGCAGAGCCATGGCCGAAACAATCCAACCCCGCTGGGCCAACGCCGAACTGTACGAGCGCTATGTCGGACGCTGGAGTCGCCTGGTGGCGCGGGAGTTCCTCGCCTGGCTCGACGCCCCGCCCGGCCTCGACTGGCTCGATATCGGCTGCGGCACGGGAGTCCTGACGGAAGCGATCGCCGAGCAATGCGCCCCGGAACGGCTCGCGGGGATCGACGCCTCCGAGGGCTTCCTGGATCTCGCCCGCCAGAGGCTCATGAACACGGCCGCAGAGCTGGCCCAGGCGGATGCGCAGGACCTGCCCTTCCCGGACGCGGAGTTCGACCGCGTCGTCTCGGGCCTCATGCTGAACTTCGTTCCGGAGAAGGAGCGGGCCGCCGCGGAGATGGAACGCGTCGCCCGATCCGGCGGCGAGGTTGCCCTCTATGTCTGGGACTATACCGGCGGCATGGAGATGATGCGCCGGTACTGGGACGCGGCGGCGGAACTGAACCCCAGGGCCCGCGACCTGCAGGACAGCTGGCATGCGGCCTTCTGCCAGCCGGAGCCGCTCTACAGGCTCCTGGAGAAGGTCGGGCTGGGGCTTATCGAGGTGCGCACCATCGAGGTCCCGACGGTCTTCCGCGATTTCGACGATTACTGGACCCCGTTCCTCGGAGGCCAGGCGCCGGCGCCTGCCTATTGCATGTCGCTGAGCGAGGAGGAACGCACCCGCCTCAGGGAAAGGCTGCGCGAGAGCCTTCCCATCCAGCCCGACGGCAGCATTCCCCTGACGGCCTGCGCCTGGGCGGTCAAAGGCCGCAAGCGCTAGATCCTCAAACCTGGCTGCGCCACCAGGCGACCTGCTCGGCCACGCGGACGGGCGAGGTGCCGCCGAAGCTCGTGCGGGAGCGGACGGAATTGTCGACCCCCAGCACGTCATAGACGCCCTTGTGGATCTTCGGCTCGACGGCCTGCATGACCTCCAGCGGCAGTTCCTCGAGGGTGCAGCCGCGCTTCTCCGCCTCGGAGACGATGCGGCCCGTCACATGGTGAGCGTCGCGGAAGGGGATGTTGAGGCTGCGCACGAGCCAGTCGGCGAGATCCGTCGCGGTGGAGAAGCCGGCCCCGGCCACCGCCGCCATGCGCTCCGGCACGGGCTCCAGGTCCTGGATCATGCCGGTGGTGGCAGCGAGCACGATTTCGAGGGTGTCGGCGGCGTCGAAGAGCGCCTCCTTGTCCTCCTGCATGTCCTTGGAATAGGCGAGCGGCAGGCCCTTCATGACGGTGAGCAGCGACACCAGCGAGCCGATCACGCGACCGGACTTGCCGCGCACGAGCTCGGCCGCGTCGGGATTGCGCTTCTGCGGCATCATGCTGGAGCCGGTGGTCCAGCGGTCGGGGAGCTTCACGAAGCCGAAGGGCGCCGACATCCAGATGATGATCTCTTCCGCCAGCCGGGACAGGTGCACGGCGCAGATCGAGGCCGCCGCCATGAATTCCAGCAGGCTGTCGCGGTCGGACACGGTGTCGAGCGAATTGCGGGTGGGTCCGTCGAAGCCGAGCGCCTTCGCCGTCATGTGCCGGTCGATGGGGAAGGAGGTGCCCGCGAGCGCGCCTGCCCCGAGCGGGCATTCGTTGAGACGCTTGCGGGAATCGCGGAAGCGGCTGCGGTCGCGCCCGAACATCTCCACATAGGCCATCAGATGGTGTCCGAAGGTCACCGGCTGGGCGCTCTGCAGATGGGTGAAGCCGGGCATCACGGTCGCCACATGCGCCTCCGCCTTGTCGAGGAGCGCCCTGATCAGGTTAGTGAGCTGCTCGTCGGTGCGGTCATGGGCCTCGCGCACCCAGAGGCGCGTGTCGGTCGCCACCTGGTCGTTGCGGCTGCGGGCCGTGTGGAGGCGCGCCGCGGGATCGCCGACGATTTCGCGAAGCCTGCTCTCCACGTTCATGTGAATGTCTTCCAGCGCCGTGGAGAAGGTGAAGTTGCCGGCCTCGATCTCACCCAGCACGCGCTGCAACCCCTGATGGATCGCATCCCGGTCGCTCTCGGCGATGATGCCCTGCTTCGCCAGCATGGCGCTGTGGGCGATGGAGCCCTGGATGTCCTGGGAATAGAGGCGCTTGTCGAAGTCGATGGAGGCATTGATCGCCTCCATGAGCGCGCTCGGCGAGGACGAGAACCGCCCACCCCACATGGTGTTGGCACCGGACTTCTTGGCTTCTTCGGACACTGTGTTTCACCCGATCTGAAAGGTCAGCAAGCCTTTGCCACAGGTCACCCTCCAAGGCAAAGCGGCAACAGGGCTGCGTGGGGATTAAGCACTTTGCGCAATGTTTGCCAGTTTAAAACCAGTTGCTGGACTCGACAGAGCCAATGTGATTTGCATTCATACGCTTGGCTCAAGAAGGCGCATCCGCCGCCACAAGGGAACTGGCCTATGACAAGACTGCCGAAATTCCTCCTATCCGCCGCGATGGTCGCCACAATGGCAACCTCGTTCAGTGCCGTTCAGGCTGCGACGCCGCCGGACACCCTGGTCCAGGCCTGGCAGATCGACGACATCACCTCGATCGACCCGGCTGAGATCTTCGAGTTCAGCAACTCCGAAATCGCAGGCAACACCTACGAGCGTCTGATCAATTACGATGTCAAGGACGTCTCGAAGATCTATGGCGAGGTGGCCGAATCCTGGAAAATTTCCGACGACGGCAAGACCTACACCTTCAAGATCCGCGAGAACAAGAAATTCGCCTCCGGCAATCCGCTGACCGCCGAGGATGTGGTGTTCTCGCTGCAGCGCGCCGTCATCCTCGACAAGTCGCCGGCCTTCATCCTCGGCCAGTTCGGCCTCGACAAGGACAACGTGAAGGACAAGATCAAGCAGACCGGTCCTTACGAAGTCACGATGGAAGTCGACAAGTCCTATGCGCCGACCTTCGTCCTCTACTGCCTGACCTCGACCGTCGCCTCGATCGTCGACAAGAAGCTCGTGATGCAGAACGAGAAGGACGGCGACCTGGGCTATAACTGGCTCAAGACCCATTATGCCGGCTCCGGCCCGTTCTCGGTCCGCGACTGGAAGCCAAACGAAGTCATCGTTCTGGAGCGTAATCCGAACTACGAGAAGAAGACACCTCTCGCCCGCGTCATCTACCGCCACATCAAGGAAACCGCGACGCAGCGCCTCCTGCTCGAAAAGGGCGACGTGGATGTCGCCCGCAACCTGAACCCGGAAGAGATCGCGGCCGTGTCCAAGAACCCGGACATCAAGATCGATTCCGCCCCGAAGGGAACGGTCTATTACCTCGGCCTCAACCAGAAGAACCCGAACCTCGCCAAGCCCGAGGTCCGCAAGGCCCTGAAGTATCTCGTCGATTACTCGGCCATCGCCGACACCATCATGAAGCACAAGGGCGAGGTCCATCAGGCCTTCCTGCCCAAGGGCTATCTCGGCGCGATCAACGAAAACCCCTACAAGCTCGACGTGGCGAAGGCGAAGGAACTCCTGGCGCAGGCCGGCCTGAAGGACGGCTTCACGGTCACCATGGACACCCGCTCCACGCCCGAGATCACCGGCATTGCGCAGGCGATCCAGTCGACCTTCGCTCAGGCTGGCGTGAAGCTGGAACTCATCCCCGGCGACAGCAAGCAGACCCTGACCAAGTACCGCGCCCGCCAGCACGATATCTATATCGGTGAGTGGGGCTCCGACTATCAGGACCCGAACTCCAACGCCGACACCTTCGCTGCGAACGACGACAACTCGGACAATGCGAAAGCCAAGCCGCTTGCGTGGCGCAACGCCTGGGATCCGGGCCCGCTGACTGCCAAGACCCGCGCTGCCGTGATGGAGCGTGATGCCGAGAAGCGCGCTCAGATGTACGAGGAGCTGCAGAAGGCGGTTCTCGACGACGGTCCCTTCGTGGTGTTCCTGCAGAAGATCGAAGTGGCTGCAGAGCGCAAGAATGTCGACGGTTTCGTGATGGGACCGTCCTTCGATACCAACAGCGTGGCACAGGCGAAGAAGAACTAATTTTTCGATGGCATCTTCAATCGCGAACGGAGGCGGAGGGCACGAAGCCCTCCGCTTCTATCTTACAAAGACCTCTCAATTCATTGCCGTGCTGGCGACGACCCTGCTCGGGCTCGTTGCCGTCACCTTCTTCATCGGCCGCGTCGTTCCCATCGATCCCGTGATCGCCATTGTCGGCGACCGGGCGCCCGCGCATGTCTATGAGCGCGTGCGACAGGAGCTCGGCCTCGACCTTCCGCTCATCCAGCAATTCTGGATCTACCTGAAGAAAGCCGTCACCGGCGATTTCGGGAATTCGGTCCTCACCACCAACCCGGTGATGACGGACATCCTCAATGCCTTTCCGGCGACGTTCGAGCTTGCGACGCTCGGCACCCTCATCGGCACGATCATCGGAATCCCGCTCGGCGTTCTCGCGGCGGTGAAGCGCGGCAGCCTTCTCGATCAGTTCGTGCGATTCATCGGGCTGGCCGGCTATTCCATTCCGATCTTCTGGCTCGGCCTCATGGGCCTGCTGCTGTTCTACGCCAAGCTGGGGTGGGTCGCAGGGCCGGGTCGCATCGACGTGACCTATTCCTATCTCTACACGCCCGTTACGAACATTGTGCTGATCGACACCGCCATGCAGGGCCAGTGGGATGCGTTCTGGGACGCGGTCTCGCACATCATCCTGCCCGCCTGTCTGCTCGGCTATTTCTCCATGGCCTATATCAGCCGCATGACGCGCTCCTTCATGCTCAATGAGCTGGCGCAGGAATACGTGATCGCGGCGCGCGTGAAGGGCCTGTCCGAGTTCCGCGTGATCTGGCGTCACGCCCTGCGCAATGCCGCCGTGCCGCTGGTGACCGTGATCGCCCTGTCCTACGCGAACCTGCTCGAAGGCTCCGTGCTCACCGAGACGGTTTTCGCGTGGCCGGGCCTCGGCCAGTACATCACCAATTCCCTGCAGAACGCGGACATGAATGCGGTGCTGGGAGGAACGCTGGTGATCGGCACCGTCTTCGTGCTGCTCAACCTCGTGTCCGACCTGCTCTATCGTCTGCTCGATCCGAGGACACGCTGATGACCGGCGCCCCTCTCCCCTCCCCATCCCTCGCACCGACCGCCGGGCTGCGGGCCTGGCTCCTTTCGCCGGAGCCGCAATCCCGCTGGCAGGCGCGCCTCGGCCGCGGCTATCTCGGCTGGCGCTCGTTCACCAAGAATCCGCTCGCCGTGCTGGGCCTCGGCATCGTTGTCCTGCTGCTTCTCGTCGCGCTCTTTGCGGATTTCATCGCGCCGTATTCGCCGATCGTCGGCGGTGACCTGCGCACCCAGCGTCTCCTCCCGCCGAGCGAGACCTTCTGGCTCGGCACGGACGATCAGGCGCGCGACATCTTCTCGCGCATCATCTACGGCTCGCGCATCACGCTGTTCGTGGTCGTGCTCGTGTCGATCATCGCGACGCCCATCGGCCTCCTGGTCGGCACGGTGTCGGGCTATCTCGGCGGCTGGGTCGATACGGTGCTGATGCGCATCACCGACATCTTCCTCGCCTTCCCGCGCCTCGTCCTGGCGCTCGCCTTCGTGGCGGCCTTGGGTCCGGGAATCGAGAACGCCGTCATCGCGATTGCGATCACCTCCTGGCCTCCCTACGCCCGCATCGCGCGCGCCGAGACCTTGATGGTGCGCAACAGCGACTTCATCGCGGCCGTGAAGCTCCAGGGCGCCTCGACCCCGCGCATCATCTTCGGGCACGTGGTTCCGCTCTGCCTCTCTTCGGTCATCGTGCGCGTGACGCTCGACATGGCGGGCATCATCCTCACCGCGGCGGGCCTCGGCTTCCTCGGCCTCGGCGCGCAGCCGCCTTCCCCGGAATGGGGCGCCATGGTCGCGACGGGCCGCAACTATCTCATCGACCAATGGTGGGTCGCCGCCATGCCCGGCATCGCCATCTTCGTGGTGAGCCTCGGCTTCAACCTGCTGGGCGACGGCCTGCGTGACGTTCTCGATCCGAAGGCAGCCAAATGACCAAGCCGCTTCTCGAAGTCGAAGACCTCCGAGTCCGCTTTCACCTGCGCACGGGCACCGTCGAGGCGGTGCGCGGCGTATCGTTCCAGCTCGGCCGCGAACGGCTCGGCATCGTCGGCGAATCCGGCTCGGGCAAGTCGCAGACGGGCCGCGCCATCCTCGGCCTCACGCCGCCTCCCGGCGAGGTCACGGCCAAGCGCCTGACCTTCGACGGCATCGACCTGCAGAAGGTTTCGAAGCGCACCCTGCGCGAGCTGCGCGGCGGGCGCATCAGCATGGTGATGCAGGACCCGAAATATTCGCTGAACCCGGTCATGACCATCGGCGAGCAGATCATCGAGGCTTATCAGGCGCATGCGAAGGCCAGCCGCGCGGAAGCGCGCGACAGGGCTCTCGCCATGCTCGAGGCTGTGAAGATGCGCGATCCGCAGCGCGTGTTCTCGCTCTACCCGCACGAGGTTTCGGGCGGCATGGGCCAGCGCGCGATGATCGCCATGATGCTCGTGACGGACCCGGACCTGCTCATCGCCGACGAGCCGACCTCGGCGCTCGACGTGACGGTGTCGATGGAGGTCCTGCGCATTCTCGACGAACTCGTCTCCGAGCGCGGCATGGGCCTGATCTTCATCTCGCACGACCTGAAGCTCGTCTCCTCCTTCTGCGACCGCGTGCTCGTGATGTATGCGGGCCGCGTGGTGGAGGAGCTGGAGGCGAGGAACCTGCGCGAGGCGAAGCACCCCTATACGCAGGGCCTCATGCGCTGTCTGCCGACGCTGACGAACGATGTCCGTCCGCTTCCGACCCTGAACCGCGATCCTTCCTGGGCGCTCTGATCATGATCGACATTCAGAACCTCAACGTCGTTTTCGGCACGGGCCGTCTCAGGGTCGAAGCGGTCAAGAACGTGAGCTTCACCGTGAAGCAGGGTGAGGCTTACGGCCTTGTCGGCGAGTCCGGGTCGGGCAAGTCGACCGTCCTGCGCGCCATCTGCGGCCTTGCGCCGATCAGCAGCGGCCAGGTGATTGTCGATGGCAAGCCGGTCACCTCGCCGCGCACCAAGGACTTCTACCGCACGGTGCAGATGGTCTTCCAGGACCCTTACGCGTCGCTTCATCCGCGTCATACGGTGGACCGCACGCTCTCCGAGCCGCTCGCGATCCATGGCGTGAAGGATGCGGAGGCGCGCATCCTGCAGGCGCTCAGGGAAGTAGGCCTCGGCCCCTCCTTCCGCTTCCGCTATCCGCATCAGCTCTCGGGCGGCCAGCGCCAGCGCATCGCCATCGCCCGCGCGCTGATCCTGCGCCCGAAGGTCCTCCTGCTGGACGAGCCGACCTCCGCCCTCGACGCGTCCGTGCAGGCGGAGATCCTGAACCTGCTCGACGACCTGCGCCGCAGGCTGGGGCTGACCTACATCCTCGTGAGTCACGATCTCGCGGTCGTGGCGCATCTGTGCGAGCGCCTGCTCGTCATGCGCCATGGCGAGGCGGTGGAGGAAACCTCCTCGAGCGCCCTGCGGTCGGGCGGGGCCTCCAACGAGTACACGCAGTCCCTGATCCAGGCGAGCCAGGGATTCACGCGCAAACCCGCAGATCTCGCTGCCGCCGCTAACGGCTGAGACGACCTCTTCATTTCTGAACTGGCTGAGAAAAGATGTCCTCCACTCCCCTAATGCCTGTCTTCGATGGTCACAATGACGTTCTCCTGCGCCTCATGCGCGGGAAGATCCAACCGGAGAAGGCCTTCCTCGAAGGCGACAATATCGGGCATCTCGACTGGCCCCGCATGAAGCAGGGCGGCTTCTTCGGTGGGTTTTTCGCCGTCTATATTTCCTCCGATGACATGGGCATCGATATCGATGCGCTCATGACGCGCGCGGAATACGACGTGCCGCTGCCGCCCGCGCTGGCGCTGGCACCGAGCCAGCAGGTCACCCTGCGCATGGCGTCGATCCTCATCCGCATCGCGCGCGCCTCGAAGGGCGAGGTGATGATCTGCCGCTCGGCGGCCGACATCCGCCACTGCCTCGACCACGGCAAGCTCGCCACGATCCTTCACATCGAAGGCGCTGAGGGCATCGACCCGGACCTCACCATGCTGGACGTGCTCTACGAGAGCGGCCTGCGCTCCATCGGCCCGGTCTGGAGCCGCCCGAACATCTTCGGTCACGGCGTGCCGTTCCGCTATCCCTCGACGCCGGATACCGGCCCCGGCCTCACCGACCACGGACGCGAGCTGGTGAAGGCGTGCAACCGCCTCAAGGTCATGATCGACCTCTCGCATCTCAACGAGAAAGGCTTCTGGGACGTGGCGCGGCTGTCGGATGCGCCCCTCGTCGCCACGCATTCGAATGCATGGGCCGTGTGCCCGCATTCGCGCAACCTGACGGACAAGCAGCTGGCGGCCATCCGCGAGAGCCGCGGCATGGTGGGCGTGAACTTCGCCACCTCCTTCATTCGCCCCGACGGCCAGCGCAGCGACGACACGCCCCTGGAAGAGATGATCCGCCACATGGATCACCTGATTGAGCATGTGGGCGTCGACGGCGTCGGCCTCGGCTCGGATTTCGACGGCGCGACCATTCCCGCCGAGATCGGCGACGTGCGCGGCCTGCCCCGCCTCGTCGAGGCCATGCGCCGGCACGGCTATGACGAAGCGACGATCCGCAAGATCTGCTACGAGAACTGGATCAATGTCCTGGAGCGGACCTGGGGGCGGTAAGAGCCTGCTCCCTACGCCACATCGCCGTTTTCTCTCGTCATGGCCGGGCTTGTCCCGGCCATCTCGTTTCGGAGGGGTGCTGCGCTTCAAGAATCGGGATCACCGGCACAAGGCCGGTGATGACGAGAGAATTCCTTACCGCTCCGACTTCGACGTGAGCGCGAACACGCTCGCGATCCCGCCGACGCCCAGCATCAGCAGAAGGCTCACCGCATTGATCGCGGGCGAAGCGCCCTCGCGCATCTGACCATACATGGTGATCGGCAGCGGCGCCTCGGATCCCACGAGCATGAGCGTCGTGTTGAAGTTCTCGAACGACATGAGCAGCGCCACGAGGCCGGCGCCGATGAGCGCGGGGCTCAGGAAAGGCAGCGTGACCGTGCGCAGAACCCGCACGCGGCTGGCGCCGAGATCGAACGCCGCCTCTTCCAGCGAGCGGTCGAACTTGCGCAGACGCGCGGCGATGATGAGGGTGGAAATCGTCAGGATGAACGAGAGCTGGCCCAGCACCACCAGCGGCAGGCCGGGGCGCAGGACATCGAGATCCGTCTGAAGCCAGTCCTCGAGCCCGTTCGCGACGCGCGAGAAGAAGGCGAGGATCGAGATGCCGAGCACGACGCCGGGGATGACGAGCGGCCAGAGCATCATCATCGACAGGAAGGTCTTGCCGGGAAATTCCGCCCGCTCCAGCACCCAGGCATTCACGGTGCCGATGACGACGGCGAGCAGCGCGACGGGGATTGCCACCTTGAAGCTGTTGAGGATGGTGTCGATCCAGATCGGATCGACCAGCACGCCGGGCTTGCCGAAGGTTTCGCCCGAACCGACGAACCATTCGAGCGTGAAGCCTCGCCAGGGCGGCGACGGGAAGGGGCTGGCGTCGAACGCGAAGATCGCCACGACGAGCAGCGGCGCGAACAGGAAGATGTAGAACGCCGCGATATAGAGCTTCCAGGACAGGGACGGACGGTTCATGGCATCATGCCTGCTTCAAGGTGGAGCCCAGGCTCTGCCCCGTGAGGCGCAGCCCTGCCCAGACGATGGCGGATGACAGCATGAGAAGGAGCATGCCGAAGGCGGCCCCCTGCGGCCAGTTGAAGCGCGTGATGAACTGCGCGTAGATCTGCTCCGTGAACCACAGGCCGTTCTTGCCGCCCAACAGCACCGGCGTCGCGAAATTGCCGACGGTGAGCATGAAGACGATGATGGAGCCAGCCACGATGCCGGGCATCGCGTGCGGGATGACGATGCGGCGGAGCACGGTCCAGCGGCTGCCGCCCAGATCGAACCCGGCCTCGACGACGGACGGCTCCAGGCTCTCGAGGGCGTTCGCGAGCGGAACGATCATGAACAGCAATCCACCATAGACGAGGCCCAGGATCACCGCCCCGTCGTTGTAGAGAAGCTCCACGGGCTGCTGCGCGAGCCCGACGGCGCGCAGCATGTAGGAGATGACGCCGGTCTCGCGCAGCAGGATCATCCAGCCCAGCGTTCGCACGAGTTCGGACACCCAGAACGGCAGAAGGCACAGCAGCAGCAGCATCGCCTTCAGGCGCCCCTGCGCGACGCGGGCGATATAGAGCGCGATGGGAAAGGCGAGGACGAGGGTGATCGCCGTCACCAGGATGGACATGATCGCCGTGCGCGCGAAAGTGCGCCAGTAGAGCGGCTCGGTGAAGAACTCGAGATAATTGCCGAAACCGAAAGTATAGACGCGCGGCGCCACGCGCTCGCTGACGGAGAGAACGAGGATCTCCAGATGCGGCAGCACGATGAGCAGCCCCAGCCACAGGATTGCCGGGGCAAGGAGCAGAAAGAGCGTGAGGCTCTGGAAGGGTTTCCTGCTCATGCGGCAAAGACCTTCATGGCATCCGCGGTCCAGCCCACATGGATCGGCGCCCCGACCTTTATGCCGGCGAGTGGCCCCGCCTGCGGCAGCACGGCGCGAACGGGCTGATCGAACCCGGCCGTATCGATGAGCAGGCTCGAATTCGCGCCGTCGAACAGCACCGCCGATACCCGTCCTTCGAAACGGTTGGGCAGATTGCTCAGAGAGGATGGATCCTGCGCGAGGGCGATGGCCTCCGGCCGGACGAAGGCGAGCGAGGCCTTGTCCGTCACCCTGCCCTGCCCCTGCACCACCGTGCCTGACGGCAGCCGGACGGAGATTGCACCGTTGGGGCCCGGAGCGGCTTCGCCCTGCCACCGGTTGGTTTCGCCGACGAAGCTCGCCACGAAGGGAGTCGCGGGATCGTGATAGAGCTCGCGCGGGCTGCCCACCTGCTCGAACCTGCCCTGGTTCATCACGGCGATGCGGTCGGACATCACGAGCGCTTCCGACTGGTCGTGCGTGATGTACACGAAGGTGGTGTTGAAGGTCGCCTGAAGCTGCTTGAGCTCGATCTTCATATGCTCGCGGAGCTTGAGATCGAGCGCGCCGAGCGGCTCGTCGAGCAGCACGAGCGTCGGCTCCAGGACGAGGCAGCGGGCGATGGCCACGCGTTGGCGCTGGCCGCCGGAGAGCGCCGTCACGCGCCGGTCGCCGAAGCCCTTGAGACCGACCCGCTCCAGCATGCGGTTCGCTCGCTCCTCGGCTTCCGCGCGCGGGACGCCGCGGCAGGCCAGACCATAGGCCACGTTCTCGCCGACGCTCATCATCGGAAAGAGCGCCAGGCTCTGAAACACCATGTTCACCGGACGCTTGTTGGCCGGCACGCCGATCATCGACTTTCCGCGAATGCGGATATCGCCGGAGGTCGGGTGCTCGAAGCCGGCGATCATGCGCATCAGAGTGGTCTTGCCGCAGCCGGACGGGCCGAGAATGGAGAAGAACTCGCCGGAAGCGACGCTGAAACTCACGTCGTTGACAGCCGCATAGGCCCCGAAACGCTTGATGACGTTGACGAGATCGAGATCGGAAGATTGAGCCATGGCACCGCCAGGATAAGCATACAAGCAGGCATCCCCCGGCAGCGCACCGTACGGATACATGGATCCGGTTCTACACGCGAACAATGCGCCGCATCACGGGAGCAGCGGATGGGCCCCAGAAGAGAAAGCCGCTTCTGGGACCCATCCGTGCCGGGGGATGTTCGATATCCGACGAGACGTTCTTACGAGCCGGCCTTCAGGCGATCGAGAACCTTGCCCTCGATCTCCTCGAGTCCGGCGGGAACGGCCGGATACCACTTGATGTTGTCGAGCGCGGCCTTCGGGAAGCTCTCGGCGAACTGATCCTTCAGCTTGCCTTCCATGAGCTTGTCGGCGCCGTTGGAAGCCGTGAAGTTTCCGGCGGCGGCAGCGACCTTGGCCGCAATCTCAGGGCGCATGTTGAAGTTGATCCACTTGTAAGCGGCCTCGTCGTTGCGGCCCTTGGCGGGGATCGCGAAGGTGTCGACCCAGCCCAGCGCACCGGACTTCGGAGCGATGAACTTCACGTCGGGGTTCTCGGAATTGAGCTTCCAGCCGCCCGTATCCCATGCCATCGCAGCGACGATCTCACCGGAGCGCACGGCGTTGAGGAGCTGATCGGAGCCTTCCCAGAAGAACTTCACGTTCTTCTTGCACTCGGCGAGCTTGGCGCCGACCTTGTCCATCATGGCGGCATAGGCCTTCGCATCGCCGTAAGCGGCGAAGGGATCCATGCCGTTGGCGAAGGCGAAGGCGATCAGCGCGGGGCGCTTCGCGCGGAAGCTGGTCTTGCCGGCGAGCGACGGATCGCAAAGGTCGTTGTAATCGGCAACCTTTGGCGCGGCCTTCGTGTTCACGACGAGACCATCCGTGCCCCAGATATGGGGAACGCCATAGACCTTGCCGTCAACGGTGGTGTTCTTCTTCGTCGCTTCCAGCATGGAAGCGATGAACTGGTCGGACTTGATCTTGGAGAGATCGAGCGGCTTGTAGATGCCGAACTCGGCCTGCGGGCCGGCGATGCGGTCCTGGCTCGGCTGCACGATGTCGAAGCCTGCGCCCTGCGTCGCGCGCAGCTTGGAGATCATCTCCTCGTTGTTGGAGGTCGTCACCTCCACCTCGATGCCGGTTTCCTTCTTGAACTGCTCGATCACGTCTGCCGGTGCATATCCCGACCAGGTCAGGAGCCGCAGCTTCTCGGCGGCATGGGCCGCACCGGTGATCATGAGAGCGGCCAAGGCCGTAGCCAGCTTCAGGCTGGCGCGTTTGGTCAACATTTTTTCCTCCATGTGGACGGGTTCTTACCCTGTTCCCCAGTTGCAAAGTTATATGACAGTCAAACGACACGCTAGAGGGGTCCAAAACCGGCGAATACTCCTCGTCCGAAGATGACAGCCCCCCGGCCCGCCGCTAAGGATGAGGTCCCCTGGGCGGAGCCAATTTCACCATGCGCAGCTTCTATCCCGAAATCGAACCCTATGATCACGGCATGCTCGAGGTGGGCGACGGGCACCTTGTCTATTGGGAATTGTGCGGCAACCCCAACGGAAAACCCGTGGTTTTCCTTCATGGCGGCCCTGGAGGCGGCTGCACGCCGACGCAGCGCCGGCTGTTCGATCCGACGAAATACAAGATCCTGCTGTTCGATCAGCGGGGCTGCGGGCGCTCGACGCCCTATGCGAGCCTGGAGGCCAACACCACCTGGCACCTCGTGGCCGACATGGAGCGCCTGCGCACCATGATCGGTGTGGACAAGTGGATGGTGTTCGGCGGCTCCTGGGGCTCGACCCTCGCCCTTGCCTATGCGGAAACCCATCCGGAGCGCGTCAGCGAACTCGTCCTGCGGGGCATCTTCACCCTGCGGCGCGCGGAGCTGCTCTGGTACTACCAGGAGGGCGCGTCCTGGATCTTCCCGGACAAGTGGGAGCGCTACCTCGCCCCGATCCCGCCGGAGGAACGCGGGGACATGATGGCCGCCTATCGCAGGCGCCTGACCCATCCCGATCCGGCCGTCCAGGCCGAGGCCGCGAGAGCCTGGAGCCTCTGGGAGGGCGAGACCATCACCCTCCTCCACAACCAGGACTTCGCCGACCAGTTCGGCGACCCGCACTATGCCATCGCCTTCGCGCGCATCGAGAACCACTACTTCGTCCACGAGGGATGGTTCGAGGAGGGGCAGCTGATCCGCGACGCCTACAAGCTGAAGGGCATTCCGGGCGTGATCATCCAAGGGCGCTACGACGTCGCCACCCCTGCCAAGACCGCCTGGGACCTGCACAGGGCCTGGCCCGAGGCCGAGTTCATCCTGGTGCCGGATGCGGGCCATGCGGTGACCGAGCCCGGCATCCTGCACCACCTCATCGAGACGACGGACAGGTTTGCGAGCCGGTAGATGGCATCCCGGGCTGCGGCGCGGAGCCCGGGATCATGCGCTGAACGAGGCGCCGTTCGATCCCGGAGCGCCCGACGGCGTCCGGGATGACGACGGGGCACGTTACTTCGCGGTCCAGCCGCCATCCATGGAGAGGTTGGCGCCGGTCATCTGGCTCGCCGCATCCGAGCAGAGGAACACGGCGAGGGCCGCCACCTGATCCACCGTCACGAACTGCTTGGTGGGCTGCGCCTCGAGCAGCACGTCGTTGATGACCTGCTCCTTGGTCAGGCCGCGCGCCTTCATGGTGTCGGGGATCTGGTTCTCGACGAGCGGCGTCCAGACATAGCCCGGGCTGATGCAGTTCACGGTGACACCGTGGGTCGCGACTTCCAGCGCGACCGTCTTGGTCAGCCCCGCAATGCCGTGCTTGGCGGCCACATAGGCCGATTTGAAGGGCGAGGCCACGAGGGAATGGGCGGAAGCCGTGTTGATGATGCGGCCCCATTTGCGGGCCTTCATGCCGGGCACCGCGGCGCGGATCGCGTGGAAGGCCGAAGAGAGATTGATCGCGATGATCTGGTCCCACTTCTCGATGGGGAACTCCTCGACGGGCGAGACGAACTGGATGCCCGCATTGTTGACGAGGATATCGACGCTGCCGAGCGTCTTCTCGGCCTGGTGGATCATGTCGGCGATCTCGTCGCCTTTCAGCATATTGGCAGGCGAATAGATCGCCTTGACGCCGAATTCGCTCTCGATGCCGGCGCGGGTCTTCTCGATGTCGGCCGCATCACCGAGCCCGTTGATGACGACATTCGCGCCTTCCTTCGCCAGCGCTCGGGCGATGGCGAGGCCGATGCCGCTGGTGGAACCGGTGACGACGGCGTTCTTCGATTTCAATGTCATGGACTCCTCCGCATGGACCTTGAGACCCTAGGGCTCTCATGTGAGCCCTGACATAGCACGAACGGGGAAGCGGCGTTGAGCCTATCAATAAGGAGAATGCGGCTCCCGGCGGTAGCCGTCCTCGCCTGCCGCCGGCGCATGGCGCAGGAGCAATGCCTGCCATTGTCGGGCCGTCGTCGATGTGAGACAGATTTCGGGACGATGATCGAATGGATGAACGGTGCCGACACCACGCTTTCTTCCCTGCGGCGACAGCGCGCTCACGGTCGAGTTCGGGAGTTCCATCGATCCCGAACTGAACGGCCGCGTTCTCGCGCTCGACGCCCTGCTGCGAGAGAACCCTCCTGCGGGCCTCATCGAAACGGTCCCCACCTACCGTTCCCTGACGCTGCAGTTCGACCCAACGGTGATGGATCATACCGCCCTCATTCGCCGGCTCGAAGAGGCGGTGCGGGATCTGCCCTCGCACAGCGCGACAGGGGCGAGGTGGCGTGTTCCGGTGGTCTATGGCGGCGAATTCGGCATCGATCTTGAGGACGTGGCGGAGCGTCATGGATTGAGCCCCTCGCAGCTCATAGACATCCATGCGGGCGCGATCTACCGGATCTACATGATCGGCTTTCTGCCGGGCTTTGCCTATCTCGGCGGGCTCGATCCGCGCATCGCCACGTCGCGGCGCACGCAGCCGCGGCTGAAGGTGCCCAGCGGGTCGATCATGATCGGCGGAGAGCAGGCCGGGATCGTGCCGATGGAGATGCCGAGCGGCTGGCACCTTCTGGGGCGCACGCCCGTCCTGAGCTACATGCCCGAGCGTGATCCCGCCTTTCTCTTCGCGGCCGGCGACGAAATCGTCTTCGAGCCCATCGACGCTTCACGCTGGCAGGAGCTGGAAAACGCGGCCCTGGCGGGCGAGCCGGTTGCGGAGCGGGTGAGCGCATGACGAATCTCATCGTCAAGAATTGCGGCCCGATGACGAGCCTGCAGGATTGGGGCCGCATCGGCTATCAGCGCTTCGGCGTCTCGCCCTCGGGCGCGATGGACCGCCGGTGCCTTGCCATGGCCAATGCTCTCGTCGGCAATGCGCCGGAAACGGCGGCCACCGAATTCGTGAATCTCGGCGGCAGCTTCACCTGCGAAGGCGGCCCGTTGCGTCTTGCGCTCGTCGGCGCGGGCTGCGCAGCGAGCGTCAACGACAAACCCGTCGAGCCGCGCACGACCATCGTGCTGAACGACGGCGATACGCTGCAGGTGGGCCATGCGCGCAGCGGCACCTTCGCCTATCTCGCCGTCGCCGGCGGCTTCCTCATCGAGCCGCAGCTCGGGAGCCTGTCGTTCCATCAGCGCTCGCGTCTGGGAGGCCTCAAGGGCTCAGCCTTGAAAGCGGGAGACCACCTTCCCTGCCAATCCGATGCGCAGCACACACCAACGATGCACCTGCCGTTTGAGCCCTTCGAGGAGAGCGGCCCGATCCGCGTGATCATGGGACCGCAGGACGATTACTTCACGGATGATGCGATCCGCACGTTCCTGAGTGCCGAGTTCAGCATCAGCCCGCAGGCCGACCGCATGGGATTCCAGCTGAACGGCCCGCGGCTCGAACACGCGAAGGGCTTCAACATCGTCTCCGACGGAATCGTGGACGGCCACATCCAGGTGCCCGGCAGCGGCCTTCCCATCGTGCTCATGCGGGACCGCCAGACGGCGGGCGGCTATCCGAAGATCGCAACGATCATCGGCGCGGATCTCGCGCGTTTCGCGCAGATGCGGCCGGGCACTCCCGTGCGCTTCCAGGCGGTCTCACGCGACGAAGCGGTGGCCGCCGCACGCCGGCTGAAGGCGTGGATGGACGCGCTTCCCTCCGCGCTCGTGCCTCTGCGCTTCGATCTCACCACGGAGCATCTTCTGAGCACGAACCTGATCGGCGGGATGGTGGATGCGCTGACGCACAAGGCCTGCGATCACTGACCCTGACAGAAATTGGGGCGCCGATGTCAGCGCCCCTTCCCTCTTACCTGGTTCTGACCCCGCT
>Ga0180217_1002024_pt1 | contig 19850 bp, 18 predicted proteins | sample eDN3rd37CBELigOP_FD_128521 | JGI IMG/M metagenome (GOLD analysis project Ga0180217, IMG submission 128521) | Enriched Organic Plus compost microbial communities from Emeryville, California, USA - eDNA 3rd pass 37_C BE-Lig OP (version 2) (version 2) ... | reverse complement strand
GGACCGTGCGCGCCAGGGATGGCGCGCCCGGAGCCTACAGGGATGTATTCACGGCGGTCCCCAAGACGCGCATATCACGCAGCGCCCGACCACCGCCGACGTCAACGCTGAGAAACGAAGCCGCAGCGCGTTACCACTTGCCGACGTTCGGCATCGACGCCCACGGCTCCTGCGGCGGCTTCGCGCCGCCCTTCTGTAGCAGCTCGATCGAGATGTTGTCCGGCGATCGCACGAATGCCATGCGCCCGTCTCGGGGCGGCCGGTTGATCGTGACGCCCATGTCCATCAGGCGCTGGCACGTCGCGTAGATGTCGTCGACCTCGTACGCGATGTGGCCGAAGTTTCGGCCTTCCCCGTACGGCTCCGGATCCCAGTTGTACGTCAGCTCGAGCTGCGCATCTTCCTGACCCTCGGGCGCGAGGAACACCAGCGTGAAGCGGCCCGCCTCGTGATCCATGCGCCGGATCTCCTTGAGACCGAGCTTGCGGCAGTAGAAGTCGAGCGACTCCTCGAGATTGCTGACGCGCACCATCGTATGCAGATAACGCAAGACACATCCTCCGTGCCCGCCGCCCCGGTCGTGTGCCCGCGGCGGCCGGCTCATGTTGTGACGAGACCTCGCACGACTATACAGTCTACGGTTTGCGCGAGACATCGTTGCCTTGACGACCCCACGCATCATCTTCGTGCCCGGCATGAAGCCGAAGCCGCCGCCGCGGCTCCACAAGCGCGAGCTGCTTCGCACGCTCGTCGCCGGGCTCGCGTGGACGCGGCCCGAGGCGGCGCGTCTGCTGCGCGACAACAGCGACTGGTTCACGCTCGTGTCGTGGACGCACCGGTTCTACGGCCGCTATCGCGACATCACGCTCGATCTCCCGGGCATCGAGCGGTTGCTCCAGCAGCCCGAGCCGAACGAAGAGGATGTGCGCGAGATCGATTCGGCGGCACGCCGCGTCAAGCGCCTCGTGCATTTCGTCGGCGACGCGCTCCCTTTCTTCGGTCGGCTCGTCGCGCGTCCGGAGTTGAGGCTCACGATGCGCGAGGTGCTGCGCTACTTCAGCGACGAGGGCGGCGTCGCGAGCGAGATTCGCGGGCTCCTGAAAACCATGCTGCGGCAGGCATGGAACGCCGACGAGCGCGTGCTCCTGATCGGCCACAGCCTGGGTTCTGTGATTGCGTACGACACGCTGTGGGAGCTGTCGCGGCAGGACGGCGACACGCGCCGCGTCGATCTCTTCATGACGCTCGGCAGCCCGCTCGCGACGCGCTTCATCCGCCGCTCGCTGCGCGGCTCGGATCGCGCCGGCGCCGAGCGGTACCCGGCGAACATCGTGCGTTGGGTCAACTACGCGGCGAAGGGCGAGATGACGGCGCTCCGCCCGATGCGGCCGTACTTCTCCCCGATGATCGATCTCGGGCTCGTCGATTCGATCGAGGATGCGGAGCTCTACAACCACTTCCGCAGCGAGATCGGGCTCAACGTGCACATGTCGTACGGCTACCTCGCGAACGCGCTCGTCGCCGGCAGGATCGCCGACTGGCTGCTCGGCGACACGGCGCGTGACGAGATCGATGCCGCGGCCGCGACGGCGCCGCCGCCGCCCGCCGAGTCCGAACGCTACTGAAGCTGCGGCTGGATCCGGATGTCGATGCGCCGATTGCGCTCGCGGCCTTGCGGCGTCTCGTTGTTCGCGATCGGCCGCGTCTCGCCGTAGCCGATCGCCGAGAGACGGAACGCGGCCACGCCGAGCTCGTTCGTCAGGTAGCTGCTGACCGCCTCGGCGCGGCGGCGCGACAGCGCCATGTTCGACTCGTCGCCGCCGTAGGAATCCGTGTGGCCTTCGATCACGACCTGAGAGTTCGGGAATACGTCGATCGCCTGCCGCACCTTCTCGAGCAGCGCGCGATGCGCGTCGTCGACGACCGACTGACCGCTCGCGAACGTGAGGCCGACCATGCGCAGCACGATCTCGTTGCCCTCGCGCGAGACGCGGGCCTCGTCGCGCTCGAACATCCGCTCGATGGTCTCGAACTGCTGCCTGACCCGCTCCTCGGCCTCGAGGCGCTGGATCAACGCGACGCGCTCCTGCGAGACGCCGCCGAGCCGCTCGTCGAGCTCGCGGATCTCCTCCTCGAGCTCCGCGATGCGAGCGCGGCTGGTCTCGAGGTCGAGCTCCGCCTCGCGCTGCTGCTCGCGCAGATCCTCGATGTACGCGACGAGGGCGTCCGCGATCGGCTCGACGCCTCGATCGAGGTCCGCGGACATGTCGGCCGCCGCCGCGACCTGGATCAACGGCTCCTCGTAGGCGAGGATCACGTCCTCGAGCTCCCAGCCTTCGTCCCGCATCGTGCGGATCCGCTCCGCGAGATGGATCGCGTGACGCGCCTCGTAGTTCGCCTGCTGCGCGAGGCTGCGCGGCAGGTCGGTGTCGTAGCGGTTCTCGTTCAGCTCGCGCTCGGCTTGCTCGAGGAGCTCGCGGGCACGTGCGAGCGTCTTCGGCGCATAGCGCTGCACGCGCGCCTGCTCGGCCTGCGCGAGCAGCGCGCGCGTCTGGCTCAAATACTGCGCCTTGATCGCCGTGAGCTCGGCGTCGCGATAGAGCGACTCCGCTTCCTCGGCGCGGCTGCGTGCACCGCGAATGTCGCCGGCCTCGAGCCGGCGCATCGCGTTCTCGAAGACCTTCTCGGCGTCGGTCCAGAGCGTCGCGGCGAATCGATCCGCGCTCGCATTCACGGCATCGTCGCGCGTCTTGATCACCGACGCGAGCGTGATTCTCGCGATCGCTGCCGCCTCGGCCGCCGCGTTGAACGCCTGCGTCGCATCGGCGAGGCGGCTGCGAATGCGCTCCATGTTGCGGCCGCGCCGGAGATCCTCCTCGGCCGCCGCGTAGGCCTCGCGACCGCGCTCGAACGCGGCCGGCGCGAGGAGCTCGGCTTCGGCATCGAACGCGGCCGACCGCGCCGCGTCGGCCTGGGCGAACAGCGTGGCGCGCAAATCCTCCTGCGCCAGGCTCGATGTCGCGAGCACGAATGCAAGGAGCGAGACGTGGAGAGCTCTCATGAGATGACGTCGCCGAACCCCGAAGATCCGCCTAAGTAAGCGTTCAGGCAAAACTATGTCAAGGTGTGGCATCCGTCGGAAATTCGCGGTCTCGATATTGTGCGCACGTTCACAGACGGTTCAGTCGGCCTTTCCTAAAGTGCGCGCCATGGGCGTCAAGTACTACACGCACTTCATTCTGACGGGCGCGCCCGGCGAGGGCGGCGACCAGGAGTTCAGCGGAGTGGTGGAGGTCAACCAGGCGACCGAGCACCGGTACGGCGTGAAGGAGATCGAGGCCTTGCTGGCCCGCAATTTCGACCTTCACTCCAACGACGTGCGAGTGATCAACTGGGCCCGTTTGCAGTAACCCCTGCAGTGGCGACAGCTTTCGACTGTTGGTTTCTCATCTGTTGTTTCCCCCTGTGTTAGCCCGGCCCTGTGCCGGGTTCTTTTTTTCATAGCGCACGTCGACGACGACGTACGCGCGCTCCCCGGCCGGCGTCCTGACCGAGAGCTCGTCGTCGACGCGCTTGCCGCGCACGGCACGTCCGAGCGGCGAGTCCATGCTCACGTAACGCTCGTCGTCGCCGACCTCGTCGGGACCGACCAGACGATACTCGCGGACGTTGCCGTCGTCGTCCTCGAGCTCGAACCACGCGCCGAAGTAGATCCTGCTCGTGTCGGCCGGCGGACCGTCGACGATCGTCATGCCGTCGAGGCGCTTGCGCAGGTAGCGAACGCGGCGGTCGATCTCGGCGAGCTGTTTCTTGCCGTAGATGTACTCGGCGTTCTCGGACCGGTCGCCCTGCGCGGCCGCCTCGGCCACGGCGCGGGTCACCGCCGGGCGCTTGCGCTTCCAGAGCTCGTCGAGCTCCGCACGCAGTCGCTCGGCGCCTTCCTTCGTGATGAACTTGGAGCTCGGCGGTCGCGGCGGACGGTAGCGGCTCATAACACGTGCTCGGGAAACATGAGATACTGGTGCCGTGAGCGAAAAGTCTAGCAGCATCCTCGACGAGCTCCGCGCGATCCCGGTCGTCGTCACGGGCGCGAAGTACCGTACGCCGCAAGGATTCTCCGCGATCAAGAACGGCGTCAAGGCGCGGGAAGACCGGCAGGAGCGCAAGTCGGCGCCGAAGCCGCCGTGGCTCCGCGCGAAGCTGCCGTCGGGCGAGCGCTACGAGGCCGTGAAGGCGACGGTCCGCGCGCATCGCCTCGCGACGGTGTGCGAGGAGTCGATGTGCCCGAACATCGGCGAATGCTGGTCGAACGGCACCGCGACGATCATGGTCATGGGCGCGGTCTGCACGCGCGCGTGCCAGTTCTGCGCCGTCGATACCGGCAACCCCCACGGCTGGCTCGATCCCGAGGAGCCCGCGAACGTCGCGCGCTCGGTCGAGCTGATGAGGCTCAAGTACGTCGTGCTGACGTCGGTCGATCGCGACGATCTGCCGGACGGCGGCGCGGCCCACTACGCGGCCTGCGTCCGGGCGATCAAGGCCCGCTGCCCCGCGACCGCGGTCGAGGCGCTGACGCCCGACTTCTGCGGCCGGAAACGCGATGTCGAGACGGTCGTCGACTCGGGGCTCGAGGTGTTCGCGCAGAACGTCGAGACCGTCGAGCGGCTCACTCACGTCGTCCGCGACCGGCGCGCGGGATACGGCCAGACGCTGTCCGTGCTCGAGCACGCGAAGCGGCATCGGCCGGACGTGCTGACGAAGACGAGCCTGATGCTCGGGCTCGGCGAGCGCGACGACGAGATTCTCCGCACGCTGGACGACCTGGCCGCCGTCGGCGTCGACATCGTCACGTTCGGCCAGTATCTGCGTCCCACGCCGAATCATCTGCCCGTCGAGCGCTACGTGTCGCCCGACGAGTTCGCGCAATATCGCGCATGGGGGCTCGAGCGCGGCTTCATGGAGGTCGTCGCTGGCCCGTTGGTCCGGTCGAGCTACCGGGCCGATCGCGTGTTCGAGCACAACAACGTCGGGTTGTAGTGGCCGAGCTCGCTGCCCATTACGCGCTCTTCGTCGCAGAGCTGATCACGGTCGTCGGCCTCCTGCTGCTCGCCGCGGTGCTGCTCGTCGGCATCAGCCGGCGGGGCGCGCAGCTGGACGGTCTCGAGGTCCAGCACTTGAACCGTCAGCTCGAGGAGCACGCGGACGTGCTCCGGCGCGCGGTGCACGGCAAGGACCGCTTCAAGAAGCTGCTCAAGGGGCGCGCGAAGGAGCGCAAGAAGGAGAAGAAGGCCGCGGCAGAGGGCGACGAGCGCAGCCGCGTCTTCGTGCTCGACTTCAAAGGCGATCTGCGTGCGAGCGCGGCCCAATCGCTGCGTCACGAGGTCTCGGCCGTGCTCGCGGTCGCGACCGAGCGCGATCTCGTCTTCGTCCGGCTCGAGAACTCGGGCGGCACCGTCCACGACCACGGCTTCGCCGCGTCACAGCTCGCCCGAATCAAGAAGCAAGGCATTCCGCTCTACGTCGCCGTCGACAAGGTTGCGGCGAGCGGCGGCTACCTGATGGCCTGCGTCGCCGACAGGATCATCGCGGCGCCGTTCGCGATCATCGGCTCTATCGGCGTGCTCGCGCAGCTGCCGAACTTCAACCGGCTGCTCGAGAGCAAAGGTATCGAGTTCGAGCAGATCTCCGCGGGTCGCTACAAGCGCACGCTGACGATGTTCGGCAAGAACACCGAAGAAGGCAGGGAGAAGCTGAAGGAGGAGCTCGCAGAGGTGCACGAGCTCTTCAAGCGGCAGATCACCGAGCATAGGCCGCAGGTCGACGTCGAGGCGGTCGCGACCGGCGAGCACTGGTACGGTGCAAAGGCCTGGGAGCTCAAGCTGATCGACGAGATCGCGTCGAGCGACGACTGGCTGCTCGCGGCCGCGCGCGACCGCGACATCTACAAGGTGACCTACAAGCGACGCCGCAACCTCTCCGAGCGCGTGCTCGGCGGCGTCGAGAGCGTGCTCTCGCGCTAAGCGATTGCCTCTTCGGCGCCGCCGGCACCGACGCTTGCACTCCGCATGCAACGCTGTTCCCAACCGCGGAAAGATCGGTATACTCCGCGGCGATGTCGCGCTTCATTAGAACGGCGTTAACGAGCTCGCTCGCTGCGTGGATTCTCGGCGCATCGGGCTGCGTGTTCGTCGTGCCGCCCGACGAGGTCGTTGAACGCGGAGCTGCGGTGGTGGCAGAGCCGGATCCGTCCGCGCCGCGAATGCCGCCGCTCGATACGCTCCATTTCGCCGACGTGCCCGACTCGGCGGAGCTGATCGGCGCCGTGCAGGTGATCTTCACGCGCCACGAGAACACCTTCGTCGCGATCGCACGCGAATACGGTCTCGGCAACGACGAGCTGCGTCGCGCGAATCCCACCGTCGATCACTGGCTGCCCGGTGAGGGCACGCCGGTCTATCTGCCGACGAGCTCGATCCTTCCGCAGGCGCCGCGGGAAGGCATCGTCGTGAACCTGCCGAGCATGCGGCTCTACTTCTTCGAGCGCGCCGGCGAAGAGGATCGCGCGTCGATCACGACGTACCCGATCGGCATCGGCCGCGAAGGCTGGGCGACGCCGCTCGGCGAGGCGAAGGTCACGGACAAGATCGTCGATCCGACGTGGTATCCGCCGGCCTCCGTGCGGAAGGACCATGCCGAGCGCGGCGATCCGTTGCCGTCCGTCGTGCCGCCCGGGCCCGACAACCCGCTCGGCCGGCACGCGATGGTGCTGTCGCTTCCGGGCTATTTGATCCACGGCACGAACAGGCCGGCCGGCGTCGGGCTACGTGTCAGCGCCGGGTGCATCAGGCTCTATCCCGAGCACATCGAAGCGCTGTTCGAGCGCGTCCCGCGCGGCACGCCGGTGCGCATCGTCAACGAGCCGGCGCTCGCCGGCTGGCACGACGGTGAGCTCTACCTCGAGGTGCATACGCCGCTCGAGGAGGATGACCGGGATCTCGCCGAGGTGGCCGCCGACGCGATCGCGAAAGCGCTCGAGCGCGCAGGCCGCCCCGATTACGCGATCGACACGGACGCCGTCGCGGCGATCGTCGCAGAGCAGCGCGGCATCCCGTTGCCGATCGGCCGCGCGGCGCCGTCGCCGGTCGAGTATCTCGCGGCGGCGAGAATTATCGAGAACACGGTCGAAATGCCGAGCGCCGAAACGGCCGCGGCGCTCGATCTGTGACCCCGCGGCCGGATAACGATGCAGAGACGGTCCGGTCGCGGGCAGGGTAGCCGAGCGCTGCATGGCCGTTGAACCGATCGTCTATCCCGATCCGCTCGAAGGCGCGGCCGCGCCTGCCGCGCGTCCCGCCGTCACCGTCGCAGCATTCGTCGGCCGCACCGAGCGCGGGCCCGTCGACGAGGCCGTAACGATCTCGAGCTTCGACGATTACCGGCGCGTCTTCGGCGGCCATTCGAACGTCGGCTTCGTCTCGCACGCCGTTCAGCACTACTTCCTGCACGGCGGACGCGCGGCGGTCGTCGTGCGCGTCGCGAACGGCGCGACGCACGCGACGATCGACGTGCCGGCCGCATCGGAGGTGCTCCGGCTCGTCGCGCGTCGGCCCGGAAGCCGCGAGTATCTGCGCGTGTCGGTCGACTACGACCGCGTCGTCGGCGACCCGCGTCGCTTCAATCTCGTCGTGCAGCGGATCGCGCGTCCCGGCTCGAGCCTCGTCGAGGACCAGGAGCTCTATGCCGGCGTCTCCGTCGACCCGAACGATCGTCTGTTCGTCGTGGATGCGTTGCGCGATTCCGAGCTCGTGCGGCTCGGCGGGCCGCTGCCGAGCTGCCGGCCCGACGCGACGCTCGCCCCGCACCCCGGCGATCCGATCCCGTACATCGAGATGTCGACGCTCGGCACCGACGGCGACGAGCTCACCGACTACGACGTCGTCGGCTCGAACGAGGAGGGCACCGGGCTCTTCGCGCTCGACCGCGCGGGTCGCGTCGACATCGTCTGCGTGCCGCCGCCGCCGTCGCGCGATTACGGCACGACCGCGCTGCTCGCCGCGGAGCGGTACTGCCGGCGTCGCCGCGCGCTCTTGATCTGGGACCCCCCGTGGTCGTGGTACACGAGCGAGCGGGCCATGCTCGGCCTGCGCGCGCTCGGGCTCCGCAGCCCGAACGTGATGACCTATTTCCCGCGCCTTCGCCCCCGCGGCCAGCTCGCGCGTTTTCCCGCGGGGCTGCCGGCCTGCGGTGCGCTCGCCGGGCTTCTCGCCGCGAACGACGACGCGCGAGGCTACGCCGGCGGCGCCGAGGGGCAGCTGAAGCCGAGCCTCACGACGGTCGTCGACCTCGACGAGCAGGAGGCGGCGTTGCTCCGCCGGAACGGCATCAACCCGCTGGGAGTCGCCTCGGGCGGCGTCGTCGTCGACGGCAACGCGAGCCTGATGCCGCAGGACAGGGTTCCGACCGCCGGGCAGCGGCTCGACGCGAGCCGGACGAGGATGCACGTGCTCGACGTGCTCGAGCGCAGCACGAGCTGGGCGGCGCGCGCGATCGACGAGCCCGGCACCGGCGAGGAGCTCGTGAAGCAAGTGCGTGCGCTGCTCGCGGACCTGCAGTCGCGCGGTGCGCTCGCCGGCCGCGGTGCCGACGACACGTTCTTCGTTCGAGCCGTGCCGCGCGGCCCGGGCGCGGTCGTGCTGCGCGTCGGCTTCGCCGTCGTCCGGCCCGGCCAGTTCGAGACCTTCGAGATCGAGTACCGCGCGGGCCGCACGACGACGCGCGAGATTCCGCCGCTCGACGCGTGAGGCGAATCGAGGCCTTCCGGCGTAATGCCGACGGGCACGGGGCCGCGGAAGGTATCGATCAAGAAACTTCGGAGCTCTCTTTCGCGGGCCCGTAACCGCCGCCGCCCGGAGTCTCGATCAGCATGCGGTCGCCGGGCTCGAGCGCGACGCCGGCGACCGGACCGAGCTCGACGACCGTCCCGTCGCGGCGGATCACGGCGTTTCGCCCCGGCCGACCGGCCGAGCCGTCCGCGAGCCCGAACGGCACCGTGCGCCTGCGGTTCGACAGGATCGCCGCGTGCATTGGCTCGAGGAACTCGATCTCGCGCACGATGCCGTCGCCGCCGCGATGCGTGCCCGCGCCGCCCGAGCCGCGGCGGATCTCGAAGCGGCGGAGCCGCACCGGGTGCCGCCACTCGAGGACCTCGGGGTCCGTCAACCGCGAGTTCGTCATGTGGCTGTGCACGGCGCTCGCGCCGTCGAACGTCGGCCCCGCGCCCGTGCCGCCGCAGAGCGTCTCGTAGTACTGGTGCACGTCGTTGCCGAACGTGAAGTTGTTCATCGTGCCCTGCGACGCCGCGCACGCGCCTACTGCCGCGAGGAGCGCGTCCGCGATGCATTGCGACGTCTCGACGTTGCCGGCGACGACGGCCGCCGGGTACTCCGGGCTCACGAGGCTCCGCTCGGGGAGTCGGATCGACAGCGGCTCGAGGCAGCCCTCGTTCAACGGAATGCTCTGCCGCACGAGCGTACGGAACACGTACAGCACCACCGCGCGCACGATCGAAGGCGGCGTGTTGAAGTTCCGCGGGCTCATCGGCGACGTGCCCGTGAAGTCGATCGTCGCCTCGCGCCGCGCGCGATCGACGGCGATGCGAACCTCGATGCGCTCGCCGCCGTCGAGCTCGAGCGACCACGCGCCGTCCTCGAGCTCCGCGACGACCTCGCGCACGCATTCGGCCGCGTTGCGCTCGATGTGCGCCATGTAGCGCTGCACGACGTCGAGGCCGTAGTGCGCGACGAGCTTGCCGAGCTCCGCAGCGCCGCGCGCGTTCGCCGCGAGCTGCGCCTTCAGGTCCGCGACGTTGCGGGCCGGATTGCGGGCGGGCAGGCGGGCGCTCGCGAGCACGCGGCGCACGTCGTCCTCGAGGAAGCGGCCGCGGTCGACGATCCTGATTGCGTCGATCACGACGCCCTCGTCGTCGATCGTGCGGCTTTCCGGCGGCATCGATCCCGGCGTGAGCCCGCCGATGTCCGCGTGATGCGCGCGGCTCGCGACGAAGAACTCTACTGACCCCGACTCGAACACCGGCGTGACGACGGTCACGTCCGGCAGGTGCGTGCCGCCGTCGTAGGGCGCGTTCAGCATGAACGCGTCGCCGGGCGCGAACGCCGCGCCGAAACGCTCGATCACGCGGCGCACGCTGTCGCCCATCGAGCCCAGGTGGACGGGCACGTGCGGCGCGTTCGATCAGCTTGCCGCGCTTGTCGAACAGCGCGCACGAGAAGTCGAGGCGCTCCTTGATGTTCACCGAGTGCGCCGTGTGCTCGAGCACGAGACCCATCTGCTCGGCGATGTGCATGAAGCGGTTGTTGAACACCTCGAGCATGATCGGGTCGGCGTCGGCGGAGACGCGCTCGCGCGCACGTCGTGTCGCCGCGCGCTCGAGCCTGAGCTCGCCGCCGCGTCCCGTCTCCGCGCGCCAGCCGGGCGCGACGTACGTCGTCGCGTTCGCCTCGACGATCAATGCGGGGCCGTCGAGCGCGGCGCCCGCGCCGAGGTCCTCGCGGCGGCACACCGGCGTCTCGCGCCATGCGCCGTCGACCCAGATCGGCCGGCGCATGGGCGGCGCAGCGGATCGACGCGCCGCCGGTGCTACCTGCTCCGCGATCGGCTCCGAGGCCGCGATGCACTCGGCCTCGAGCCACTCGACGACGATCGCGCGGCTCGCGGCGTCGAAACCGAAGTGCCGGCGGTGCGCGTCGTCGAATGCGGCGATCGCGTCCGCGACGGGGGTGCCGGGAAGCCACGGCACGGCGAGCGCCGTGTCCGAGCCGTCGATCTTGAGCCCCGCGCGGCCGACGACCGCGATCCGCTCCGGTACGACGTGCTGGTCGAGCAGCTCCCGCCGCGCCTCGTCCGCGAGCTCGGCGAAGACCTCGGCGAGCGCGTCGGCCGCGGCATCCTCGAGCCGCCGCTCGACCCCGCGGCGCCTGAGCGCGCGCACGTCCGCGAGCCCCATTCCGTACGCTGAAAGCACACCCGCGAGCGGATGGATCACGATCGCGTCGATACCGAGCGCATCGGCAACCTGGCACGCATGCTGTCCGCCGGCGCCGCCGAAGCTCGAGAGCGCGAACTCCGTGACGTCGTGGCCGCGCTCGATCGAGATGTGCCGGATCGCGTTCGCCATGCGCTCGACCGCGATGCGGATCGCGCCCTCTGCGATGCCCTCCGCGCTCTGCGCGAGGCCGGTCGCCGCCTCGACCTCGGCCGCGAGCGCGGCGAAACCCGCCGCGACGACGTCGAGGTCGATCGGCTCGTTCGCGTCCGGTCCGAACGTGTGCGGGAAGAAGTCGGGCTGGATGCGCCCGAGCAGGACGTTCGCGTCGGTGATCGTCAGCGGGCCGCCGTTCCGATAGCACGCGGGTCCGGGCCACGCGCCGGCCGACTCCGGACCGACCGTGAGCCGCCCGCCGCGGAACGCGACGATCGAGCCGCCGCCGGCCGCGACCGTGTGAATCCTGAGCATCGGGGCCGCGACGCGCACGCCCGCGACCTCGGCGTCCTGCGTGCGCTCGAGCTCGCCGGCGAAGAGAGACACGTCCGTCGACGTGCCGCCCATGTCGAAGCCGAGCACGCGCGGGAAGCCGGCCGCGCGCGACGTCGCGATCATGCCGATCACGCCGCCCGCCGGTCCCGACAGGATGCTGTCTTTGCCGCGGAAGCGCTCGGCGCGCGCAAGACCGCCGTGGCTCTGCATGAAGTGGAGCGGTACGCCGGGGCCGAGCAGCTCGTCGAGACCTGCGCGAAGCGCCTCGACGTAGCGACGCAGCACCGGCGACAAATACGCGTCGACGAGCGTCGTGTGGCCGCGCGGCACGAGCTTCTGGAGCGGGATCGTCTCGTGCGACAGCGATACTTGGGTGAAGCCCAAGCGCCGCGCGATCTCGCCGGCGCGCCGCTCGTGGTCCGGGAAACGGTACGCGTGCAGGAACGCGATCGCGACCGAGTCGATGCCCTCGGCGCGGAGCGCTTCGAGATCGGCCGCGAGCGTCGCCTCGTCGAGCGGCTCGACGACGTCGCCCTGTGTGGACACGCGCTCGCGCGCTTCGACGACGCGCGTGTAGAGCATCGGCGGCACGCGGATGTCGAGCGCGAAGATGTCGGGCCGCTGCTGCGTGCCGATCTCGAGCGCGTCGCGCAGGCCCGCCGTGATCACGAGCGCGGTCGGCTCGCCGCGCCGCTCGAGCAGCGCGTTCGTCGCGACCGTCGTGCCCATGCGGACGGCGGCGACGCGTCTCTTCTCCGGCGGGCAATCGGCGAGCAAGCGGCGGATGCCCTCGACGGCCGCGTCCGCATAGCGGCCCGGATTCGTCGACAAGAGCTTGAGCGTTCGGAGCCGTCCCTCGGGGTCGCGCGCGACTACGTCGGTGAACGTGCCGCCGCGATCGATCCAGAAATGCCAGCCGTCAGTCACGAGGAGCGAATGGAGAGTGGACGCGTATGCGTCCATGCCGGACGCGCCGCGCATTATCGCGCGGGCGGTGTTCTCGCGTGCACCCCGCAGGCGGCGCCGCGTCGTCGGTGCTCTCCGAGGCCTGTGCTCAGTCCTCGGCGCTCGGCCTGAACTGCGCCTCGAGCTGTTTCTGCACGTTCGGCGGCGCGACCGCGTAATGATCGAACTCCATCGTGTAGGAGCCTTCGCCGCCGGTCAGTGACTTCAGCGTCGTCTGGTATTCGCCGAGCTCCGCGAGCGGCACCTCGGCCTGGATCCGCGTCTGTCCGCGCGGCAGCACGTCGTTGCCGTTGATCCGGCCGCGGATGCCGGAAAGATGCCCCGTGATCTCGCCGACGCAATGCGACGGCGCCGTGATCTCGAGCTTCGCGATCGGCTCGAGCACGATCGGTCCGGCCTTGTGGATCGCGTCGAGGAACGCCTTCTTACCGGCGGTGATGAACGCGACTTCCTTCGAGTCGACGGGATGGTGCTTGCCGTCGTAGACGATCACGCGGACGTCCTGTATCGGGTAGCCGGCGATCGCGCCCTCGTTCAGCACCTGCCGGACACCCTTCTCGACGGCCGGGATGAACTGCCCGGGAATTGCGCCGCCGACGACCTCGTTCACGAACTCGAAGCCCGCGCCGCGCGGCAGGGGCTCGACGCGGAGGAACACCTCGCCGAACTGGCCGGCGCCGCCGGTCTGCTTCTTGTGGCGGTGATGGCCTTCGGCGTTCTTCGTGATCGTCTCGCGGTATGCGATCTTCGGCGGCCGCGTCTTGAGCTGGAGCCCGAACTCTTCCTTGATCCGCTCGAGCACGAGCCGCAGGTGCAGCTCGCCCATGCCGCGCAGCACCGTCTCGTTCGCCTGCGCGGAGTGCTCGATCACGAGGCTCGGATCCTCCGCGGCGAGCTTGTGCAGCGCGTCCGAAAGCTTCTTCTCCTGGCCGTGCTGCTCGAGCTCGAGCGCGAGGCCGTACATCGGCGGCGGCAGCTCGATCGACTTGAGCCGCACCTCGTCCTCGTCGTGGCTCGAATGCAGCACGTCGTCGAACTGGATCTGGTCGATCTTCGCGACCGCGCAGAACTCGCCGGCCGTCGCGCGCGGAATCTCCTCGAGCTCCTTGCCCTGCACGCGATAGAGATGCGCGATCTTCACGGCCTTTCGACGGTCGCCGACGAAGACCTGATCGCCCGCGCGGATGCGCCCCTGATGCACGCGGAAGGCGGCGAGCCGACCGACGTAAGGGTCGACGGTCACCTTGAAGACGTGCCCGAGGAAATGCGCGTCGACGTCGGCCGGATCGATCGGCACGGTCTTGCCGGTCTCCGTCGAGAAGAACTCGGGCGGATTGCCCTCGAGCGGGCTCGGCATCAGCTGCGTGAAGATGCGCAGCAGCTGACGCAGGCCCGCGCCGGTCTCGGCCGACACGAAGCAGACCGGGATCAGGTGCCCGCGGCGGAGCGCGCGCTCGAACGGATCGTGCAGCTGCTCGAGCGAGATCTCGGAGCCCTGCTCGAGGTAGAGCTCCATCAGCTCGTCGTCGAGCTCGATCACGCGATCCATGATTTCCGTGTGCGCGGCCTCGATGCTCGAGAAATCGGGTGTCTCGTCCGACGGCTCGAAGAAGCAGTCCGCGACGGCTTTGCCGCCGCGCGCGGGCAGATTGATCGGCAGGCACTGCGCTCCGAACGTCTCGCGGATCTGCGCGAGCACGCCCTCGAGGTCGGCGCCGTCGACGTCGATCTTGTTCACGATGATGAGCCGGCACAGCCTGTGCGTCGCGGCATAGCGCAGCACGCGCCGCGTGACGAGCTCGACGCCCGTTTGTGCGTTGACGACCGCCGCTGCCGTGTCGACGGCGGGCAGCACCGCGAGCGTCCTGCCGACGAAATCGGGATATCCCGGCGTGTCGAGCAGGTTGACGAGGACGTTGTCGTGCTCGAGATGGCAGAGCGCGACGTCGAGGGAGTGCTTGAGCCGCCTTTCCTGCTCGGCGAAGTCGCAGACGGTCGTCCCCTTCGCGACGCTGCCCGGCTCTCGAATCGCGCCCGCCTTGGCCAGCAGCGCTTCGACCAGCGTCGTCTTGCCCGATCCCGCGTGCCCTACGATCGCGATGTCGCGAATATCGGAGGGCGCGAAGGCTCTGTGCATCTGCGCCATGGAACACCCCCGACTTGGTCTAGTTATGCGGTCGGCGTCGTCTCGACCCTATCGTACCGACATTGGTAGGGGAGAGCACCCGGACTCGATCGGCCGCGGCCGTGCCGATCCCTGATCGCAGACGGTGACTCTACCTACGTCTGCGTGACGCCCCCGGGCTGATCGGGCTCGCGCGCGGAGCCCCTGGCCTCTGGCGGAACCGCCGGTTTCCCCGGCTATACTGGCGGATCGATGTGGGGGCGGCGGAGCCGCGGGGCTGCCCGGAGCCGGCGAGCCGCAGGCGACGACAAAGGGGGACGTGTGTCTGACTTGGTCAATCGGTTCCTGAACTTCAAGCGTGGCGAGGTGCCGCTCGCCGTGACGGCGGCGCTGTTCTATTTCCTCGTGCTGTGCGGCTACTACTTCCTGCGGCCGGTGCGCGAGGCGATGGGCGTGTCGCGCGGCATGGACAGCCTCTACATGTTGTGGGTCGGCACGCTCATCGCGTCGTTCGCGATCGTGATGCTGTTCGGGGACGTCGTGAGCCGTCTCGATCGGCGCCGGTTCATCCCGATCGGCTACCTGTTCGTGATCGGCTGTCTCGGCGTCTTCTCGGTGCTACTGATCACCGACGCGGCCGCCGGCGGCGGGTTGATCGGCACGGACAGCGAGACGGCGGTCGCGATCGGCGTCGGCTACACGTTCTACATCTGGCTCAGCGTGATCAACCTGTTCGTGAACGCTCTCTTCTGGGCGTTCATGGTCGACGTCTTCGACACGGATCAGGGCAAGCGGATGTTCGCGTTCATCGGCATCGGCGGCACGCTCGGCGCGATCGTCGGCGGCTGGGCGGCGAACGTGATCAGCGGTGCGACGGATTCGGTCTATCTGCCGGCCGGCCTGATGCTGATCGGCGCCGCGCTTTTCGGTGTCGCGATCCTCACGATGCTGACGCTCGACCGGATGGCGATCGCGTCCGAGCATTCGCGGTTGACCACGGACCGGCCGACGGCCGACAAGCCGAAGGGCGAGAAGATCGGCGGCAACTACTGGGACGGCGTGACGGCAGTGGCGAAGTCGCCGTATCTGCTCGGCATCGGCGGTTTCATCATGCTGATGGCGGTCTCGAACACGCTGATCTACTTCACGCAGGCGAACGTGATTCTCGACAACACCGATACGTTCAGCCAGCGCGTCGGCAGCTTCGCGGCTTTCGACATGGCCGCGCAGATCGCGACGCTGATCACGCAGATTTTCATCACGACGCATCTGATCCGGAAGCTCGGCGTGGGCTGGACGTTGTCGATCCTGCCGCTCGTCACGCTCGCTGGCTTCGCAGTGCTCGCGATCTGGCCGCTCTACGGCGTGATGATGGTGTTCGCGGCGCTCCATCGCGCGACGCGCTACGCGATCTCGCGGCCAGCGCGCGAGACGCTGTTCAGCGTGGTTTCGCCGGCGGAGAAGTACAAGGCGAAGCCGTTGGTCGACGTGTTCATCTATCGCGTCGGCGACATGACCGGGCTCGGTCTCGAGGTGTCGCTCAAGGCGATCGGCTTGGGGCTCGTCGGCGTCGCGGCGGCGGCCGTGCCGGTCGCGGCGGGCTGGACTGCGCTGTGTCTCTGGCTCGGACGCGAGCAGCAGCGGCGCGAACGCGCGGGCGAGGGCGCCGAGCAGGCGGCACCGGCCGCCCGCGGGACGCCGCTGCCGATCGGGCGCGTCGCCCCCGGCGAGCAGGGCTGAGCGGGGCGCGGCGTCAGCGGTAGCCGAGCACGCGCTTCAGGCCGATGAAGGCCGGCAGCGGATCCGTGATCACGTAGGTCGGGATCCGCTGCATGTACCAGCGGTAGCGGCCCTTCGCTTCGAAGCGCTCGCGAAACGCGGAGGCGGTCAGCGCCTCGACGAACTTCGGCACGATGCCGCCCGCGACGTAGACGCCACCGCCCGCACCGAGCGCGAGCGCGAGGTTGCCGGCCGCGGTGCCGAGCATCGCGAAGAACATGTCCCGCGTCTTGCGCGCGAGCGGCTCGCCCCGCTCCGCGAGCGCAGTGACGTCGTGCGGCGTCACGGTCGGCGCACCGCGCCCGGCGAGACGGCCGAGCGCCTGATACAGATTCACGAGGCCGGGCCCGGACAGCGCGCGCTCGAGCGAGCAATGACCGAACTCGTCCCGGAGCAGCTCGACGACTCGGGCCTCGTCCGCGTCCGCGGCCGCGAGCGTCTGGTGCCCGCCCTCGCCCTCGACGACGGACCAGCCGTCGGCCGACGGGACGACGGTCGAGACGCCGAGCCCCGTGCCCGGCCCGAGCGCAACCATCGGTGCGCGCGTGACCGGCGCGCCGCCGCCGACCTTGACGACGTGCTCGGAGCCGAGCGCCGGCAGTGCCCACGCGATGGCCGCGAAGTCGTTCAGCAGCGTGAGCTGCGTCACGCCGAGCGCGTCCGCGAGATCCGCGCGGCTGAAGGTCCAGCCGCGATTCGTCATGTTCACCTGGTCGTCGACGATCGGTGCAGCGATCGCGATCGCCGCGCGGCGCGGTCGGTCGCTCGCCCGGCGGCGCTCGAGATAGCTGTGCAGCACGTGCTCGACGCCCGAGAAATCCTCGTTCTTGAAGAACTCGGCGGCGAGCACGTGTCCTTTGTCGTCGACCAGCCCGCAGCGCGTGTTGGTCGCGCCAATGTCCGCGATCAGATCCAAGCGTCAGCTCCCGAAAAGGAGACGATCATGATAGCGCGCTAATGCGTGCTCGATCCGGAATCGCGTCGCGACGAGGCCGATCGACGGGATGGGGCTCCGAGGCGTTTCACCGGCTGTTACGGATCCCTCCAGGTGCCGGCCCCGGTGACCTGGGATCGACGGCGGCTTTCGGTTACGCGTTCAGATCCGGGATTCGGTCGCTCTCGAGCTGCGCGATCATGTCCTTCAGCATCAGCTTCCGCTTCTTCAGACGGCGGAGCATGATCTGATCGACATACGGATCGAGCGAGAGCCGAGTGATGACCTCGTCCAGGTCCTGATGCTCTATGCGTAGCTGATTAAGCCGCTCGCTGCTTCGGCGCTTTTCGATGATGACTTTGCTCACCACGAGTCGCTACGAATTGGCGCCAGCCAGTCGCGGCTCCGGTCGCCCACCGCGAGGAAATGCGGGTTCAGCAGACTCTCCTTACGGTTGTATCGGAGCGGCCGGCCGACGAGATCCATCATACATCCGCCCGCGCCTTCGAGAACAGCCTGAGCGGCCGCGGTGTCCCACTCCGAAGTCGGGCCGAAGCGGGGGTATACGTCCGCTTCGCCCTCGGCGACGAGGCAGATCTTCAGCGAGCTGCCCATCGGCTTCAGCACGTGCGGGCCGAGGGCGTCGAGATACTTCCCGAGGTCGCCGTCGCTCGCATGGCTGCGGCTGCCGACGACGCGGAGCGGACTCGCCGGTACGGTGACGCGGATCGCCCGCGCCGGTCCCTCGCCGTCGCCGCGCCACGCGCCGCCTGCCGCTGGACCGCCGAAATACTCGCGGCCGAGCGCCGGCGCGAGCACCGCGCCGAGCACGGGCACATGGTCGTCGACGAGCGCGATGTTCACCGTGAACTCGCCGTTTCGCTTGATGAACTCCTTCGTGCCGTCGAGCGGATCGACGAGCCAGTAGCGGGACCAGCGCAGGCGCTCCCGGTGCTCGTCCTCCGCCGCTTCCTCCGACAACACGGGCAGCGCGGGCGAGAGTCGTGCCAGGCGCTCGCTAATGATCCGATGGGATACCCGGTCCGCTTCGGTCAGCGGCGATCGGTCGTTCTTGGTCTCGACGTCGAAGTCGCGCTCGTACACTTCGAGGATGGCTTCGCCGGCGGCTTTAGCGATCGAGCGGATGTGCTCGAGCAGGTCATCGTGTTCGTTCATGATCGCGACACAGTATCATCATCGCATGGCTTCGCACGACGTCCGCTTGCCGTGGCGCGAGATCGACACGGTGCTCGTCGACATGGACGGCACGCTTCTCGACCTCGCGTTCGACAACTTTTTCTGGCTCGACCTTGTCCCCGCGCGTTACGCGGAGCGGGCGGGGATCGGCTTCGAGGACGCGCTCGCGGACATCACGGGCCGCTACGCGCGCTTTCTCGGGCGCCTCGAGTGGTACTGCGTCGAGCACTGGAGCGCGGAGCTCGGCCTCGACATCGTCGAGCTGAAACGCCGCCACCGGCATCGGATCGGTTACCTGCCCGGCGCGACGACGTTCCTCGCGGAGATGCGCGCGGCCGGGAAGCGGCTCGCGATCGTGACGAACGCCCATCCACAGACGATCGCCGTCAAGATTGCCGCGACGGGAATCGACGAGCACGTCGACGAGATCGTGTCGTCGCACGATTACGCGGTGCCGAAGGAGAGCGGCGAGTTCTGGGAAAGGCTCGCGCGGCATCGGCCCTTCGATCCGGAGCGAACGCTGCTCGTCGAGGACAGCCTCGCCGTGCTCGAAGCCGCACGCGCGCACGGCGTGCGTCACACGGTCGCGATCCGTAGGCCCGACAGCACTCGGCCCGCGCGCGAGATCACCGGGTTCGCGTCCGTGGACGCGATCGCGCATCTGCTCGAGCCCGAGCTTGCGTAGAGCGAAGGCCGCGGCGAGCGGCGCGGACGGCCCCGGCCGAGCGGGGCCGAGCACGCTCAGCGCTTGAAGACGGAGAGGATGCGCGCGATCAGGCCGGGAGCGCGCTTCGGCGCGTCTTCGCGACGATCGTCGCTTGCTCGCACGGGCTCGGCGTTGCGGTCCTGCCGACCGTCACGCCGGCCTTCGCGGTCGGCTCGCCGACGATTGCGGCCGCCGTGCGGGCCATCGCCGTCTGCCTGCCGCCGGCGCGGGCGTCCCTCCCGGTTCGCTTCGCGCTCCTTGTCGGCCGTTTCGCGGTCCGACGCGCCTTCGGCCGCGGCACCGGCTTGCCCCGAGCCGGCACCGCGCCGGCCGCGGCGTCTCCGGCGGCGCTTCGATCGAGGGGCCGCCTCGCTCGCTTCCGGACGGTCATCGGACTCGGACACGCCGGCCGATCCGTGCGCGCGCGCGGCGTCGCCCGCATCGGCAGCGCGCTCGCCCTCGGCATCCGGCGAGCGCTCGCGATCGGCGCGCGCGTTCCGGTCGTCCGTCTGCGCGCCGCCTTCGGTGCGCCGTCGTCCGCGTCTGCGCCGCCGCCGCTTTTCGCCGCCGTCCGATTGCACGCGCTCGT
>Ga0180217_1002017_pt1 | contig 19878 bp, 4 predicted proteins | sample eDN3rd37CBELigOP_FD_128521 | JGI IMG/M metagenome (GOLD analysis project Ga0180217, IMG submission 128521) | Enriched Organic Plus compost microbial communities from Emeryville, California, USA - eDNA 3rd pass 37_C BE-Lig OP (version 2) (version 2) ... | reverse complement strand
CGGCGATGGCGGGATCCACCGGCGCGCTTGGAGGCCGGGACCAGCAACGCGCGCAGGCCGGCGAAGCTGTCGCAATGGGCGCGGCCGCGCACCACCAGTTCGGCCAGCGCGTCTTCCAGTTCGGTGCGCAGCAGATGTGCGCCGTCGCTGATCTCGTCGAAGAACGAAGCGCCCTGTTCGCCCAGGTAGTCCACCACCCGGCGCGCGCGCGAACCCAGATCGTCGTCGTCCACCGGTGCGGGAGCCAGGCGGGTCCACAGCGGCGCCTGCCGGCGCGGCAACAGCAGGATCGGCGTGGCACGCAGCGATACGTTGCCGCGTCCACCGCCGTCGCCGGCCGGCGGTCGCAGGCGCGTCCACAGCGTGCGTCCGGCGGTGCACAGATCGTCCAGCCAGTGGATGGCGTAGCCGCGCACGCGCGCCGGCAGCAGGTCGGCTTCCCAACTCGCGGCCGGCGCCTCGAAGCCCTCCAGTTGCGCCAGCACGCTGGCCAGCGCTTCCGGGCCGCTGACGCGTTCGGCCTCGCTCGCATGCTGCCAATCGAACAGGAAGCGCTGGAAGTCGCGCGGCTCGACCGGTTCGATCTCACGCCGCAGTTGCTTGAGCGTATACCGGTGGATGCGCGCCAGCAGATGCCGTTCGCACCATTCCTCCTCCACCGCGCCCGGACTGAAGCGCCCCTGCATCACATAGCCTTCGCTCTGCAACGCCAGCAAGGCCAGGTCCACGTCGGCAGGCGGCAATGCCAGCGACTGCGCGAGCGCCGACACCGGCACCGGGCCGAGCGCCGTCAGCCGCGCCCTCAGCAGTTCGCGCAGCGCGGTTTCGCGCGGCCATTCCACCTGCGCGTATTCCTCCGGCGGTTCGACCTCCGGGGCGATCGGCGCATCGGGAAACAGCGCACGCAGCATGGGCAACTGCTCGGTCGCCAGCCACACCGCGCGCGCCTCGTCTTCCGCCACCTGCATGCGGGTGGCGCGGCCCTCCGCCGCCAGCGCCGCCAGCCATTCGCTCCAGCCGGCATTGCGGCGGGCTTCACCGACGCCGATCACGCCCACGCCGGTGAGCGCCTCGTGCATCTCGTCGGGATTGCGTGGCTGCGGCCAGGCTTCCCCGCGCACGGCGTCGATGGCCGCAGGGTCCAGCTTGCCGAGTTCGTCGGCGGATTCGGCTTCGCGGTACAGACGGCTCTGCACCGCCTGGGTACGCCGCTCCTCCAGCGGCGCGTCGTCGAGGAACGCGTAGGGACGCGCGTTGAGCACTTCCGCCGCCAGTGGCGACGGCAGCGGAAGATCCCGCGCGATCACCTCTATCTCGCCGGCTTCCAGCCGTTGCAGCAGGCGCAGCCAGCCGTCCGCGTCCATCGCCTCGTGCAGGCAATCGTCCAGGGTCTGCGCGACCAGCGGATGATCCGGGATCTCGCGCTCGCCGACGATGTTCTCCAGGCAGGCGACCTGATCCGGGAACACCGTCGCCAGCAGGTCCTCCGATTTCATCCGCTGCAACTGCGGCGGCACCTTCCGTCCGCCGACGAAGCGCGGCAGCGCCAGCGCGGTGGTGGCGTTCCAGCGCCAGCGCACCCCGAACAGCGGCGCATCCAGCAGCGCCTGCACCAGCACGTCCAGCGCCGACGACGAATGCAGATAGCGCGAGACTTCGATCAGCGGGAAGCTGTGGCTGGTGGAGAGCGACAGGATGATGGCGTCCTCGGTCGCCGCCGCCTGCAGTTCGAAATTGAATTGCCGGCAGAAGCGTTTGCGCAGCGCCAGGCCCCAGGCGCGATTGAGCCGGCTGCCGAACGGCGAGTGGATGACCAACTGGGTGCCGCCCGATTCGTCGAAGAACCGCTCCATCACGATGCGCGACTGGGTCGGCACCGCGCCCAGCGCGGCCACGGTCTTGCCCAGGTAATCGACGATCTGGCGCGCGGCTTCCTCGTCCAGTCCCGTCTCCGACACCAGCAGGCGCAGCGCCGCGTTTTCGCCGCCCTCGGCCAGCGCCTGCGCCACCGCTTCGCGCAGGCGGGCCACGCCCGCGGACAATTCGTCGCTGCGGCCCGGCGCTTCGCCCAGCCAGAACGGAATGTTGGGCGGCGCGCCGCGCGCATCCTCCACCCGCACCCGGCCGGGCTCCACCCGCAGGATGCGGTAGCTGGCGTTGCCCAACTGGAACACGTCGCCGGACAGGCTCTCGACCGCGAAATCCTCGTTGACCGTGCCGATGGTGTGCGCTTCCGGTTCCAGGATCACCGCGTAGTCGCCGGTGTCGGGAATGGTCCCTCCGGACATCAGCGCGGTCATCCGCGCGCCCTTGCGTTCGCGCAGGCGCCGGTGTACCGCGTCGCGGTGCAGATAGCCCGCGCGCGGGCCACGGCGGGTGCTGAAACCGTCGGCGAGCATCCGCACCACCGCCGCGTAGTCCTCGCGCGGGAGCGACGCATACGGCGCAGCCCGCCGGACCAGCGCGTACAACGCGTCCTCGTCCCACTCGCGGCTGGCGGTCTCGGCCACCAGTTGCTGGGCCAGCACGTCCAGCGGCGCCACCGGAATCTGCAGGGCGTCCAGTTCGCCGCGACGGACGCAATCCAGCAATGCCGCGCATTCGATCAGTTCGTCGCGCGACTGCGGGAACAGGCGCGCCTTGGGAACGCCGCCCACCGCGTGCCCGGAGCGGCCCGCGCGTTGCAGGAACGTGGCGATGGAGCGCGGCGAGCTCAACTGGCAGACCAGATCCACGTCGCCGATGTCCAGGCCCAGTTCCAGCGACGCGGTCGCCACCAGCACCTGCAGATCGCCGCGCTTGAGTCGTTGTTCCGCGTCCAGCCGCGCTTCCCGCGCCAGGCTGCCGTGGTGCGCGGCCACACCCTGCTTGCCCAGGCGCTCGCCCAGGTGGCGCGCGGCGCGTTCGGCCATCCGCCGCGTGTTGACGAACACCAACGTGGTGCGATGTTCGCGCACCAGCGCGGCGACGCGGTCGTAGACCTGTTCCCATTGATCGTTGGACATCACCGCACCCAGTGGCGTCGGTGGCAGTTCCAGCGCCAAATCGCGCTGCTTGCCGTAGCCGATGTCGACGATCTCGCAGGCGGGCGGTTCCGGCCCTTCGCCCGCGCCCACCAGGAACCGCGCCACCGCTTCCACTGGTTTCTGCGTGGCCGACAGGCCCACCCGCACCGGCGGCCGCGCGCACAGCGCCTGCAGGCGCTCCAGCGACAGCGCCAGGTGGCTGCCGCGCTTGCTGGCGGCGACGGCATGGATTTCGTCGACGATCACCGTGCGGACGTTCGACAGCATCGCCCGCCCCGATGCCGAGCCCAACAGCACGTACAGCGATTCCGGCGTGGTGACCAGCACGTGCGGCGGCGTGCGGAACACTTTCTGGCGTTCGCCCGCAGGCGTGTCGCCGGTGCGCACGGCGGTGCGGATGGCGACGTCGGGCAGCCCCATCGCCGCCAGTTCCGCGCGGATCCCGGCCAACGGCGCTTCCAGGTTCAGATGGATGTCGTTGGACAGCGCCTTGAGCGGCGAGACGTAGACCACGGCGGTCTCGTCCGGCAGCCCGCCCTCTTCCAGGCCGCGCCGCACCAGATCGTCCAGCGCGGCCAGGAAGGCGGTCAGGGTCTTGCCCGAGCCGGTCGGTGCGGCCACCAGCGTATGCCGGCCGGCCTGGAGGGCGGGCCACGCCGCACGCTGCGCCGGCGTGGGCCCGGGGAACGCGCGCCCGAACCAGCGGGCGACGGCGGGATGGAAGGAGTCCAGCGGCATGGCGGCGACGATACCGGGAAAACGCCCGGAAAACGGTGAAAACCTGCTGCCGAAATGGTGTCGTTCGCAAGCGGTTCCAAGCGCGGCGGGTGAACGGACGCCATCCGCCCGGCGGCGTGTGACGGGATATCCGGGGCCGCCGACGCCCGACTCCCGCCGCAAGCGGAGGGAGCACCGCGCTACGTGGAAACGCGATGGATGCCGATCTTCCTCAGACCGCCGCGGGCAGTTCGACCCGAATGACGGTGCCTTCGCCGAGCGCGCTCTGCACGCCGATGGTGCCGCCCGCGCGCTGGACCAGATCGCGCACGACCGACAGGCCCAGGCCGGTGCCCTCGCCCGCGGGCTTGGTGGTGAAGAAGGGTTCGAACACGCGTGCCTGCACCTCCGGCCCCATGCCGGCGCCGGTGTCGCGGAACACGATCGCGATCCGCGCCGGATCGATCGCCTCGGCCTCCAGCTCGAAACGCCCGCCTTCGGGCATCGCGTGCTGGGCGTTGGCGGCGATGTTCAGCGTCATCAGCTCGAACTGGGTCCGGTCCAGGCGGACCGGCGGCAGGGGTTCGCGCAGCGACAACCGCACGTCGACCTGCGGATTGAACAACTGGCGCAGCATCGGTTGCAGTTCGCGCAGCGCATCGCCCGCCTCGAACACGGTCGGCGTGGTCTCGTCCTGGCGGCTGAAGGTCAGCAGCTTGTGGGTGACCAGGGTCGCGCGGCGCGCGGCCGACTCCACGCCGGCCAGCGCCTGTTTCAGCGCAGCGGGCTCGTCGGTGCGCCGGCCCCGGCCCGCGTAGCCGAGGATGAGGGTGAGCAGGTTGCCGAAATCGTGCGCCACTCCGCTGGCCAGGCGACCGACCGCTTCGACCTTCTGGGCGTGGATCAACTGCTCCTGCGCGCGTTCGCGCTCGCGGCTCTCCTGCTCCAGCCGGCGGTGGCTGTCCACCAGCGCGCGTCACCGCGCGCGGTGGCTTCGCGCAGGCTCTCGCGCAGCGCGGCGGAACTGCGATCCAGCACCACCGCGATCATCAGGAACATCGCCGTGCGCGACGCCAGATCCACCAGCAGCGCGCCGGCTTCCCCCTGGCGCTCGATGTCCACCCACATGCCGCCGCAGAAGGCCACCGCGATGCAGGCGAACATGATCCACAGGGCGCGGCGGCCGACGATCAGCCCGGCGATGGCCATCCACAGCACCAGGATCGGCTGTTCGTAGACCTGCGCCTCGAATCCGGTGGACAGGTAGGACGGCACCACGGTGACCGCGAACACCGCCAGCAGCAGATAGGAGGCGGCAAAAAAGGCGCCGCGCCGGATCAGCCAGAAGCTGGCGGCCGCGGCCGCGCAGACGGCCAGGCTGAAGACCATGCTGGCGATCTCGCCGGGCCGCCACGGAATATCGAGCGAGGCGCGGAAGATCCACGCGATCGGCGGCAGCACCGCCAGCAGCAGCGAAATCACCTGGACCATCGGCGCGTTGCGGCGCGCCACCGGATCGGTGATCGGCACGTCCCGCAGCCACCGGATCGGGCGCCGCAGCAGCGAACCGAACAGGGGAATGCGCAACAAGGGCGAAGGGAGTGCCGCCGGCGGCGTCTCGGACATGGTCATCCTCGTGATGTGGGCGTCGGGCGATGCCCTCCCCGGCATCACCGTCCTGGCAGTCGGCCGATTATAGGTCGGAGCCGGCGCTCTCATCCGTGCGCGTGTGCAGCCTTACTTCAACCCGCCGGTTCGGAATCAGGCATTCGCGCAGCGCCGCGCGCGGCTTGACGCCTTCGCAGGCCTGGACCTGTTCGGTATCGCCGCGGAAGCTGTCGTGGATGAGCCCGGCAGGCACGCCATGGGCGATCAGCCACTCGCGCACGGTGCGCGCCCGGCGCTCGGACAGGCCCTGGTTGTAGTCATGGCCCCTGCCCTGCAGGCGATCGGCGTGGCCCACCAGTTCCACCGACACCAGGGTGCGGCCTTCCCCGCGCAGGCGGGCCAGCTCGCGCTCCAGGCCCTGCAGTGAATAGGCGCGGATGTCGTCCCGGCCGTCGCGATCGAACTCGAACAGCACGTTGGCGGTCAGCACCGCGTCCACTGCGGGCGCGGCGGCGGCGCACTGCCGCGACAGGGCTTCGGCATCGCCGACGAGATCCTCGGCGATCTGGATGTACGGCTTGGAATGGCGCCACTGCTGCTGGTTGAACTCGTTGCCCGCATGGACCAGTTCCACCTCGCCGCAGGCCACCGCCTGCTGCGCGCACGCGAACCCTGGCGTGCCGTGGATCGCGCCCAGGCGCTTCCACAGGTCCTCGCGCACACGCGCGGCGCCGTTGACCAGCGGAGTATCGGTGGGCAACGGCGTGACGCCCTGCTCCATGCCCGCGATCAACTTCTCCGATTCAGTGAGCGCTTCCTGCGGGAAGGCGCTGCGATCGTTGCGCGTGTACTCGTGGAAGGACACGTCCAGCCAGCACTGCGCCTTGGACAGGTGGTAATCGCGGATCGGCCGGCCGGCGTCGTTGAGTGCCTGGATGCGGGCCTGGGTCGCCTCGTAGCCGGACAGATCGGCGTGGATGGCCTCGTCGGTGATGCGTTCGCCCGGCGGCGCCAGTTGCGTCTGCTGCGCGCCGGCGGTGCCGGCCAGCGCGGCCAGGAGGGCGGCGGTGATGAGTCGGATGGATTGGGTCGTCATGTTGGATTCCTCAGCGCACCGGATCGCGGTAGCGGGCGTCTTCCCTGCGGAAGAGGTCTTCGTCGAACTTGAAGCGCAGGCGGATGAACGCGCCCTGCTGGGTGTACTCGTAGCCGGTCAGGTCCTCGTCGCCGCGGAAACCGGTGGCGTTGTAGCCGACCGACAGCCACAGGTTCTGCCGCAGCAGCCGGCCGACCTCCACGCCGAAGGCGTACTGGTTGGCGCCGTACTGGCCACGGAAGGTGGAAGCCAGCACGCCGATGTCCCACTTCTCCGTGATGTCGTAGACGATGCGGCCGGACAGCAGCACCGCGTTGAAGTCGTCGTTGACGCGGCCGGTGTCGGCGTAGAAGAAGCTGTCCTTCTGCCACTTCGCCGCCACCCGCCCGGTCAGCCACCACGGCCGCGACGGATGCCAGTCGGCATGCGCGGACACGATGTGCGCGCTGGTGCGGATTTCCTGGCCGGTGTCGGAACCGAAGCCGGATCCGTCCATGCCGCTCTCGTCCTTCTCCAGCTTGTATTCGTAGCGCGCCAGCGCGTTGATCCGGTTGGTGTCGGTGTCGCGGTACGCCAGGCCGACCTGGAAGCGATCCTGCAGGACGTCGCCGCGTGCCGCGTAGACCGTGCGCAGCAGGTAATTGCGCGCCAGCACGGTCCAGTCGCGGTTGAGCTTGCGCGCGGCCAGGAACTGCAACAGCGTGGTGTGGTAGGCCTCGTCGACCGGGGTATCGGCGACATCGTCGGAGATACGGTGCTCCAGCCGGATGTTGCCCCGCCACAGCGGGTTGGCGCTGTAGTCCAGGGCCACGCCCACGCCGGTCGAATCACCGACGTTGCCGGAGATCACGTTGGTGTGTTCGAGCGACGTGTCCAGCCGCAGGCCTTCGGCCAGATCCCAGCGGTTGCGCATGCCCGATGCCGCCTGGATGTCGCGCCCGGCGATGGCGTCGCGCAGGCGGTACTCCGAGAACAGCTGGGTATCGCGCATGAACGTGGTGTCCACGCCCAGCGCAACCGTGTCCGCCTCGCGTCCGTCCTGGGTCAGGCCGTTGACGCCGCTGATGCCGGTCTGCTTTTCGTAGCGGCCATACAGGCGGCTGCGTTCGCGCAACTGGTAATCCAGGCCGAAGGCGACGCGGTTGCGATCCTCGCCGTGGATGTCCTGCTCCACCTCGCCGCCCAAGCTCAGGCGTTCGCTGGCCCGGTAGCCGACGCCGACGCGCAGCATGTCCGAGGACAGTTCGGTCCCGACCGGCAGGCCGCTGGCGACATCATTCGGATTGCCGCTGCTGATGATCGGCAGGCCGGTCAGCGGATCCAGCGGCTGCTGGCCGTAGCCCAGCGCACCGCCGCCGGCGCCGGTGGCGTAGCCGCCGGACAGTCCGCCCAGGTTGCCGTAACCGCTGTTGGTCGCCCAGGTGTAGTAGGCGCCGACGGTCTCGCGGATGGCGCGGTAGCCGAAGTCCAGGGTCAGCTTGTCGGTGGCCTTGATGCGCGTGCCGATGCTGCCGGCGTTGCGCTCGCCGCCGTCCGGATTGCGGTCCTCGCTGCGCAGGCCCTCGGCATAAAGCTCGAAACGCTCGTTCAGGCGGTAGCGCGTGGTCAGGCTGTATTCGCCCCGCCCGCCGTACAGCGGCGAAGCCGGATTGTTGAACTCCGGATCCGACTGGCCGGCGAACAGTTTCAGATCGGCCTTCCCGCCGGCATGCCCGAATTCCACCCGCCAGGCGTTGCCTTCGACCAGCCCGCTCAGGCCCTGCAACGCGGGCGTACCGTACTGGTTGATCGAATTGGTGTTGACCTCGCTGCGGGTGCGCGCGGCTTCGGCCACCAGCCAGGTGTTCTCGCCCAGGCGATAGCCGACGTTGGCGCTGCCCATCTCGAAACTGGCGAACGGGTTGCGGTCGTCCACGTAGGAGCCGCCGATCTCGCCGTTCTCGCCAACCCGCAGCTGCGCGTCGCCGCCGACCACCCAGAACTTCTCGGTGCCCTGGTCCAGTTCGTAGGTGATGCGCAGCGATACCGGATTCAGATCGGCATCGAAGGATGGCAGGAAGCTGTTGAGCAGGATCCGGCCGGAGAACGGCTCGAAGCTGTAATCCACCAGCCGGCCCAGCGGGCGCACCGACACGATGCGCGACGGCTGGTTGCGATCGCGCACCACCACTTCGACGCGCTCGCTGCCCTCCAGCACTGCGTTGTTGCGCAGGCCGTAGGGACCGCTGCCCTGGCTCGGCAGTTCCTCGATGATCTGGCGCAGCGAGTCCTCGATGGCGAACACGTTGCCGCGTACCCGCTGGTTCTCGAAATGCCAGCCCAGGCCGGTCGCGGTACGGTTGTAGGTGCCCAGCACCCGCTGCGGGGCACGCGCACCGGAATCCACGCCGGTCTGGGTGGCAATGCTGTCGCCGGTCTGGAAATCGCCGTACAGCAGGTAACTGCGTTCCTTGTCCACCCGCACGTACAGGCGTTCGGCCGACCGCGCATCGAAGCCGCGCAGCGAGGCGTCGCCATAGACCGGATAGAACTCTTCCGGCTGGATGTCGCGCAACAGCCGCGCGCGCACTTCCTTGTCTGAATCGTACGCCGCGGTCAGCAGGTACTCGCCCTTGATCCGGCCCTTGACGAAGAACGCCGCGCGCGCGGCGCCGTTGGCCTTGCCATTGTTGAACTGCTTTTCCCAGCGGCGGATTTCGCGTTCGAACCCGTCCCCGCGGGTGCTGCCGTCGATCAAGTGGTCGCCCTTGCGGCGGAAGTTGATCACGCCTTCGATCAGGCCCGTGGCGATCATTTCGCGCATTTCCGGCACGAAGCCGACCACGCCCTCGGCGGTCTCGCCACCGGCGGTCACCCGCAGCAGCACGTCCTGCGGATCGTGCGGGGCCAGCAGATCGAATTCGGCGCGGCCGTCGCGCACCGGCAACTGCACGCCGGGCGTGACCCGGTCTGCGTCGAGGCGGCCGGGGCCGAGTTCGTCGGTGCGGCCGTCCGGCAGCTTGATGCGGCCGCCGGAATTCTCGATGGTGGCGAAGGACTCGCCGGCCAGCGGCTTGCCGTTGGCGCCGTACAGGTGGACCACCACGTGCACCGGCGACTGGCCGTCGGCCGGCACGCCGTCGCGATCCACTTCCACCACCACCCGCTGCACGCCGGCGTTGACGCGGTAATCGACATTGCCGGGCTGCGCGTACAGCGCCTGCGATCCGGCCTGCCGGCTCTGCGGTGACTGCGGGAACAGCGGCGTCGCCTGGCCCAGCACGGGGGTGAAGCGCTGATCGCCGGAGACGTTCTGCGCCAGCGCCAGGGTCGGCACCAGCACCAGCGACAGTGCCAGGCTCAGCGGTTTGCGGGAAAAACGTTCGGGACGCATGGGATTCCTGGCCTGGCGGACGCGGGCGGAACGCGGAGTGCGGCTCATGGCTGCACCTCCGTGCCGGCGGCGGGATCCGGGCCGGTCGGCCTCGGATCCACGATGGGCCGCTGGTTCGACGAATCGGTGCCCTGCTGCGGACTGCGCACCGGCTTGCTTTCGAAGCGCAGCGGCGCCTGCCCGGTTTCGGTTTCCGGGGCGCGGATCTCGCCCTGCGTGCGGCGTGCCTTGACCTGTTCGATCACCGGGTTGGAGCAACTGCCCTCGATGAAGTCGGCGCGATGCAGCTCGCCGTTCTTGAGGTCGATGAACAGGCTGTCGGCGTCGCCCAGGTTGCGGTTGCTGCTGGTGGTCAGGCGCGAGCCGACCGGCAGCGTGGACGCATCCACCTTCAGCGTGTGGCTCTTCGGCGGCAGCCCGCAGTAGCTGTACTTGCCTTCCGAATCGCTGACCATCCAGGTGCCGTCCTCGAAGTACATGCGCACGCCGGGGATGCCGAGTTCCTCCTTGTCCTGCACGTGGTTGACGTTGCAATCCACGAACACCTTGCCGAGCACGCAGCCTTCGTCGGCGAACACGCCGCCACTGACGATCACGCGGTATTCGGCCGGGTTGGAGGGCACGGTGCCCCCGTTCGGATACGGCGCCAGCGTGCCCGGATCCACGCAGCCGCCCTCGATCGAACAACCCCAAGCCCGCGCGCGGTTGATGCCGTCGCCCTGCTGGCTGCCGACGCCCACGCGGACGCGGTAGCTCAGGACCTTCTGCGCACCCACCGCCAGCGAACCGACGTCGAACACCAGGGTCGGACCGGGCTTGCCCAGCGGATCGTCGATGCCGTGGCCGTCGACGCGGGCGGTGCCGGCGATGAAGGTGAAGCCGTGCGGCAGGCGATCGACCACGTTCACCGTGCCCAGCGCCGCGCCGGCGGTCTGGCGGATGGTGATCGTGTAGACCAGGCTATCGCCCACTTCCACGGTCTTGCGGTCGCCGGTCTTGGTGATGACAAGGCCCGGCGCGACCTGCGGATCCAGCGGAATGTGGTTGTGCACCGGCGCGGCCAGGCCCGAACCCAGGTTGGCTTCCAGGTAATAGGTGGTCGCGGTGCCGGCCGGGCCGGTCGGCGCGGTGGCGTTGGACTGCACCGGATAGCCGACGCCCGGTGTGGACGGCGGATTCAGCGGCGATGTCTCGGCCGGAATCATGCCCGACTGGAAGGTGTATCCGGCCGGCGGCGTGACCGCGATCCGGAACCGGCACGAAGCCGGCGCCGAAGGTGCGAGCAGGAACTGGTAGAAGCCTTCCGTGCCCACGGTCATCGACGCGCTGCTGCCTTCGACGCTGTAGCCGCCCGATGCCACGTTGAGCAGGTGCGCTTCCGGCGAATAGCCGGCACATGCGCCCACCGGGGACAGCGTGACCCGCGAACCCGGCACCGGACTGCGGGTGACGGCGTCGTAGATCACGCCGCCCGGATTCAGCGGCAGGCTCTGCTGCGGCAGGTTGGCGCCCGGCGCCAGCACCACGGACAACTGGGTGTTGCCGCCATCGCTGCTGCGGCAGGAACTGGCGGTGCCGTTGCCCATCGCGGTGTCGGCATCGCACGGCGCCGGCGGACCGCCCGCGGTCTCGCCGCTGACCGGCCAGCCCCAGATCACCCCGGCGGACGGATCGCGGAAGCGGATCGACAGCGGCACGCCCGGAATCAGATCCGGCACCGAGTAGCTGCCGTCGGCCGCGGTCTGGACCGTGGCGGCCACGCTGCCGTCCGCATTGACCACTTCCACGGTCCAGCCGGCCAGGCGGCGATCACCGCCGTCGAGCAGGCCGAAATCCGTACCCTGGTCGAACCATGCCGTACCCGACACGGACGCGGCCAGTTGCACCGGCGTCGGCAGGCGGCAGGCGTTCTGGGTGATCGCCGGATCGCACACGGGCAGGTCGTCGACGTTGCCTTCGAAATCGGCGCGTTCTTCCTGCGTCGGGATGCGGAACTCGTTCTCGCCGCCGCCCTCGACCAGCACCGCGTTGTGCACCGGCGATGCCGCCGCGGCGGACGCCGCCACGCGCACCCGCGCCACGATCGTGTCGGTCGCGGTGGCGCCCGCGGCGATCACCGTGGTGCTCGCGCAACGGAAGCGGCCGTCGCCGGCCGCGCCGGTGCAGGTCCAGCCGTTGCCCGTGGGCGCGGCTTCCAGGGTGAGGCCGGCCGGCAGCCGATCCTCCACCACGTACTCGCCCGCGCTCGGCTGCTGGCCGATGTTGCGCACGCGGATGGTGTAGGTGCCGATGTTGTTGACGGTGAAGGTGGTCGGCGTGGCGGTCTTGCTGACCACCAGGTCCGGCGAATCGCCGATCTCGCCGAAGTTGTTGTCGATCGACTGGCCGCCCGCCGGCAGCACGATGCCGCTGATCGCCGAAGGCGTGGTCGTCACCGGCGTCGCGGTGCCGGTGGGCGTGCCCTCGATCGTACCGGGCGTGGTGATGCCATTGAGCGTCTCCGCCGGCTGCGTCGGCTCGGTCACCGTGTAGGTGCCCGGGCGCAGATCGTCGAACCGGTACCGCCCGTCGCCGTCGGTAGTGATGGTGACGTTGACGGTTTCGCCCAGATCGTTGGTGCCGGTCAGCACTACCTGCACGTTCGGGAAGCCGCCCTCGCCGCCGTCGATGACGCCGTTGTTGTTGCCGTCGTTGTAGACGCGGCCCGCGATGGCGCCGGCGGGAATCTCGCCGAAATTGTTGTCGCCGGCTTCCTCGCCCACGCCGAGGGTGATGCCGTCGATCACCGAGGGCACGGTCGTGGTCGGCGTGGCCGTGCCGCCGCCGGTGCCGGGCACGGTGATGCCGTTGAGGGTGCCGGTCGGCTGCTCGGGTTCGGTGACGGTGTAGGTACCCGGCGGCAGTTCGGTGAAGGCGTAGCCGCCATCCGGCTGGGTGGTGACTTCGCGGGTGATCGTGTTGCCGGCGAGATCGGTGCCGGTCAGGCGCACGATCACCGAGCCGATGCCCTGCTCCGGCGGATCGATGACACCGTCATTGTCCAGGTCGCGCCAGACGCGGCCGCTGATCGCGCTGTTGAGCGGAATCTCGCCGAACAGGTTGTCCTGCGACGCCGTGCCCGGCGTGGTCAGGTCGATTGCACTGATCGCGCTGGGCACGGTCGTGATCGGCGTGGCGGTGCCCGACGGCGTGCCGCCGACGGTGCCGGCGCGGGTCTGGCCGTTGCTGGTGCCGGTCGGCTGCTGCGGTTCGGTCACCGTGTAGGTGCCCGGACGCAGGCCCTCGAAGCGGAAATCGCCATTGGCGTCGGTGGTCGTGGTCAGGTCGACCGCCGCGCCGCTGTCGTCGGTGCCGGTGAGCCGGAGCGTCACGCTCTCGATGCCGGTTTCGCTGGCACCGGCCTGCACGCCGTCGTTGTCGGCGTCGAAGAACACCCGGCCGGACACCGACACACCGAGGGTTTCGCCGAAATCGTTGCGCACCGAGGACTGGCCGGCGCCCAGCGCGATGCCGGCGACCGCGCTCGGCACGCTGGCGATCGGCGTGGCGGTGCCGGCGGGGGTGCCGCCGATGTTGCCGGCCAGCGTGGTGCCGTTGATCGTCGGCACGCCGGCCACCACGGGCTGCTCGGCCTGCTGGGTCACCGTGTAGGTGCCGGCCAGCAGATCGCTGAAACGATAGTCGCCGTTGGCGTCGGTGATCGCTTCGGCAATCGGGTTGCCGAGCGCGTCGAGCATGCCCGCCGGCAGGTTCACGCGCACGCCGGCGATCCCATTCTCGCCCGCGTCGCGCACGCCGTTGTTGTTGGCGTCGAGCCAGACGCTGCCGGACAGCGCACCAGCCAGTTCGCCGAAGTCGTTGCCGCTGGAGCCGGCCGCCGGCAGGTTGTTCACCAGGATCTGGTTGCCGCCGTTCTCCTGCCCGTCGGCCAGGCCGGTGGGCTGGGTTTCGCGGATGCGATAGTCCTGTCCGGCGATCGCACCGCCATAACGGTAGTCGCCGTTGGCGTCGGTCGGCACGGTGACCGGCGCCGGATCGTCCGGGGTGCCGAACTGGCCGTCCGGACCCGCGCCCTCGATCACCACACTGACGCCGGGGATGCCGGCATCGCCGCCGTTGCGGTCGCCGTCGTCGTCGCGGTCCAGGTAAACGGTGCCGCTGATGATGGCGTTGGCCAATTCGCCGAACAGATAGCCGGTCGCGTCCTGGCCGGCGGACAGCACGATGCCATCGATGACGTTGACGGTGCCCGCGTTGCCCGGCGTCGCGGCGTTGCCCGGCGTGTGCCGGCCTTCCAGGTAACCGGCCGGCTGCGTTTCGGTGAGCGTGTAGCCCGTGCCCGCCTGCGGCGGCAGCAGATCGGCGAAGCGGTAGGCGCCGGCGGCGTCGGTCTGCACGGTGAGGTTGACCGCCTGGCCCAGCACGTCGGTGCCGGTCAGGGTCAGGATCACGTTGCCGATGGGATTCTCGCCGGCGTCGAAACTGCCGTTGTTGTTGTTCGCGGCGGTGGCGGAGAAGTCCTCGAACACGCTGCCCGCCAGCGATCCCAGCACCTCGCCGAAATCGTTGCCGGTCGATCCGGCGCCCGGCAGGTTGGCGATCTCGATGACGTTCGCCGGGTGTTCGCTGCCCTCGCCGTAGCCCTCCGGCTGGGTTTCGCTGACGCGATAGTGCTGCCCGACCACCAGATCGGTGAACTGGTACGCGCCATTGGCATCGGTCTGCAATGCCACCGGCGCGGGATCGTCGCCGTTGCCGAACACGCCGTCGGCGCCCGCGCCGGTGAGCGTGACGGTCACTTCCTGCAGGCCGCCGTTGGGCCGCGAATTGACGGTGCCGGCATCGCCCGCGTCGAAGTCGCCGTTGCGGTTGCGATCCACGTACACGTGGCCGGAAATCGCGGCGATGGCGTCTTCACCGAAGTTGAACTGTTCGCCGTCCAGGCCGGCGCTCAGGTCGATGTCGCTGATCCGATCCGTGGTGGCGGCATCGCCGGCACCGCCGGTCGACGGCGTGCAGCCGGACGCGCAGGCGACCCCGCCGATCAGGCCGGGATTCACCGCGCCGGGGCGGTTGCGGTAATTGCCGGCCGGCAGCAGCTCGCGCAGCGTGTAGGTGACCAGCGGATCCAGATCGGCGAAGCGATAGGCACCGTTGCCGTCGGTGGTGGCCGTGCGGATCACGGTGCCGGTGGCGGCATCCAGCAGTTCCACCGTCGCGCCCGCGATTCCGGCCTCGCCCAGGCTGCGGGTGTTGTTGTAGTTGCCGTCCACGTAGACGAAACCGGACAGCGACGGCAGCCGGACTTCCGGGAAGTTGTAGCGCACGCCCGCCTGGTTCGGGCCCACCGCGATGCCGGTGTACGCGGTGTCGGGCGATCCGGTGGCGTAGGTGCCGCCCAGCGAAGGCTCGGCGCCGCCGCTGGTCGGCGGTGCCACCGGGCCGTCGATGAAGCCGGTCGGCTGCGTCTGGGTCAGCGTGTAGCCGCCCGCGCCCGCCGGCGAGAGGTTGTCGAAACGGTAAGTGCCGTCGGCCGCGGTGGTGGTGGTGCGATTGACGGCGTTGCCGTAGGCGTCGGTACCGGTCAGGCGCAGGGTGACGCCGCCGATGCCGGGCTCGCTTGCCGCGCCCTGATGGGTGCCGCCGTTGGCGCCCGCGCGATCACGATCCTGGAACACCACGCCGGCCAGCGACGAGCGCGTGACCAGGACGTCTTCCTCGCCGCGGTTGTTGCCCGGGTTCGGATCAAGCTGTTCGGTGGTGATGTCCGCGGTGTTGACCTGCGCGCCGGCGCCGGGATACGTGGTCCAGCGCACCGGGATGATCACGCGCACCTTGCCGGTGACGGTCAAGTCGCCCAAGTTGCAGGTCAGCGCCAGGCCAGACGCGGTGCACGCACCGGTGCCGTTGGGCTGTTCATCGCCGCCCGGCGACGGGCCCTTCTTCTGCCACTGCACCGGACCGGTGATCTCCAGTCCGTTCGGCAAGGTGTCGGTGATGACGGTGCCGGTGCCGTTCAGCGGCTGGGTGCCGCTGCGGTCACGCGACAGGCTCGCGCCGGGACCGGCGTTCGCGCCTTCCAGCACCCAATAGAAGGGCTGGCGCAAGGCCACCGTCGTGGCCGGCGCCGCCGGCAAGGCGACGTCGGGATCCAGATTCGGCGCATCGGTGAACACGTGCTTGGTCACGCGCACGTCGGCGCGCGAGCGGATCGTGGTCGGCTCGTCGGCCTCGTTGTTCGCGGTATTGGGATCCGTCTCGGCCAGGAGCGCGCGCACGTGGTTGCGGACCGTGTCGCCGTTGCCGCCCGGCGCGGTCAGGTAGCGGTAGCGCACGTACAGGTAGCTCGGCGAGTTGACCCCCAGCGTGCCCACCACGTTGCTGCCGCCGAAACCCGAACCGGGCACGTCGCATTCGATGTTCAGTCCGGGATCGGTGGGTCCGGTACCCGCGCCGGTGAACGGACTGGGACTGTTGACCACACATCCCGCGGTGCTGAAACCGCCCGACGGTCCCCCCAGCTCGCCGGGCGCGACGCCGACGAATTCCACCTGGCGGCCGCTGGGCGCCCGGAAGGTATCGGTGAGCCGCACGCTGGTCGCCACGGACGGGCCGCGATTGAGCACGGTGACCCGGTAGGTGATGAGGTTGGAGGCGGTGTTGACCGCGTCGTAGGGCAGCGGATCGACGCCGCTCTCGAAGCCCAGATCGTCCTTGTTGACCACCAGATCCGCGGCGCCCTGCGCGAAGGTCAGCGAAGCGTTCTTCTGGTCGTCGGCGGCGCTGGTGTCAGTGTTGTAGTTGAACGGGCCATCGGCATCGGTGCCGCTGGCGCCGCCGGTGATGTCGAAGCTGGCGATGTTGGTGAAGACGCGGCCGGCCGGATCGTTGTTGCTGTTGACGTTCGGCCGGATCTGCACGCGCAGGTTCTCGGTCTGGCGGAGCGACAGATCCACCGCCGGGCAGACGATCACCACCTGGGTCGGTGATCCGGTGTCGTTGGCGAAGGACATGCCGCCCGCCGTCGGCGAGGCCGTGGTGCCGCCGGCCGCGCTGGCCGTGCATTCCACGTTGCCGGGCGTGCGGGTGGCCGAGACCAGCACGAAGCCGGTATCGCCGGGCGGCAGCGTGAAGACGTCGCGGAAGACCACGCCGGGCACGGCCGACGGACCTTCGTTGTAGTAGCTCATCAGATAGTTGCTGACCACGCCCACCCGGCCTTCTTCGCCCGTGGTGATGCTCTTGGCGGTGGTGCGGACGTTGGCGCGGCGCTCGACCCGCACCCAGTCGCGGGCCTGGTTGTTGGCGCCGTTGACCTCGCCCACCGAACTGGCGACGGCCGGATCCACGGCCACCCCGGCGGTGTTGCAGAACGCACCGCTGGCCGGAGCGCCCGCGCCGCAGGCGCCCGGCGTCTGGCCGACGCTGTCGAAGAACGGGAATCCGACCGTGATGGTGATGTCGGCCGACTCCCCGACCGGCAGCGCGGTGTCGCCGGAGCGGCAGATCACCGAGGGGCCGTCGACGTTGCAGGTCCAGCCCGCCGGAGACGCGACCGCGATGCTGGTGCGGTCCACGCCCGCGGTGTCGCCGCTGACGAAACCAGGGATGGTGTCGTTGACGACGATGCCGCTGGCCGGCACCGCGTCAGCGATGGCCAGGTTGGTCACCCTCAGCGTGTAGGTATAGCTGTTGGTGCCCAGCGGAATGGCGTTGTCCGCGCCGCCGTCGTTGCTGCGCGTCCACTTTTCGATCGCCAGATCGACGCGATCATTGGTGGTGCGCGTGCCGTCGCCGGCGCAGTCGTTGGTGGTGTTGCGGTCTTCGTCGACACTGCCGGTGAGCGGTTCCAGCGAGCCGCCCGAGCCGCCGGTGCAGGCATTGTTGGTCAGCGCCAGTTCGGCGGAGCGCGCGCGGGTGACGATCCGCAGCGGCGGCGCATCGCTGTCGCGGGCCAGGCCATAGCGGGAAGCATCCAGATCGCAGGTGACGACCTGCGCCGGCCCGCCGGCGCTCCAGGACGCGGGCGCGACCGCGCAGTTCCATTCGCCGGCGCTGCCGCCGCTGATGTATTCCTCGCCCGCCGCCAGCCGATCCACGACCTGCACGTTGCCGGTCGCGGTGCGCGGACCATAGTTGCGCACGCTGATGGTGGACGTCATCAGGCTGTCCGCATCGGGACCGCTGCCCGGCCAGATCGCGACCAGCGCCGGCGTCTTGCGCTTCGCCAGTCCGAGGTCGGCGCCGTTCGGCATCACGCTGAACTCGACGCTGCCGGTGTTGTTGATGGAGACCGGATCCGGCGTCTGCGACGTCACCGTCGCGGTGTTGGTGACGTCGCCGCTGCTGTTGGCGCCGTTGGAGGGCACCAGCGCCGTGATGGTGAAGCTGGTGGACGCGCCCGGCGCCAGATCGCCGTTGTAGGCGCATCCGCGCGTGGTGTCGCCGGCGGTCGTGGCGCAGGTCCAGCCCGCGGGCTGGTTGCCGCCGGTGATGACGAAGCCCGCGGGCAGCACGTCCGTCCAGCTCGGACTGGTCGCGGCGCTGGGTCCCAGGTTGCTGACGTTGACGGTGAAGGTGATCGGATCACCCGCGGTCGCCGGCGCCGGATTCGCGCTCTTGCTGATCGCCATGTCCGCGCCGGGCGTGACCGCGGTGGTGACATCGTCGGTGTTGTTGGCGGTGTTCGGATCCGGCAGCGAGCCGCCGCCGACCGTCGCGGAGTTGATGATGTTGCCGCCGCCGACGTTGACCTTCGCGCGGAAGCTGAAGCTGGCGCTGGCATTGGCCGCGAGCGTTCCGGCGTGGGTCGCCGTCATCGTGCCCGGATTGAACGACCACGCCGGGCCATTGAAGCTGCCGGCTACGAAGGTGACGCCCGCCGGCAGCGTGTCCTGCACGCTGAATCCTGCCGACGCGCCGGGACCGTCGTTGGTGACGGTCAGCGTGTAGGTCACCTCGTCGCCGCCGATCACGGTGCCCGAGGATGCGGATTTCTCCAGCCGCAGATCGCCCGACTCGTCCAGCGTGGTCTGCTGGCTGAGCATGTTGTTGCCGGGTTCGCTGTCGTCGGCGAAGAAAGGGTGGCTGGTCGACAGGCTCGCCAGCGATTCCCCGGCGCCAGGCTCATTGATGTCGGCACGCCCGACCGCGCCGTGGATGAACGCCGAACCCGGCGTCATGCCGGAGGTGAGCATCTGGATCTCGAAAGTGACCGGCGGCAGCATGGCCGACAGCGGTTCCTGCAACGCGCAGCGCAGCCTGACCGGCGAACCGCCCAGGCTGACGCAGTAATCCGGCACCACGCCGACCGCGGCCCCGGCCGGCAGATCGAACAGGACCACCGCGTCGTTGATCGTGTCGACGCCGCCGTTCTGCACCTCGACGCGATAGACGACCGGGCCGCCGACCGGACTCGGGTCATAGCCGGTATCGGTGAGGCCGCTGATCTGCAGATCGGCCGCGGACGCCAGCGCCGGCACGAACAGGCTGGCCAGGAGCAGCAGGATGCGTCGAAAGCCGTGGCTCCTTCCGGCGGGCCGGCGCGGCAAGGCGTCGTTCCCTTCGGCATCGTGGGCGGAGACGCGCGCGCGCGCGCTTTCGGCGCGATGCGCCGCAACGACATGGAGGACCACAGTTTTCCCCTGTTCCGTTCACCGCCTCGCGGGCGGTCCTGTATCCGCCGGGAGACGTTCACTTGCAGCATCAGCCACTGTGGAACCGGCCTTCCGGAGGACGCTCGCTCTCACGCCGTCATCGGCGTGGCCGCGGCACCTTTTTTGTGCACCGCAACGGCAGGGGAATCTTATTTTGTGATTCTCATCACCTCAATAACGGAAAATTACTCACGCTTTCCATTGCTCTTGAACGCTCTCGGCGCAAGGCCGGACAACCCCGTCAACAACGCTCAACCGCCTTCGTGCAACCAGAGATACCCCGTGCCACGCACCGCGCGCAGCGGCAACGCGTGGCCGCTCGCCGTGCGCACCCGCTGGCGCAGCCGATGCAGCAGCACTTCGAGACGATGCGGATCGAAATCCTCGGGCGAATCGGTCATG
>Ga0180217_1002011_pt1 | contig 19899 bp, 16 predicted proteins | sample eDN3rd37CBELigOP_FD_128521 | JGI IMG/M metagenome (GOLD analysis project Ga0180217, IMG submission 128521) | Enriched Organic Plus compost microbial communities from Emeryville, California, USA - eDNA 3rd pass 37_C BE-Lig OP (version 2) (version 2) ... | reverse complement strand
ACCGTGACGTCCGGGGATCAGCTCGCTACCGGACCGTCCGGCGTCGAGGAACTGTGTCAGCGACGCGGGGTCGACGCCCAACGAGGCGATCGCGGAGTCGATCGAGTCGCGGAGCAGACCGAGCAACCGGACGACCTCGGCGGCGTTCCCGCTCAAGATGTCGATCCACAGACCCGTCTCGCTGCCGGCGATGCGGGTGACGTCCCGCAGTCCGGGGCCGGCCAGCTCCAGGGCGCCGTCGGGTGCGTTGTTGAGCAGTCCGGCGACGGCCACCGAGGCCAGGTGCGGGACGTGGGACACCAACGCGACGGCACGATCGTGGGTGGCCGCGTCCATCCTTCGGGGCACGGCTCCGACGCTCTCGGCCAACAGGGTCACCGTCGCGACGGCGCCGTCAGAAGACGTCGACGTCGGCACGATCGCCCACGGTCGACCTTCGAACAGACGAGCGGCAGCAGCCATCGGACCCGAGCGTTCCTTGCCGGCCATCGGGTGGCCGCCCACGAAGCGATCGCCGTGACCCGACTGCTCGACCGCCGCGATCAGACCGGCCTTGACGCTCGTGACGTCGGTGATCACTGCTCGGGGGTACCGCTCGAGCGCCTCGCGCACGACGTCGGTCACGACGGACGGCGGAACTGCCACCACGACGATCTCCGGGTCCGCGACCGGGTCGGGACTCCCGGCACCGCGGGACACCGCGAGCTCGAGGTTGGCCTGCACCGCGTCAGCCAGGTGGACGACACGTCCTTGCTCACTGAGCGCGAGGGCCAGTGACGTGCCGATCAGCCCGCAGCCGATCACCAGGACCGGACGCCCCGCGTTCATGCGCGCACGCTGTCGAGGAGGGCGCCGAGCTCGTCGCGGGACAGATCGCGCATCGCGCCGACCGCCAGCCCGCCCAGGCGCAGGGGTCCGAACGCCGTCCGGGTGAGCTCGATGACAGGGTGCCCCACGTGATCGAGCATGCGTCGCACGATCCGGTTGCGGCCGATGTGCACGTCGAGCTCGACCAGCGACCGACCGCCCGACCGATCCTTCACCACGAAGCGGTCAGCCTGCGCGGGGCCGTCGTCGAGGGTGACTCCGGCCAGCAGCTGCCGACCGATCCGATTGCTCACCGACCCCTCGACCAGGGCCACGTAGGTCTTGGTGACCTCGTACGACGGGTGGGCCAGCTGGTGGGCGAGGTCGCCGTCGTTGGTCAAGATCAGCAACCCGGATGTGTCGGTGTCCAGGCGTCCCACGTGGAAGAGCCGGTCCGAGCGTCCCTCGAGCAGCCCGGACAGATCGGGGCGACCATGCTCGTCGGCCATCGTCGAGACGATGCCGCGCGGTTTGTTCAGCACGACGTAGGCGTGATCACTCGGAGGCGGCAGACGAACTCCGTCGACATGGATGACGTCGACGGAAGGGTCGACCCGAATCCCCATCTGGGTCGTGATCTGGCCGTTGACCTCGACGTGCCCGTTGGCCATCAGCTCCTCGCAGCGGCGACGACTGCCGATCCCGGCGGCTGCCAGCACCTTCTGCAGCCGCACCCCCTGCGGCTCGTCGTTCGTCGAGTCGTCAATCATCGACGCCACCCTCGGCAACCTCCTCGGCGTCGTGGGACTCCGGCAGTGGCTCGGCCGGATCGGGAACCGCCTGATTCGGACCGGCGAACGATTCCTCGTCGAGGTCGTCCAGCTCCGGCAGCAGCGGCGCCAGGTCGGGCAGGTCGCTCAGGTCGTCCAGGCCCATCCGCTCCAGGAAGTACGGGGTCGTCACGTACAGCACGGCGCCGCTCTCGTGGTCGGTGCCGGCCTCGGTGATGAGTCCGCGCGTCACCAGCGTCCGGACCACGCCGTCGACGTTGACGCCGCGGATCGCCGAGATGCGGGACCGGCTGATCGGTTGCCGGTACGCGACGACCGCCATGGTCTCCAGCGCGGCCTGGGTCAGCCGGGCGTGCTGGCCCTCCAGCACGAACCGCTCGACCGCCGGCGCGAGCTCCGCACGGGAGTAGAACCGCCACCCGCCGCCGACGTGGCGCAGCTCGAAACCCCGACCCTGCTCGGTGTACTCCGCCGCGAGCTCCGCCAACGCCGCCTCGACGTCGGTCGGCGGATGACCGACGGCCTGGGCGAGCGTGAGGTGGTCCAGCGGCTGGTCGGCAACCATCAGCACGGCCTCGAGCGCCGGTCGCAGGTCGAGCACCTGCAGCTCCAGCTCGTCCTCGCGCGTCGTGGCGACGGCGTCGGTGGGTGCGTCAGTCATGAGTGTCTCCGTCGGTGTGGGACTGGTCGTCGGCGGTCACCAGTGCGACCGGTTCGACCTCGGGACCCGGGGCGGGCTCGAGACCGGACTCCTCGGTCGTGGGCTGGTCGAACTCGTCGCCGACGTCGATGTCACCCTCGTCCGTTCCGGTCCACCGGACCAGCAGCTCGCCCAGCGGCGTCGCCTGCTCCAAGCCGATGGCGCCCTCGCGGAACAGCTCGAGCAGCCCCAGGAAGCGAGCAACTTTCGTCATCAGGTCCGGCGCGTCCGCCGTCAACGCGCGAAACGTCATCTCCGGGGTCCGGCGCAGCTGGTCGACCATCAGGTGAACCTGTTCGCGCACGCTGACCTGCGGTGCGTGCAGGTGTGCCAACGAGACCACGGGCACGGGCTTGGCCTGGAAGACTGCGGCCGCGAGCTGGGCCAGCTCGTCGGGTCCGGCCGAGATGACCACCTCGGGCAGCAGCTCGGCGAATCGCGGTTCGAGCTGGGCCACCCGTGGGAAGCGGCGGCGCTCGACCTCGAGACGTTCGGCGAAGGCGGCGGCGACCTGCTTGAACGCCTTGTACTGCAGCAACCGCGCGAACAGCAGGTCCCTGGCCTCGAGCAGGGCCAGGTCGTCCTCGTCCTCCACATCGGCCTGCGGCAGCAAGCGGGCGGCTTTCAGGTCCAGCAGTGTCGAGGCCACCAGCAAGAAGCTGGTGGTCTGCTCCAGGTCGTCGTCCAACGTCTTGACGTACGCGATGAATTCTGTGGTGACCGCCGAGAGCGCGACCTCGGTGATGTCGAGCTCGTGCTTGGAGATCAGCTGCAGCAGCAGGTCGAACGGACCCTCGAAGTTCGTCAGGTTGACCGAGAACCCCGAGGGGGCAGGCTGTTCGACGTCGGCGACGGTCACGTTCCGCTCAATCGCTGGGCGACGGCGCTGTCCGTGCCGCGCGCCTCCAGGTCGACCAGCGCCTCGGCGATCGCCGCGCGCACGAACCGGCCACGATCGACGGTGCGTCCGAGGGCCACGCGCAGCTGCAGGCGCGCCTGCTCGATCGCGAGCAGCTCCTCGGCGGTCAGGTAGACCGTCATCTTCTCGTCGTGCTTGACCCGGCCGCTCTCGACCGGGGTGCTGTCGGCCTCGGGCGCGTCTCCGGCGCTGGCCTTCTTCTTGGTGGTGGGGCGGAACAGCTCGTCGGCGCCCGGCATCGTCACGCGTCGGGGCATCGTTGCAGCACCTCCTTGGCCAGCTGACGGTACGACTCCGCACCTGGTGAGCCGGATGCGTACTCGGTGATCGGTTCCCCGGCGACCGTCGCGTCGGAGAACTTGACCGTTCGGCGGATGACGGTGTGGAACACCAGGTCGCCCCAGCCCTGCACGAGCGTCGCCAGGACTTCCTTGTCGTGCAACGTCCTGCTGTCGAACATGGTGCCGAGCAAGCCGATGATCTGCAGACCGTCGTTGGTGCGCTCCTGGACCCGCTCGATGGTCTCCTTCAGCAACGCGACGCCCCGCAGCGCGAAGTACTCGCACTCCAGCGGGATGATGACGCCGTTCGCGGCCGTCAGCGCGTTGACCGTCAGCAGACCCAGCGATGGCTGACAATCGACGAGGATCACGTCGTAGTCGTGCTGGACCTGCTTGAGCACCCGGGCCAGGGTCTGCTCGCGTCCCACTTCGGTGACCAGCTGCATCTCAGCGGCAGACAGGTCGATGTTGGCCGGCACCAGGTCCAGGCGCGGCACGGCGGTCGAGATGATCAAGTCCTTGACGCTGACCTGTCGGTCCATCAGCGCGTCGTAGATGCTCTGGTCGAGGTCGTGCGCGCCGATGCCCAGACCGACGGTCAGCGAACCCTGGGGGTCGAAGTCGACGAGGAGCACACGTCTGCCCAGCTCGGCCAGCGCTGCACCCAGGGAGATCGTCGTCGTGGTCTTGCCGACGCCGCCCTTCTGGTTGCACATCGCGATGATGACCGCGGGGTGACCGGGACGCCGCGGGCCGGGCTCCGGGAAGTGCGGAAGCGGGCGGCCCGTCGGTCCTACCGTGTTGTCGGTGACCATGGCACTCCTCTTGATTTGTCGACATTCGTCACTGTACTCGTGCCTGCACGGATCAGTGCGTGGCGCGCGGATGCGCCGTGGCGTAGATCTCCCGCAGTTTGTCGACCGTGACTAGGGTGTAGATCTGCGTCGTCGTCACCGACGCGTGTCCCAGCAGCTCCTGCACGACACGGACGTCGGCTCCGCCGTCCAGCAAGTGGGTCGCGAACGAGTGCCGCAAGGTGTGGGGTGACACCTCTGCCGTGATGCCGGCGGCCTCGGCCGCCTTCTTCAGCACGGTCCACGCGCTCTGTCGTGACAGGCGCCCTCCTCGTGCGTTCAGGAAGACAGCGGGCTCGGCCTTGCTGACCAGTGCCGGACGCGATGCCGTCAGGTAGTCCTTGACCGCCGAGATCGCGAAGGAGCCCAAGGGGACGAGTCGCTGCTTGCCGCCCTTGCCGCGCAGCAGCACGACGCCGTCGTCGAGGTCCAGGTCGTCCAGGTCCAGGCCGACGGCCTCCGAGATGCGGGCGCCGGTGCCGTAGAGCACCTCCACGAGCGCGCGATCGCGCGACGACAACACCGTCCCTGCTGCTCCTGCAGCGTGCAGGATCGCCTCGACCTGGCTCAGGTCGAGAGCCTTGGGCAGCCGACTGGGTGGCCGGGGCGGCTTGATCGCTGCCGTCACGTCCTGCCCGACCACCTGTTCGCGGACCAGGAACCGGTGGAATCCACGAACCGCGACGATCGTGCGGGCCGCGCTCGCGGTGCCGAGGGGCGGATGGTCGCGATCCCCGGTGCGCAACGCCCCCAGGAAGGCCGCCACCAGGTTCTCGTCAATGCCGACCGCGTCGTCCACGCCGCGCGACAGCAGGAACTCGACGTAGCGACGCAGGTCGCGACGGTACGAACGCATCGTGTTGTCGGCCAGCCCCCGTTCGACCGACAGGTGACTCAGGTACTCCTGGACCGACCGCTCGACCGGCGACACGTCAGCGGGTCCGACGTGCGTGCAGCGCCAACAGGCCGGCGACCGTCATAGCGTCGGTGATCCGACCGGCCGCGACGGCGTCGAGCGCCTCGTCGAACGGCAACCACCAGTGGTCCATGTCCGCTTCCTCGGCCCTGCGGACGGTTCGCTGCTCCACGGGCAGCGGCGACAGGCCCTCGGCCAGGAAGACCTCCCAGGCCTCACCGGAGTAGCCGGGCGAGGCGTGCGCGTGCAACAACGACGACCAGCTCTCGGCGACCACGTCGGCTTCCTCGGCCAGCTCGCGTCGTGCGGCGTCGAGGTTCGACTCCCCCACGACGTCGAGCGTCCCGGCGGGCAGCTCGAGCATGCGCTGTCCGACCGGATGTCGGTACTGCTGGACCAACAGCACCCGATCGTCGACGTCCAACGCGAGCACTCCCACCGCTCCGTTCGGCCGGACGACCAGACGCGCGTGCTCGCCTCCCGTCGGGTCCACGATGACGTCGGTACGCACCTGCGCGTACGGCGAGTCGTGCACGATCGTGCTGGTCGCGACGGGCCAGGTTGCCGCGGTGTCCGTCAGCGGCCGACCGTCGGCGAGGGCTCCGGTGAGATCGGGGTGCTCGGTCATACCGGATCGTCGACCGGCAGCCGCGTCTCCTTCTGCCGGACGAGCGCAGCAGCAGCCAGGCCCGCGAACAACGGGTGCGGGCGCGTCGGACGCGACCGCAGCTCGGGGTGCGCCTGTGTCGCGATGTAGTACGGGTGGACGTCGCGGGGCAGCTCGACGAACTCGACGAGCGACGCATCCGGTGACGTCCCGCTGAAGACCAGACCCGCAGCCTCCAGCTGACCGCGGTAGGCGTTGTTGACCTCGTAGCGGTGCCGGTGGCGTTCCTCGACCTTGTCCGTGCCGTAGACCTCCGCCGCGATGGATCCTGCGGCCAGAGCAGCCGGGTACAACCCCAGGCGCATCGTGCCACCGAGATCGCCAGCACCGTCGACGATCTCGAGCTGTTCGGCCATCGTGGCGATGACCGGATGCTCGCTGTTCGGGTCGAACTCCGATGAGCTGGCATCGGCCACACCTGCGACATTGCGCGCGAACTCGATGACCATGCACTGCAGGCCCAGGCACAGGCCCAACGTCGGGATGCGGTGCTCGCGGGCGTACCGCAGGGCGCCGAGCTTGCCTTCGATGCCACGGATGCCGAAACCACCGGGGACGCAGACGCCGTCGACGTCGGCCAGCTGACGCGCAGCCCCCGCTTCGGTGGCGCACTCATCGGAGGCGACCCACCGGAGCTCGACCTTGGCGTCGTTGGCGAACCCACCGGCGCGCAGCGCCTCGGCGACCGACAGGTAGGCATCGGGCAGGTCGATGTACTTGCCCACGAGGGCGATCGTGATGGTCTCGGCCGGCTGGTGGACGCGTTCGAGCAGCGCGTCCCACTCCGTCCAGTTGACGTCGCGGAACGGCAGGTCGAGGCGGCGCACGACGTAGGCGTCGAGTCCCTCGGCGTGCAGGACCTTGGGGATGTCGTAGATCGACGGAGCGTCGGCACACGTCACGACGGCTTCGGAGTCGACGTCGCACATCAGTGCGATCTTGTCCTTGACGCTCTCGGTCAACGGCCGGTCCGAGCGGCACACGATGGCGTCGGGCTGGATGCCGATCGACCGCAGGGCTGCGACGGAGTGCTGGGTGGGCTTGGTCTTGAGCTCCTTCGACGGGCCGATGTACGGGATCAACGACACGTGCAGGAAGAAGCAGTTGCCACGCCCGACTTCTTGGCGCACCTGCCGGGCCGACTCCAGGAACGGCTGGCTCTCGATGTCGCCGACGGTGCCGCCGATCTCGTGGATCACGACGTCGATGTCGGGCCCGCCCATGGCGAGCATCCGGTCCTTGATCTCGTTGGTGATGTGCGGGATGACCTGCACGGTCTCGCCCAGGTAGTCGCCGCGCCGCTCGCGCGCGATGACCTCTGAGTACACCTGCCCGGTCGTCACGTTGGCCCGGCCGACGAGGTCCTCGTCGAGAAAGCGCTCGTAGTGACCGATGTCGAGGTCGGTCTCGGCGCCGTCGTCGGTGACGAACACCTCGCCGTGCTGGAACGGGTTCATGGTTCCCGGATCGACGTTCAGGTACGGGTCGAGCTTTTGCATCGTGACGCGCAGACCGCGCGACTTGAGCAGCCGTCCCAAGCTCGAGGCGGTCAGCCCCTTGCCGAGCGAGGAAGCGACCCCGCCGGTGACGAACACGTGCTTGGTGACGGCGTTCCCAGCCAAGGTGACTCCCGTGGTAGATCGGTGTCAGACCCCGAACGGGACCTGCTCCACGGAACTCCAGTCTAGACGATCGACCCCACCCGTCGCGACGCGGACACGCCCCACCGGCTCGACCGCGTTCGCCGAGGTGTCCCGGCGAGCGCGGGTCCTCACGAGGCGGCCGGAAGCGCTCCGTCCGCGCTGCGTGCGGTGCCCCATGCGCCCGAACGGCCGTCGAGCTCCTCGGCCAGGGCGAGCGCGACCGCGATCCGACCCAGTGCCAGGTCGGCTACGTCGACCGTCGAGACCTGCGACGCACCGTCATCGGCGCGCACCGCCTCGACCAGGCCGCCCTGCTGCGACGACGAGGTCGGGCCGGCCACGACGACCCCGGCGGAGGCCTGGTCGAGCGCCGTCACGAGTGCGGCCAGACTGGCGCCCTGCTGCTCGGTGGCCGACGATCGCGGTGCCGTGACGACGACGGCCAGGCTCGCCCGTCGGTCCGGCTGCTCGCCGACGACGAGCTCGCCCTCGGTGAATGCTGCCGCCAGCTGGGCCGACGTCTCGTCGGCGTCGGCAGCCTTGGTCGCCAGGTAGGCGCGGGCCAGTGCCGCGCCGATGCGCGGATAACCCGGTGCCGCGTCGGTGATCTCGGCGACCTCGGCGCCGGCCTTCTCGGCGACGCCGTCGGCGAACTGTCGCCCGCCCGGGTCGAGCAGCTTCGCGGTCAGCTCGATGGTTCCGACGACGCTGCCTCCGGCGCGCTCGATGGCGCTGGTCACTCCCTTGACGTCCTCGGCCCGCGCTCCGGTCGTCGTCACGATCAGCACCGACGTCGAGTCCAGCACGTCGTTGGTCAGCAGCGGTGCCGTCCGGCTCGCGTACCCGGCCTCGAACGACGCGATCGCCGAATCGGTGGTCGCGACGGTCGCCGCGCCGTCGTCGGACCGGTCGAGGAATCCGGCGCCCAGCACGACGCCGGCGGCCAGCGCCAGCAGCACGGCCGTGAGCGAGACGACGTGGTAGCGGAAGTTGATCACGAGAAAAGGCCTCCGATCGAGGAACCGAGGTCGTCCCAACCGTCACGCACCTGCTCGAACCAGTCCTGGCCGAGCGGTGTGACGGTGATGGCGACGGCCACGGTCACGAGTCCGACCAGCAGCATCAGCAGCACCGGCCACAAGGACATGGGACGTGGGGACAGCGAGACGGCGGCCTTGGCGTCGACCAACCGCGCACCGGCGCGCAAGCGGGTGACGACCTGGCGAGCGCTGTCGCTGGGCGCTCGCTCCAGCAAGGCGTTGAGCGACGGCGGGGCCCCGGCGTGGATGATGACGGACGCCTCGTTGGTGTCGGCCAACAGGATCGCGGCATCGTCGTCGGCACCGGTGGAGGTGAACGTGACGACGTCCTTGCCGTGCTTCTCGAGGCGCTCGGGTCGACTGACCCGCCCGGTGGTCGTGGTGACCACGACTTCGCCCGCTTCACGGATCGCGCGTTCGGACAGGCGGTCGACGTCGCCGACCAGGACGTGGACGCGATGTCCTGCTGCGATCAGCAGGTCGGCGCCGGCGCCCGCGCCGATCAGCACCGGGTCGTTCTGCGCGATGAATCGCTTCAACGCGGCGAGATCGGCCTCGGCGTCGTAGTCCTTGGAGACCACGATCACCGGACGTTGCCGCACCCGCGTCCGCAGCCGCGGAACGCCCACCCCTCCGAGGAGCATTCCCTGTTCACGACTGATGTGGTCGGCGGCGTTGACCGTCAGTGCGTCCAGGCGGGTCGACAAGCCGTCCTGTGCGTTCTTCAGCGTCGACGCGACCCGCGAGGCGTCCTGGACGACTCCGGTCGCGATGAGGGTGCCGTCGAGGAGAACCCGGCCGTCGAGGACCTGGACCACCTCGCCGTTGCGCAGGCGCGACCAGATGCCCTCGTTGCCGACGTCGACCAAGGTGACGCCGGCGTCGGCCAGCAGCTTCGGCCCCTGGTTCGGCACGCGCCCCGTCGAGGACGGCGCGGTGTTGAGCACGGCGGCGACGCGCGCCTCGATCAGCTCGCCGGCGCGGCGCTCGTCGAGGTCGACCAGGTCGACCAACGCGATGTCGCCGTCGCGAAGGGCCGCCAGATCGGCGTCGCGGCGCGCGAAGCGAACGGGCCCGACGACGCCTTCGACGGGTTCGTCGACCCGTCCGCGGAGCCGGAGGCCGGACTTTCTGAGTTTGGACATCGCCGTCCATCGTCCCTGGTGCGACCGGTGATTCCGGCGTGATCGTGCGGCGTGTCGCAGAAACCTCACGTGTCACTGGCGTCACACCGGCGACGCCGCACGCTCACCCCTCGGCCAGGTCCAGCAGCTCACGCGCATGCGCCTGGGCGCTGGCCGAGTCGTCCTGACCGGCCAGCATCCGCGCCAGCTCGTCGACGCGGTCATCAGGAGCCAGCTCGACCACCGAGCTGCGCGTCACGGCGCCGTCGGTCTTGTCGACGACGAAGTGGTGGTGGGCGAAGGCAGCCACCTGCGGCAGGTGCGTGACCGCGATGACTTGTGCATGCTCGGCCAGTCGCCGCAACCGACGACCGACCTCGACGGCCGCCTTGCCACCGATACCGGCATCGACCTCGTCGAACACCAAGGTCGGGATCGTCGTGCGGTCGGCCAGCACCACCTCGAGCGCGAGCATCAACCGCGAGAGCTCGCCACCGCTGGCGCCCTTGACGAGCGGGCGCAGATCCGTCCCCCGGTTCGCCGAGAACAACAGCTCGACCTCGTCGAGTCCGTGTGGACCCGGGGTCGCACCGTCGGCGCGAGTGACGCGAGGTTCCAGATGAGCGTGCGGCATCGACAGCTGGGCCAGCTCGTGGTCGAGCGCAACGGACAATCGCTCGGAGGCAGCGGTCCGAATCGCGGTGAGCCGGTCGGCGAGCGCGAACACCTGTGGCTCCAACCGGTCGCGCTCGGCGGCCAGCTCGTCGAGACGCTCGTCGTCGTGATCCAGCTCGGCCATCCGCGCCGCGCTCTTCTCGGCCCACGCCAGCACGTCGTCGAGTCCGGGACCGTACTTGCGCTGCAGGGCGATCAGCCGTGCGCGGCGCTCCTGGACCGCCGCGAGCCGGGCCGGGTCGAGCTCGATCCGGTCACGATAGGCGGCGAGTTCGGCCGCGACGTCGTCGAGCAGGATCACCAGCTCATCGGCTCGCGAGGCCAGCGCGTCCAGCTCGGGGTCGTGTCCGGCGACCTCGTGCAGGGTCGCCACCGCATCGGCGACCCGTCCGCGGGCGGCGGACGCGGCGTCCTCGGTGTCGGCCGCGAGCAGGAGTCTGGCTCGTTCGGAGGCCAACGCCAGCGATTCGGCGTGGGCGAGCCGTTGTTCCTCCGCGCGCAAGGCCTCGTCCTCGCCGGCCACCGGCTCGACGGAGGCGATCTCGTCGAGACCGAACCTCAGCAGGTCGAGCTCGCGAGCACGCTCCTGCGACTGGGTGGAGAGCTCGTCGAGCCGGCGCTGGACCTCGCGCCAGCGTGCATGAACCGGGGCGTACTCGGCCATGACGTCGGCCAGCTCGTCACCGGCGAAGCGGTCGAGGGCCGCACGCTGCTCGGCCGGACGCAGCAGTCGATGCTGATCGGATTGACCGTGCACCGCGACCAGCTCGTCGGTGACCTCGGCCAGCAACCCCGCGGGAACCGTGGTTCCGCCGGCCACCGCACGAGAGCGGCCCTGGGCCGACAGGACCCGGCCGAGCACCAAGGCGTTGTCGTCGACCTGGCCGCCGGCCTCTTCGATGCGCTGCGCCACCCCCGAGCACTCGGGCAGCCCGACGGTTGCCTCGATCCGTGCCTGGTCCGCCCCGCGCCGCACCAACCCCAGATCGGCGCGTTCACCACGCAACAGACCCAACGCCGTGACGACCATGGTCTTGCCGGCCCCGGTCTCGCCGGTGATGACGGTGAAGCCGTCACCGAGCTCCAGCTCGGCGGACTCGATGACGCCCAACGCACTCAGCCGCAGGTGGTGCCACATCAGCTGTCGTCCCGCCCTCGACGCTCCAGCTCGCGGCGGCGGGCCGAAGCGCCACGCCAGCCGTCGACGGGCAGCTCAAACTTGCGGACCAACCGATCGGCGAACGGGGCCGGGACCAAGCTGGCCAGCCGCACGGGTTCGTGCCCGCGCACGACCTCGACGCGGGCGCCGAACGGCAGATCGGCGGCTCGCCTGCCGTCGCACCACAGCACCCCCGTCGTGGTCTCGCCGACGACCTCGATCGCAAGCTTGGAGCTCGGGGAGACCACGAGCGGGCTGGCGAACAGCGCGTGCGCGCTGATCGGGACCATCAGGAGCGCGGACACCTCGGGCCACACGATGGGCCCACCGGCGCTGAAGTTGTAGGCCGTCGACCCCGTGGGGGTCGCACACACGACACCGTCGCAACCCCACCGGGACACCGGCCGGTCATCGATCTCGACCACGAGCTCGAGCATGCGCTCGCGCGCCGCCTTCTCCACGCTGGCCTCGTTGAGCGCCCAGTTGGTGGCGACGACCTCGCCGCCGACCGTGACCTGCACGTCGACCGTCAGGCGCTCCTCGACCGTGTAGGTCCGATCGACGACTCCGCGCACGACGTCCGTCAGGTCCTCTGCGTCGGCTTCGGCGAGGAAGCCGACGTGACCCAGATTGACCCCCAGCACCGGGATCCCGGTTCCTCGGCAGGTCTCGGCCGCGCGCAGGATCGTGCCGTCGCCGCCGAAGACGACGGCCAGCTCGGCCTCGCACGGCTCGCCGTCGAAGGTCACGCAATCGGTCAGGCCGGCAGCGGCGAACACGGCCTCGTCGGTGGCCGGAATCGCCACGTCCACGCCTTCACGGCGCAGGTCACGGCTGAATCCGACGGCGACCTCGACGGCGTCCTCCCGGCCCGTGTGCGCCAACAGGACCACGGTCCTCATGCGGTCTGTCCCCTCATCAGCGGACCTGCTGCCACGACGTCGTGTGCGGCCTGTTCCTCAGGTGCTGGAGCATCGGTGCGCAGCCAGCAGAAGTACTCGACGTTGCCGGCCGGGCCGGGCAACGGGCTGGGTGCCAGCGCACCGGTCCCCCACCCGTGACGCAGAGCGGACCGACACACGGCGAGCACGGCCTCGGCGTGCAGGTCGGGGTCACGCACGACACCCTTCTTGCCCAGCTGCTCACGTCCGACCTCGAACTGCGGCTTGATCATCAACACGATGTCCCCTTCGTGCTCGGTCACTGCTGTCAGTGCGGGCATCACCACGGTAAGGGAGATGAACGACAAGTCGCTGACGACCAAGGAGACCGGACCGCCGATGTCCTCGACGCTCAGGTGCCGCACATTCGTGCGGTCCATGACGGTGACTCGTGGGTCGTTCTGCAAGGACCAGACCAGCTGGCCGTAACCGACGTCGACGGCGATCACGTGGTCGACGCCGCGCTGCAGCAGCACGTCGGTGAATCCGCCCGTCGAGGCTCCCGCGTCCAGGCACCGGCGACCGACCACGGAGAGTCCGAGCGGCTCGAACGCCTCCAGTGCGCCGAGCAGCTTGTGCGCGCCACGCGACGCCCACGCCGGCTCGTCGGACTCCTTGACCACGATCGCCTGGTCGGTCGTGACGTTGGTCGCCGGTTTCGTGGCCTTCGCCCCGCTCACCGACACCCGGCCGTCGGTGATCAGCGTGGCGGCGTGCTCACGCGACCGGGCCAGACCCCGACGTACCAGCTCGGCGTCGAGGCGTAGTCGTCGACTCACGGGTTCCGTTGACCGCTGAGCGTGTCTCGTAGGACGCGGTGGACGGCCTCGAACTCCGCAGGATGCTCGTGCACCGGGCGGTGGTCGAGTGCGTCCAGTCGTGCCAACGCCTCGTCGATCACCGGATCACCGGTCGAGCCGGCTCCGATCTCAGCGACACCAGTCAGCCCCGGCCCGGCGTCGTCGACACCAGCCGACCCAGCGTCGTCGACAGCAGTCATCTCAGTGTCGTCCACACCAGCCGTCTCGGCAGATTCGGTCATGGCTCCAGTGTCCCACCCGGGCGCGCGATGACATCGGAGGCGTCGCGCATCGACCAAGCCAACGCCGTGGCGGCGCGGATCGAGCAGATGTCGCGCGGGGCCCCGTCGACCTCGATGACACCGTCACGCGCCTCTGCGGTCACGCCGCGGCACCTGGCGGAATGGCCGGTGACGCTGACCGCGGGGTGTTCGGCGTTCAACCCGGCCAGTGTCGCCGAGACGAAGTCGGGCCGGTGCCCCGGTTCGACGGCGAACAGGTGGGCGAGATCGGTGACGCCGGTCAACACCAGCATGCTGGGCACCCCAGCGGTGATGGCGCCGTCGATGTCGGTGTCGACGCGGTCGCCGACCATGATGGGGCGCTGGGCACCCAGCCGTCGGCTCGCGGTGTCGAAGATCAGCCGGCCCGGTTTGCCTGCCACCAGCGGTTCGGCGCCGGTCGCGGTGCGCACGGCCTGCACCAGCGCACCGTTGCCGGGTGCCAAGCCGCGAGGCGTCGGAAATGTCAGGTCCGGGTTCGAGGCGTACCACGGCAGTCCCGCTGCCACGGCGTACGACGCCTCGGCCAGCTGACTCCATCGAATGTCGACGACGCCGCCTTGCACGACAGCCTCCGGGTCGTCGTCCATCGACGTCACCGCCACCAGGCCGGCTTCCTCGACGGCGCGTCGCATCCCGTCGGCACCGGCGACCAGGACCCGCGCGCCGGTGCCCAGATCGACCGCGATCCGGTCACTGACGACCTGTCCGGCCGTCACGACGGCGTCGTCGTCGAGCCGCAGGCCGAACGAGCGCAGATGATCGGCGATCTCGGTGGCCGCTCGTGTGGCGTTGTTGGTCAGGTACGCGACCGGGAGGTCCACGCGGTTCACTGTGTCGACCACGCCGGGCAGCGCGTCGGGTCCGATGTAGACGACACCGTCGAGGTCCAGGAAGACGGCATCGTGCACCTCGACCAGTGGACCGTCGGACGTGCGGAGTCCGTCGCCATCAGAGGTCATGGTGATGAGCGTATCGACGACTCACGACGTACCCGGGTGACGTCCACGTTCACCCGGCTCGCCGGCCCCGTCGCACTCCGGAAGAACTGGCGCCGCAGCACTCCCTCGACACGCACGACGTCGTCGACGACCAATCGCTGCACGGCCTTGCGCGCAGCGCTCGTCCACGCGTCGCAGTCGAAGGTGTCGACCGACTGGCGCGAACCTCGGCGTGCTGCCCGCGAACGGCGAACCACCAGCCGAAACGACACCACCTCATCGCCACTGGGCAAGGTCCGTGACGGCAGCACGGCCGAGACTCGGCCGATCAGCTCAACTCGGTTCAGATCTGTTGTCGTAGTCATCGGTCGATCGTCCACCGACCGTCGGCCGCAGTCGACCCATGATCCGCCCGCTGTGGAAAAGATCCGACAGCGGACCCTGTGTGGAAAACGCACGCCCCGGTCACACGAGGTCGATCAACCCTCGAGCTCGGCGATCCGCTCGGCGGCGTCGGTCGCGCCGTCACCATCGACTGCCACGGTCCGGTGGAACCACGTGATCGCCTCCTCGGTACGCCCCGCAGCCAACAGGCTGTCGGCGTAGGCGTAGCGGAGTCGCGCGACCCAGGGCGCGCGGCTCTTCGACAGCAACGGCTCGGTCTCGAGCAGGCGCACCGCTTCCTCGACCTGACCGCGATCACGCCGCGCACCGGCGACCACGATCGACAGCTCGATCTGGCCGGCCTCGTCGAGCTTGGCACGCACGTCGGCGGTGTCGTAGGCGATGGCCTTGTCGGGGCGACCGAGAGCGCGTTCGCAGTCGGCCATCATCGGTGCGTACATCCCGTTTCCGGACATCCGCTTCGCAGCCCGGAACTCGGCCAGTGCCTCGGCCCACAGGCCACAGGCGTACGCGGTCTCGCCGACGGCCTCTCGCACCAGCGCGTTGCGCATCGCCCGAGCGCGCGCCGCCAACGCATGCTTGTGTGCCAGCTCGGGATCCTCGGTCAGCAAGGTCCCGGCCATCACGAGGTGGCGAGCCACCTTGTCGGCCAGCTTCTCCGGGATGTTCTGCAGCTGCTGGCGCGCGAACCGGTCCAGGTCCTTGGCCAGCACCCCGTCGGGGATCGGCGGACCGTCGTAGATCTTCTGCTCCTCAGTGCGTGGAGCCGGTTCGGGACGACGGTCGAACCGACGTCCGCCGCCCGGCGGACGGCCATGACCGCCACCGCTCGAACGCCCCGTCGACTCGCGCCGATCACTGCCCTTGGACTTGCGGGACGTGTCGTCGCCGGCGCGCCCCTGACCGCCGGAGCGTCCCGCAGAACTTCCCGGTCCGCGCCGGCCGCGTCCGCTGCCGGACCCACTCGCGCCGCGCGACGACGGACGACCGCCGCCGCGGCCGCGGTTGTTCGGTGTTTGAGCCATATCGGATCACTCACTCCTGAGCATATCTACACATAGCAGCGAGGCCGCCCCTGGTGGGGCGGCCTCGCGCTCAATGATTGTCCGGCGACGTCCTACTCTCCCACACCGTCTCCAGTGCAGTACCATCGGCGCTGATGGGCTTGACTTCCGGGTTCGGAATGTTGCCGGGTATTTCCCCATCGCCATGGTCGCCGAAACTCTATGGAAATATCAATCGTTCCCGACCATATTTCGGGAACCTCACAGTGGACGCGCAATATCTTTGTAAGAAACAAGCCCTCGGCCTATTAGTACCGGTCAGCTCCATGCGTTGCCGCACTTCCACTTCCGGCCTATCAACCCAGTGGTCTGCTGGGGGCCTTACCTGGTAAACCAGTGGGAAACCTCATCTTGAGACATGCTTCCCGCTTAGATGCTTTCAGCGGTTATCATTTCCGAACGTAGCTAACCAGCCGTGCTCTTGGCAGAACAACTGGCACACCAGAGGTTCGTCCAACCCGGTCCTCTCGTACTAGGGTCAGCCTCTCTCAAGTTTCCTACGCGCGCGGCGGATAGGGACCGAACTGTCTCACGACGTTCTAAACCCAGCTCGCGTGCCGCTTTAATGGGCGAACAGCCCAACCCTTGGGACCTGCTACGGCCCCAGGATGCGACGAGCCGACATCGAGGTGCCAAACCATCCCGTCGATATGGACTCTTGGGGAAGATCAGCCTGTTATCCCCGGGGTACCTTTTATCCGTTGAGCGACGCCGCTTCCACAAGCCAGCGCCGGGTCACTAGTTCCGACTTTCGTCCCTGCTCGAGCTGTCACTCTCACAGTCAAGCTCCCTTGTGCACTTACACTCGAAACCTGATTGCCAACCAGGCTGAGGGAACCTTTGAGCGCCTCCGTTACATTTTAGGAGGCAACCGCCCCAGTTAAACTACCCATCAGGCACTGTCCCTGATCCGGATAACGGACCTAGGTTAGATATCTAATTCAATCAGAGTGGTATTTCAACGATGACTCCACTCGAACTGGCGTCCGAGCTTCAAAGTCTCCCACCTATCCTACACAAATTGAACCAAACACCAATACCAAACTGTAGTGAAGGTCCCGGGGTCTTTCCGTCCTGCCGCGCGTAACGAGCATCTTTACTCGTAGTGCAATTTCGCCGAGTTCATGGTTGAGACAGCGCCCAAGTCGTTACTCCATTCGTGCAGGTCGGAACTTACCCGACAAGGAATTTCGCTACCTTAGGATGGTTATAGTTACCACCGCCGTTTACTGGGGCTTAAGTTCAGTGCTTCGCTTGCGCTAACACGTCCCCTTAACCTTCCAGCACCGGGCAGGAGTCAGTCCGTATACGGCGTCTTTCGACTTAGCACGGACCTGTGTTTTTAGTAAACAGTCGCTTGGGCCTGGTCTCTGCGGCCTTCATCGCTTCGCACCGCGAGGGTGCTGACGAATCCGGCCCCCCTTCTCCCGAAGTTACGGGGGCATTTTGCCGAGTTCCTTAACCATGATTATCTCGATCACCTTAGTATTCTCTACTTGACCACCTGAGTCGGTTTGGGGTACGGGCGGCTCTGAATCTCGCTAGATGCTTTTCTCGACAGCATAGGATCACTCACTTCGGCTAAAACGCCTCGGCATCAGATCTCAGGCATGCAGGTGACGGATTTGCCTATCACCAGCCCTACTTCCTTACCCCGGGACAACCATCGCCCGGGATGAGCTACCTTCCTGCGTCACACCATTGCTTGCCTACTACCAGCTCGGGTCGTGCGCTCCGCCCCACCACGTCCTCCGAAGAGAACTTAGGTGAGGTTTCGGGCACTTAGCATCACTGGATTCAGCATGGGCGATTCAACGCCGGTACGGGAATATCAGCCCGTTGTCCATCGACTACGCCTGTCGGCCTCGCCTTAGGTCCCGACTTACCCAGGGAAGATTAGCTTGACCCTGGAACCCTTGGTCATTCGGTGGAGGAGTTTCTCACTCCTCATTCGCTACTCATGCCTGCATTCTCACTCGTGTGGCATCCACGGCTGGGTCACCCCGCCGCTTCGCTCGCCACACGACGCTCCCCTACCGCCCCATGCGCCTGGACCACGAAGGCCTGGCTATTGCATGAAACCCATAGCTTCGGTGGATAACTTGAGCCCCGCTAAATTGTCGGCGCGGAATTACTTGACCAGTGAGCTATTACGCACTCTTTCAAGGATGGCTGCTTCTAAGCCAACCTCCTGGTTGTCTCTGCGACTCCACATCCTTTTCCACTTAGTTATCTCTTTGGGACCTTAGCTGATGGTCTGGGCTGTTTCCCTCTCGACTATGAAGCTTATCCCCCACAGTCTCACTGCTGCGCTCTCACTTACCGGCATTCGGAGTTTGGCTGAGTTCAGTAAGCTGGTAGGCCCCCTAGCCCATCCAGTGCTCTACCTCCGGCAAGAAACACGCAACGCTGCACCTAAATGCATTTCGGGGAGAACCAGCTATCACGGAGTTTGATTGGCCTTTCACCCCTATCCACAGGTCATCCCCCCAGTTTTTAACCTAGGTGGGTTCGGTCCTCCACGCGGTCTTACCCGCGCTTCAACCTGCCCATGGATAGATCACTCCGCTTCGGGTCTAGATGGTGCAACTCAATCGCCCTGTTCGGACTCGCTTTCGCTACGGCTACGACTCTCGTCTTAACCTCGCTACACCACGCTAACTCGCAGGCTCATTCTTCAAAAGGCACGCCGTCACAGCCACGAGGACTGCTCCGACGGATTGTATGCACATGGTTTCAGGTACTATTTCACTCCCCTCCCGGGGTACTTTTCACCTTTCCCTCACGGTACTTGTCCGCTATCGGTCATCGAGGAGTATTTAGGCTTAACGGGTGGTCCCGCCAGATTCACACCGGATTTCAGGGGTCCGGTGTTACTCGGGGTGACAGACAAGAGCCATGAGCTTACGTGTACGGGGATCTCACCCTCTGTGTCGCGACTTTCCAGTCGGCTTCCACTTCACTCATGGTTTATGACTCTTTGTTGACTCGGCAGAATCAACGGTCTGGCCCCACGACCCCCCAGGTACAACGCCTGCCGGCTATCACATACCTGAGGTTTAGCCTAGGTCCGGTTTCGCTCGCCACTACTACCGGAATCACGGTTGTTTTCTCTTCCTGTGGGTACTGAGATGTTTCACTTCCCCACGTTCCCTCCAAACGCCCTATGTGTTCAGGCGCAGGTACCTGGACTTTCCTCCAGGTGGGTTTCCCCATTCGGACATCCCCGGATCACAGGTCGGTTGTCACCTCCCCGGGGCTTTTCGCAGACTCCAACGTCCTTCATCGGCTCTCGATGCCAAGGCATCCACCATGTGCACTTAGTAGCTTGTTGTTACTACAAAGATGCTCGCGTCCACTGTGAAGTTCTCAAAATACGGGCGGTCCTGCACTCGCGCTCCGGTGAGGGAGGTTCATGCAGTCCTGAGTGATCATGCTGATCCCTCAGGACCCAACAGTGTGCCTGAGTCGAGTCGCCTTCCGGCCGATGTTCCGTCCTGCAAGCAGGTGTACTGACGGCGTTCGGTGCGGCTCGAGCCAAATAGTCGACGTCCACTAGTGAGCTGTGCCGCCTCAGACATTCGCTGAGGAACGGACACGCCTGGACTTCCGTGGAAGCCAGCTGCTCCTTAGAAAGGAGGTGATCCAGCCGCACCTTCCGGTACGGCTACCTTGTTACGACTTCGTCCCAATCGCCAGCCCCACCTTCGACGGCTCCCTCCACAAGGGTTGGGCCACCGGCTTCGGGTGTTGCCGACTTTCATGACGTGACGGGCGGTGTGTACAAGGCCCGGGAACGTATTCACCGCAGCGTTGCTGATCTGCGATTACTAGCGACTCCGACTTCATGGGGTCGAGTTGCAGACCCCAATCCGAACTGAGACCGGCTTT
>Ga0180217_1002004_pt1 | contig 19932 bp, 21 predicted proteins | sample eDN3rd37CBELigOP_FD_128521 | JGI IMG/M metagenome (GOLD analysis project Ga0180217, IMG submission 128521) | Enriched Organic Plus compost microbial communities from Emeryville, California, USA - eDNA 3rd pass 37_C BE-Lig OP (version 2) (version 2) ... | reverse complement strand
TGTGCTCCGGCAGCGCCTCAGCGAGCATCCGCAACGCCCGCTCACGCATCTCCGGTTCAAACTTCTTCGGCATCGTCATCCCATCCTGAATTAAAGGACGGAACTAAAACCAGGCCGATTCACGCATGCGCGTGCTGGCGCTCCACTGGGCGGACTACGGATTCGGCGGTCCGAAGCAGATGCACGCGCTGTACGTCGTCAAGACGATCGGGTTCGTCGTCGGCGGCTGGCTGATCGTCGGACTGACCACCCCGGGTCTGTCGTTGACCGACCTGGGCGGCTGGTGGCAGGAGCTGATCGTCTACCAGAAGCTCGTCGTGTGGATCGTGCTGTGGGAGATCACCGGCCACGCGGCGTCGTGGGGGCCGCTGTCCTTCAAGTTCGGCCCGTTCACCGGGGGCTGGAGGTACTGGACCCGCCCGGGCACCCTGCGGTGTCCTCCGTACCCGGACAAGGTGCCTGGCACAGCCGGCTCGGAGCGTTCGATCGGTGATGTGCTGTTGTACGTCGCGCTCGTCGCGCTGCTGGTCGTCGCGCTGGTGATGCCCGGTCAGGACTCGGCCGCGGCGTACTCCGAGGCCGGGTTGATCGTCGCGTGGCCGATCATCGCGTATGTCGTCGGGCTGGCGATCATGGCGTTCCGCGACCGGGTCGTCTTCCTCGCGTCGCGGCCCGAGCAGTACGCGGTCACCCTGCTGGCCTTCGCGGTCCTCGGCTCGTTCGTCGACATGGTGCTGGTCGCCAAGCTGGCGATGGTCACGATCTGGCTGGGAGCCGGGGTGTCCAAGTTCGGGCACCACCTGAGCTTCGTGGTGCAAGCCATGATGAGCAACACGCCATGGCTGACGTCGAAGAAGTTCAAGCGCTCGTTGTACCGCGACGTCGAGAACGGCGACCTGATGCCCACCAAGGCCGCGTGGTCGTGGGCCCACCTCGGTGGCACGGTCGTCGAGCTCGTGCTGCCGCTGGTCCTGCTGTTCTCGACCGACAGCACGATCACCTGGCTGGCGATCGCCGGAATGATGTTCTTCCACTTCTTCATCTACTCGACGTATCCGTTGGCGGTCCCGTTGGAGTGGAACATCTTCTTCATCTTCGTCACGCCGTTCCTGTTCGGCGGGTTCCAAGCAGGCGACGGATTCGCGATCACCGACTTCAGCGAGGCATGGGTCCTGGTTGCCGCCCTCGTGCTGTTCCTGACCGGACCGATCCTGGGCAACCTCAAGCCCGAGTGGGTCTCGTTCCTGATCTCGATGCGGCAGTACGCGGGCAACTGGGCGTCCGGCACGATCGCCTTCCGGATGAACGACGCCGAGAGCAAGCTCGACGCCGGACTGACCAAGGGCATGGACATCCAACGCGAGCAGATCGCGAAGCTGTACGGCTACGACGTCGCCGAGATCTTCTTGCAGAAGTGCGTGGCCTTCCGCAGCATGCACAGCCACGGTCGGGCGCACTTGTCGCTGCTGCAGCGACATCTCGACGAGCTGGAGAACTACCGGTTGCGTGAAGGCGAGGTCGTCTGCACGGCGCTGGTCGGCTGGCAGTTCGGCGACGGGCACCTGTTCGACGAGCGGATGTTCGCGGCGGTCCAGGAACGGTGCGGCTTCGAGCCCCGCGAGATGGTCATGGCGTTCACCGAGTCGCAACCGATCCACAAGAAGACCGTCCAGTACAAGGTCGTCGACGCGGCCCTGGGCGTCGTCGAGCGCGGCTACTACGACATCCGCGACGCCGTGAGCGTGCAGCCGTGGATCCCCGACGGACCGATCAAGCACACGGTAACGTGGACGCTCCCCGGCTATCAGGCCCCCGGGGACCCCACGCGGTACGTCCGTGCAGGCCTTGAGGGTGAGGAGCAGGTGACCTCATGACACGAGCGGTGGTGGTCGGCAGCGGCCCCAACGGACTTGCTGCCGCCATCACGCTGGCCGCCGCCGGGGTCGACGTCGAGGTGCTCGAGCGCGCCGACGTCCCCGGCGGCGGCACCCGCTCGGTGCACGCCACGGTCGACGGCGTGCTGCACGACGAGTGCTCGGGGTTCCACCCGCTCGCGGTCGAGACCGGCTTCAGCCGTCAGTTCGACCTGACGGAGGTCGAAGGGCTGCGCTGGTTGTGGCCCTCGGTCCAGTACTCGCATCCGCTCGACGGGGGTCGAGGCGCCGCGGTCTGGCAGGACCTGGATCGTACGGTGGCCGATCTGGGCTCGGCCGGTCGTGCGTACCGGCGCTTGTTCGGCCCGTTGACCGAACAGTTCGGCAAGATCGCCGATGAGTTCCTGCAGCCGATGATCCACATCCCCCGTGCGCCGATCGCGTTGGCCCGCTTCGGTGCGTACAGCCTGTTGCCGGCCGGTTTGCTGGCTCGCCGTTGGGGACAGGACGAGGCGGCGCGCGCCTTGTTCGCCGGAGTCGCCGCCCACGCGTTCCGGCCGCTCGGCTCGCCGATGTCATCGGCGATCGGGGTGGCACTCGGCACGGCAGCACACCGATTCGGCTGGCCCGTCGCGCACGGCGGGTCGGGCGCCATCAGCCGGGCGATGGTGGCACGGCTGGAGTCGCTGGGGGGACGAGTCCACACCGGCGTGACGGTGTCGAACCGGGAGCAGCTGGCCGACGCCGACATCGTCATGCTTGACACCTCGCCGTCGGCTGCCGTCGACATCCTCGGCGAGGCGTTGCCCCGTCGAGTCGCCCGCGCCTACCGGCGGTTCCGGCACGGTCCGGGCGCATTCCAGGTGGCCCTCGCCGTCGACGGCGGCATCCCCTGGACCCACGAACCCAGCCGCGAGGCCGGCACGATCCACCTGGGCGGGACGTTCGAGCAGATCGCTGCAGCCGAGCGAGACGTCGCCCTGGGGCGGATGCCGGAACGTCCGTTCGTGCTGCTGGGCCAGCAGTCGGTCGCCGACCCCGAGCGACGGGCCGGCACGATCCACCCCGTCGACGCCTACGCCCACGTCCCGGCCGGTTTCACCGGGGACGCGACGGAGGCCGTCATCGGCCAGATCGAGCGATTCGCTCCCGGCGTCCGCGACCGGATCGTCGCGATGTCGGTGCGATCGACCGAGAGCATCGTGCGAGACAACCCCAACTACGTCGGCGGCGACATCGTGTCGGGGGCCAACACCCCGCGGCAGCTGATCTTCCGTCCGCGCGTCGGGCTCAACCCGTACGTCACCGGGGTCCCAGGGACCTACCTGTGCTCGGCCGCGACAGCGCCCGGAGCCGGGGCCCACGGCATGTGCGGCTGGCACGCGGCACGCACGGCGCTGCGGAAGGCCGGAATCGGCCCATGACCGCCGGCCCGTTCGAGCAGCGCCGCGTCTGGTCGGGCGCGGTCGAGGAAGCGCAGCTGAATCGGATCGTGACGCAGATCGCCGAGCGGCTGGCGAGTCGGCACGAGGAGATCGTGCGTCACGTGACGGGCGTCATCGCATCGGGAATCGACGATCTCGACGATCCGAAGGCCGCCGATCTGCTGCTGTCGAGCGTCGATGCCAACATGCAGGCGATCATGCACGCGCTGCTCGACGAGGTGCAGATCGAGCAGCTCGAACCGGTCGGACCCGCCGAGGAGTACGCACGCTTCCTGGCCCGGGCGGGTGTCTCCTCGGTCGCGTTGCGGCGCGCCTATCACTTCGGATCCGATGCGCTGCTGACGTTCGTCTTCGAGGAGCTGCAGGCCACCGATGCCGACACCACGATGCGGTTGCACGTGCTCCAGCACATCTCCAGCTGGTTGTACCACTACATCGACTGGGTCACGACCGCGATTCTGGACGTGTACGAGGACGAGGCCCGCGCGCTGGCCGACCTGCGTGCCGACCGGGTCACCGGAGTCGTGCAAGAAGTGCTGGAGGGGGTCGACGTGGCTCCCGACGTGTTCGTCGCGCGGACCGGCTACCGGATGGACCAGACCCATGTCGCCGCACTGCTTTGGGTCGACAGCGCGAACTCCGGTGTCGACCAGACGGCGCGTCTGGAGAAGTCCGCTCGCGAGGTGGCGCACTGGCTGGGTGCTACCGGGTCGTTCGTCTTCAGCGCCGTCGATCGGACGTCGTCGCAGGTGTGGTTCGGATCGCCGCGAGGGGGCGTGGAGGAGCTGGACGGTGCGGACGTGCAGTCGCGGCTCGATGAGGATCTGCGGATCGCCTTCGGCGTGCCGGGCAGCGAGATCACGGGGTTTCGTCGCTCGCTGGTCCAGGCGCGGGAGGCCGCCGTGGTCGTCCGCGCCTCGCACCACCGTCGGGTGTTGTCGGCCGGTGCCGAGTCCGTGCAGGTCGTGGCTCGTCTGGTGGGCGATCTGCCGGCCTTGCGGGTCTGGGTGTCCGAGGTCCTGGGCGGCCTCGCCGCCGACACCTGCGCTGCTGCGGACATGCGTGAGACCTTGGCGACCTATCTGGCGACGAACGGCAGCCTGCTGGCGACGTCGGAACGACTCCACGTGCACCGCAACACCGTGCGTTACCGGGTGCAGAAGGCCGAGCAGGAACGTGGTGCTGCCCTCGACCACAACCGGATCGACCTGGAGCTGGCGTTGCGGATCGTGGATCTGCTGGGTCCGGCGGTCCACTGACGTCGGCCGTTACGATGCGTTCATGAGCCAGCGCCAACGTGTCGGGATCGTGATGGGGTCGGACTCGGACTGGCCGACGATGGAGGCTGCGGCCACGGCGTTGGACGAGTTCGACATCGGCTACGAGGCCGATGTGGTCTCGGCACACCGGATGCCCGACGAGATGCTGGCCTACGGTCGCGAGGCGCACGGGCGAGGACTCGAGGTCATCATCGCCGGCGCCGGGGGAGCAGCACACCTGCCGGGCATGCTCGCCAGCGTCACGCCGCTGCCGGTCATCGGCGTCCCCGTGCCGCTGACCTACCTGGACGGGATGGACTCCTTGCTGTCGATCGTGCAGATGCCCGCGGGTGTCCCGGTGGCGACCGTCTCGATCGGCAATGCGCGCAACGCGGGACTGCTCGCCGCCCGGATCCTGGCAGCGGGCGACGTGGAGCTGACGCGCAAGATGATCCAGTTCCAGGTCGATCTGGCCGATCAGGCTCGCGCTAAGGGAGCCGCGGTCCGCAGCCGCACCTCCTGACCGACCGCGAGGTCGGCGCGACGCCCGCGGTTCGCAGGGTGGATCTCGGTTAACTGGGACGGTTGACCAAGACTCTTGACCCGGACTTGGCGTTCGGGCATGCTCAGGTCACGGCGAACGCTGGAGGGAGGCGCTCGCAGACTCCCGACCCGCGACACGAAGGTTCAGCCATGCCGTTCGCCGCACCCGCTCGCGCCGTCATTGCCCCGGTCGCCTGGATCGCCGCGGCCCTGCTCGCCGCCACGACGGTCTTGATCGGGTCCGGCGCAACGGCCACGGCTGCCGGACCCGTCGACGAGATCACGATCGAGTCGCTGTCGAACCGTGCCGATCTGGTCTCCGACGGCAACGCGCTGGTACGGATCACCCTGCCGCCGGATGCCGACGTCGACGATCTGACGGTGTGGGTCGGTACCACCCGACACGCCGAGCAGCGACCCGACGACCGCGATGCGACGGGTGCGTTCGCCCAGCGACCCAACGGGCAGGTCGAAGGCGTCGTCGAAGGTCTGCGCGTCGGCAGCAACGAGCTGACGGCGCGCCTGCCCGACGGGCGCGGAGCCTGGCTGACCATCACCAACCACCCGCGCGGTGGCCCGGTCTTCTCCGGGCCTCAGCTGCAGCCGTGGCGCTGTCAGCCCGGCGCGATCGACGAGCAGTGCAACCAGGATCCCGAGATCACCTGGCTGTACAAGTCCACGAATCCGCTGCTCGACGGACTGCAGCCCTACGACCCCGAGAACCCTGCCGATGACGTCGCGTCCACGACGACCGACGAAGGCGTGACCGTGCCGTTCATCGTGCGGGTCGAGACCGGGTACCAGGACCGCGACCAGTACCGCATCGCGATGCTCTGGCAGCCCGGACGAGCCTGGGACCGCTGGAGTCCGCAGGAGCAGTGGAACAACAAGCTGTTCATCTCCCACGGCGGCAGCTGCGGCGTCGACCACGCGACCGACGAAGCGCCGACGACCGACTACTCCGGCACGTTCGACTTCCTGCCCGACGGACTGGCCGACGCGTTCGGGGACAGCCCGACGGTCGCACTGGGGCGAGGATTCGCGATGATGTCGACCGCGCTGGCCAACACCGGCCACAACTGCAACGTCGTCACCGAGGCCGAGTCGATCATGATGGCCAAGGAGCACCTCGTCGAGACCTACGGCGACCTGCGCTACACGATCGGCAGCGGTTGCTCCGGCGGCTCGATCGCCCAGCAGACGATCGCCAACGCCTATCCCGGCCTCTACCAAGGCCTGGTGGTGACCTGCTCGTTCCCCGACACGTTGTCGCCGGGCCTGCAGTTCTCCGACTACCACCTGCTGCGCAAGTACTTCGAGAGCACCGACCGGCTCACCGACGGCCTGTTCTGGAATCCGTTGCAGTGGGCCTCGGTCGAGGGGCACCTGCTGCCCATCAACGCGATCACCGCCGACGAGGGGTTGTTCAAGCAGGCGATCATTCCCACCAACCCGTGCGTCGGCGTCGACCCCGACCAGCGGTACGACCCCGACGCGAATCCTGGCGGCGTGCGCTGCTCGATCATCGACGCCGCGATCAACGTGTTCGGTCCACGCGACGAGAGCGTCTGGACCGAGCAGGAGCACGAGATCGGCCGTGGGTTCGCCGGTTCGCCGCTGGACAACGTGGGCGTCCAGTACGGGCTGGAGTCGCTCAGGAGCGGTGTCATCACCGCCGAGCAGTTCGTCGACCTGAATCAGAAGATCGGTGGCCTGAGCATCGACGCCGTGCCGCGCGCCGAACGATCCGTCGCCGATCTCGCGGCGCTGAGAAACGCCTACCGCAGCGGCATGGTCGACACCGCCACGAACCTGTCCGAGGTGGCGATCATCGACCACCGCGGACCGGATCCAGGGATCGCCCACGACGCCCGGTGGTCGTGGGTCATGCGGGACCGGCTGGTCCGTGAGCAGGGGCACGCCGACAACCAGGTCATCTGGTATGGCGTGGTCCCCCTGATCGGCGACACGAGCTACTCCACGCAGGCGCTGCTGGCGATGGATCGCTGGCTGGCCGCGGTCGAGGCCGACGACTCCGACGCCCCGCTGGCCGACAAGATCGTCCGGGACCGGCCCGAGGACGTGCACGACCGCTGCACCCAGGTGCAGGGGCTCTCCAGCGACGACGGGATCTTCCTGCCGGTCGCCGACCCACTGGTCGACGACGTGCTCGGTCGCCTGGTCGACAGCCTGAACCCCTTCCTCAACCCGGTGCTGGACCCTGCGACGAACCTGGTCGTCGATCCGGCTTCGGACCTGGTCTGCGGACTCGGACCGATCAGTGACGTGGTCAAGACCGACTTCGCGACCCCCCGCATCGTGGCGGGGGACGACAACTACTCCGACAACGCCAAGTGCCGGCTCAAACCGCTGGACCGTGGCGACTACGGCGCGACGAGCTTCACCGACGAGCAGTGGGTGACGCTCGAGGCGACCTTCCCCAACGGAGTCTGTGACTACAGCGAGCCCGGGGTCGGCTACACCGAGACGGTGCCCTGGATGACGTACCAGGCTGCCGACGGGACGGTCATCCACGGCGGTGAACCGATGCTCGCCGCGCCGGTGTCGGTTCCGTTCGGCGCGAGGATCGGCGCCGACGACGCCACGACCGACCGTGACGACGACCGGGGGCGTGACAGCACCTCCGGGTCCGACGACCCCGCCCCCAGCGGTCCGGGCGCCGGGACGATCGTCACGTCGGGCACGCTGCCCGATGCCGGCGCGCCGCAAGCACTGCAGCTGAGTGTCGTCGCCGCGTTCGTGCTGGTCGTCGCCGGGACGACGGTGGTCTTCCGAGGGCGGATCCGGACCTGACGGTCAGGCGGGCTGGGCGAGCAGGTTCAGCAGCTGGCGCGCCGCAAGGTCGATCGCGGCCGTCGCTGCCTCGGCGTCGCGCTCGTTGAGGAACAGCAACGTCAACCCGTCGATGACCGCGGTCAGGTAACGCACGAGCGTCTCGGTGGGCACGGTCCACGCCACGTCGGCATTGGCTCGCAGCGCCTCCATCAATCGCGTGTTGGTCTTCAGGTAGTTGCGGTACTGGGTGCGGGCCAGGTCGGCCAGCCCCGGTGTACGCGTCGCGTACTGAGTCAGCTCGTACGTCAACTGGTGCTCTGCCGGATGGTCCAGCACGTGCTGCCAGTACGACATCAAGCTGGCGCGCAGCTTCTCCTCGACGTCACCGGGCCCTTCCAGGATCTCCTGAGCCGGCAGCGCCGTCCGCTCGGTGATCGCCACGATGACGTTCTCCAGCAGCTCTTCCTTGGAGCGGAAGCAGTAGTGGAACGCACCCAGGGACATGTCGGCCTCGGACACGATCGCCCGAGTCGTCGCCTGGGCGACGCCGTCACGCGTCATGACGCGGATGGCGGCGTCGACCAGCAGCCGGCGACGTTCTTCGGCGGAGAGTCGCGCCATCGGTCCACCTCCTGGGTCGTGACCGTCCAAGACTAGTGTCCAAGTCGGCGATCGGGACTGGTGGGTGTGGCAGGCAGATGAGACGGTGAATGCATGGCACTCGTGACGTTCAAGGACCTGTGCATCGACACCACCGACCCGCACGCGACGGCGCAGCGGTGGGGTCCGCTCCTGGGCCTCGACGTCACGATCTTCCACGACGACGGTGATGCGAGGCTGACCGGCCCCACGGCCCAGCACACGATCTGGTTGAACCGGGTACCCGAGGCCCGCACGGTCAAGCAGCGCGTCCACCTCGACCTGGTGGCCGACCTGTCGACCTTCGACGGGTGGCCGCGGCTGACCGAGCCGGGTCAGTACTCCTGGACGGTCCTGCTCGACGACGCGATCGGGGAGTTCTGCGTGCTCGAGCCGGCCGGCGACGTCCCGGCGCAACGGCTCAAGGACGTCGTGATCGACTCGTCCGATCCCTCATCGATCGCACACTGGTGGCATCACGTGCTCGGCGGCACGCTCGGACACGACGAGGCGCAACACTACTTCTTCCTCGATGACGTACCCGGCTGGCCGTTGGAGTCGTTCGACTTCGTCCCGGTGCCCGAACCCAGACGCGTCAAGAATCGGATTCACTGGGACGTCGGGCTGGCGCCGGGGGTGTCCGTCGACGACTTGGTCGCCTACGGGGCCGTTGTGCTGCGCGCACCCGACGACGAGGTGCGGTGGACCGTGATGGCCGATCCCGAGGGCAACGAGTTCTGCGTGTTCGACGATCACTGACGACGAGGTCACCGCCCGGCCTGCGACGATGGACCCATGCTCGACCTGAACGCCGACCCCGTGACCGTGACCGCCGCGCTCGTGGACATCCCGTCCGAGAGCCTTGCCGAGCAGCAGATCGCCGACCTCGTCGAGGCCGCGCTGCGTCAGTCGACACACCTCGAGGTGATCCGCGACGGCAACTCGATCGTGGCCCGCACCGATCTGGGACGCGCCGAGCGAGTGGTCCTGGCCGGCCACCTCGACACCGTTCCGGAGAACGGGAACCTGCCGTCGCGGCTCGACGGCGACACGCTGTGGGGACTGGGGTCGTGCGACATGAAGGGCGGTGTCGCGATCGCGCTGCACCTGGCCGCCTCGTTGGTCGAGCCCAGTCGCGACGTCACCTACGTGTTCTACGAGGCCGAGGAGATCGCTGCGGTGCACAACGGTCTGGGGCGTCTGGCCCGCGAACGCCCCGAGCTGCTCGTCGGCGACCTCGCGATCCTCATGGAACCCTCCTGCGCGAACGTCGAGGCCGGTTGCCAGGGCACGATGCGCGTCGAGATCCGCACGACGGGCGTCCGGGCCCACTCCGCGCGCGCGTGGACCGGCGTCAACGCGGTCCACGCGTTGGCGCCCGCGCTGGCGCTGCTGCAGTCGTATCGACCCCGCACCGTCGACATCGACGGCTTGCAGTACCGAGAAGGGCTCAACGCTGTCGGCATCCGAGGCGGCGTCGCCGGGAACGTGATCCCGGACGAGGCGGTGCTGACGGTCAACTTCCGATTCGCGCCGGACCGTTCCGAGGACGACGCCCTGGCCCACCTGACCGAGGTGTTCGACGGCTTCGACCTGACGGTCACCGACTCGGCGCCCGGTGCCCTTCCGGGCATGTCACGCACGGCGGCGCGCGACTTCGTCGCCGCGCTCGGGCTGAGGGTCGGACCCAAGTACGGCTGGACCGACGTGTCGAAGTTCTCGCAGCTGGGGATAGCCGCCCTCAACTACGGGCCGGGTGACCCCGAGTTCGCCCACAAGGCCGACGAGCACGTGAAGATCGGGGAAATTCTCGACGTCGAACGTCGGCTGCGTGCCTGGCTGACAGCGTGACGGCGGCGGATCGGGCAGAGTGGACGGCGTGAGCAGATCCCGTTCGTATCAGAAAGGCCCCATGCGTCTGCGCGGGGCGCGTATCCCGGCCACGACGACCGACCAGCGGTTGCTGGACTCACGGGGCCCGGCCGACTGGGTGCACACCGACCCGTGGCGGGTGCTGCGCATCCAGTCCGAGTTCGTCGAGGGCTTCGGTGCGCTCGCCGAGCTCGGGCCGGCGGTGAGCATCTTCGGTTCGGCCCGGACCCAGCCCGACGATCCGATGTACGAGGCGGCCCGTCAGATCGCCGAGAAGCTCTGCGGCGAGGGTTACGCCGTCATCACCGGGGGAGGCCCCGGTGCGATGGAGGCGGCGAACCGCGGCGCCAGTGAGTGCGGCGGTGTGTCGGTCGGGCTCGGCATCGAGCTGCCGCACGAGCAAGGCATGAACGACTGGGTCGACATCGGCATCAACTTCCGCTACTTCTTCGTGCGCAAGACGATGTTCGTCAAGTACGCCCAGGGATACATCGTGATGCCCGGCGGATTCGGCACGATGGACGAGCTCTTCGAGGCGTTGACGTTGGCGCAGACCGGCAAGATCACCTCGTTCCCGATCGTGCTGTTCGGCACCGAGTACTGGTCGGGGCTCATCGACTGGCTGCGCCGGACCATGGAGGTCGACGGCAAGATCTCTCCGGGCGACGTCGACATGCTGCACGTCACCGACGACGTCGACTCCGCCGTCGACTGGTTCGTGCGGAAGGGCCGCGAGCAGGGAGCATGAGCCTGGTCATCGGCGCTGACGGTCTGGCTCGCTGTCCTTGGGGCAACGACCCGGCGATGGTCGGCTATCACGACACCGAGTGGGGCCGGCCGATTCGCGACGAACGGGGCCTGTACGAGCGGTTGTGTCTCGAGTCGTTCCAGTCCGGCCTGTCGTGGGCCGTCATCTTGCGCAAGCGCGAGGGCTTCCGGTCGGCGTTCGCCGACTTCGATCCGACAGTGGTGGCGCAGTACGGTGCTGCCGAGGTCGAGCGCCTGATGCGTGACGTCGGGATCGTTCGCAACCGCGCCAAGATCGAGGCAGCGATATCGAACGCGCGAGCGGTGCTGGACCTGGGCGGCCGCTTCGCCGACCTGGTCTGGTCGTTCGCGCCGGAGCGCCACGCCACCCCGCGCACGATCGAGGACGTTCCGGCCACGACACCTGCGTCGATCGCGCTGGCCACGGAGCTGAAGAAGCAGGGATTTCGATTCTTCGGGCCGACCACTGCGTACGCGATGATGCAGGCCACGGGCATGGTCGATGATCATCTGGTCGGCTGCGTGGCGCGTCGCACCTGACCCACAGGTCACACCCGTCACGGCGCGTCTGCGCAGATCGGCCATCGATTCTTCCTACGATTCCGGTATGGACCCCCGCCGTCGTCGTTCCCACCCCGTCAAGCTGGTCGCTGCGGTCGTGGTGCTGCTGATCAGCACCGGCATCGCCGTGGCCGCCATCGTGACCGCTACGGTCGCCGCTCTCACCGCAGCGACGGTGACCGCGATGGTCGCCGGCATCGCCGTCGCGAGCCTGATGTTCGCCGAGATCGTGGTGCTGCGCCGCTCGGCCGCCCGTGATCGTGCAGCGTTGGCTGCCGGCTATCGCGACGAAGCACGCTCGCGCCGCGCAGAGCAACAGGTCTTCGTCGATCGGGTCGCCCAGCAGATCTCCCAGCGTGACCAGGTGATCGTCGACCAACGGACCGAGCTCGAACGATTGAGGTCCCGAGCCGTCGAGATCGAGATCCTGCTGGCCCAGGCCCGCGAGCGGGTGGCCGCTGAACGGGGTCGGGTCGATGAGCTGCGCGCCGATGCTCGGACGACGGCCCTCGAGCTGGATGCCGCACGGGCGGATCTGGCCGCGGCGAGGGAAGCCGTGGCTGCCGGCGAAGCAGCCGACGTCGCCGCTCGCGCCGAGCTGGCCGCCTGGCAGGAGGCGGCCGCAGCCGCGTCTGCTGACGTCGTGCGCGAGACGCGACGCACGGCTTGAGTCGCACCGCGCGCACCGACTGTCGGTGCGTAGGGGATAATGGACTCAGCGCCACGGACGTGGACGCGGAGAAGAGGAGAATTCATGGCCGCCATGAAACCGCGGACCGGTGACGGTCCGATGGAGGTGACCAAGGAAGGTCGCTGCATCGTCATGCGAGTCCCGCTCGAGGGCGGTGGACGACTGGTCGTCGAGCTCAACAACGAGGAAGCAGCGACACTCGGTGACGCCCTCAAGGCCGTCTGAACCCAGCCGGTAGGGGCTCCGATGTTCGGCCTGACCATCCGCTGGTCGTTGACCGACGCTCCGCCGGACACGCTCGACATCTTGAGCACCTACGTCGAGGACGTCTCCTTCACCCGGTTCGCCGGGCTCGAGGGGCTGCGCCACAAGACGTGGCGGGCTCGTCCGGGAGAGTGGTTCGAAGGCACCTACGTCTTCATCGACGACGCCACGCGCGCTGCCTTCCAGGCTGACGTCGAGGCCCACGTCGACGAGACCGCCGGCACCCGCATCATCGGGTCGCGGCCGGTCCTGATCGAACCGTGCCACATCGTCGCCTCGGTGCGCGGTCGGGCCGGATTCCGGTCCGCCGCGGCATTCGAGACCTGAGCGGGGCGAACCCGGTCAGGCAAGGCGCTGGGCGACCAACAGGCCATCACCCAGCGGCAGCAGCAGTCCACGCAGGTTGTCGTCGTCCTTGACCCGGGCGATGGTCTCACGAATCGTGACGGTCTCGGGATCGCGCTGTGCGGGGTCGGCCACCCGGTCGTGCCACAGAGCGTTGTCGAACACGATCACGCCGCCGGGGCGCACCAGGCGCACCGCTTGCTCCAGGTACTCGCCGTACTCGACCTTCTCGCCGTCGAGGAACACCAGGTCGTACCCGGCGTCGGTCATCCGGGGCATCACGTCCAGACCGGCGCCCGCGATGAGCCGGAACCGTTGCGGCTTGAATCCCGCGGTGGTGAACTCCTCGCGCGCGATGCGTTGGTTCTCGGCCTCCAGGTCGACCGACGTCAGCACGCCGTCGTCGGCCATGCCGCGCAGCAGGTACAGCCCTGAGACCCCGGTCCCGGTGCCGATCTCCACGATCGAGCGGGCACCCACGGCTCCGGCCAGGAAGGACAGCGCTGCTCCCGCTCCCGGGCCGATGGGGACGACGCCGACTTGTTCGGCGTGACGGCGCGCGCTGCGAACGTGATCGTCCTCGCCCTGGTAGTTCTCGGCGAGCTCGAGGCTGGCTGCGGTGGTGATGGTGACTCCTCGGCCGATGGGTGGCTGCGTGACCTGCTAGATGACACAGTAGTCCTGGGATCGTTCGGGACCGTTGAGGCGCACGGGAACGAATTAGGTGGCTCTGGGCGTTCTCTCAGGTGACGTGATGAGGATCGACACATGACCAGCACCAGCGAGATCGTCGTGGACACCGCAGAACCGGACACCGAGCCGGACACCTCGAACTGGCACGCCCTCGTCGCCGAGCACTCGCCCCGTGTGTACCGACTCGCGTACCGGTTGACCGGTAACCGCCAGGACGCCGAGGACCTGACCCAGGACGTCTTCGTTCGCGTGTTCCGCTCGCTCGATCGCTACGAGCCGGGAAACTTCGCCGGCTGGTTGCACCGCATCACCACCAACCTGTTCCTGGACCGCGCGCGCCGGGCGACGCGCATCCGCATGGACCGGTTCGGCGAGGGAGCCGAGGAGCGGTTGCTCAGCTCGGAGGTCGAACCGGAGGCGGCCGTGCACGACGCGAACTTCGACCCCGACGTCGAGCGCGCGCTGGCGACCCTGTCGGAGGACTTCCGCGTCGCGGTCGTGCTGTGTGACGTCGAGGGCCTGTCGTACGAGGAGATCGCCGACGTGCTCGGCGTCAAGATCGGCACGGTCCGCTCACGCATCCACCGGGGACGCTCCCAGTTGCGGGCGGCGCTGGCGCACCGGGCGCCGGGTCAGGGACGCACACGTTTCATGGGACCGATCGGCATCTGATGGCTCATCTGGGTGCCGACGTCGCCGCGTACGTGGACGGACAGCTGTCCGCATCCGCGATGCGCGACGTCGACGCCCATCTTCAGGTGTGTGAGGACTGCGAACGTGCGGTGCGCCAGCAACGGCTGATCAAGTCGCGGATGGGCACGGTCGCCACCCCGGAGCCACCGGCTGACCTGATCGACACGCTCACACGGCTCAGCACCGTGCCGGCGGCGAAGGCCTCGTGGTGGGACCGCCTCTGTCACGCCCGTTCGGCGACGGTCGGTATCGCCGTGCTGGGCGCATCGATGGCCGTCCTGGCCGTGGCCTACGTCATCGGGGGGTCCGAGCGGTTCGACGAGGTGCGGCCGGGATACGACGACTACGCCTCCGAGTTCATCGGTGCGACGGCCCGCACCCTCGCGGCGACGTACGCCGCTGCGGATCCGGACCACCTGGACGCAGAAGGATGGCCCTGTCACGAGGTGCTGGCCGGCGACATGCACCGCACCATGGTGGTCTACGACCGCACGAGCGACGTCGTCGCGGTCAGCTACACCGATGGCACGCGGCGCCTCCGGCTGTACGAGCAGGCCGGCCGGCTGGATCGTCGAGCGCTGAGGGACTTCGAGCGTCGCGCCGTCGCCGGGACACACGTGTGGGTTCGCCAGGGCACGCCGACCGTGGTGACCTGGGACCGCGACGGCATGGTCTTCACGATCGTCTCCGACGCCGATCTCGATCGTCTCGTTCTGGCGATCTCCCAGCTCCCGGTCGGCACCTCGGCCGACTCGCCCTGGGGCCGCATCGGCGGCGGTATCGACCGGATGACCTCCTGGGCCGCCGCCTGACGAATTTTGCGGGGTCTTGCACCGGTTTGGAGTTCTCGAGTGGTGCATCACCCCGCAAAATTCGGTCAAGTGGCCTCGGGGTCGAACGGGGGGATCTGGCCCGGGGCGAGCTCGCGGGGCTTCTGCAGGCCGATCGGGGGCGGTGCCGCAGTGGCGGGGGAGTCCTCGAGCAGGCTGCGGCGGACGACTTCGCGAGGATCGAGGGACTTTAGGTCCAGACCGCTGAGGTCCTGACCGAGCTCGCGGCCCAGGTCGGCCTTGGCGTTGTCGGCCATCTTGCGGACCGTGCGGACGAATTGCCCGGCCTGACGTGCCAGGTCCGGCAGCTTGTCGGGCCCGAAGACGAGCAGGCCCACGACCAGGATAACCCCGATCTCGGGCAGACCCATGCCGAACATGGGTAGGACCCTACAGGCGCCCGACGGGTGCGAGACCCAGCTGCATCCCGGCCAGTCCACGCGAGCGGCCGCTGAGCTGATCGGCCGCCGCCTGCAGGACCCTGGCGGACTCCGCCGACGGATCGGCCTCGACGATGGGTGCGCCGGTGTCGCCGCCTTCGCGCAGCGCCTCCTCCAGCGGCACCTGACCGAGCAGTGGGACGTCGTAACCGAAGCGCGCGCTCAGCGTCTTCGCCACGTCGGCGGCACCACCGGACCCGAAGACCTCCATGCGTTCGCCCGACGGCAGCTGCAGGTACGACATGTTCTCGATGACGCCGACGACACGTTGGTGCATCATCGAGGCCATCGTGCCGGCGCGTTCGGCAACCTGCGCGGCGGCCGGCTGCGGCGTCGTGACGACGACGACCTCGGCGTTCGGCAGGTGCTGGCCCAGGCTGATCGCCATGTCTCCGGTGCCGGGTGGCAGATCGAGCAGCAACGCGTCGAGATCGCCCCAGTAGACGTCGGAGAGCATCTGCACCAGCGCGCGGTCGAGCATCGGCCCGCGCCACGCGACGACCTGGTCCTTGCGCGGCTTGAGCATCCCGATGCTCATGACCTTCAGCTCGGCTCCGGACCCCAGCGTCACCGGGACCGGCATGATCATCTCCTCGACCTGCGTGGGGCGGGCATCGCCCACGCCGAGCATGTCGGGGATCGAGTGTCCGTAGATGTCGGCGTCGACGACACCGACCTTGAGGCCGCTGCGGGCCATCGCGACGGCGAGGTTGACCGTGACGGTCGACTTGCCGACGCCGCCCTTGCCCGAGGCGATCGCGAAGACCTTGGTCAGCGAACCGGGCTGAGCGAACGGGATCTCACGCTGGCCGACTCCGCCACGCAGCATCGTCTGCATGTCGCGTCGCTGCTCATCGGTCATGACGCCCATCTCGACGCGCACCGCATGGGCCGGCGCCACCGTCGCGACGGCGGCGGTCACGTCGCGCGTCAGGGTGTCCTTGAGCGGACAGCCCGACACGGTCAACAGGATCCGCACCGTGATCTCGGTGTCCTCGATCGTGATGGTGTCGACCATCCCGAGCTCGGTGATGGGGCGCTTGATCTCGGGGTCGTCGACTCCGGCCAGCGCCTCGCGGATCTGCTCCTCGGTGACTGCTGCCATGTGGCCAATCGTACGTCGCGCCGCATGACCGCCGATTTCAGCGTCCCCTAACCGCGTACGTCATGCCTCGTGAGGCTCGGCCTGCTCGTCCTCAGGTCGGGCAGCGAGCGCCTCGGCCAGATTGCGCAGCTCCGACCGCAGGAAGTCGCGGGTGGCGACCTCGCCGATGCCCAGCCGCAGCCCGGCGACCTCGCGGGCCAGGAACTCCATGTCGGCGTGCGACTGCGCCGTGGCTTCGCGGTCCTGCTCCTGCTGGACGCGATCGCGCGCCTCCTGCCTGTTCTGGGCGAGCAGGATCAACGGCGCGGCGTACGAGGCCTGCAGCGACAACATCAAGGTCAAGAAGATGAACGGGTACTCGTCCCACCGCCACCGGTCGGGTCCCCAGGGGACGTTCCACACGATCCAGACCGTGATGAACACCGTCATCCAGGTCAGGAACGTGGCGGTCCCCATGAAGCGGGCGAACGTCTCGGCGAACTTGCCGAACCGCTCCGGGTCGCGTTCACGGCGTCGCCGCAGCCCACGGCGGAGGTCGCGCGGCTGGTCCAGACGGATGTTGCGGTCACTCATTCGCCGATCACCGCCTCGATGTCCAGCGGGCCGGTGTCGGACTGGATGTCCTGGTCGCGCCAGTCCTCGGGCAGCAGATGATCGAGGACGTCGTCGATCGTGACCGCTCCCAGCAGGTGCTGGTTCTCGTCGACGACTGGTAACGCCACGAGGTCGTAGGTCGCCAGTAGGTTCGCGACGTGCAGCAGCGACGCATCGGGTCGTGGCCACTCGATGTCGTTGTCGACGACGACGCCGACCTGGGTGGACGGTGGCTCACGCAGCAGCGCCTGGAAGTGGACGACGCCCAGGAACCGGCCGGTGGGCGTCTCCAGCGGTGACCGGCACACGTAGACCATCGACGCCAGAGCCGGGCTCAGGTCGGGATCGCGGACGCGCGCCAACGCCTCGGCGATCGTGGAATCGGCAGCCAGCACGATCGGCTCGGTCGTCATCATGCCGCCGGCCGTGCGCTCCTCGTAGGTGAGCAGGCGACGCACGTCCTCGGCGTCCTCCGGTTCCATCAGGCCCAGCAGCTGTTCGGCCGACGCAGGTGGCAGCTGGCCGAGCACGTCGGCCGCGTCGTCGTCGTTCATCTCGCCGAGCACGTCGGCGGCGCGTTCGGGGTCCAGGACCCCCAGGATCTCGATCTGCTCGGCCTCGGGCAGCTCCTCGAGGACGTCGGCCAGGCGATCGTCACCGAGCTCGGCGACGACCTCCATCCGGCGCTTGGGCGTCAGGTCGCGCAGTGCGCTGGCCAGGTCGGCCGCCCGCATCTGGTCCATCGTCGCGAGCAGGTGCGTGGCACCTTGACCGGCCTCGACCTGGGTCAGACCCGTGACCTGGTCCCAGGCCAGGACCTGCTGCTGGCCACGCCTGCCGAAGCGCTTCCCGCCGCTTTGGACTGCGAGATCGCTGATGTACCAGTCCCGCCGCGGGTCGGACTCCATCGCGACGTCGTACACCGTCGCGGAGGTGCCGTCGGGCAACGTGACGGTGCGGTCGAAGAGCTCGTGGATCGCCAACGTCTCGTTGCGACGTTGCTCGAAGCGGCGGACGTTCAGCACGCCGGTCGTGATGATCTGACCCGAGTCCAACGAGGTCACCCGAGTGATGGGCAAGAACACCCGGCGTCGGCCCAGGACCTCGACGACCAGACCGAGCACACGCGGGCGCTGACGTGCCGACCGGACGGCGACGACGACGTCGCGCAGTCGCCCGACCTGGTCACCGGCAGGGTCGAACACTTCCTGACCCGCGAGGCGGGACAGGAAGACGCGGCTGACGGTGACACTCACGTGGAAACTCTATCGGCGAGACCCCGTCAGTGGCCGGTCAGCCGAGCGCGTCGACGACGATCCGTTCAGGTGAGCGGCCCGTTCGCGAGTGAACCGTGGACTCGACGCGTGCGCCGTCCAGGTTGCGGATGAACGTGCCGATCTCCTCGATCGCCGCTCGTGCCTCCGGGACCCACGACGCGGCCGCCTGGAACACGTGCACCTGGCGGTCCCAGATCTGCAGGTCGCACCGGACGCCGGCGGACACCAGTCGATTGGCCATCAGCTCTGCATCGGCCATCAGGACCTCGCGCGATCCGATGTGGATCAGCGCCGGCGGCATGTCGTGCAAGGCCATGTTGACCGGACAGGTGCGGCCGGGCTGGACTCCGCGCACCGTGTCGATGTGTCGGACGGCGTCGGTCAGCCGGGCGACGGCGCGGTGCGAGAACGCCTGGCAGGTGCGGGCGTTGGCGTGCGCGGCCTTGCCGGCCGGATCGAAGTCGAGCAGGGGCGACAGCGCGACGATTCCGGCCGGGCGATCGTGCCCGGCATCCATCACCGCGCGCGCCACGCTGAACGCCAGGTAACCACCCGCGGAGTCGCCGGCGATCGTGATCTGTTCGGGCCGGAAGCCTTGCTCGAGCAGCCAGGCGAACCCGGCGACACCGTCCTCGACCGACCGCGAGACCGACTCGCGCGGCAGCTGTCGGTACTCGACGTTGAGCACGGGCTGCCCCGACGCCGCCGAGATGCGTGACACCAGGCGGCGGTGGGTGTTCAGTCCGCAGGTCAAGAACGCGCCGCCGTGGAAGTACAAGATGGCGCCGGTCGCCGTCGAGTCGACGACGTCACGGCCCTGAACCCACTCGGCTGCGACGTCAGGCAGGTCGACTCGCCGCCAGCGGGTGCCTTCCGGCGCCGGCAGCAGGCGGGCGGCGTGGTCCAGGACGTTCGGCGGAAAGAACAGGAACGGCGCGCGGGCCCACACGTCGAGAAGCGGACGGACGCCGAGGCGCAGGCCCAGCCCGAGGGCGCGCGACCGCACACTGGCGCCGGCGATGAACCGTGGTTCGGCAGCAACTGTCAGACGCGTGCGCATGGTGCCTCTCCCTGGTCGGCGTAACCTGCAGGTCAGCAGCATGTCACACGTTCGTCGCTTTGAATCGGCCTGGGATTGGTGGAGGGTTTGATCTAACAAGGAGAGAATCAGATCATGCCCGCACCGAAGAAGTACGACGCCGAGACGCAGGCTCGCGCTGTGAGGATGTTCGCCGACAGGATG
>Ga0180217_1002001_pt1 | contig 19957 bp, 20 predicted proteins | sample eDN3rd37CBELigOP_FD_128521 | JGI IMG/M metagenome (GOLD analysis project Ga0180217, IMG submission 128521) | Enriched Organic Plus compost microbial communities from Emeryville, California, USA - eDNA 3rd pass 37_C BE-Lig OP (version 2) (version 2) ... | reverse complement strand
GGGTGATGTCGTCATCCTCGAAGCAGCGCAGCACATGCACCACCGCGTCCACCTCGCGGATATTGGCCAGGAACTGGTTGCCCAGCCCTTCGCCCTTGCTGGCGCCGCGCACCAGCCCGGCAATGTCCACGAAGGTGATGCGGGTGGGGATGATCTCCTGCGATCCGGCGATCTTCGCCAGCGTCTCCAGCCGCGGGTCCGGCACCGCCACATCGCCGACATTGGGCTCGATGGTGCAGAAGGGATAATTGGCCGCCTGCGCCGCCGCCGTCTGCGTCAGCGCGTTGAAGAGGGTGGACTTGCCCACATTCGGCAGGCCCACAATGCCGCATTTGAATCCCATCTACGCGTCTTTCTCTTTCTTCGGCTTGGGTGGCTGCGTCAGCAGCGCCACCTTGGTCATGAAGCCGGCATCGTCATCGGCCGCCAGCAGCGGCGCGGCTTCCGCCATCGCTCCCAGCAGCGGCTCCAGCCAGGTCATGTCGTCCTTGCTGAAATTCTGCAACACATGGCCGCTGACCTTGTACTTCTCGCCCGGATGGCCGACGCCGATGCGCACCCGGCGATAATCCGGCCCCAGCGCGGCGGTGATGGAGCGAAGCCCGTTCTGCCCCGCGTCGCCGCCGCCGGTCTTCACCTTGAGCTTGCCCGCCGCCAGGTCGATCTCGTCATGCGCCACCACCAGCGCCGACAGCGGCAGCTTGAAGAAGCGCAAGGCGGGCCCGACGCTGTCGCCCGACAGGTTCATATAGGTCTGCGGCTTCAAGAGGTAGGTCTTCCGCCCCGCCAGCATCCCTTCCGCAATCAGGCCGTTGAACCGGGCGCGCCAGGGGCCGAAGCCATGGGCGCCATGGATGGCGTCCGCCAGCAGAAAGCCGGCATTGTGCCGGTTGAGCGCGTATTGCGGACCCGGATTGCCCAGTCCGGCGATGAGCAGCGCCTGGCCGGCCATGGCGGCCGCCCGGGCTTACTTCTTCGCCGGTGCGGCGGCCTTGGCGTCCTTGGCGGGCGCGGCGGCGGCAGCAGCAGGCGCGGCCTCGGCGGGGGCGGCTTCGGCCTGGCCCGACGACTGCGCCGCGGCCTTCTGCTCTTCGCGCACGGTGGTCGAGGCGACGATGGAGCAGACGGTGAAGTCGCGGCCGCGGATCACGGGACGCGCGCCTTCCGGCAGCGTGACGGCGGAGATATGGACCGACTCGGCGATGTCGAGCTTGGAGATGTCCACCACGATCTCGCGCGGAATATTGTCGGCCGGGCAGATCATCTCGATCTCATGGCGCACCACATTGAGCACGCCGCCCTTCTTGAGGCCGGGGGATTCGCCCTGGCCCTTGAAATGGACCGGAATCTCGATGCGCACGCTGGCGCCCGGCGCCAGGCGCAGAAAGTCCACATGCACCGGGCGGTCGCTGACGGGGTCGAGCTGCACCTGGCGCGGAATCACGCGGGTCTTCTTGCCGCCGGCATCCAGCATCAGAAGGCTGGTGAGGAAGCCGCCCTTCTCGATGGCGCGCTCCAGCGCGCGGGCATCGACGGCAATGGTCTGGGGCTCTTCCTGGCCGCCATAGACGATGGCGGGCACCAGGCCCTTCTGGCGGGCCTGATAGGCCGGGCCCTTGCCCTTGTGCGGGCGCGCTTCGATAGCAAGTTCTTGAATCTGCGTCATTTTTCCGATCCTCTGGTTCCCAGGCGCCAGAAGGGCGCCCCGGAAAGACGCGCGGCTTGTAGCGGAGGGCGGGGGCAAAGACAACCGCCGGGCCTCTGCTAAGGTCGGGCGGCGATTGGGAGGAGCGGCATGGAATATCTCGGCATCCCGGCGGCGTCGCTGGCCGGCTGGCTGTTCGGCGCCTTCTGGTACACCGGCTTCAGCCGCCAATGGCTGGCGGCGGTGGAAAGCGACAAGAACGCGCTGATGCGCCGCCCGCGCCCGATCAATCCCATGATCGGCGCGGCGCTGGCGCTGGTCTTCCTGGCGGCGGCGCTCTCCTGGGTGCTGGACCGGATGAGCGTGGTGGGCTGGCACTGGGGCGCGATGTGCGGGCTGATCATCGGCGTGGGCCTGATCCTGCCCACCATCTTCGTCAACTATATCTTTCCCGGGCGGCGGCCCATGCTGATCCTGCTGGATGCCGGGCACTGGATATGCGTCTTCACCATCATGGGCGGGATTTTGGGCTTCGTGTCGGGCCTGGATTTCACTGCTTCCCGTTAGCGCGAGCGCCGCAGCGGTCGGTAGCGTCAGCGTACCGACGCGGCGCGACCATCCGCTAGGGCAAAGGCCTGCCTCCCCCTTTGCGCGTAGCGCATCCAAAAAGGGGGAGGTGGCCGGTCCATAGCGACAGCGTATGGACGGCCAGGCGAAGCCGGTTAAGCCAGCGAAGGCCGGTGGGGGGTTAATCGAACAGGCTCGAAACGCTCGTCTCGTTATTGATCCGCCGCATCGCTTCGCCGATCAGGGGCGCCACCGAGATGGTGCGGATATTGGGGCAGGTGCGGATTTCCTCGGTCTGGGCGATGGAATCGGTGATCACCAGGCTCTTGAGCTTGGAGTTCTTGATGCGCTGCGCCGCCCCGCCCGACAGCACGCCGTGCACGACATAGGCATAGACTTCGGTGGCGCCGTTCTTGAGCAGCGCCTCGGCGGCGTTGCACAGCGTGCCGCCCGAATCCACGATGTCGTCCACCAGGACGCAGACCTGGCCCTCGACATCGCCGATGATGTTCATCACTTCGGACTCGCCCGCGCGCTCGCGGCGCTTGTCCACGACGGCGAGGTCCGAGCCCAGCCGCTTGGCGAGAGAGCGGGCGCGCAGCACGCCGCCCACATCGGGCGAGACCACCATCGGGTTCTTGCCGCCGATATAATCCATGATGTCGCGGTGTATCACCGGCAGGGCGAAGAGATTGTCGGTGGGGATGTCGAAAAAGCCCTGGATCTGCCCGGCATGCAGGTCCACCGTCAGCACGCGGTTGGCGCCCGCCTCGGTGATCATGTTGGCCACCAGCTTGGCGGAGATCGGCGTGCGCGGTCCCACCTTGCGGTCTTGGCGGGCATAGCCGAAATAGGGGATCACGGCGGTGATGCGCCTTGCCGACGCGCGGCGCAGCGCGTCGATCATGATCAGAAGCTCCATCAGATTGTCGTTGGCGGGATAGCTGGTGGACTGGATCACGAACATGTCCTCGCCGCGGACATTCTCCTGCACCTCGACGAAGATCTCCATGTCCGAGAAGCGGCGCACCGCCGCCTTGACGAAGGGCAGGCCCAGATACTGGCCGATGGCCTCGGCCAGATGCGGGTTGGAATTGCCAGTGATGAGGCGCATGCCCCGCGAACCGTTCTGATCGCTCATTTGCCCCCGCCTGACCCATGTAACTTTGATGACGGGCTTTTAGCGGCTGGCTCCTTGAGTCGCCAGCCTTTTTTCGCCGCGCTGCAACAGGATGCAAGCCCTTAATCCGTCAGGACAATCGCCGAGATTTCGCGGCCATAATCCGGCGCGCCCGCATGGGTGGTGCGCCGGAAGCTGAAGAAGCCGTTTTCCGGAGGGTAGGTGCAGACGCCCAAACACTCGATCCGGCCGATGCGCAGATCGGCCAGCCGGGCGGCGGCAAAGGCTTCCAGGTCGAAATGCCAGCGATCCGGGCGCCCGGCGCGGAAGAAGCCGGCATTGGCGGCATCGGCCTCCAGGAAGCGGGCGCGGAAATCGGCGCCCACCTCATAGTTGGCGGCGCTGATGCAGGGACCGACCGCCGCCGCGATGTTCGCCCGCGCCGCGCCCAGCGATTCCATCGCCGCGACGGTGGCTTCCAGCACGCCGGAGAGCGCGCCCTTCCAGCCGGCATGGGCGGCGCCGATCACCCGTGCCTCGGCATCGGCGAAGAGGACGGGCGCGCAATCGGCGGTGAGGATGCCCAGCGCCATGCCGAGCGTGGCGGTGGCAAGTCCGTCGCCTTCGGGATGGGCGGCGGTATCCCAGCCGGGTCCCACCCGGTGCACGAAGGGGCTGTGGATCTGCGAAAGGCTGGTCAGCGCCGCGCCGGGGCAAAGCGCTTCGGCGGCGCGGCGGCGATTCTCGGCCACGGCGGCGGGATCGTCCTTCGAGCCCGGACCGCAATTGAGCGAGGCGTAGAGCCCGGTGGAGACGCCACCGTCGCGCCCGAAGAAGCCATGCGCCATGCCGGGCAGGGCGAGGGCTTTCGCCTCCAGCCGCTTCACGGCGCCTTCTCCACCGCGTCGAAGCCCGGCGCGCGCGGCGCATTGGCCGGAAGGAAGGCCAGCGCCTTGAACAGCGTGCCCATCTCGCCGGGCGCGGTCAGGCGGTTCAGCGCCGCCGCCAACTCCGGCGTGCTGGCCGGGTTCTTCGCCGCCAGCACCTGTGCCCGCGCGCCGATGCCCAGCGCGTGCAGGAAGGCGCCCTGGCCGATGGGGCCATGCACGCTGGCGCCGCCGCGCCGCCCCGCCGCCATCAGCGCCGCGAAGTCCACATGGGCGGAAAGATCGTGCGCGCCCGGTTCGGCCAGCACCTCGGCGAAGGCATGGCCGCCCACCGCCTGCAAGGTCTCGCCGAAGCCGACTTCGTCATAGCCGTAATCCACCAGGAGCGCCGCGCCGCCCTGGGCGCCGATGCGCCGGGCGATCTCCTCCGCCAGGGCGATGGCGGCGGGCGCGGTCTCATAGACGCCGCCTTCGGGCGCCTCGGCATAAGCCTGGGGAATGAGCGCGCCGGGCGCGGGCGTGGGCGCCAGCGCGAAACCGAGCGCGCCATCCTGCGCCGTCACCATGCGCTCGCACCAGCCGCGCGGCGTCTTCACATATTGGCGGATGGGCAGGGCGTCGAAGAATTCATTGGCGACCAGAAAGACGGGCCGTCCCGCCGGGGGATCGAACTGGCTCTGCCAGGCGATGCGCGGGAAACCCTTCAGCGTCTCCTGCTGCACGGCTTGCAGATGCGCGCTGGCTTCTACCAGCACCACATCGGCGGCGGACAGGAAGCCGGGCACGGCCTTCAGCGCCCGCAGCATGTCGGCCATCAGCGTGCCGCGTCCCGGCCCCAATTCCACCAGCAAGGGATGGCTGGGGCGGCCCTGCTCCTCCCAGGCCTGGGCCAGCCACAGGCCCAGCATCTCGCCGAACATCTGGCTGATCTCGGGCGCGGTGATGAAGTCGCCCCCCTTCCGTCCTTCCTTAGGGCGGCCGAAGGGATCGCGGGTGGCGTAGTAGCCGCTGTCGGGATCGTGCAGCGCCAGGGTCATGAACTGCGCCACCGAAATCGGGCCCTGCGCCGCGATCAGCCCGGCGATGCGCGCCTTGAGGCTCATGCGGGCTTCTGCGCCAGCGCCGCGCGCAGCAGCAGCGCCGCCGCCGCCCAGGTGAGCAGCGACAGCGCCATGCCCATGGTGAGGAAGCCCAGGAAGGGCGCGTCGGGCTCGCGGAAGAATTCGACGAGGAAGCGGAAAAGGCCATAGCCGGCGAAGAAGATCGCCGCCAGCAGGCCGGGCCGGCGGTGCAGATGGAAGACGCGGAAGCCGATCTGCAGAATCACGAACAGCACGACGCCTTCCAGCGCCGCTTCATAGAGCTGGCTGGGATGGCGCGGCAGCGACCCGGCCGGGCAGACGCCGGGCAGATAGGGGCTGCAGAAGACCACGCCCCAGGGCGCGTCGGTGACGCGGCCCCAGAGCTCGCCGTTCACGAAATTGGCCAGGCGGCCGAAGAACAGGCCGATGGGCGCGAAGACCGCAATCAGGTCGGCGACGGGCAGCAGGGGCAGCTTCTGCCTGCGGCAGAAGAGCCAGACCGCGACGATGACGCCGATCAGCCCGCCATGGAAGGACATGCCGCGCAGTTGCGGCACGAAGCCGTTCCATTCGGCGATGATGCTCCAGGGCTGGGACAGGAAGCGGCCGGGCAGGTCCTGGCACATGCCCGCGGCCTCGGGCGTGACGCTGCACAGGATCACGCCATAGAACAGCGCCCAGCCCAGCCGCCCGCCCAGGAGCACGCCGATGGCAGCCCAGAACATCAGGTCGTAGAACTGGTCCTCGGTGGCGGGCGGCCTGCCGTTAAAAGGCGGCGCGGCCCACAATCGCTTCTGCCGCAGGGCGCGCACGATGCCGAAAAAGGCCAGGGCGATGCCCGCGACATAGGCCAGCGCGTACCAGTGCAGCGCCACCGGCCCGAGCTGGACCAGCACCGGGTTGATGGCGGGAAAGGGCAGGGCGGCCTCGATCATGGGCGACAAGACGCGACGGATCGGGGTTCAAGTCAAGTCAACATACGGGTATAAGTCCGGCAGGAGAATGATCATGGCGCAAACCGACAATCCGTTCCTCGATGGCGTGGCCAAGGCTTTCACCGACGCCGCGGGCCTGGCGCAAGGCGTCCGTGCCGAGATCGACACCTTTGTGCGCCAGCGGCTGGAGCGGCTGGTGGCCGACATGGATTTCGTCCCCCGCGAGGAGTTCGAGGCGGTGAAGGCGATGGCCGCCAAGGCGCGGGAGGAGAATGCGGCGCTGGCCGCCCGCATCGCCGCGCTGGAAGCCAGGCAAGGGTGATTCACGGCGGGCGCAAGCCGCTTCGCTGTGGGTGAATCAATCTGACGCAGCGATCCATGTGGGCGGCCGCCAAAGCTGTGGAATCTTTCCCGGCGCCGGGGATCGCGAGTCCCGGACTCTTGCCATCTCGAAATCTTGTGCCAGTTTGGTCTGCAACTGCTTCGTTTTGTGGCAGGGGCGAGGAACACCGGCGCATGCGTTTTCCCCAACTCGACGAACCCCAGGCGGTCCTGCATCCGCTCGACCTCTTGGAGCGGACGGTGGAGGCCAATGGCTGGGCCTTCGAGCGCTCCGACCGGGACGAGCTGAACCTGTCGGTGGCGGGGCGCTGGAGCGACCATCATTTCAGCTTCGTCTGGCGCGAGGACCTAAAATCGCTGCACCTGTCCACCGCCTTCGACATGCGCATCGGCGAAGGCGTGCGCCGCCAGAACATCGCCGACCTTCTGATGTATGTGAACGCCAAGCTCTGGATCGGCCATTTCGATCTCTGGCCGCAGGACGGCACCGTCGTCTTCCGCCATGCCATGATCTTCCCCGATGCCGAGGCCAGCGCCAGCCAGTGCGAGGCCCTGCTCAACCTGGCGCTCGAAGCCTGCGAGCATTACTACCCCGCCTTCCAGTTCGTGCTCTGGGGCGGCAAGACCGCCGAGGAAGCGGTGGCCGCCGCGGTGCTGGAATGCCAGGGCCAGGCCTGATCCCATGCGCGTGCTGCTGATCGGCGCGGGCCGCATGGGAAGCGCGCTGCTCAAGGGCTGGCGCGCGGGCAGGATCAAATCCATCCTGGTGGTCGAGCCCAGGCCCTCGGCCGAGATCCGGAAGCTGGCGAAGGCCGGGGCCATCACGCTCCTGGCCGCGCCCTCGCAGGTGCAGGGCCGCATCGAGGCCTGCGTCGTGGCGATCAAGCCGCAGGTGCTGAAAGGCGAGGCTGCCGCGCTCGCCGCCATCGCCAGGGACGCGCTGATGATCTCCATCGCCGCGGGCACCTCCATCGCGGCGCTGCAGAAGGCGTGGGGAAAAAAGGCGCGCATCGTCCGCGCCATGCCCAACACGCCGGGCGCCATCGGCCGCGGCATCACCGGGCTTTATGCGGGCAGGGGCGTCGGCGCGTCCGACCGCAAGCGCGCCGATGCCCTGCTGTCGGCACTGGGGCAGACCTTGTGGGTGAAGAAGGAGGCGCTGATCGACAGCGTCACCGCGCTTTCCGGCTCCGGCCCGGCCTATGTCTTCCATCTGGTGGAGGCGATGGCCGCCGCGGGCGTGCGCCTGGGCCTGTCCCGGGCGGATGCGGAAAGGCTGGCGCGCGCCACTGTGGCCGGGGCGGGGGCGCTCCTGGACGCCGACAAGGCCAGCGCCGCGAACTTGCGCATCGCCGTCACCAGCCCCGGCGGCACCACCGAGGCGGCGCTGGAAGTGCTGATGCCCGAACTCACCGGCCTGATGACCCGGGCGCTCAAGGCCGCCAGGAAACGGGCCGAAGCGCTGCGCTGAAGGGAACTTTCCCGGCGCCGGAAACGTTCCGATGGGAACTTCCCCTGGGAGAGCCCGTCATGCGCCCCATCCTGAAGAGCCTTGGCCTTGTCTGTGCCGCCGCCCTGCTGGCGGCCTGCGGCGGCGATTCCGGCAGCACCCGCCTCAAGGGCGAGATCGTGGAGAAGGTGCAGAATCCCGAAGGGCGCGTCGCCGCCACCACCACCCGCGAATCCGGCACGGACGAGACGCCGCCCCGCTACCATGTCTATGTCGAGCGTTCGCGCGAGCCCGCCCAGGTGGTGGAAGTGCTGGAAACCGACCGCAGCGAGGTGCCGCGCATCCGCTGGCTGGGTCCGTCGGGGCTGGAGATCAGCGTCGCCTGCGGCCAGATCCACCGCTTCTCCAATTTCGCCGATGTCTGGTCTTCGGGCGAGGACAAGCAGAAGGCCGAGCAGGTGGTGGTGCTCCTGGACAATCGCGGCGTCTGTCCGGCGAACGCGCCCGCGACCTCCGCCTCGCCACCGGCCCAGTGACCTAAACAGGAAGCCGAATCGTCGCCTTCAAGCCGCCCAGCGCGCTCTTGCCCAGGTAAATGTCCCCGCCATGGGCGCGGGCGATGTCGCGGGCGATGGCCAGCCCCAGGCCGGAGCCGCCGGTCTGGAGGTTGCGGCCCTCGTCCAGGCGGTGGAAGGGGCGGAAGGCTTCCTTCTGCTGCGCCTCCGGGATGCCCGGCCCGTCATCCTCCACCACGATCTCGGCCAGCCGCGCGCCGTGCGTCAGCGTCACCGCCGCATGGCGGCCATGCTTGAGCGCATTGTCGATCAGGTTGGACAGGCAGCGTCTCAGCGCCGCCGGCTTGACGCTGACCATGGCGCTTTCGGGCGCGCTCACCGTCAGCCGGCCGTCATCGGCGCGCCGCGCCCGGGCGACGCCCGAGGCGGTGTCGCGCACCAGCCCCGCCAGGTCGGTGACGGCGGCATCCTCGCCGCCCTCGCCGCGCGCGAAGGCCAGATATTCGTCCAGCATATGCTCCATCTCGGCGATGTCGGCGCGCAGCGCGTCATTGTCGGCGCTGGAGGGCATCATCGCCAGCGCCAGCTTCATGCGCGTCAGCGGCGTCTTGAGGTCGTGGCTCACCCCCGCCAGCATCTCGGTGCGCTGGCCGACATGACGCTCGATGCGCTCGCGCATGGTGATGAAGGCCTGGGCGGCGCGGCGCACCTCGGTGGCGCCATAGGGCTTGAAGTCGGGCACGGCGCGGCCCTTGCCGAAGCTTTCGGCGGCGCGCGCCAGCTTCTCGATGGGCCGCACCTGGCCGCGCAGGAACAGGACCGCGATGGCGATCAGAAGCAGCGACGAGCCGCCCATCCAGGCGATGAACAGGCCCGGCTGGGCGACGGTGACGCGGTCGCGCGGCACCAGTATGTCCAGCACGCCGCCCCGCACATCGACGCGGATGACGAAGTCCCCGCCATTGCGGCCGGTGACGAAGTTGCGGCGCGCCCCGATCTCCTGCGCCATCACCTCGTCCAGGGCGCGGTCGATGGTGCTGCGCTGGGGCGCGGGCGGCGGCGTCACCGTCTCGCCGGGATTGAGGCGGATGCGATAGCGCAATTGCTGCTCGGCCAGGCGGCGCACACGCTCGCGCTCGCCGGGCGGGGTGGTGTCCTCCAGCGCCACCAGGAAGGCGATATCGGCGGCGACGTCGGTGGCCAGGGCGCGGGTGCTGGTCTCCAGGTTCCGCTCGAAGAAGACATAGGAGAGGATGCCCAGCAGCAGCAGGATCGGCGCGACGATGATGATGAACGAGCGCCAGAACAGGCCGCGCGGCAGGAACCTCTTGATCGGCCGCCAGAGGTTGATCACCGGTCCGGCACCAGCATGTAACCGACCCCGCGCACCGTCTGCAGATAGAGCGGCAGCTTGGGATCGTCCTCGATCTTGCGGCGCAGCCGCGTCACCTGCACGTCTATCGAGCGTTCCAGCGCCACGTTCAGCCGCTTGCAGAGATCGGCGCGGCTGAAGGGCCGCCCGGCATGGGCGGCGAAGAGCTGCAGCAGCGCCGCCTCGGCGCCCGTCAGCTTGACCGGCTTGCCATGGCGGGTGAGCCGCCCGCCCTCGGGATCGAACACCGCCGCGCCCATCTTGACGGGCTGCTGCGGCACCGCCGGGGCGGCGCCCGCGCTGCGGCGCAGGAGCGAATTGATGCGCAGCAGCAGCTCGCGCGGCTCGAAGGGCTTGGGCAGGTAATCGTCTGCGCCCCGCTCCAGCCCTTCGATGCGGTCGGCGGCCTCGCCCCGGGCCGTCAGCATCAGGATGGGGATGGCGGAGCCGCGGCGGATGTCGCGCGCGAAATCCAGCCCGGATTCGCCGGGCATCATCACGTCCAGCACCAGAAGGTCGAAGGCCATGTTGGCCATCAGCTCACGCGCCTCGGCGGCCCCGGCGGCGGCGCTCACCCGATAGCCGCTGGTGGCCAGATAGCGCTGCAGAAGCGCCCGCAGCCGCTCGTCGTCATCCACCACGAGCAGGTGCGGATCGTTGGGAATCATGGCTGCCATGCCGGGAACCGATGCCAAAAGACCTTGGGCGGACTTGCCGTTTTCGTCGCAGGCGTGCTGCAATACCTAAAGCCCGGACCGGGGCGGGGGCAAGGCCCCGGCGGATTCAGGGCATTCAGGGCGGAAAAGGACGAGTTGTATGGCCGGTGTGATCCCATTCGACCAGCGCGACGGCAGCCTCTGGTATGACGGCAGGCTGGTTCCCTGGAAAGATGCCAAGACCCATGTGCTGACCCATGGGCTGCACTATGCCTCCTGCGTCTTCGAGGGGCAGCGCATCTATGGCGGCACCATCTACAAGCTGAAGGAGCATACGGCGCGGCTGTTCAAGTCAGCCGACATCCTGGGCATGAAGATTCCCTTCACCCAGGAGGAGATCAACCAGGCCTGCATCGAGACCTGCGCGGCCAACGGCATCAAGGACGGCTATCTGCGCCCCGTCGCCTTCCGCGGCAGCGAGATGATGGCGGTGTCGGCGCAAGCCACCACCATCCATGTCGCCATCGCCACCTGGCCCTGGCCCTCCTATTTCAGCCCGGAGGAAAAGCTCAAGGGCATCCGGCTGGACATCGCCCAGTATCGCCGCCCCGCGCCCGACACCGCGCCCACCCAGGCCAAGGCGGCGGGCCTTTACATGATCTGCACCGTCTCCAAGCACGCGGCCGAGGCCAAGGGCTATGCCGACGCGCTGATGTACGATTATCGCGGCTATGTCGCCGAGGCGACGGGCGCCAATGTCTTCTTCATCAAGGATGGCGAGCTGCACACGCCGATCCCCGACTGTTTCCTCAACGGCCTCACCCGCCAATCGGTGATCGCCATCGCCAGGGAACGCCAGATCAAGGTGATCGAGCGGCATATCCGCCCCGAGGAGATGGCGGATTTCAGCGAATGCTTCCTGACCGGCTCAGCGGCGGAAGTGACGCCGGTGCGCGAGATCGGGCCCTATACCTTCAAGCCCGGCACGCTGACCGAGCAGTTGATGACGGCTTATGCGGATGAGGTGCGCGGCGTCACGGCCAAGATTCCGGCCTAAGCCTCCGCCCAGACGATCAGCACCGCGCCCGCCAGCAGCAGCGCGATGCCCGCCGCCTCGCGCGCTGTCATCGCCTGGCGGAAGACGTATCTGCTCACGATCTGCGCGAACAGCACCTCAACCAATGCCAGGGTGCGCACGCTGGCGGCGCTGGCCAGCGCGAAGGCGAGGAACCACATCTGCGAGGCGGCCGCCCCGGCAAAGCCTGCCGCCAGCGACGGCCGCCAATGCGCCAGCACGGCCGACAGCGTGGCGCGCCGCCGCCAGCCGAACCAGGCGAGCAGGAGCACCGTCTGCAGCAGCAGTCCCGCCACCAGCGTGACGCTGGCGGGCAAGAGATAGTCGGCGCGGTCCAGCGCCAGGATGGCGCCGCGATAGCCGATGGCGCTGGCGGCGAACAGCGCGGCCGAGGACAGGCCCAGCAGCGCCGGTGTCCAGCCGCCGCGTTCCAGCACGCCCGGGCGCACCGACACCAGCACCACCCCCAGCGTGGCGGCCAGGATGGCGGCCGCCATCGCCGGGGTGAGCGGATCGCCCAGCAGCACAAGGCCCATCAGCGCCACCAGTACCGGCTCGGCCTTGAGATAGGCGGTGGTGACGACGAAGGAGCGCCGCTCCATCGTCGCCAGCATCAGGGCGGTGGCGGCGATCTGGGTCAGCGCCCCCAGCAGCAGCCAGAGCAGGAAGTCCCAGGACAGGCGGGGCATCGCCGCCCCGGTCAGGCCCCAGGCCAGCAGCAGGAAGACAAGCGCGAAGGGCAGACCGAACAGGAAGCGCACCAGCGTCGCGCCCAGAGCGCCCAGTTGCGGCGTCAGATGGCGTTGCAGGCCGTTGCGGGCGGTCTGACCGGCGGCGCCCAGAAGCGTGAAGACGGCCCACAGCATGGTCTATCGGCGGGCGGGGCCGCTTCCCTTCAGTCGCGCACCCGCGAAGGTTCGGTGCTGATATGCGCCATGCCGTTGCGGAAATAGACCACGCCGGTATAGACGGTCAGCGCCGCGGCGATCCACAACAGGGCATAGGCGATCACTTCGTAGCTGGCGGCGGGGATGCCCGGCGCGAATTTGTGCGCCAGCGGCGTCAGGATCATCGCCCCGATCGCTACCATCTGCACCGCGGTCTTGAACTTGGCGATGGCCGTCACCGGCACGCTGACCCGCGTGCCCGCCAGGAATTCGCGCAGGCCCGACACCAGGATTTCGCGCGACAGGATGATGATGGCGGGCACCAGCTTGAGCAGGCTGAGCATGCCGTTGGGCTTGACCTCGGTGAAGGTGCCTTCGGCCACCAGCATCATCAGCGCCACCGCCACCAGCACCTTGTCGGCGATGGGGTCCAGCATGCGGCCGAAATCCGACCCGGCATTGAGCTTGCGCGCGGCGAAGCCGTCCAGCCAGTCGCTGGCCCCGGCCATGGCGAAGATCAGGAAGGCGATCAGCCGCGCCGCGTCGCCCGGCAGCACGAAGGCGATGGCGAAGACCGGCACCAGCAGGATGCGCAGGACGGTGATGGCATTGGGCAGGGCGAGCATGACGGGGCAAGCTTAGAACGCCCGTCAGAAGGCGTCATCCGCCGGGATGGAAGAAATCGAAGATTTTCCTGGCCAGTGTGGCGCTGACGCCCTCGACGGCGGAAAGATCGGCCAGGCTGGCCGCCGACACCGCCTTGGCCGAGCCGAAATGCTGCAACAGGGCGCGCTTGCGGCCCGCGCCGATGCCCGCGATCTCGTCCAGCGGGTTGGCGCCGATGGCGGCGCTGCGCCGCTTGCGGTGACCACCGATAACAAAGCGGTGCGCCTCGTCACGCAGCCGTTGCAGATAGTAGAGCACGGGGCTTTTGGGATCGAGGCGGAAGGGCTCCTTGCCCGGGAGGTGGAAATGCTCGCGGCCCGCATCACGGTCGGGCCCCTTGGAGATGGCGGCCAGCGCCACGCCCTCCACCCCCAGATCGGCGAAGACCTGGCAGGCGACCGACAATTGTCCCGGTCCGCCGTCGATCAGCACCAGGTCGGGCCGCCGCCAGCGCTCGTTCACCGGCGCCTCGGCCTCCTCCTTCACCAGCCGGGCGAAGCGGCGGCTCAGCACCTCGCGCATCATCGCATAGTCGTCGCCGGGCGCCAGGTCGGCGGTCCTGATGTTGAATTTGCGGTACTGCGCCTTCTCGAAGCCTTCGGGCCCGGCGACGATGAAGGCGCCCAGCGCATGGGCGCCCTGGATATGGGAATTGTCATAGACCTCGATGCGGCGGGGCGGCGCTTCCAGTCCAAAGACATCGGCCACACCTTCCAGGAGCGCGGTCTGGGCGCTGTTCTCGGCCATGCGGCGGCCGAGCTGCTCGCGGGCATTGGCCAGGGCGCGCTCCATGATCTCGCGCTTTTCGCCCCGCTGCGGCACGGCGATCTCGACCCGGTGGCCCGCGCTGGTCGAAAGCGCCTCCGCCATCAGGGCGGCGTCCTTCATCGGGTGCGAGACCAGCAGCAGCCTGGGCGCCGCGCGCTCGTCATAGAACTGGCCGATGAAGGATTCCAGCACCTCCTCAGGCTCCATGTCGAAGGGCATGCGCGGGAAATAGGGCTTGTTGCCCCAGTTCTGCCCGGCGCGGAAGAAGAAGACCTGGATGCAGACCTGCCCGCCCTCGGCATGCAGGGCGAAGAGATCGGCTTCCTCGAAGGTGGCGGGATTGACGCCCTGGCTGGACTGGATGTGGCTCATGGCGCGCAGCCGGTCGCGCAGCCGCGCGGCGCGCTCGAACGCCATCGCCTCGGCCGCCGCGTTCATCTCATCCTTCAGCGTCTGCTGCACGGCGCTGCTCTTGCCGGAAAGGAAATCCTCGGCCTCCTCCACCAGGGCGTTGTAGCCCGCCAGGTCGATGCGCTGCACGCAGGGGGCGCTGCACCGCTTGATCTGGAAGAGAAGGCAGGGGCGGGTGCGGCTGTCGAACACCGAATCCGAGCAGGAGCGCAGCAGGAAGGCGCGCTGTAGCGTGTTGAGGGTGCGCGTCACCGCCCCCGCCGAGGCGAAGGGGCCGTAATAGACGCCCCTGGTGGTGCGGGCGCCGCGATGCTTGAGCAGTTGCGGATAGGGATGGTCCTGGCGCAGCAGGATGAAGGGGAAGCTCTTGTCGTCGCGATAGGAGACGTTGTAGCGCGGCTTCAGCCGCTTGATCAGATTGGATTCCAGGAGCAGCGCCTCGGTCTCCGAGGCGGTGGTGACGAAGAGCATCTCCGCCGTCTCATGGATCATGCGGCTGAGGCGCTCGTTATGGACCCGGCCCGTGGCATAGGCGCCGACGCGCCGCTTCAGGCTCTTGGCCTTGCCGACATAGAGCACGTCGCCCGCCGCGTTCAGCATGCGGTAGACGCCGGGGGCGTCGGGCAGGGTCTTGAGATAGGCCTGGATGCGGGCGGCGCCGGTGAGGGGCGCGTCGGAACTCATGCGGGGAATATATTACCGCATCCGCTCGATTTCTATTCCGACCGATTCGGCGGCGGTCAGGGCTTCCAGCTTCTCCACCCGCACCCGCACGGTGCGCACGCGGGCGTCCTCGAAGCAGGCGGCGGCGATGCGCTCGGCCAGGGTTTCGGCCAGCCGGACATGGCCTTCGGCCAGGATGGCGCGGATGCGCTTCTCGATCACATGATAGTCCACGACATTTTCCAGCATGTCCTGGGCGTCGGCGATGTCGTCGGTGGCGAGGTCGAGATTGATCCGCACCTTCTGGGTGCGGCCTTCCTCGTTGCGATAGACGCCGATATGGGCGGGCAGTTCCAGGTTGCGGATGAAGACATGGCGGATGCCGCGCGTGGCGCTGGCGATGCGGGGGTCGGTCTTGCTCATTCCGGCCCCATTGTGTCCGGCGTCTGCCAGATCAGGTGCTGGCCGCCATCCACCGCGATCATCTGGCCGGTGACGGCGGGCGCCTCCAGAAGATACCGCACGGCGGCGCAGATATCGGCCGGATCGGCGCCCCGGCCCAGGATGGTGGCGTCCCGCTGGCGGTCGAAATCCGCGACCGACTGGCGCGCGCCCCGCAGCACCGGCCCCGGCCCCACCGCATTGACGCGGATGCGCGGTGCCATGCCCTGCGCCAGAGTGGTGGTGAGCCAGAACAGTCCCGCCTTGGAAAGGCTGTAGGAGAGGAATTGCGGATTGGGCTTCAGCACCCGCTGGTCGATCAGGTTTATGATGTTGCCCGCCTCGCCCGCGGGAAGCTGCGCCGCGAAATGCTGCGACAGCACCAGAGGCGCGCGCAGATTGACCTCCATATGCGTGTCCCAGCTCTGGCGGCTGGCGCTCTGCCAGTCGTCATTCTCGAAGATGGAGGCGGAGTTGATCAGCGCGGTCAGGGGGCCGATGGCTTCTACTGCCTGTCCCACCAGCGCCTGCGTCTCGGCCTCGCGGGCGAAATCGGCCTTGAGCAGCGCGGCCTTGCGCCCCTGCGCCAGGACGGCGGCGGCGGCGGTTTCGGCCTCGGCTCGGCTGGTGTGATAGTGCAGCGCCACATTCCAGCCCGCGGCCGCCAGGTCCAGGGCGATCGCCCGCCCCAGCCGCTTCGCCGCGCCGGTGACCAGGACGTTCTTCATCAGGTGACGAACCCCACCAGCTTCTTGGTGTCAGCCACGATGGGCGCGGCGATGGCGCGGGCGCGGGCGGCGCCGTCGCGCAGGATGCGGTCGATCTCGCCCGGATCGGCCAGGAGGCGGCGCATCTCCGCGGCGATGGGCGAGAGCTTCGCCACCGTGAGATCGGCCAGCGCGGTCTTGAAATCGGAGAATTGCCTGCCAGCGAACGCCGCGATCACCGTCTCCAGCTCCTGGTCGGACAGCGCCGCATAGATGGACAGCAGATTCTCCGCCTCCGGCCGGCCGGCCAGGCCATCCTTGCTTTCGGGCAGGGGATTGGGATCGGTCTTGGCGCGGCGGATTTTGTTCGCGATGGCGTCGGCATCGTCGGTGAGGTTGATGCGCGACAGGTCGCTTTCGTCCGACTTGGACATTTTCCTGGTGCCGTCGCGCAGGGACATCACCCGCGTGCCCGGCCCCAGGATCACCGGCTCCGGCTGGGGGAAGAAGTCCGGCGCCTGGAAGTCGTTGTTGAACTTCTGGGCGATGTCGCGCGCCAGTTCCAGATGCTGCTTCTGGTCCTCGCCCACCGGCACATGGGTGGCCTTGTAGACCAGGATGTCGGCGGCCATCAGCACCGGATAGGTGTAGAGGCCGACGCTGGCGCGCTCCTTGTGCTTGCCCGACTTCTCCTTGAACTGGGTCATGCGGTCCAGCCAGCCCAGCCGCGCCACGCAGTTGAGGATCCAGGCCAGCTCGGCATGCTCGGGCACCTGGCTCTGGTTGAAGATGGGCGAGCGCGCCGGCTCGATGCCGCCCGCGATATAGGCGGCCGTGACCTCGCGGGTGGCGCGAGCCAGCTCCTTGGGATCCTGGTCCACGGTGATGGCGTGCATGTCCACCACGCAGAACAGGCAGGGCATCCGGTCCTGCATACCCACCCAGTTCTTCAGGGCGCCCAGATAATTGCCCAGATGCAGGGTGTTGGTGGGCTGCATGCCCGACAGGACGAGAGGTTCGTGGCTCATGGGGCCGGGTTATGCCCCGCTGGGCGGGCGCCATCAAGCGGCGGGCTTGGCCTTGGGCTGCGGCCCCGCCAGCGCCGCGTTCAGCCGCGCCTCGATGGCCGCCAGCCGCGCCGGGTGGGTGATCTTGTGGCCGAAGCCGTCGCGGACATAGAAGACGTCCACCGCCTTCTCGCCATAGGTCGCCACCATCGAGGTGGAGATGGACAGGCCGGATTCGAAGATCGCCTGGGTGACGTCATAGAGCAGGCCCGGCCGGTCCAGGCACTCCACCTCCACCACCGTGGCAAGCTGCGAGGCGTCGTTGTCGAACAGCACCTTGGGCTTGATCCGGAAGGCGCTGGCGCGGGTGCGCTGCTGCCGTCCCGCCAGCGCCTGGCGCGGCCAGAGCTGGCCGCGCAGCGTCTTCTCGATGGTCTGGCGCAGGCGCGCGAGCTGCTCCTTGTCGCCGAAGGCCTCGCCCTCGGCGTCCTGCACCGAGAAGACGTCGAGCGCGAAGCCGTCCGAGGTGGTGAAGGCCTTGGCGTCCACGATGCTGCCGCCCGACATGGCGATGGCGCCCGCCAACTGGCTGAACAGGCCCGCATGGTCGGGGGTGTAGAGCACGATCTCGGTCACGGCGCGGAAGGTGTTGCTTTCCGCCGCCAGCGCCAGCAATTCGCCGCTGGCGTCGGCCCCGGCCATCAGCCGGGCATGGCGCTCATGCTCGTCCAGGTCGAAGGCCAGCCAGTAATTGTCGTAATGGCGGGAAAGGGCGCGCTCGCGCTCTTCGGGCGTGAAGTCCGAAAGCCGCGCCGCCAGCGCCTCCTTCGCGGCGGCGACGCGCGCGCCGCGCGCCGGAGCCTGGTCGCCGCCGGTCATCATATTCTCGGCGGCGTAATAGAGTTCGCGCAGGAGCTGGCCCTTCCAGCCGTTGAAGACGCCCGGCCCCACGGCGCGGATGTCGCAGACGGTGAGGATCAGGAGCAGGCGCAGCATCTCGGGCGTCTGCACCAGGGCCACGAAATCGCGCACCGTCTTGGGGTCGGAGACGTCGCGGCGCTGGGCGGTGTCGCTCATCACCAGATGGTGCTTCACCAGCCAGGCGACGGCGCGGGTGTCGCCTTCCGAAAGGCCCAGGCGCGGACAGAGCGTCTCGGCGATGGCCGCGCCCACCAGGCTGTGGTCGCCCGGCAGGCCCTTGGCCATGTCATGCAGCAGGACGGCGCAGTAAAGCGCCTCGCGCGACTTGATGCGCTTGATCACGTCGCTGGTCAGCGGATGCTCGCCGGTCATCTCGCCGCGCTCGATGGCGGCGATGTTGCCGATGGCGCGGATCAGATGCTCGTCCACCGTATAATGATGGTACATGTTGAACTGCATCAGCCCCACGGCATGGCCGAATTCCGGGATGAAGCGGCCCAGCACCCCCGCCTCGTTCATCAGCCGCAGGGCCCGCTCCGGGTCGTGGCGGGAGGTGAGCGTCTCCAGGAAGGCGCGGTTGGCGACGGGGTCCTGGCGCACCTTGTCGGTGATCAGGTCGAGCGCGCGCGTCACGCTGCGCAAGGTGGCGGGATGGATGTCCACCTGCTTGCTGTCGGCGACATGGAACAGGCGGATCAGATTGGCCGGATCGGCCTTGAAGATGGCCGGATTGGCGGCCAGGCGCCCATTCTCGACATAGAAATCGTCGTCCGGGCTGCGCTGCTTGAGGAAGCCGGGCAGGATGCGGCGCAGGGAGGGGCGGGGCTTCCGGTGCTGCTCCTCCAGCGCGGCGATGAAGATGCGGGTGAGATCGCCCACATCCTTGGCCACCAGGAAGTAGGCGCGCATGAAGGCTTCCACGGCGCGGCGCGGCTTTTCGGCGTCGGTGTAGCCCAGCGCCGCGGCCAGCGCGGGCTGCACGTCGAAGGACAGCCGCTCCTCGGCGCGGTCCAGCAGGTAATGCAGCCGCACCCGTACATTCCAGAGGAACGCCTCGGCCTTCTGGAAGACCTTGTATTCCTCCTTGCTGAAGACATTGTGCGCCACCAGGTCGGCGGCGTCCTCGACACGGTAGAGATATTTGCCGATCCAGTAGAGCGTCTGCAGATCGCGCAGGCCGCCCTTGCTTTCCTTGACATTGGGCTCGACCAGGTAACGGCTTTCACCCTGGCGGGCATGGCGCGCCTTGCGCTCGGCCAGCTTGGCCTCGACGAAGTCGCGGCCGCCTGCGGCGGCATCGTCCCAGAATTTCCTGCGCAGCTCGTCGTAAAGGGCGCGGTCGCCGCAGAGATAGCGCGCCTCCAGCGTGGCGGTGCGGATGGTGATGTCCTGGCGCGACAGGCGCGAGGCTTCGGCCACGGTGCGGGTGGCGTGGCCCACCTTCAGGCCCAGGTCCCAGAGCATGTAGAGGATGAACTCGATCACGCCCTCGCTGCCCGCGCCCTGGCGCGCCGGACGCAGGAAGAGAAGGTCTATGTCCGATCCCGGCGCCAGTTCGCCCCGGCCATAGCCGCCGGTGGCGGCGACGGTGATGCCGCCGCCGGATTTCGCCCTTTGCGCATGCGAAAGCGCGAACTGGTGGATCAGGCCGATGACGGTGTCCTGCAGGCCCGAAAGGGCGCGGGCGGCGGCCAGGCCCGGAAGCCCGTCCTCTTCCACCGCCTTGCGGATGCGGGCGCGGGCCTCCACGAAGGCGGGCTTGAGGATGGCCAGCCCCGCCTGGCGCGCCGCCAGCGGTCCCTGGCCGGTGCCCGCGGCGCGCAGGGCGCGCGCCAGCGCC
>Ga0180217_1002000_pt1 | contig 19966 bp, 10 predicted proteins | sample eDN3rd37CBELigOP_FD_128521 | JGI IMG/M metagenome (GOLD analysis project Ga0180217, IMG submission 128521) | Enriched Organic Plus compost microbial communities from Emeryville, California, USA - eDNA 3rd pass 37_C BE-Lig OP (version 2) (version 2) ... | reverse complement strand
CTCGGGGGTGCTTATCGTGATCATGCTTGTTACCGTGGTTGAGGTGGTTTGATATGCAGGAGGTCTGGATTCCTTTGCAGCTGCTCCGGAGTTCTCTAAGATAGGAGAAACGTGGAACAGTGCAGAATCCTCTGCGGTAGTTGCGGGCATCTCTGGGCTCGTTGTAAGCGCCTCTGGGTTAGTTGTGGCTGCCTCTGGGGTCTCATTCTCAGACGGCCTCGTAGCGGCTGGCTGTGAGCTCTCGTTGAGAGCAGTCTCCTGGGTTATGACTGCGACTTCTGGCTTTAGATCAGGTACGTCGTCTGGCTTTGCGGAGTTTGAGGCCGTATCCTTATCCTCATGGACTGCATTAGCATCCTGCTGAGCTTGGAGCGACTTCTGCCGAGCTGGATGCTCCTTCCACATAGTCTCAAGTCGATTCAAGCTCTCTTGAGTCTGGAGCACGCGCGCGTTGGGTCTCCGAGCGGATCCAGGTGCTTGCTTAGGAGCAGGAGGACGATCGACAGCTGACAAAGGCTCTGTTTCATCAGTGGGTACACTAACTTCCTCCGAAGCGACATTAAACTTGGGAGGGACTGCAAGATTGGAGCGCAAGGGTCGAGCAATGAAATCGACATGATCGAGACTATACGTGGTGTCAGCCGTCGATGTAGAGGACGACTCCTTGGCAGGAACAGGAGGAGCCGCAGACTCTGCAGCAACCTCACCTTTGAGTACTTTGGAATCCTCGTCAGTCAACATGGCTTTCTTCGAAGCACCCTCGGGGAGATCAGACTCAAAGCTCAGTGGCTTTGAATCCTCACTCAGCTCATCCACCGACGCGTCTTGCGGCATAGAGGCCCCAGGTGCAGGACTTTCGGCGGAAGAAACGGACGTAGAGACGACTACACCTGACTTCTGGCTTTGATGTGTGCTCAGAGTGGGCATCTCACTGGATGCGATCGGCAGCACTGGGATCTCAGCAGCCAAGAGTGGGGTTTCAGTCTTTGCACGGGAAGCTAAGGTGGTGTGTGACTTGTCATGACCACCCATTGCATTGGGATCAGTGAGCCCAGCGGATTGGGCCTCAGCCTCGATTGCTCGCTGTGCTTCTTTGAAGATCTGCTGGACTGATGGAGACCCCGTGAGAGGTAGCACAGCGTTCTTTTCGGGGAACTCGGGATCAATCAAGATCTTGCGGAGCCTCACAAGAGCGCCAATCTCAAGCAGTAACTGATACTTGCGCTTCTCCAGTGTTTGGATTATCAACTGCTCCCGTTCAACAGATCGCGGAGTAGGGAACGTTGTTGAATCAGACGTCGACATGGCAGGGGGCGAATCCATCATCGTTGTGCTCGACACAATGGTCGTTGCAGCATCAGATCCAGGTGTCTGATGGACTCCTAGGCCAGTCGCACCAATAGTCGCCGGAGTAACTGTCGCCAGTGACGACGACGTCGCTGGAGTTGCCGTCCCTACAACTACATCATTCAGGGGGGCTGAAGAGGCAGTTTTTGGGGGCAGAACATCTCCTGCTTGCACCCCAGACACTGTGGGTGTAGAGATCGCACTACCATAGAGCTTATGGCTGCGTGCGCTGAGACGCGCCATCTCGCCTAGCTCGCCGCCAGTGCCAGAATGCGTCATCAGCGGAGGCTTATTCAAACTTTGAGTAGGATGGCTCACAAGGGGTGATGTTTCGCCATTCTGAGGCATTTTCGAGTGATGTATCTGCTGGGATGCAGATGAATCAGTAGATAGACTCATGTTCTATATGTTATTTTAGTACACCACTTGATCTATACCCCTAAATTCGCATTGAAGCATCCAAGTTTGAGTTCGATTTTTCAAATTTTCCCTCCCTATATTTCCACACCCCTGGCTGCGGATCCGGGACTAGCCGTTGGAAGCAAGGAGAGGAGAGGAGAGCATCTCTGTATTTTCGGGCCAGGACAGATGCCACACATGGGGGGGAAGAAATAGAAACCCAATCCACGCCGACAACAACAAAGACGTCACTGAGCTGAAAGGGCGAAAAAGGCGGGACTTTGATCGAGTGTAGCGCGGGGATCCTGTGTGCTATTCGCAAGATAATCCCCGCTCCAAGTCCACCCACCGTGTTATTATCTCGATGTGGTATTATGATTTACTGGCAGTGACGTGAATGCAACGAAAATCATCAGTTTGTCAACTTGTTCCATTCGAGCTTAGGGTTGACACGAAACCCTCCAGGCACATTTTCAGGCGTAATGATCGGTGTATCGTCAGGTATCGCACGTGGTAGTGCATCTTGTGGCACTTCTCCGCGGCATCTATCAGCCTCCGCGGTTGAATTGCGCGCAATGCATCTCGACCATACGAAAGATGTCCAAACCTGAACCGTCACGAAACGTGTCACTAGTGTGGACATTGAGGGTAATGGCTGGTATTTATGGGGACAAACTCGTCGGCACGAAGAAATGATGAAGCTTTGGTTCAAATCTTTCCTGTTCACTCACTGGACAGTCCGTCACACCTTCCAAACGAACCCACTGTAGTTCAAAATGGCTTCCCAACTCCTTAACCCTCTCGCAAGCCAGAGCAAGAGTCTCCTCCGCAACCGCGTTGCTGCCCAGGTCCTCTTCGCTCGCAACGAGTCTTTCTGGGCCAACGTCCCCATGGGCCCTAAGGACCCCATCTTGGGTGTGGCTGAGAACTTCCGTGCGGACCCCTTCGAGGGCAAGGTCAACGTTGGTGTTGGTGCTTACCGCACTGACGAAGGCAAGCCTTGGGTCCTCCCCTCTGTGGCTGAGGCTGAGCGCCGTATCGTGAACGCTGGTATGGACATGGAGTACCCCCCTATCGATGGTGTTCCTGACTTCGTCCGCCTTGCCACTGAGCTTGCATACGGTAAGGACTCCGAGGTCATCAAGTCCAAGCGTGTCGCTGCCTGCCAGTCTCTCTCTGGTACCGGTGCTCTCCGCTTGGCTTCTGGTTTCCTCGAGCGCTTCCGCCCTGTTTCTGGTCCCAAGCCCGTTGTTCTTGTCCCCAACCCCACCTGGGGCAACCACATCCCCATCTTCGAGCATGCTGGTCACAAGGTCGAGTACTACCGCTACTGGGACAGCAAGACCCTCGGTCTTGACCTTAAGGGTATGCTCGAGGACTTGAAGGCTCGTCCTAAGGGCACCATTGCTGTCCTTCACGCCTGCGCTCACAACCCTACCGGTGTTGACCCTACGATGGACCAGTGGAAGGAGATCAGCAAGGTCTGCAAGGATCAGGGCCACGTTGTTCTCTTCGACAACGCATACCAGGGCTTCGCTTCGGGTGATGCCAACAAGGACGTTCAGGCCGTTCGCCTCTTCGTTGAGGAAGGTCACAACATCATGCTCTGCCAGTCTTTCGCGAAGAACTTCGGTTTGTACGGTCACCGCGTTGGTAACTTCTCGATTGTCTGCGCCAACGCCGATGAAGCTGCTCGCGTTCAATCTCAGGTCAAGGTACGTAGAATGCACATTTCGAATAAGAGCCTATCGACAAACATGATGCTAACGTGGCTATCAAGGCCTGATCCATGTGTGCATAATCCAATATCTATTGTCTTAGATGATGAAACAGACACAAAAATTACAGTCGGATTCCTGCAGAAGCCTTAGCACTGTTGAATGTTGTCGTATTCTGACACAGGCTTAGATATTGTTATGCTCCTTGGTTCTACTCCAGGAGTGATTGTTGATGCATCCATTGCTTTTGATATTGTGCTGATCCCCTTTTCATTACTCCACAACCTTGCTTTCCTCTAGATTGTCGCTCGCGCTATCTACTCCAACCCTCCACTCCACGGTGCTCGTATCGTCGCTGCTGTTCTCTCCGACCCCAAGCTCCAGCAGCAGTGGCTCGATGAGATCAAGACCATGGCTGGCCGCATTAACCAGATGCGCACTCTCCTTCGTGACTCCATCATTGCATGTGGCTCGAAGAAGAACTGGGACCACATCACCAACCAGATCGGTATGTTCTCTTACACCGGCCTCAACAAGGACCAGTGTGAGATCTTGACCAAGAAGCACCACATCTACCTCACCTCCAACGGTCGTATCTCGATGGCTGGTGTCACCACAAAGAACGTTGGCAAGCTTGCTGAGGCTATCCATGACGTTACTAAATAAGGAAGCAAGGCAGAGTGCTGGAGAACTGATCTATGTATGTAGGATCCGCCCGCGTTGGCGCTAATTTTGCTAATTGTTGTTTGTAAGAAAGTGGTAATTCGGTATGCCACTGTGAAGCCGACTGTCCCTCTCATCGACTGTTATTGTTAAGGTTTATTTTTTCACTAGCCCAAAGGTTAGGGCTTCATTCTCACCGATGTTTGTTCCGTCAACGACGTTGCTTGCTTCATAAAGTACCGCATGCATCTATATTGAATATGTGTTTGCATCGCCTTGTATTCGCCACTTGGTTTTATCAAAGTCGCTATGAAATCTCTGTAGTCAACTAACGAACACCAGGCCGTGGCCAGCCAGACCGAAAGGGAAAATTCAAATGTCGCTCAGTAGTTTTCTCAGACAGTGAAATATAAGCTCAGACGCATGTCGAGCTCAAGCAGTCGCTAGTCTGGCACTCAGCATTGCGTGATCACCCAGCTGCCTTGATTGTGATTGGGTGAACGCGCAACCTTCACTTGAATTTTGGCTCGAATCAAGCCCTGAGCTAAATGCAGTCACACACAGGTGCGATGCCACCCGTTTCGTCTGGCCTGTACATGCAGCGCCAGAGCCAGCTGCACCAGAGCTGGCATCTCGAGTCGAATCGTCCCAAAACGCAGCCTTCCAGCTTACCTCAGAGCAGGCTGCATCGAATGGACTGGGAATTGGTTCAGCTTCACACACTACTTGACGCGCTCACACGTATCGCGCTGTCACGACATGAAAGCACCGTTCGCATGCGTGAGGTTGTCAAACAAGGCTTAACTTACCAAGACATTGCATGGGATACTGATTATGACGTCTTGTATGGTGAGCGATTTCGGGAGCTGTGGCGCATCCGCCGCGAGGATGAACTAATCGAGACGTTAATCACACGCGTTGGGATTATGAAGCCAACAGCCACTTCAAAGCTACCACTGAAAGCCTGGCTAGCTGCATCTCACCGCGAGTCGCCGATACTCTCTCTCCATCTTTCGCAACTTGCTACAAATGGGCCATCTCCACGAACGTTCGAGGACGATTTGGATGGAACTGGTAGTTGCTTCGACAGCACCACTTCCGCGAGGTCTCGCCTGCAATCTAGCTCACTCACTCATGACCAGTTGTATGCAGATCTAGTAAGATCAATGCTGACTTCTCGTCCCGCTGCCGACCCTGAAATCCTGACCCCATCCAGTGAGTTTGTGAATCGCTCTGGACAGAGCAATACCGGAGGGCGAGTTCGGTTCTTGTATGCGAACACTATTAAGCCCGATATGGACCAGACCGCCAAGCCAACGAATCCCAACACCACGGACGATCGCGTTTATTCCCTCACAAAACCCGCCCTTCCACTGGGTATCATGCAAACCTCGGAAGGTGTGGCCGCCTTGCCTCCTGCCCATCGATTCCTTCATGTTACTCGAGGGCTCGTTCTTGCGCGAGAGCAGCAATTCCTCCGTAAGCTTGTGCGGGATCGCGAGGTTCAACTTCTTCAACGGATTCCTGTCCCCTCAAAGCCTTCCTTGAGTGAGGCAGATAGTAGCAACAACAATAACAACGGTGAAGTCCAAAAGAACCCCTCAAGGCCCAGTTCATGCGCCAACTTGGTCATCGCCAATGTAATTCGTGGGAGAAAACGTTTCTACGCCTCACTTGTAGCCCTTGTCCGAGCCGTAGAGGTGGTGGATATTCGAAGCCACAGTGGACTGGGTGCTCGTTCCGATGTCGCGCGATCTATCGTGAGCGCATCCGAGCATGATGCGTTAGACAATCTTCGAGAGTCGCTTCGTGGCGGCACGGAAAAGAGATCTGCTCTATCCAAGACTCTTGTAAGACCGAGCTCATCCCCTATCGGTGTTATAAGCGCACGCAATGCGCAATCTGATGCTAATGACTCAGCCACGCATGTTGCACAGTCCCGAACGACCCTCCTTCACGGCGTTTTAGCCCCAATCCCAACCAAGCTCCCACAGCTGCAGCGGAGATTGGCAGCTGGCGTGATTCTTAGAGCTTGGCGCATGCACAAATTCTACCGTTCTGCGAAGCGTTTTATCGTGGAACGCCGGAGGAGACGTCTCGCGGAGTTGGAGCAAAGGATCGCCCTGGAGAACCAGAGGATAAATGAACTGAAGGCTCGAGTTGAGGCTGCCAAACGAGAACGCAAAATGGCAAAGCTACGACTCCGGGCAACACTGGTCATTCAACGTGCTTGGAGAAGACGACAATGGCGTAGAATGCTCGTCAGATTGTGGCTGCGGCGAATGAGTGATGCCCTCGCTTCGGGGAACGCGCCCTTCATGAAATCTGTGTTGGATCACCACAAATCATGCCATGAAGCTACAATCGTCAAACTTCAGTCCTGGTGGCGAGGTACTCTTGTTCGAAGGCGATTTAGTCGCAGATTGACGATTCCCATTGCGCACCAAGACTGTACTCTGCTTGGATTGAAACCGAATGTTGAGTTTAGGATCGACCGCGACCGAGGGCACTTCACTTCATGGTTCTCAATTCGTCGCAATTATCTCTTTAGTCTGAAGCCGAGGGGGCGACTCCACTCACAGCACCAAGCACGATGGTCGGACGCTCTTCAAGTTACAAACCAGGCGGTTCGAGCTGCGGTTCTCGGTTCTGCAGAAATGGCAAGGGTGGAGGCAGAAGCCCGTCGAGAAGAAATGAATCTCAGGGCGCAATTCAAGGCGTGGGAAGCTAAAGTCACCAAAGAGGCACTCGCTCCGAATGCCAAGCTTCCGTCCAATTGGGTGATTGATCACACTACGAAGTTCAACCCCCAAGAACCGACTGCGAAACCACCCATCATGTACCTAAACCTAACTACAGGGAAGTCGACGACAGAGCACCCAAACACAAAGGCTCTTGAGGAGTGGAAACGAAAGGAATGGGAGGAGTGTTGCAACATTCTGGAGCGTAGACAAGAGATCTTGGAACATTACGCAGAACTGGTTCGGGCCACAATGGTCGAGAAAAAACGAGAGCTTGGACGAGTTTTAAGAACGCGTCCTATGCATAGCTAGGATGTTTATGTACATAGAACTATAGACCAAACCGATCAAACAGACGATCATGTGCACGGTTAGTGAACAAGCAATAGAGCTCATCGTCGTTGTCCTGCTTTCGAGTTATTGTGTCCGATTCAGCGGGTGGATTGAGTGTGCTGGATGGACCGCGATTTCATCACGGACACCATGAACACCCAGACGCAGTGTGGGTAGAGGCGGTGCGTGAACAAAGCGACACATATAAGAATCGACCACTCCTGCAGGCGTCGGTGGGAACAGACATAAGCCTATCTGGACACCATCCAGGCTGTCGAGCTCGTCGGCTATCGCTGAAGTCGATGTTACAGGTGAATGCATGGCCTTGGGAAGAGATTTGGACTCATCCTCATGAGTTGTTTGAGAAGATGAGTTTTCGGTTATTATAGAGGATACCACAGCAGAACATGTTTGGGTACATGTCCTGTTCCCCAATGCAACCGTAACAGGTTGTGCAAATAGTGGAGAGGGGCGCTGTCGATCTGCCAAGATCCTCTGAACTCGAGTAAAAGGGTAACGGGGTTTGCACAATGCCTCGAAGAAGGGGATACCACTGTAGGTGTCACCTGTGACCCGGTACAGCTGAAGCTGGAACAGGGTGCGGAAGAGTGGGTTAAATGAGGCATCACTGATTTTCATTGGATCAAATGTGATGTGGAATGGGTACAGCTCGAACGGTCGGTCGATCGGGATCTCAATGTTTGAGATGTGAATTGTCGCGCGAGCGGACGGCTGGGTTGCAGTTGGCTCTTCATCGTCTGAGTCTTCAAACTGGATGGTAAAGCATCCGCTCTCGTAGAGTACGGAGGTCAACGAAAAAAGAGCTTGCGATAAGGCACTGCTCCACGTATCTGTCGAAGGATCATAGTGTCGCAGGCCTGTAATGCCCTTTTCAATGACCCAACCCCAAGCAGCTCCCAACGTGGCCCTCTGAGCAAACTCGTCCGCGACTCCACAGAAGTGAAGAACTCCAATATCACTAAGACAGCGCAAAGCGACACACCACGATCGCAGCTCATCAAAGGCAACCGCAACGTTCCCGAATCTCTGAGTGAAGGTTTCACCTGGCTTGTAGCACAGCATGCCATCTGGATCAATGATTGGGCCGTGGCTGAGTGGGTGTACTGCATCAGGCGGGAAGTTGACCGCTTCACCGCGCTCATTGAGTTGCAGCGTGTGTGCACTTCCGTAGCCAATCACACGCTGAAGAGCTTCTAGCAGCATGTAGGCGTGGCGTACCGATTGGCTTAAGAAAGGACGAAGGCTGGGAGCGAATACGTCCAGATCAATCAATCCCGTCACGTTGGAGAAACTAAGTGCCTTGAAGCCCAGAGCCTCGCGCGTACTGCTATAGTTCGGTAGATTAATTCCCGTGGGCACACTCGAGCCAGCGAATGTGAGTAGATCCAATGACCACGTGGGGTCTGCTTCGGTCAGGGACGGGGGACTGAGCAGGTCAGGAGATGGTAACAACCGTAGCAGTGCCGTTGCATTCGACAGCATTCCAGCGTAGAGATGCACGCGTGCGTAAGAATTCAAGCACACTAGTCCTTCGAATTCACCCCGGATGCCTGCGGGATCCCGGTACGACTCGATGAAGCCCATATTAAACTCAATTCGCATGTCGGAAGATGGTATCTTCATCCAGAGTTCCTGCGCGGTGATGTGATCATCGACATCGCCGAGTAGGAAGTGCTTCAAATAGCTGTCAACCATCTTGCCTTCAATGGCATTGGGTGCAAAGTTCCTGGCCCTTCGTAGGCATTCGCACAAGGAGGCAAAAACAAATGGCGAGCAGTCTTCATAGACGAGATGCATGATGGAAGGCCTTTGGCTAGCGTCCGAAGTCGAAGACGAATCCGAAGTGAGAATTTCTGTGAAGCCCTTCCGTGCCATCGCTGCAAACGTCGTTACTGTGAGCTCCTGTTGCGCGTTAACAAGTAAGCCCTGCGGTGTAATCTTTCCACGGAAAACCCGTGTATTGTACGAGCTCACAGCATGGTCTGCAAGCCTCGAATCCACCAGCGAGATGTCATCTGCAGTAACAAGATAGTTGTAATAGCCTGATGTTCCACTATCTCCCAAGCCTAGGCGTGCTAAGCGCTCATGTACAGGGCAGTCAGAGCCTTCAACCCCTTCGTCCTTCTTTTCATCAGCTTTGGTGTCAAGCCCCTTAGCCGTTTCGTGAGCAAGTGCCGCAGACTCACAAGTGGGATACAGCCAGGGCAGAACTTTCGCCAATGTTGCTAAGATCTTGACGCGCACGGTCTGAGTGAAGGGATGCGAAACCAGATCTCGCGCCTCGGTAAGAGAATCCACAACGTATTGGGGAAGTGGAGTGTGTGCATGATCTGAAACTGGCTTCCGCAGCTGGTGCAGAAGCTTCAGCTGGAGGTGTAATTCGTGGATGCCAGATCCAGAACCGACAGTCACAGGAGCAGAAGTCGCCTCGGTGGGTCCTGGGGATTGCTCCTCCAGGGGCTGGACGTGAAGCATGGTTTCTTGGAACCACGGGTTCTGCAACTCTGGAGACAACTGAAGGTGCACTGGCGTGCGGAGGCAGATTTCAACAAAACGCTCAACTGAAATTCCTGGCGGAGGCAGACGAGTGTTGTCAAATGCTGAGTAGTCGCCCAAGTTTGAGAAGAAGGCTGCGGCATACTCAACAAACTTGTTCACATCACGTGCCTCCAGGATGATGTGCTTCTGAAACGGCTGTGATTCGAGGACAAACTTCGCCCACGAGTCTGTGCGCAGGCGAGACGACCCAAAAACGAGCATGAAGAGCTGAAAGATGCTTGGCGCGATGGGAGAGGTCTGGTGCAGCACCGCGAGCGAGCCTTGCCAGACCGAATGGCTGAGCCAGTGAGCATAGTTCTTCTCAACTTGATTCAACGTGTGCCACGCATAGTTGGCCTCAATGGAGTGAATGAGCGGCGGGAGTGGCGCTTGCGATTCTGCAGTTGATACACTATCTGACTCAGAGTGGAGATCCGCGCCGTCATCATCACCAGCGGCGACACATGCCTCGTTGTCAGCTTTTGTGTCGTGTCTTGGACCAGGTTCCGTAGTGATACTCCTAGTGTCGTCCTCACAATCTGGCCTTCGCCGACACGCTCCCTTCCTCCATACACACGTCAGGTTGCTGCTACGCGTGCTAAGCCTCAGGCTAGCATACAGGCTGCGGCCCTCGGGGGTTAGTAAGTCTGCGCCGAGTGGCGTCAGACGTGTGTCCGTCTCCATCAAGTATTATCTGCTGGCTGCGCAGCTGTGCACTTGGGCTCGCACACAAGGACGGGTGGCGGTATGGGCGAGGTGTTTCACCGCTGTGTCTGGGCGTAATCCTGCGCAAGAACACGGTTTTCAGCCTGGTTCGCAGGATGGAAACTTGAGATATAGATCTCGTCAAGCTAGTTCGACTCAGGCGTGATATGCTCGGTCTGCAATGGCAATTCACGTCGCACCTACACCAGATCAGGTGCAATTCAAGACCCTACGCAGGTCGCTGCTCTAGGAACTACTCCACGGTTGGTTTGAAGCCAAGTCCATCAAGACCAATCCCATCCACCTTGGTCCGGTATAGCCGGAAACGGCTAAAATTCCAGAGTTTTGAGCGATCTTGCGACTTTGGTGGGAAGTGAGATACGCGGGATCAAGCGAGTGCATTCGGGAAGTCATCACCACACTTCGGTAGAACGTGCCGTTGAAAGCTTACACCAGGTCAATCCCTCGTGTAGCTCTGGCACAGCGAGAGATTGAGCGCGCCAACAAGCCGCTTCATAATCGACAAAGCACTGAGACTCGACTTGAACGCGCAGCCAGTGTATCTGCGCCTCATACTCGCGTGATATTACGTCACTCACCTTTTTCTTGCATTCTGTTGGATATCCTGTAGGCTCTTGATGGGTGACGTGCTCGAAGAGCTCAGAGAGGCTGTTAAGGCGAACCCCTTCATCACAATCCATCACACCAACCTCGCCGCGGCTCTGCTCGAGCTCTCCAAGGTGTCACCCGAATCCATCGATGACTTCCTTGCTGCATGCGCCAGCATGCAGAGGTATGTTGTCGTGCCGGAACCACTCCTACTAGTGTACCTTGCGCATTGTGAGGCGCGGCTCGAGGCGGACGAGGTTGAGCAACGGTACTCCCAAGCGTTCGCACAACTCCCTGCGTCTGTCCCCATCTGGACTCAATACTTGCGCTTCCGTATCGCAGCGTACCATCGTCTTGTTGAAGAATTAGATGAGAAGGCGGCCCTTGTCAAAGGCGAAGGTGAGGATCAAGAGCAGGTAGAGGAGTTACGGTCGATGCGACTGAGTTTGCAGAAGGTCGTTCGCGATTCATTCGAAGAGGCTATCGAGGCGTGCGGCAGCGACTTCGTCCGTGGAGGGGAGATCTGGGACTTGTATATTCAATTTGAAAACGATGTGCTTGAAGAATGTGCTGAAGATTTGCTAGAATCAGATGAAGAAGCCAGCGACGATGAGCAGGGGTCCTCGCGTCGAAAACGGCAGAAATCCGAGAGAGCAGAGATCGCACAAGATGTTCAGGTCGGATATATGATAGAACTTCAGAAATATCGCATTCTTTCCCTCCTTGCCCGTCGACTAACCCTGCCTCTCGAAGGTAATGATCAAGTGTTCCCTCTGTACTCCAAAACTCGAAGGACTCTGCAACAATCCTTGGCAAGGCGTGAACGTGATGTCAAAAAGGGAAAGGACAATCGTACTGGCACTGATAAATTGCCCTCCATTAATATTGTACCCGCAGCTGCCGCATTATCACCAAGGGAAAAGAAACGCTACAACCGCATGTGTGCAGTCAAACAGACCTTGCAGAAGTGGCAGGACTCGATTGTCTTCGCACAGCAGCAGCGTCAAGAGCTCGAACAGCAAAATGGTGGTGTTTCCACACAGACTAGCGATGTTGAGGCTATTTCAGAGCTTTCGAGGACATGGGATCAATGGTCTCGCTCCAGTGGCGGTGAGCTTTCCGCATGGTCTCAGTACATCGACTTTGTTGATAACTGGGCAGCCTGTGGGGCAAGTGAAGAAAGGACCAAGGAGGTAGAGCTGACTGAGGATTTGCAGGATATCGCCGAGTATCTCGACGATCTCAACGAGTCGGATGAAGTGTCAGAGGATGATGACGCCAAAGATGACAGCGAGGTAGATGAAGGAGAGCGTGCGTATCGGAAGCTAAGAAAGTTTCTATCTAAGGAACTGGAAATGTGGAGCAAGGAGTCAGCGTATGTTGAATCTCTCTGGGATCGGGTGTATACACGCGAAGAGGACCAAGATGAAGAATCCAAGCACCGATTGAGCAAGCAACTCCGCATAGGAAGCACTGCCTCGAGCAGAGCTCGCCGGCCTCTTGCAGTGACTTTACGTGAACGTGCGTTGACCGTCTGTGGCCGTCCCTGGGGAGAACCAGCTGAAGAAACTGCGGTAATGTGGATGCTGCATGCCACTCGCATGAGCGAATTTGACAATGACTCAGGACTAAGCGTGCTTGCTCGCGCAACCAAGTTCTGTCCGAGGAGTTGCGGCCTGTGGGCCTTCTATTTTGCTCAATTGGCGAGACATCTTGAAAACGCTAGCGTGTCTAACAAGGGTGAAACAGGGGAGCACGAACAAAGCTCCCGATCGACATACCTCATCGAGGTGTGGGATAAGGTTTTTGGAGCTCTCAACACATTCACAGAACTTTGTTTCGTCGTGGACTCAGAAAAGGAATTCGCTGGGCTGGATGGTATTTATCTCTTGCTAAGCCTTCATCAACTGACAGAAGTGGTCAGGTTGATTAAAGATGGCTCATCAGAGCTCCTCCATGATAGGCAAGAGGAATTGGAGGCTGTGTGGAGTGTTATCTTCCCAGGCCTGTTCCAACTCATCTGCAATGCAACGGAAGGTGATTCGGTGCCAGAAGTACGAGCCAACTTTAACCGTCTCATCGTGAAAACTATACTCGCGAGCCTACTCTCTCCCAACTATTCAACTACGACAAGTTCGCTCCTACTTTCTCCACGGCTTGGTCTGGGTTTCCCAAAGGCGTGGTCGAGTTTGCTGCACGATGCTCTCCCGATCGCGCTTCCGGCACTAGGTGCGGTGTACTCGGCCTCAGCTCGGGCTGAACTGGCTACCTTCCCTATGGCATATCCACAGCAAATGACCTCATTAGACGTATTGTACAAATGGCTAGCTGCTACTATTAGTTTGACGCACTGCTTGCTACCGCACGTTCGATGCATTTGCGAGAAGGATCCAACCTACCCCGAGGTTTGGCGAGCTCAAGTTACTCAGCTACAATGGAAGACCATCGCCTACACGCGTCGCGCTGTTAAGCTTGATCTTGAGTCGAGACGAAGCCAGTACCTCCAATACTTCTATGCAGTTCTCCCCACTGTCCTAGAAGTAGGTAATCCCGGGGATCAGACTGAGTTACCAGACTTCGGGTCAAGCTTCGTCTTCCAAGAGATCGCTGACAGCGATCAATTCAATGCCTCAATTCCAGCCGAAATCGCAGGAACCGACATGCGGAAAGTTATTTTGCAAACAGCAGCTCACTTGGAGGTCAATTACCAGCTGAAGCCCCCGACTATCTCCGTAGTTACACCAGCCATTCAAGCCAGCATCTCATGGGCTGTTCTTGCCTGCGGAGGTCACCCAAGGGACTTAGAACGAGACATGGCGCTGCAAATGATGGCGTTCGGATCGGATGCTGTTCGCTCGACTCTGGCAAGGCTAAAGCGAGACCTGGTTAATCAAGTGTTCGTGCCATTGATTGAATCCGGACTCCCGTTGCCCACCCATCCTTCGAATGTGCCGTCGAGACTACAGCAGATGTACTATACGCAGTACTTAATGAGTTTCCAGTGCTATGTCCCGAACTGTATTTCGGTTGCGGAATCGATCAAGACATATGAGACGCTTGCCCATTATCTGAGCGGTAGCAAAACCGACAGAATCACTGTTAGTGTGGACACCTCCTCCCCCCTCTGGGAGGACGTCTTCCAGGACGTTGATAGATCTGAACTCGAGGCATTAGAATCACTAGACTATACTGAAATACTCGACAATCTCCAACGACAGGGCGAACTTGGACTGTTGGAAGATGCCAGTGTAGATCTAAAACAGGTCTCTACAAAAAGCCTCCAACGTGTGCAACAGCGACTTCGCCAACGTGAGTTCAGTCGACAACAGGCCAACCAACGCAAGAAGCAGCCGCCTCAGCAAGAGCGCCAATCAAAAACGCGTGAACGCGCAACACCGACACATGAACGTGTGGAGTTCGGAAAACGGGGTAGGACTGAAGACTCGCAAGAGGTAAAGGTCGAGGGTACATCATCCGGCTCTTCCCATTCAGTTCAACTCGACACCGAGCAGCAGTCTAAACGCGTACGTATGACAGCTAGCCGCCGAAGAACGAATATTGATTTGTCCGACCTTGCCGTAGGAGCTAATGACAGCCAGGATGATAAGGGTGACAGTGATGAGATGAAGGCTGGAGGCGATGTCAGCACAACTCAGGACCAGGCAGTCGTTCCAGGTCCCTCAGAAGCTGCTGACGAGTCGAAGCGCAACCACGTGGAGGACCAACAGGTACACTTCGAGGATGATGACTCTCGTTCCCACTCGCATCACCACACCACGAAGCGTGAAAACCTTATCAAGTATATCCAGGAGACTGCGCGTCGTACGGTATTTGTGCAGAATCTTCCTCTGCATATGAACGAATTCCACTTACGAGGCCTGTTTGAAGGCCAAACGCGAGGTAAAGTTGAGTCTATGCACATCCCTCAACGTCGTGTACAGAACGAGAACGGTGAGTGGACTTCAATTGGGAAGGGATACGCATATGTTGTCATGTCAAGTGAAGAAGAAGCCAAGCGAGCGATTGACTATATTGATGGCTTCGTCTACGCCCAAAAAGCGCTCAAAGTTTCGATGTACGACATGAGTCGTATGCACGATGGGTCGACGCAACGGTCCTCCCACGACGACGCTGCAACAGCGCAAAACAAGCGGGTACGAGGCGGAGAAAGTCGTGAACCACAATCCCGCCACGAAAGATCCCATGAAGTCAAAGCAGAACTTCCGGTCGATAGGCTCTTCATGAGTCGGTTGCCCGTCGTAGCCTTTGCCCCTGACGAATCCATCGATGATGACAAGGCAACCCAACGTGCTGAGTTCATCTGGAAACAGTACCACGACCAATTACTTGAGTTCATCCGTCCGGTTGTGGCACGGTGGATCGAAGCAAACGCGACTCAATTACAGCTCTCAGCGTTTGAACGCGAGATGATCCACCTCCCTCGGAATCCCGAGACCCGTCTGCCACGACCTTTCTGCTTTGTTAACGTGCCTCAAGGTAGTGCCGAGTACACAATTCGAGAACTTCACCAGAAACCGTTCTCTGTGAATATCAAAGCGGAACCAGATAGCAGACCACTGCAACTTACATCGGTGGTTAAGGTGGTGCCTAACACGCAACCTAAGCCCGAAGCGCCCAGTGATGCGCCACGAAGACACCAGTCACCCAAGGAAACGTATGAGACCAGCGCAGAGTCCAAGATGACTGCAGAACCGACAGGGCAAAAGCGTGTTCCTCGCGCCTTACAAATCCGCCAGTCACCTCTTCCACCCCCGGTGGCACAGTCTCGAGACGACTCTCGTGAGGCTTCATCGAGCCAAGATGCTCAATCAAGGCCCGGGAGTACTAGTGCGCGTGCCAGCATTCTGAGCCTACGGCGAGGCAGAGCGCCAACGAATGCTCTCTCGTCATTCCCGGTTGCGGTCACCATCCGTCCGAAGGCGGCTTCCGAGTCTGAGACTGGGAGCGCTCAGAATAAGTCCGAGCAATCGGAAGGCAAGTAAACCCCGCTGGAGACTCGTTCGAACGTGTTACAGTGATGTGTGCCCAATAAGATCTAATGGAGAGTTTCCTCTCTAACTCAGCAAGAGAGAAGAGAGAGCTTCCTCATCTAAATCCTAACCATCATAAACACATGCGAGGATGTACTTATGTCAGTCGGTATCATAATATTGCATGGACAATGCCAATGCCAACGCCAATGCCAACGCAAGAAGATATGCTCTAGTTGTACGTTTTCACACCTACGTCCAACGAAGCCGCAGAACAGTTACCACAAAGCATGCAGTAACTCAATTTCCAACCTCCAGGATAGCTCGCCAGTCACTCAAGAAATCCCGAATTTCTTTGTCGTTTTCCCCATTGGTTGTGAGTCGGTTTGGGCGCCACAACGCGTTATGGGGTCTGCGTTGATGGTCTATTTCATTGTTTCTGACTGAAAATAACGTGGTGACTGGGAGCATGTGCTTGAGACCGCTACTCATCGCGAGTAATTCGTGATTATGTGGACACTGGCTCATTCTCCTCTTCCACTCCGATCTTGCGCTGCGATCTGACACATACACCATTGTTGCACAACCCTTCTGACACCTGCATCAGTGGATATCTATCGTACTCTCCGTGTTCCCAACCTACCACCACTCCTCTCTAGCTGGCTTGCTAGTCCAAGGGCACACAGCCCAGATGTCGAGTGAGTCAGACGACCCATCCTGTCTGAGCTCTCCTGCGACGGAGGCAAGTGCTGCTACTACCACTGCCACTGCTGCTGATCCTGTTGCAGCAGAGACCAAAGATGCTGTTGTGGATTCCAGTTTGGAGGCGCCTGTCGAAACGAAAGGCGAAACGAAGTCGTCTGTAGAGTATGCCGACGTGAACTTGGACTTGGATGAAGAGGACACCGGTGACGCAGAGTTCCAAACCAATCTCCAAGCGGCTCAAGCAGGTAACACGGATGCTATGATTGCAGTCGCGGATGCTTACTGGTATGGCACTGCTGTAGCTGGCAATCTGAAGCGAGCCTTCATGTGGTATCAGCGCGCCGCCGATTGTGGTGATATGCGAGGCTTCTATGGTCTTGGGTGGATGTATGAGCATGGTGAGTTCGTAGAGAAGGATTTGATACGGGCTAGAGAGAATTATGAGGTTGCCGATAAAGGCGGACATGATGGAGCTAAGCAGCGGCTTTACACGCTCGTTCTGAGTTTGATTCGAGATGGTATGGAGGATGAAACAAGGTTGTTCACCCCAGAGTTAATGGAGACGCTCTACGCCGCCCAATGCGGAGATGCGGACGCGATGATTAAACTCGCCGATGAATATTGGTATGGTACGACCTCGGTTAGGAACTATGAAAAGGCTGTGCATTGGTATCAACAGGCGGCACACAACGAACATCCAGATGGATACTATGGGCTTGGATGGTGCTACGAGCATGGCCAAGGTGTACCTATCGATCTCAGAAAGGCGTTGCAATGCTACGAGCGTGCCATGAACCTCGCACACGAGAGTGCTAAAGGTCGATACGAAGAATTGCTTGCTAGAGTACCGAAGGAAGATGCGTCTGGCGCATGCGAGGGCGCCCAGGAATCGCCTCAGATGGAGACACGTGAAGATACCGACGAAGAAGGGTTTGAGGCACTGTTCTAACATTGTGACTTATATAGATGCTAGGGTGTCCCGTGGATCATAGAGACCGGGCCACACACAGCATATCCTACCTTACATTGTTTATCAATAAGATGTTCCAGTCACCCCAATGGATGTTGTGAATGCTGGAGGCCGGAGAACGCCTCGAGGTGTTATTCAAACTAACTACAGTGTTTACTGAGATCAATATGCAGACTGGTCTGCTTTTGCTCGAGATCCAATCGGACCATACAGTACATCTCACTCACCATACGTGCAGAAGAGAACAAGAGTTAGTGTCAGCAACACAGTCAGGAACGAGCCTAGCCGGGCAGAATGTTGTGGAAAACTGCCTAGCGTGCGAATGTTGCGAGTGTGAGGCGGGAAGAGGTCTCGATTCCAGTCGGTCCGTTCAGCAAGGTGCCCTCACGGTCTAAAGCATTGGGACGCAGCTGCGATGAAGATATCATGTGATTGATCACATAATTCTTGTCCGTGTGCCTGCCGGCTAGGAGTTGGCTAATGCGAAACGACGGGGGAAGTTGGTCCACACGTGTCCTCCAGTTCTTGCTAGCCATTGCAATTCTGAAGGTGACCTCCAAATCCACCCCGATGCGAGCCCTTGGTTGTGGTCGCTCACATCAAATTGTAGTCTCGAGCGTAGAGAGGAGTTCAGACGATGGGCGGCGGCAGTCAACAAAGGAATCCTGGGGACCAGGTGATGCTTAGAAGCCTCCAAGAGGATGGATTCCCCCAAGAAGATGAAGGCCACTACACGGTAGGAGAAGCATGGGACGACAAAAGAATCTTCATGGCGCCCGCGGCAACCCTAATTAAATACCTGGAGGCGAGGAAGTGGGGGGGCGAAAGGCGGGTCCGGACGGCAATGGTCACGGTGGCCGATGGCAGGCTCAGAGCACAAACATACGGCAAGTCGGTCAGTGTGGGTGTACAAGGGTTTATCATCTTCATCATGATCTGTGATCTGACATCATGAGAGAGTATTGAGACCAGATCCATAAATCGAGAGTGCACTATATATCATCCTCCTTTGCACAGTTGGCTAGTGTATGAGACTGAATGAAAGCAGATCCCTAAATAGACCATCGTCATGTACAAACTGGTCGACAAAATGAACTCAACCTGCATCGAAATCGAGAGAACCCGACGTGTTTCGACATGGTGTCAGGGGAGATCTTCCAGAGAAGCATGCATTTGTGTTCAACCCACTTCTCTCGACACAGCTGCAAGAGTACATCGAAGAGGTGAGTGGTGTTTTGTCAGCATGAAGACCTTCGAAGGGTGTCTCAAAACTCGGAAAAGCGAAAAATCCTTCCCGCCGAGAGGGGAAGGCCGAAGGACAGAACCTGGTCTGTTTCGACACGAAGCGCAGGGCTTTCACCTGAGAGAAGAAAGTATGTGACTTGTCAGAGCACCGGCTTACTTTCGGCAGTTGGGGAGAGGAGAGAGGGATTCCTTGGTGAGGGGTATAGACCCTAGAAGGCAGATTGGCATCTGTTTCTGAAGCTGTCGGCGATTGCAGAAAACAGGCCAGTTTGAGGTGGATAGGGTTATGTTCCCTAACCCGATGCGGCTAAATGCTCTCTCTCGGTTTAGTCGCATCCGGCTAAATTGACAAAGCTAACGAATTCCACCCACCCGTGTTGGGTTGGTTGAGAAGGAGAAGGAGAGATGAGCATAAAGTGTTGGGTACTCTGCCGCACCCCCACACCGACCGATGATGACCCCATCCGCCAGGAGAACGCAGCACGCGCGCTCGTCCGTCGGAGGCCAATATGCTCATCTCTGGAGTAGAAGCATCCTCTCTCTCATCTCCCTCCTGAGGAGGGATGACATCATGTCTCTCTCCATGGGTGTCACAAACCGATAAAATCTCGCACGAAGGAACACGGAGTGGCAAGTCAGGGGAGAAACAGAAACACAAGGATAAGGCTGTTTGCTGAGAGAGTATTGAGGCCGGATCCCTAAGTCTGCTCTGGCCGATAATGCCATCCTCCTTTGCACAGTTGGCTAGTGTATGAGACAGTCAGTGTGTTTCTCCCCCGATTCCGGACAGTTTAACCTAATCCGGTTAAATACAATTTAGCGTCTTCGTGCGAGAGTTTATCACAGTGTATGAAAACAATGAGACAGTGTAGTGTTGAGGGGAGGGCAGACTTGAATATCGAGAGTGGACTATAATATCATCCTCCTTTGCACAGTTGGCCAGTGTATGAGACAGTGTACAGTATGAGACAGTGTAGTGTT
>Ga0180217_1001992_pt1 | contig 19989 bp, 24 predicted proteins | sample eDN3rd37CBELigOP_FD_128521 | JGI IMG/M metagenome (GOLD analysis project Ga0180217, IMG submission 128521) | Enriched Organic Plus compost microbial communities from Emeryville, California, USA - eDNA 3rd pass 37_C BE-Lig OP (version 2) (version 2) ... | reverse complement strand
GCGCCGAGCGCACCACGCGGGACGCCTAGTCGAAGGAGACTAGCCCCGGGCTCATAGCGGCTGCGCGCCGAGAGTTCGGGGATACTCACATCTTCCATCTCAGAAACTGAGCGCCGCTGAGAATGCATTCATCTCATCGCGCTCGATTACCCACGACGACTGTCGCGCAACCGCCCGCTGAGGCGGCGATTACGGCTGCGCGCTCTTCAGGAGCCCCTGTCATGACCTCCAAGACCAAGACCCGTCCCAAGGTGCGGGTGACCGAAAGCGATTTCGAAAAGCTCGCCGCGGTCAGTCGCGCGCCACGCGCCTCCACGCCGGGCGGCGAGCTGTTGCTGGAGGAGTTGGAACGCTTTTCCATCGTGCCCGATCACGCCGACCGCCGGCTGAAGTTCGTTCGTCTGGGGTCGAAAGTGACCTATCGCGACCTCGGCCTGCAGCGCGAGCGCACCGTGCGCGTGGGCTTGCCGGGCGAGGCCGACGTCGACGAGAACCGCATTTCCGTCCTCGCGCCGGTCGGTGCGGCCCTGATGGGACTGTCGGTGGGCGACATCTTCCGCTGGATCGGTCCGGACGAGCGGCCGCGGGAGATCGAGGTCCTGGCGATCGAGGAGTGAGGGCGCGATAGATGCTCCCCTGTCAGAAGGGGGCTATCGCATATGACCGAAGTTCCGCTCGCCTCGTCTCTTCTGATCGTCATCCCCGACCGCGCATGCGTGTCGGGGACCCATACGCACCGGAGTCTTCGGCAAAGTCTCGGCGTCTATGGATGGCCGGGACCTGCCGGCCCGGCCATGACGAAGTGATAGAGAAAGTCCATATGCGATAGCCCTCCCCCAGAGGGGGGAGGATTGATCGGCTCAGAACGCCGGCAGCAGGAGCGCGCGCGCCTGGTTCGCGTCTTCCATGACCTGGCTGGTCAGGGCCTCCAGGCTGTCGAACTTCAGTTCGGGGCGCAGGAAGGCGATGAGATCGGTTTCGATGATCTCGTCGTAGATGTCCTCGTCGAAGTCGAACAGCCAGACCTCCAGCCGGGCCGCTGTCTCGCCAGGAATGGTGGGATTGACGCCGATATTGGCGACGCCGGCGATCTCACGACCGTCCGGCAACCGCGTCCGCGTGGCGTAGACGCCATACTTGGGCACGACATAGTCGGTCAGCGCCACATTGGCTGTCGGAAAACCCAGGGTGCGGCCAAGCTGACGGCCGCGCTCCACCACGCCTTCGATGGCGAAGGGCCGGCCTAGGATCGCAGCAGCGTCTTGCGGACGGCCGTCGCGCAGCGCCTGACGAACTCCCGTCGACGAGAACTTCTCGTCGCCATCGCCGAGCGCCTCGGCGACCGAGACGCTGAAGCCGAGTTCCTGACCGTACTTGATCATCAACTCGGGGCTGCCGGTCCGGCCCTTGCCGAACGAGATGTCGAAGCCCACAGCCACGTGGCGGACGCCGAGGCCCTTGGCGAGGACGTCTTCGGCGAACTCACGATCGGTCAGGTTCGCCATCTCCCGGTCGAACGGAAGGACATAGAAGATATCGACTCCAAGCGCGGCCAGGGCGCGGGCTTGCTGGTCGGTCTTCATGATCCGGAAGGCGGGCGCATCGGGCTGGAAGATCCGGCGCGGATGAGGTTCGAAGCTGATCACGCCCAGCGGCGCGCGCAACTGCAGCGCCGCCTTGGCCGCAAGGGCGATCACCCTTTGGTGCCCGCGATGCACGCCGTCGAAATTGCCGAGCGCGACGGACGCGCCTTTCTCGGCCTCTTCCAGTCCCTTCCAGCCGTGAACGATCCGCATGGCCTATTCCTTGGCCTTGGGGCGGCGAGGCACCATGACCACCGCCTCGCCGTCGACCACGGTCTTGCCGTCCACCTGGCATACGGTCGAGAGCGTCGCATGGCCGCGCCGCTCGTCGAGGCTCTGCACCGTCACCCGGGTGACCACCGGATCGCCGATCTTCACCGGACGGCGGAAGCGCAATGATTGATTGAGATAGATCGCACCTGGTCCGGGAAGCTTGGTGCCGAGCACGGCGGAAATATAGGCCGCCGAAAGCATGCCGTGGGCGATACGGCCCTGGAACGGCGTCGTGACCGCGTAGGCTTCGTCCAGGTGCACCGGATTGGTGTCGCCCGACACGGCGGCGAAAGCCTCCACGTCCGCCGACCCCACGATCTTCATGGTTTCGGCCGACTGACCGATGCTGAGATCTTCGAAGAAAAGCCCCTGCACGCCCGAACCTGCTCCTCTTTCGCCTACCTAGTTAGCGGCTTTTGCTCACCACGCCAGATCGGCGATGGCGTAGGTTGCGGACGCGCCGTCCTTCGCCAGGAGGCGCTCGACCGCCAGGGCGTCCAGTCCTTCAGGGCCAATGGTGTCGACGCCGTGGATGCCGCTCGCGACGAACAGCATGTGGAAGCCCTGGCTGTTGGCCCCTTTCGCGTCGGTGGCGACGGCGTCGCCTATGCAGAGGACGCGCGAACGGTCGACCGTGCGGCCGAGCAGGACCTGCGCCTCGCCCAGGCAAAGGTCGTAGATCGGCGCATATGGCTTCCCGGCCATGATGACCTCGCCCCCCATCTGCTCGTAGCGCTGAGCGAGCGCGCCGCCGCAATAGATCAGGCGATCGCCTTTCTGGACGACGATGTCGGGATTGGCGCAGATCATCGGCAGGCGCCGGGCGAGGGCGATCTCGAAACGCGCCTCGTAGTCGTCAGGGCCTTCGACGTCGTCGTCATAGGGACCGGTGCAGGAGATGAAGGCGGCGGCCTCCGGCCCCGCGAAGGCGAGGTCGAGGCCCTCATAGAGCGGCGCGTCCTTCTCCGGCCCGATGGCCCACGCCGGACCGGGCGCGCGCCCGCTGAGCAGGATGCGCGTGGCGTCGCCGGAAGAGACGAAGGCCGACCAGCACTCCCGCGGCACGCCCAGTTGATCGAGTTGGGAGTGGATCGCGCTCGACGGGCGGGGCGCGTTGGAGATCAGGATCACCGGTCCGCGCTCGGCCCGCCAGCGTGCGAGCGCCTCGCAAGCGGCCTTGAAGCTTTCCCGGCCATTGTGGATCACGCCCCAAACATCCGAGAGCAGGACATCGTATCGGTCGACGACAGCCGAAAGGCCGGGGATGAGGGCAGGCGCGGTCATGGCGCGGCGGTAAAGGTCGCCGGGCTCGCGGTCAATCTTGCGACCGTCAGAGGCGGGTGGCGGCGGCCGTGCGCCGGGCTAGCAACCCAACGCCGCCGCGGGCCGGCGCGGAGGGCTCGGCCGCGGCGGGCGTGGCGTCGGCTTCGGTGAGCACGGCGTCGCGGATCGCCCGCGGCTCCCCGAACAGATGGCCCTGGCCGTACCGTACGTCGAGCTCGAGGATATCGACGATCTGGCGCTCGCTCTCCACTTTTTCGACCACCAGTTCCACCCCGAAGCGGCGGGTGAGGGTGGCGAAGTCCTGCGCGGCGAGGTCGGGCATGGAGCGCAGCACCAGGCCCTCTTCGGTTTCGACCAGTTCGTCCAGCAGCTGGGCGGCGCTGATCTTCAGGAACTTCACGTCGGCCCGGGCGAGATCCTGAAGGTCGACGTCGAAATTCACCACCTTGTCGATCGAGAAGCGGAAGCCGAGCTCGCCGAGCTTGGCCATGTTACGGGCTTCTACGACGCCGCGCTGGTCGTAGGCTTCCTGGCCAAGCTCGAAGATGAGCGCGCCGGCGAGGTCGCGATTGGCCGCCAGGAGGTCGCGGAACTGCGGGAAGAAGCTCTCATCCGCCAGACTGGCAAGGGAGATGTTGCAGAAGATGCCGACTTTCCGGTCCTGCTTGGCGAGCCGCCGCACGATCTGCACGCAGCGGAAGAGAAGCAGGTTGTCGATCGAAGGAACCAGGCCCTCCGCTTCCGCTACAGGCAGGTATTCGGAGGGGGTGAGCACCCGGCCGTTCGCGTCCCGCAGCCGCGAATAGCTTTCGTAGAAGACCGTACGGCGCTGGGGCAGGGCCACGACGGGTTGCAGGTAAAGGTCGACGCGGTTCTCCGCGAGGGCGTCGCGGACGGTCTCGATGAGGCTCGGGTCGCGTGCGGGCGCAGCTTGCGGGCGAAGCGTGGGGGCGGCGCTGACCGCGCTGACGCGGGCCTCGAGCCGGTCGCCGAGCTCTTCGACCAGGCCTTCCAGCATCTGAAGCTCGTCTTCCAGGGCTTCGGAGCGCCCCAAGTCTTCGCTCACCGCCTCGGCCACCTCGCTCACCCGCGCGTCGAGCTGCTCCATCTGGTCGAGCATGAGGCGATGCGCCTCGCGAACGGCTTCGAGTTCCTTGCGGACGCCGCGCAGCTTCAAGGTCTGGGCGATCAGGCCATGCACGGCGAAACAGAGGCCGAGCCCGCCAACCAGGGCCGCGACGCCGGCCGCCCAGCCGCCTCCGTTCCGCCACAGCAGAAGGGCGACGATCAGCGCGAGACAGAGATAGGTGGCCGAGAGCGCCACCGAAGTGAACTGTCGCATGAGCCCGCAGATCCGAATCGCCCGGATTATCGGATGCGTCGGCGCCGCAAGTCGAACGGATTAACAAAGGCTTCCATCTCGAGACGGTGCTCGGTCGTCTCTGGGCGTCCTCCGGGTTTGGCCTGATGTCGCTTTAGTCGCGGGTTTGCCAGCTTCGCAAAGAGTTGGCCGTCAAGAGGCAGGTCCGATGGCGCGTTTTCCGGTGATGGCCCTGGTCGCCAGCGTCCTTCTTTCCGCAGGAGCCGCCCGAGCGCAGGACGGCGGGCAGAGCGAGGCCAACAACCCGCTGACGCCGAAGATCACCTTGAATCTTCACAACTACTATGCAGGCGACCTGTCGGGCGTGCCGGACGAAGACGCCAACCAGTTCCTGATGCGAGGCCTGTTGCCGCACAAGATCGGCGGCCATGGACAGCTTTTCAGGTTCACCCTGCCGGTCGCGACCATGCCCACCGCCTCCGGCCATCACACCGATCTGGGCGACCTGACGGTGATGGACCTTTTCGTCTTCAAGCGGGGCCGCACAGAGGTGGGCGTGGGGCCTCTGCTCGTCGCGCCCACGGCGGGCGATGACCGCACCGGCGCGGGGAAGTGGCAGGCGGGGGCCGCAGGCATACTGATCGCACCGCAGGAATGGGGCATCATGGGCGGCATCGCGACCTATCAGCACTCGTTCGCGGGTGACGACGACCGCGCGGACGTCTCGTTGCTGACCTTCCAGCCCTTGGTGATCTACAACCTGCCCAAGGGCTGGTACCTGCGCTCCTCGGCCATTTGGAACGTGGACTTCGAAGGGGACACTTCGTACGTCCCGCTCGGCGCGGGTTTCGGCAAGGTGTTCCAGGCCGGCGACGTCACCCTGAACGCTTTCATCGAGCCGCAGATCACGGTCTGGAAGGACGACGGACCTGGCGTGCCGAACTGGCAAGCCTTTGTCGGCTTCAATGTGCAGTTCCCGATCGGGAAGTAGGCCGCAGGCTTAGCGGGTCGGAACGGGAGTCTCGCCGCGATAGTCGTAGAAGCCGCGCCCGGCTTTTCGTCCCAGCCAGCCGGCCTCGACATACTTCACCAGCAGCGGGCAGGGCCGGTATTTGGAGTCGGCCAGGCCGTCATAGAGCACGTTCATGATCGACAGGACGGTGTCCAGGCCGATGAAGTCGCCCAGCTCCAGCGGGCCCATCGGATGGTTCGCGCCGAGCCGGAGCGCCGTGTCGATGGCGTCCACCGTGCCGACGCCCTCGTAGAGGGTGTAGATCGCCTCGTTGATCATCGGAACCAGGATGCGGTTGACGATGAAGGCGGGGAAATCCTCGGCGTTGGCGGTGGTCTTGCCGAGCGAGCGGGCGAATTCGACCGCCGTCTCGTAGGTTTCGGCGTCCGTCGCTATGCCGCGGATGATCTCCACAAGGTTCATCAGCGGCACCGGGTTCATGAAGTGCAGGCCGATGAAGCGCTCGGGGCGGTCGGATGACGCGCCCAGGCGGGTGATGGAGATCGAGGAGGTGTTCGAGGCGAGGATGGTCTTTTCCGCCAGGTGAGGCGTAAGCGCCTTGAAGATCGTCTTCTTGACGTCCTCATTCTCGGTGGCGGCCTCGATGGCGAGGTCGGTGGCGCCGACCTCCTGCAGTTCCGGGGCGGCCTTGATGCGGGCGAGACCCGCTTCCATGGCCTCTTGGTCGATCAGGCCACGGCCGACCTGGCGGGCCATGTTCTTCTCGATCAGGGCGCGGCCGGCCTCGATCTTGTCCTGGCTGACATCGTGCAGCAGCACGTCATAGCCGCCCAGGGCGCAGACATGCGCGATGCCCGAGCCCATCTGACCCGCGCCGATAATGCCGACCGACTTGATCTGAACCATGCCGAAAACTGCCTCGATGCCCGCGGCGCGATCCCCGGCGCGCACGCTTGTGACGGGTTTCTAACATGCCAAATGGCGCTGTCGCCAAGGCTTTTGCTGCGTCGCAGCGTACGGCTGGACGCTAGGACGCCGTCGTATCGGCCGTAGCTCTGGCTTCGGCGAGCAGCCAGTCGCGCAGAGCGTGTATTCGCCGAATCTTCGGGTTGTCGGGACGCCAGGCCACGTAGATGGCGTAGTCGTTGTCTACGGCGTGCGGGAGCAGGCGTATGAGGCGGCCGCTCGCCAGGTCCTGCTCGATCAGCGCGCTGCGGCCGAGCGCCACGCCCATGCCTTGCGCGGCGGATTCCACCAGCATGATGGAGTCCTCGAACTCCAGCCCTTTTCCAGGATCGGTGAGGCCGAAAGCAGAGAACCATAGGCTCCAGGGGCGGTGCCGGTGACGCAGCAGCGGCGCCTCCAGCAAGTCCGCGGGCGTGCGGAAGTCGTACTTCGCCGCCAGTTCGGGGCTCGCCACGGGAAAGAGCTTCTCTCGCAGCAGCAGGACGCTCTCGACCCCCGGCTCAGGTCCCAGGCCGTGGCGCACGCCCATATCGACCCCGTCGGTGACGAAATTGGCCAGTTGGGCCTCGACGACGAGGTCGATGTTCGCACCGGCCGGATCTGCGGTGAGGCGGGGGAGCCGCGATGGCAGCCAGCGGGCGGCGAACTGCGGATCTAGGCTGACCACCAGCGGATCGCGCTCGGCGGCCTGCGAGAACTCGTCGACGGCGTTCTGCAGGATCTGCATCGATCGCTCGATCTCGCCGGCCAGGCGCTCGGCGGCCGGGGTCGGGATCATGGCGTTGCCCTTGCGAGCGAACAGCCGCGCGCCGAGCTCCTCCTCCAGCCGGCGGATCTGCTGGCTCACCGCGCCGTGGGTGACCGAAAGCTCTTCGGCCGCGCGGCTATAGCTGCGCCGCCGGGCGGCGGCGGCCAGGGCGCGAAGGGCGAAGAACGGTGGTAGGCGAGCCATGTAAGTTGTTAGTCCGGCTAACAACGTTCGGCAATAACCATCGTTCGTAACATCCGCCGGTCGGCGGCATAAGGAAGGGGCGGCGCTGCTCCTTCTCTCTCCTCAAGCCTCGGATTTCCCCATGAAAGCCCAGCTTCTCGTGCTGAGCGCGGCCGGTCTGCTGCTGTCGGCCGCGCCCATCTCAGCCTCCGCCGCGCCGGCCGACGTCGAGCGCTATGTCGCCGCAGCCAGCAATGACGCCGACGCGCGCCTGGCCGATCGCGGCGTAGCTCTCGCCGGCAAGACGGTCACGGTTCGCGCCCGCATCGGGCTCGATCGGTTGAATGGCGCCCAGGTCGTGCAGACCAGCGGCTCGGCCGAACTCGACGACCAGGTCGCCTCGGCTCTGCGCAACGTGAAGACCGCGAAGGCCCCGCCGGAACTGGTGGGCCGCGAGGTCACGCTCACGCTCGGCCAACCGGCTTCCACTCTCGCCACGCGCTGACCCCGCAAGAGCGCAGGCGTGAAAAAGGGGCGGTCCCTCGCGGGGCCGCCCCTTGATCCGTTCAGGACTGGATCTGAGCCTTACTTGCCGGCCGCCGAGAGGGCGTCCATCAGTTCCGGCACGGCGGTCTTGTAGTCCGCCACCAGGCCGAAGTCGGCGACCTGGAAGATCGGCGCGTCGGCGTCCTTGTTGATCGCCACGATGACCTTGGAGTCCTTCATGCCGGCCAGGTGCTGGATAGCGCCCGAGATGCCGACGGCGATGTAGAGCTCCGGAGCCACGACCTTGCCGGTCTGGCCGACCTGGTAGTCATTGGGGGCGTAACCCGCATCGACCGCCGCGCGGCTGGCGCCGACCGCAGCGCCGAGCTTGTCGGCCAGGGGCTCGATGACCTTCTGGAATTCTTCGGCCGAACCCATGGCGCGGCCGCCGGAGACGACGATCTTGGCGCCGGAGAGTTCCGGACGGGCCGACTTCACCAGCTGCTGATCGACGAACTTCACCTTGGACGCCGGAGCGCCGGCGGCGACGTTCTCCACCGAGGCCGAGCCGCCCTCGCCGGCCGCCTTGAAGGCGGTCGGACGAACGGTGATGACCTTCTTGGCGTCGGACGACTGGACGGTTTCCAGGGCGTTGCCGGCGTAGATCGGGCGCACGAAGGTGTCGCCGCTGACGACTTCCACGATTTCCGAGATCTGCGCGACGTCGAGCTTGGCCGCGATGCGCGGGCTGATGTTCTTGCCCTGCGACGTGGCCGGAGTCAGGACCGCGTCATAGTTGGCCATGAGCGGAACGACGGTGGCTTCGAAGGCTTCGGCGAGGCCCTGGCCCAGCTCGTCGCTCTCGGCCAGCAGCACCTTGCGGACGCCGGCGATCTTGGCGGCGGCGTCAGCCGCGGCCTTGGCGTCCTTGCCAGCGACCAGCACGTCCACGTCGCCCGAAAGGGCGAGGGCGGCGGTGACGGTCTTGTTGGTCGAGTCCTTCAGCGACGCATTGTCGTGATCGGCGATGACGAGAACGGCCATTAGAGGACCCCCGCGGTCTTGAGGTTAGCGACGAGATCGCCGGCGGATTCGACCTTGATGCCGGCCGAGCGCTTGGCGGGCTCGGTGACCTTCAGAACCTTCAGGTGCGGCTTCACGTCCACGCCGAGAGCGCCGAGTTCCTTGGTGTCGAGCGGTTTCTTCTTCGCCTTCATGATGTTCGGCAGCGAAGCGTAGCGCGGCTCGTTGAGGCGCAGGTCAGCGGTGATGATGGCGGGCAGGCCGACCTCGATGGTCTGCAGGCCGCCGTCGACTTCGCGGGTCACCTTGGCGGTGTCGCCGGCCAGTTCGATCGCGGAGGCGAAGGTCGCCTGCGGCCAGTCGAGCAGGGCCGCCAGCATCTGGCCGGTGGCGTTGTTGTCGCCGTCAATGGCTTGCTTGCCCATGATGACGACGTTCGGGTTCTCTTCGGCGATCACCGCCTTGAGGGCCTTGGCGACTTCCAGCGGCTCCAGATCCTGGTCGGTCTGGACCAGGACGCCGCGGTCGGCGCCCATGGCGAGCGCCTGGCGCAGGGTTTCCTGGGCCTGAGCCGGTCCGATCGAAACGACCACGACCTCGCTCGCCACGCCCTTTTCCTTCAGGCGCACGGCTTCCTCGACTGCGATTTCGCAGAAGGGATTGATGGACATCTTCACATTGGCGAGGTCGACGCCCGACTGGTCGGACTTCACCCTGGCCTTGACGTTTGAATCGATCACCCGTTTGACCGGGACCAACACCTTCATGGGTAGCTAGCGCCTCAAATTTGCTTTGCGAAAAATTCGGTCGGATGCGGCATAACGGTTCTCCGCAGCATTGCAAGTCGCGGGCCTATCACAGTTCGCCGCATTTTCGGCGAAGGAACCGGCTAGCAGGGCGGCGAAGCGACGACTAGAAGCACGCCATGAACCGCACGATCGACCGGCTGAAACTCATCTTCCTGGGCCTTTTCGCCGTCATGAGCGCCGGGGTGTTCGTCTATCACGTCTTCTGGGTCTGGCCGGGCGACAAGTGCGAAGCGGCCGGCGATTGGTGGGATGGGCGCACCCGCACCTGCGCCAGGCCGATCCTGATCTCCGACATCACCGGCCGGGTCATCAAGGACGACGCCACGCGAAAGGCGGCGAAGGCGGACGCGGCCAAGAGCCGCGCAGGCGAGGCGGCCGATCTGGCTCGGCCGGCGGCCAAGAACTAGAGGCGCGTCAGCGCGTCGCGCCCGATTTCCAGAAGACTTCCGAGGCGCCCTCGTCGTTCGCATGACGGGCGGCGACGAACAGGAAATCGGACAGCCGGTTGAGATATTTCATGGCCGTGGAGCTGACCGGCTCCCCGGACTCGACAAGGGCGACGGCGATCCTTTCAGCGCGCCTTGCGACCGTCCGGGCCTGATGCAGGTGCGCGGCCGCGGGGGTTCCCCCCGGCAGGATGAACGAGGCCAGCGGCGGAAGCCGTTCGTTCATGGCGTCGATCTCCCCCTCCAGGCGCTCGACCTGGCTTTCCACCATGCGCAGGGTGTTGGCCTCGTCCTTGGCCGACGGGGTCGCGAGATCCGCGCCGAGATCGAAGAGCTCGTTCTGGACGCGCGCAAGCATTTGATCCAGCTCCGGATCGGCGGAGGCGTGGAGGCGCGCCAGTCCGATACAGGCGTTGGTCTCGTCGACCGCGCCATAGGCGTCCACACGGGCCGACGCCTTGGAAACCTGCTGTCCGTTGGCCAGGCGGGTGGTCCCGGCGTCCCCGGTGCGGGTGTAGATCTTGTTCAGGGTGACCAAGGCCTCAGCCGCCCGACTTGGCCCGCCACCAGACGGCAAGCACCAGCACCGCGATCGCCACCGCCTGCAGCACGACCCGCAGCCGCATCAGCTTGTTCGAATAGGAGCGCCCGAAGTCGCCGCCGCGGAAGAGGGCGTAAAGGCCGATGAAGAGCGTGATCGTGACCGCCGCCAGGCTGATGGGGATCAGGTAGGGGAAAATGTTCATGGCAGGAGCTTAGCGCCGATCGTGCGGCCGATCCTCAAGTGTTCGCAGGCTGGCGCGGACGAAAGCCGTCCGCGATGAGGCCTATGTGCCGGTCCATCACCGCGCTCATCGCCTCGGCGTCGGCGTTCTCCCACGCCGCAAGGCGATAGGTCCAGGCGTAGGAGGCCATCAGCGCCTCCACGATAAGATCGAGATCGGCCTGCGGATCGACGTCGCCGCGGCCCACCCCGTCGGCGAGGCAGTCGCGGATCACGTGCCGAAGTCTCGGATTGCGTCCATAAGGGCGGCTGGTGGGGTTGAGCGTCCAGTTATAGGCCGCCGCAATGTGAGCGAGGAACAGCCGGGTCCGCCGCGTCTCAAACGCATAGTGGATCGCGAAGATCGAACGAAGGCGATCGGGAGTCGACCCGCGGAGGTGCGGCACGAGGCGGTCGAGCTCGGCGTAGAGAGCGTCGAGCCGATCGGCCATGACCTGGCTGAGTATGTCTCCCTTGGACGAAAAGGTCGTGAAGACACTGCCGACTGAAACAGCGGCCGTCTGGGCGATCTCGCGCACCGTCGTGGTGTCGTAGCCCTTGGTTTCGAAGAGTTCTCGAGCCGCGTCGAGCACACGCTGACGCGTCGCTTCCTTTTGGGATTTACGTACGCTCAAGTCTTCCCCCCGGGCCCGCGAAACAGGCGGGCGATCCCACGCTTCGATTAGGGCGATCTCGCCGCCAGGGACGTCTCTCGTGGGATGATGCGACGGTTCGTCGCGGGGCAGAACCCCGAATATGCATGAAAGTTGCTTCGGAGACCCGAGAGCAGCGCCTCGGATCTCCGTCTAGTCAGTGTCGTCAGCCGCGGCGAGCGCCGGCCAAGATCACGCGAATCTGGTCCTTGGACTTGGCTTGCAGAGCTTCAAGGCTCCAGCCGCCGAAGATCGCCTCTTGGAAATTGGCCTGATAGCAGTCGAAGAGCATCTGACTGCGCAGCTTGATCTCGGCTTCCTGGGAGAGTTCGCCGCGTTCGACCGCCTGGGCGAGCTGTTCCTGGAAGATGTTCTGGATCGCCTCGACCGGCGGGAGGTTGCGCAGTTCCTGGCCTTGGTCGGGCAGCCACGAGATGCTGAACGCCGCGCGGGCGATCGGCAGGCGGCTCTTGTAGAAGGCGTAGCCCGCCGAGAAGAGCTTCACCAGGGTGTCGTCGACGCCGCGGCCGCGCGACACGGCCTCGCTCATGGCCTCCACGAGAGCTTCCAAGTCCGCGATCATGATCTCGCGGAAGAGGTCGGACTTGTCGGTGAAGTTGGCGAACACCGCGCCGGTGGACATTCCCGCCTCGGCGGCGATGTCGCGGATGGTGGCGCCCTCATAGCCCTGTTCGGAGAACAGGCGGCGGGCGGCGGCCAGGACCTTGGCGCGGGTCTGCTGCTTGGCCAGGGCGCGACGGGTGGGCACGCGGACCTGGGCTTCGCCGGCCACCTCGATGTTGCTGGGCACGTGTTTCATCGGGCGATCCTCACCATAGCCGTCGAGGCTCGCTGTTCGGACTCTACGCAATACTGTTCCACTACCTTCTCAAGCAGCTCAGCGCCTTGCCGCGCGAAGGCTTGGGAGGTCTCGCGCAGGTCAGCGAAAAGCCGACTGGATTTTTCTACGGCTAGGTTGCCGCCCGCGGGGGACCGGACGGCGGTGACGCAGGTCGTCATGACCACAAATTCCTCTTAGCCCCTAGCCTTGGCGCGTCCAAGTGAGGGGTTTGATTGAGCGTGTTCAGCGAACTCGTTCCGCGATGCGAGTGCGAGCCAGGATTTAGCGCGGGAAGCCAGGCTTTGCTGTGTGGCGCAGCGTCGCAGATCGGCGTTTTTCCATCAAAGCCGGTGCGTTGGGCCGGTTGGACGAGAGAAACAAAAGACCGTGACTCGCTGAGCATGCTCGTAAAACGCCGTGCGGCGGAAGATTGTTCTGTCCGGCGCCCGACGACGGCGCCTGCCCATAAGACAAGACGCTCCTCCGTCGCGGTTCCTCAAGCCAGAGGCCGCTTTCTAGTTCGCGCCCTCCAGCAGGCGGCGGGCGATGACCTGGGCCTGGATTTCTCCGGCGCCCTCGAAGATGTTCAGGATCCGGGCGTCGGCCAGCACCCGGCTGACCGGCTGTTCGAGGGCGAATCCGGTCCCGCCGTGTATCTGCACCGCATTGTCGGCGGCCGCCCAGGCGACTCGCGCCGCGACCAGCTTGGCCATGCCCGCCTCCAGATCGCAGCGCCGGCCCTCATCCTTGGCGGCGGCTGCGAACCAGGTGAGTCGGCGCGCTCCGAGCAACTCGGCGGCCATCATCGCGATCTTGTTGGCGACGCGGGGAAACTGCGCGATGGGTTGGCCGAACTGTCGGCGCGTGAGCGCGTAGTCGACGGCGAGGTCGAGCGCGGCCTGTCCGACCCCGATCGCCCTCGCGGCGGTCTGGATCCGGGCGCTTTCGAAGGTCGCCATCAGCTGCGCAAAGCCCTGGCCTTCCTTGCCGCCGAGCAGATTGGCGTGCGGCACGGCGAAGCCGTCGAAGGCGATCTCGTATTCCTTCATGCCCCGATAGCCGATGACGCCGATCTCACCGCCGTCCATCCCCGGCGCCGGAAAGGGATCGCCGGCCGAGCCCCTGGGCTTTTCGGCAAGGAACATCGAAAGGCCGCGGTGATCTTTCGACGCGGGATCGGTGCGGACCAGCAGGGTCATCAGATCGGCCCGGGCGGCATGGGTGATCCAGGTCTTGGCCCCTGTGACCTTCCAGGTGTCGCCTTCGCGGACGGCGCGAGTGCGCAGTGAGCCGAGGTCCGACCCCGCCTCGGGCTCGGTGAAGACGGCGGTGGGGATGATCTCGCCCGCGGCGATCGCCGGCAGGAAACGCTGCTTCTGCTCCTCGGTCCCGTGGGCGAGGATCAGTTCGGCCGCGATCTCCGAGCGGGTGCCGAGCGAGCCCGTCCCGATCCATCCGCGCGACAAGGCCTCGGAGACGACGCACATCGCGACCTTGCCGAGCCCCGATCCGCCATAGGCCTCCGGCGCGGTCAGGCCGAAGACGCCCAGGGCGGCTAGCTCTTCGATCAGGGGCAGCGGAATCAGCTCGTCGCGCAGGTGCCAGCCATGCGCGAAGGGAACGATCTTCTCCTCGGCGAAGGCGTGGAACTGCTCGCGGACGTGCTCGAGGGTTTCGTCTAGGCCGCTGGCCTCCAAGGAGGGCTGGCCTCGTGAGGCTTCCAACAGCTCGACGATCCGCAGCCGGACCGCCTGGGTGGCGCCGGGCTGCAGGGCGGCGATGGCGGGGGCCAGGTTCGAGGGGGCGAGACCAAGGTCGGCGGGCCGGAAGGTCTCGCCCTGATTCATGGGCACGCCGCCGGCGAGCTGGCTGAGATATTCGTGGGCGAGCAACTGGGCCGGAAGGGCTTCGGCCTCGCCGAGGCGGCCATCCTGGGCCAGGCGTGAGGCCCAGGCGGCCGTCTGGCGGAGGGTCTCGGCATAGGCCGCCGCCCAGGCCAGGCCATGAGCGACGTGCTGCTGGGCGTCCAGGGCGTTGCGGTCCAGCCGGCCTTCGGGGGCGACCCTTTCAGCGACGGCGCGCTTGGCTTGAGCGACGAAGGATTCGGCCGCTTCGGCGGCCTGGGCGAGGACGGCGGGGAGGTGGGGAAGCATCATCGAACGGGACTATATGGCAAGCTTGTCGCTGGTCGCGGCCACCTGTACGCCTGACCGACAGCGGCCGGAGGAAGCGCCATGATCGTAGTCCACCATCTCAACGACTCCCGTTCCCAGCGTATCCTGTGGCTCCTGGAGGAGCTCGGCCTACCCTATGAGATCAAGCGTTACGAGCGTGACGCCGCGACAAGGCTGGCGCCGCCCGAGCTGAAGGCGGTTCATCCGCTGGGCAAATCGCCCGTGGTCACCGACGACGGCGTGACGATCCACGAGTCCGGCGCGATCATCGATTCGGTCCTGCGGCGGCATGGGGCCGGACGTCTGGCGCCGCCGGTGGGCACGCCCGACTACGAGACGCACCAACAGTGGCTGCACTATGCCGAGGGCTCGGCCATGCTGCCGCTCATGCTGTTCATGTATGTCGGCCGGCTGGGAGAGGCCGGCGCGCCGCTGCATCCGCGCATCGAGGACGAACTGGCGAACCATCTCGGCTATATCGACCGCGCCCTCGAGGGCCGCGACTACCTGCTCGGCAAGGAGCTGACGGCGGCCGACATCCAGCTCAGCTTCGTGGGCGAAGTCGCCGGCGCCTTCGGCCGTTTCCAGACCTATCCGAACATCGCCGCCTGGGTGCGCCGGTTCCAGGGCCGCCCTGCGTACCGCGCGGCGCTGGAAAAGGGCGGGCCGTACAATTTCGTGCAGCGGGACTGAGCATCGCCCTCCGGGTCCCTCGGCCGGCTTCGCTGACAGCTCCCCAAGCGGGAGCATCTGAGAGGCGAAAAAGGGCGGCGATAGGCGGGGCTACCGCGTCCAGGGATCGTCCAGCACGCCGTCGATGAAGTCGAACACGGCCGCCTTGGTCATGGCGTGTGGGATGGCCGAGAAGTGGTCGCAGCCCGGGATGACGACGCCCCGGCCGTCGGCGAAGGCCTGGGCCAGCTGCTCGGGGTCGCCATTGGTCTCGCGCTGTCCCGCGACCACCAGGACTGGCATGGGAAGGCCTGCGAAGCCTGCGGTGTCGAGCGGCGGATTCCTCACCTGGGTGAAGGCGGCCAGGGCCTGGCGATCCTCGCCTTGCTCGTCGGCGAACTGCCGGAAGCTGCGCAGATATGGTTCGCTGATGCTCTCCGGGTCTTCGGCCAGCATGGCCCGCGCCATCACGTCGCCCCGGGAACTGGGGCTCTCTTCCAGCAGCTTGTGGCCTACGCCGCCCAGGATCAGGTTGGAGAACCGCTCGGGGGCGTCCAGGGCCGCCTGGGCCGCCGTGCGCGCGCCCATGGAATAGCCGAAGAGGTCCACCCGATTGATCCCCAGATGGTCGATCAGTTCGACAACGTCCCGGGCCAGTCGCTGGCGGCCGTAGGACTCGGCGTCGTGGGGCTTGCCGCTCTCCCCGTGCCCGCGCTGGTCGAGGGCGATGCAACGAAACCGGCGGCGTTCGAAGGCGCCATACCAGCCGGTCCGCCGCCAGCCTTCGTTGCGGTTGGAGGCGAAGCCGTGGACGAGCAGGATCGCCCGCTCGTAGTCGGGCGGCGCGATATCGTCATAGGCGATGGTGAGGCCGTCGGAGGTCGTGAATTCCATGGCGTCCTGCAAAATCGGTCTGGGAAATGGGCGAGTGAAATTGGCGAAGCGGTCAGAATGGGCCGCAATGGCCGTCCCGCCAACCTGACGCCAGGTCAGCTACGCCAGCGCAGGACGGCGGGCTCCACCGGGTTCTGGAAAGGCCGTCCGGTCTTGCGGCTGGCGGTCCATTCGCGCTTGAGCTGCTGGTACCACTTGGCCTGGCGGTCGGCGTCGTCGATCCAGAGCAGGGCGGGATCGTAACGCAGGCCCTCGTTCTGCAGGTTCACCATGTCGCCGTCCTGGCGCAGGAAGGCGCGGGCGCCCGCGGCGATAAAGGGCTTGAGCACCAGGAAGGCCGGGTGGTCGGACCAGACGATCTGGGTGATCCGGGTCTTGGTTTCGTGGATCGGCGTCAGGCAGGTGAGCGAGAGCACCTGCCGCTTGCCGACGGTCACATGCTCCCACCGTAGGCCGGGAATGCGGAAGGTGATCTCGGTCAGCGGTTCGCCGCCGAGGATGGCGTAGGCGCGGCTGTTCTTGCTGGGCTCGTGCCGGACCATGGCGAAGCCCTGTTCGCGTGGCTCGAACTTCTTCGACTTCTCGTGCTGGCTCTTGGCCGACCGCCACCACCACTGCTGGTGCACATAAGGCCCGTGGGCCGGGTCCATCAGGCCGACGACGGCATGGTCGATATGGGCGTCGAAGTCCATGCGGTCGACAAGCTTCGGCCCGCCGCCGACGACGCCGGGGAAGGTGGGCGGAGGCTCGTCGGGATCGCCCGTGAAGCGAGGGTCGGAACTGATCCAGAGGAAGACCAGGCCCTGGCTCTCCGCCGCCGGATAGCGGCGGACGCGGATGCGCGAAACGTCCATGGCCTGGTCGTCGACCAGGGAGGGGATCGCAGCGCAGGCGCCGTCGGTGCCGAAGCGCCAGCCATGATAGGGGCACTCGACGCTCTCGGCGCCGTCGGCCTCGCGGGTGAGTTTGCCGGCCGAGAGCGGGGCGGCGCGGTGCGGACAGATGTCCTTGAGCGCATAGACCTTTCCGGCCCGATCCCTGCCGAGCAGGATCGGCTCGCCCAGGATCTCGTAGCGCTGCAGCTTGCCCGCCTTCAGGTCCGAGCCGAGGGCGGCGAAGTACCAGATGTCGTGCAGGAAACCGCGGCCGAACCTGGTCTCGGCGGAAGGGGCTTGTTTGGCGTCGCCGTCGGGCATGGCGCTCTTCTAACCCGTCAGGCGAGCCGCAGGAACCGGGCTGCGTAGGGTTCCAGATGCAGGGCCGCGCCGTCGAGGCGGGAGTGGCCCGGCCCGGGCTCCAGCATCAGCGCGCCGGCCAGCCGCTCGTCGCCGAACATGGCGGGCGCGGGGCTCATGTTGAAGACGCAGGCGATGGCCTCGTCGTCCTCCCGGCGGATGAACGCCAGGACCGGCTCCGGCGCGGTGATCATTTCCAGCTCGCCTGTCCGCAGGGCCGGCGTCGCGCGGCGCAGGGCGAGCAGGGCGCGGGCGAAGGCGAGGGTGGAGGTCGGATCGGCCGCCTGCTCGGCCGCCGAAAGACCTACATGCTCCACGGCCAGCGGCAACCAGGGTTTCGCTGTGGAAAAGCCCATGTTCAGGCCCTCGGTCCAGGGCATCGGCGTGCGCGAACCATCCCGGCCCTTGGCGATCGGCCAATAGAGATCGCCGACCGGGTCGCGGATCTCCTCCCGGGTGAGGCTTTCGGCCTGGGGCAGGCCAAGCTCCTCGCCCTGATAGAGCAGGACGGTCCCTTTCAGGCCCAGCAGCAGGGCGAGCATCAGCCGCGCGATCGCCTCGCCGCCGCCGAAGCGGGTGGCGGTGCGGGCGATGTCGTGATTGCAGAAGGAGATGCAGGGCCAGTGGCCGGGAAAGCGTCCCAGGGTCTCGTAGTGGTCGTGGAACGTGGCCGGAGAGAGCCGCCGGGCGTGGAGGAGGACGAAGGTGTAGGCCGAATGCAGGCCGACCTCGGGCGTGCAATAGGCGCCGCACCGCTCCTCCTCTTCCGAGAATTCCCCGAAGACGAAACGATCGGGATAGGCGTCGACGCGGCGGCGGATCTCATCCAGCAGCGGGATGTTCTCGGGCAGGTTGGAGTCGTGCAGGTGGCGCTGCATCTCGCTGGCGTGCGCCCAGTGGTGGCGGGTGCGCTCCGCCGGCGGGATGGCGGGATTGTCCGCCAGGGTGTCGTCGTGGAGGAAGGTGCCGGCCACGTCGAGCCGGAAGCCGTCCACGCCCTTTTCCAGCCAGTAGTCGAGGACATCCAGGGCGGCGGCCTTGGCCTCGGCGTTGCGCCAGTTCAGCTTCGGCTGCTGGCGCAGGAACTTGTGGTGATAGTGCTGACGTCGGGCCGGTTGGTAGGCCCAGGCCGGACCACCGAACACAGAGAGCCAGTTGTTGGGCGCCGTGCCGTCGGCCGCCGGATCGGCCCAGACGTACCAGTCGGCCTTGGGACCCTCTGGCCCGCCATCGCGGCTTTCGGCGAACCAGGGGTGTTCGTCGGAGGTGTGAGAAAGCACCTCGTCCAGCAGCACCTTCAGCCCGCGGGCGTGGGCCGCTTCGATCAGGGCCGTGAAGTCGTCAAGGCCCCCATAGTCGGGGTGGACGCCGACATAGTCCGAGATGTCGTAGCCCCAGTCGCGGTTAGGCGAGGGGTGGATTGGTGAGAGCCAGATCGCGTCCACGCCCAGGCTCTCGATATAGTCCAGCTTTTGAAGAACGCCCTTCAGGTCGCCGTGCCCGTCCCCGTCCGAGTCGAAGAAGCTGCGGACATAGACGTGGTAGACGACCGCGCCCTTCCACCAGGGCGCGGTCACCATCTTACGCCTCGGTGGCGTTGTTGATGATCTTCGAGACCAGGCCGTACTCGACCGCCTGCTCTGCGCTCATCCAGAAGTTCCGTTGGGTGTCCTTGACGATCTTCTCGTAGGGCTGGCCTGTCTCGCGCGCGATCATGCGGTTCACCCGCTCGCGCATCTTCACGATCTCCTCGGCCTCGATCTCGATGTCGGAGGCCTGGCCGCGAACGCCGCCCGTGGGCTGGTGCAGCAGGAAGCGGGTGTTGGGCAGGCAGAGGCGGTTTTCCTTTTCCGCGCCCAGGAAGATGTGCGCGCCGGCCGAGGCCACCCAGCCGGTGCCGATCACCTTCACCTGCGGGCCGCAGAACCGGATCATGTCGTGGATGGTGTCGCCGCTCTCGACGTGGCCGCCGGGGGAGTTGATCACCACCTTGATCGGCTTGTCGCTCTCGGCCGCAAGGGCCAGCAGCTGGGCGGTGACCCGCTCGGCCAGACGCATGTCGATCTCGCCGAAGACGAGGACCGTACGCGACTTGTAGAGGGCGTTCTGCACCGGGCCCGCCGTCATCGGCATGTCCGGCTTGCGCGCGCCGTCTTCGCTGTCGTCGTCTTCGTCCAGGCGCCAGTTACGCATAAGGTCAGGTCTCCAATTCGGTTGGACCGGAACGTGCGATGCGAAAGCGCAGTTCGCAAGAGCCGGCGCGCCACCTTTGGCCGATATTGTCCTCGGCGGCGACAGGTCAGCGAACCTTCAAGGCCAGGATCACCAGCAGCGCCGAAACCCCGAGGTGCAGGAGCATGAAGCGGACCAGCACCTGGCTGTTGGACCAGCCGAGTTCCTTGCGGCAGTGGTCATGCAGGGGAAAGCGGACCCTGGAGAGCACCCGCCAGCCGAAGAAGCGGGTCAGGGCGACCTTCACCAGGCCGGTCGCGCCGTTCAGGAGCAGAACCGAGCCGACGAGCAGGAGGAAGAGCGGATTGTTGGTCGCGACCACCAGCATGCCGATGAGCAGGCCGATCGGCCGGGAGCCCGCATCTCCCATCAGCACCTGGCTGGGTGGGGCGTTGTACCAGAGGTAGCCGGCGATGCAGCCGACCATCAG
>Ga0180217_1001990_pt1 | contig 20011 bp, 20 predicted proteins | sample eDN3rd37CBELigOP_FD_128521 | JGI IMG/M metagenome (GOLD analysis project Ga0180217, IMG submission 128521) | Enriched Organic Plus compost microbial communities from Emeryville, California, USA - eDNA 3rd pass 37_C BE-Lig OP (version 2) (version 2) ... | reverse complement strand
GACAACACGTCGATGAAGGTGGAGCTGATCCATCCGATCGCGATGGATGAGGGTCTTCGGTTCGCGATCCGTGAGGGTGGTCGGACCGTGGGCGCTGGTCGCGTCACCAAGATCATCAAGTAGCCCGACCCAACCTGATCTGAGGTCCTCCGATGGCCAAGGCCAACGAGAAGCGCATCGCCGTCACCCTCGAGTGCACGACGTGCAAGCGCCGCAACTACATCACCACCAAGAACAAGGTGAACGACCGCGAGCGCATCGAGATGAAGAAGTACTGCCGGTGGGATCGCACCCACACGGTGCACAAGGAGACCCGCTAGCCGACTCCTGAGGACCCGGGCCGCGCCGATGGGCGTGGCCCGGGTTCTGCGCGTCCGGGCCCGGGTCGGTCAGCCCGCCGACAGACGGGCGTAACCTCGCAGCCGATGGGAGGGTCTGAGGACTCGATGCCACAGGACGTGGCCGAGCTGGTCGCCGCCGCACAGGACGGGGACCGAGCGGCATTCGACGAGCTGGTCCGGGTGACGTACGCCGACACGTACACGCTCGCGCTCCGGCTCATGGGCAACGAGGAGGACGCGAGGGACGTGGTGCAAGACGCCTACCTCCGAGCCTTCCGCGGCCTGCGCCGGTTCCGGGGCGACGCCCGGTTCAGCACCTGGATGTACCGGATCACGGCCAACTGCGCGGCCACCCACCACGGGAAGCGGACGAAGCACCGCCACGAGCCGCTCGACGAGGCCGACCGCCTGCCCGACGAGCGCCCCAAGGTCGACCCGCAGGCCATGTCCGACGCCTCCGAGCTGCGGACCCGCCTCACGGCCGCCCTGAGCGAGCTGCCGCTGAAGCTCCGCCAGGTCGTCGTGCTCCGAGACGTCTACGACCTGCCCCACGAGGCGATCGCCGCCGAGCTGGGCATCTCCGAGACCGCCGCGAAGGTCCGGCTCCACCGGGCCCGCAAGAAGCTCCGGGAGGACCTGTTCCCCCGCCGCTCCGAGGAGGCCGCCGATGCGGTGTGAAGACCTCGCCACCGACCTGTCCGCTGCCGCCGACGGCTCGCAGCTGCTGACCGGCAAGGAGCGCCGGCACGTCGAGCGCTGCCTGCGCTGCCAGGCCGAGCTCGTGCAGTACCGCAAGCTCCTGCGGGCCATGCGCCAGATGCGCACCGAGGTGCTCGAGCCGGCCCCGGGCCTGCTCGCCGACATCCTCGCCAACCTGGAGGCGGCGGGGGAGCGGCGCGCCATCCGCTCGATGATCACCGGGCACAAGGCCGCGTACCTCGGCGGTCTGGCCGCGGCCACGGCGGCCGGCGCGGCCGGCGCGATCGTGTTCGCGTCCCGAGCCCGCAAGCTCCGCACCGCCTCCTGACGGGCCCTCGTCGGCCACCGCGCGGGCGCCCCGCTGGCAGGTCCGGAAGGGCCTGCTGCTACGCTGGCACGCCTGTGTCCCCCCAAGGGCAGTAGCTCAACTGGCAGAGCAGCGGTCTCCAAAACCGCAGGTTGGGGGTTCGAGTCCCTCCTGCCCTGCTCTTCTCCCCTCTAGGAAGCGTCACGTCCATGGCGATGAACCGACAGCAGAAGCGCATGCTCCAGCGCCAAGGGCAGGTCGGCGCCGATGGTGCGCCGGCTCCCCGCAAGCGCGCCGCTGCGCCTGCACCGCGCCCCAAGGAGGAGCGCACGTCGCCCGCGCAGTTCGTTCGTGAGGTGCGAGGCGAGCTCCGGAAGGTGGCCTGGCCCACCCGCTCGGAGGTCGTGAACTACTCGATCATCGTGCTCGTCGCGCTGATCCTCCTGACCGCCTACGTCGCCGTCCTCGACTACGGCTTCGGCGACGTGATCCTCAAGCTCTTCGAACGGTGAGTCCCGACGTGACCGACCAGACCCCCACTGACGAGATCCTCGACGAGGCCATCGACGCCGAGTCCGCCGCCGACGAGGCCGCGGACGTCGCCGGCGACGAGGTCGCGACCGACGACGCCACCGCCACCGCCGCCGAGGGCGACGACGTCGAGGGCGAGGGCGGCGACGTCGAGGCCGTCGACGCCGAGGAGCTCCTCGAGGAGGCGGCCAAGCCCCGCCAGGAGTCGCCGTACGACCGCCCGGGCCGCTGGTACGTGGTCCACACGCAGTCCGGCTACGAGAAGAAGGTCAAGCAGAACCTCGAGGCCCGCATCTCCTCCATGAACATGGAGGAGCGCATCCACGAGGTCGTCATCCCGATGGAGGACGTCGTCGACTTCAAGGGCGGCAAGAAGGTCGTCGTCCAGAAGAAGATGTTCCCCGGATATCTGCTCGTCCGCTGCGAGCTGGACGACGACAGCTGGTACGTCATCCGCAACACCCCCGGCGTGACCGGCTTCGTCGGTCAGGGCGCCAAGCCCTCGCCGCTGCCGCGCCGTGACGTCGAGACGTTCCTCGCCGTCGCCCCGGAGACCGCGGAGGAGGTGGCCACCCGGGCGAAGCCCCGCCTCGAGTACGAGATGGGCGAGACCGTCCGGGTCAAGGAGGGCCCCTTCGCCGACTTCTCCGGCGAGATCATCGAGATCAACGAGGACCAGCTCAAGCTCAAGGTGCTGGTCAACATCTTCGGTCGGGAGACCCCGGTCGAGCTCGAGTTCTCGAAGGTCGCGAAGCTCTAGCACACGCGCCCGGCGCCCTCAGGTGGCGCGGCGCGCCCCATCGCGACCACACTGGTACGCCGCCCTTCGGGGCACCCCATCACGTTCGCACTGCACGTAGGAGCTGGCCCCATGGCCAAGAAGAAGGTCCTGGCCGTCGTCAAGATCCAGATCCCCGCTGGGCAGGCCACCCCGGCCCCGCCCGTGGGCACCGCGCTCGGCCCCCACGGCGTGGCGATCATGGACTTCTGCAAGGCCTACAACGCGGCCACCGAGGCCCAGCGCGGCACCATCGTGCCCGTCGAGATCACCGTCTTCGAGGACCGGACCTTCACGTTCGTCCTCAAGACCCCGCCCACCCCGGTCCTGATCCGTCAGGCCGCCGGGCTGGAGAAGGGCTCCTCGAACCCCAAGCAGCCGGTGGGCAAGATCACCGACGCCCAGGTCACCGAGATCGCGCAGATCAAGATGCCCGACCTCAACGCCAACGACCTCGAGGCCGCGAAGCTGCAGGTGGCCGGCACCGCCCGGTCCATGGGCATCGAGATCGAGTAGCCCGCACCGCACCATCCGACACCGCCTGGACCGGGAGGACCTCGCCCGGCCGGCCGACCACATGAGGGAGCCACCAATGGCGAAGGGCAAGAAGTACACCGACGCGGCCAAGCGCTACGACCGCGACCAGCTGTTCTCCCCGGCTGAGGCCGTGGACCTGGTCAAGAGCCTCGGCACGGCGTCGTTCGACGAGACCGTCGAGCTGGCCGTCCGGCTGGGCGTCGACCCCCGCAAGGCCGACCAGGTCGTGCGCGGCACGGTCGCCCTCCCGTCGGGCACTGGCAAGGACGTGCGCGTCGCCGTGTTCGCGGCGGGCGAGGCCGCCCAGGCCGCCCGCGACGCCGGCGCCGACCACGTGGGCGCCGACGACCTGGCCGCCCAGGTCGAGGGCGGGATGACCGACTTCGACGTCGCGATCGCCACCCCGGACCTCATGCCGCTCGTCGGCCGCCTCGGCCGCGTGCTCGGCCCCCGCGGCCTGATGCCGAACCCGAAGACCGGCACCGTGACCACCGACGTGGCCAAGGCCGTCGAGGAGTTCAAGGGCGGCAAGGTCGAGTACCGCACCGACCGCTACGGCAACGTCCACGTGCCGATCGGCAAGGTCAGCTTCGACGCCGAGGGGCTGCTCGCCAACCTGCGGGCCGTCCTCGAGGAGCTGAACCGGGCCAAGCCCGCGTCGGCCAAGGGTCGCTACATCAAGAAGATCTCGCTCTCGCCCACCATGGGCCCGGGCGTGAAGATCGACGCCGGCCGCCTGCGCGACGAGAACGCCGCCTAGGCGCTGGTGCCGACCGGGACCCGCCCCTAGGCTGGTCCCTCCACAACACAGGAACGCTCGCCGAAGACATCCGGTGCCCTTCGGGGCCTAACGGGGCAGGAGCCCCGCCTGACGAGGCGGACACCTCGAGGACTCACTCGTCGTGCCCGCGCCCAACGCGAGCCACGAGCAAACGAGAGGAGGTGTCGATGGAGAACCCGAGACCGGAGAAGGTCGCAGTGGTGGAGGAGGTGCGCGAGCGCCTGGACTCTGCCAGCGCAGCCCTGCTCACCGAGTACCGCGGGCTCGACGTGCGCTCGATCAGCGAGCTGCGCCGGGCCCTCCGGGCCGCCGGCGGCGACTACAAGATCTACAAGAACACGCTCGTCCGCCTCGCTGTCCGGGACCTCGGCCTCGAGCTGGAGGAGCTCCTGACCGGCCCCACGGCCATCGCCTTCATCACCGAGCGCCCCGACGGGACGCCCGGCGATGCGGTCGACGTGGCCAAGGCCCTCCGGGACTTCGCCAAGGCCAACCCGGCCCTGGTGGTGAAGGGCGGCGTGCTGGGCACGCGGCCGCTCACCGCCGACGAGGCGAACGCCCTGGCGGACGTGGAGCCCCGAGAGGTGCTGCTGGCCAAGCTGGCCGGTGGGATGGCTGCCCCGCTGCAGCAGTTCGCCGGCCTGGTGCAGGCCCTGCCCCGCAACCTCGCCTACGGCCTCAAGGCCCTCATCGACCAGGGCGGGGGTGTGCCGGAGACGGCCGCCGCCGCTGCCGAGACCGAAGCCGCCGCGGACGCGCCGGCTGACACCGACGCCCCCGCGGAGGAGGCTCCCGCCGAGGAGCCCGCCGCTGAGGCCGACACCACTGACGACGCGCCGGCCGCCGAGGAGGCTCCCGCCGAGGAGCCCGCGGCCGACGAGACCCCCACGGAGGAGTGAGCACCATGGCCACCAAGGACGAGATCCTCGACGCCATCGCCAACATGACCGTCCTCGAGCTCTCCGAGCTCCTGAAGGACTTCGAGGAGAAGTTCGGCGTGACCGCCGCGGCGCCCGTCGCCGTTGCGGCCGCCCCGGCCGCCGGCGGTGCCGGCGGTGACGCCGCTGGCGGCGAGGACGAGAAGGACGAGTTCGACGTCGTCATCACCGACGCCGGCGACAAGAAGATCCAGGTCATCAAGGAGGTCCGTGCCCTCACGAACCTCGGCCTCAAGGAGGCCAAGGACCTGGTCGACGGTGCCCCGAGCACCGTCCTCGAGAAGGCGTCCAAGGACGACGCCCAGAAGGCCAAGGAGGCCCTCGAGGGCGCTGGCGCCACCGTCGAGCTCAAGTAGCGCGACGCGGCTCCCGCCGCTTTCCGATCGGAGCCCGGCCCCTGCGGCCGGGCTCCGGCGCGTCCGGGGTCCGGTCGGGGGTGCGTCAGGCGCCGCCCGGCACGACCCACTCCGTGGGCTGGCCGGTGACGGCGGCGATGCGGTCGAAGGCCTCGTCGTGGTGGAGGACGACGAGACCGGCCCGCTCGGCCGCGGCGGCCACCACGAGGGCGGTGAGGGGGACGGGGGCGTCGAGCAGCTGGCCCTGCACCTCGAGGGCGCGCGCGAGGACGGCGTCGTCGACCGGCACCCGCGGGAACAGGCGGCGCTCCGCGGCCATGGCGGCGTGGTCGGCGGCGTCGAGGGCGCTGGCCGCCACCTCGAGGTCGGTGATCCCGCAGGTCGCCGCGCCGCCGCCGAGCAGGAGCCCGCTCAGGCGGGCTGCGACCTCGGCCCGGTGCAGCTGGCCCCAGGCGCTGACGTCAGCGAGGTGCGTGGCCGCCACCGCGGCTCACCTCCCGGCGCCGCATGCGCTCGAAGTGCCGGGCCCGGCCCCGCACCCGGATCACCTCGCGGAGGGCCTCGGCGATCGTCTCGCTCGTCGTCGTGGTGCCGAGCAGCTCGCGGACCTGGGCCACGAGGTCCTGGTCCACGAGCAGCGCCGTCTTCTTCACCGCCACCGATCTACCTCCACGGTCCGCTCCGGTAGATCGTAACGGGAAATCATCTACCCGAGCCGCGGAAATCCTTGACGCTGTCGCGGGCCTGTCGTACGGTGCCGGGAGCTTCCAGGCAACCCCCTGGGCGCACTGCCGTGCGCGGGGGTTGCCTGTCGACGTCTCTGGGCGTAGCATCGCAAGCTGCCGTGCGTGTGCCCTCCTGCGTCGTCGTCCCTGCTCGACGCTCGTGCGCGCCCTCGTACGGCCTGCCGACCGCCTGATCCAGGGGAGACGCGTTGCCTGCTCGCACGCCCATCCGCGACCGCTACTCGTTCGCGAACATCGACGAAGCCCTGCCGCTGCCGGACCTGATCGCGGTCCAGCGCGACAACTTCGAGTGGTTCCTGAAGGAGGGCCTGAAGGAGACCTTCCGGGACATCAGCCCGATCAAGGACTTCACCGAGACCCTCCAGCTCGAGCTCGAGTTCGATCCCGACGACGAGGATCTGCGCCCCCCGCCGAAGTTCTCGGTGGAGGAGAGCAAGGAGAAGGACATGACCTACTCCGCTCCGATCTTCGTCCGGGCCCGCTTCATCAACGCGGCGACCGGCGAGATCAAGGAGCAGACGGTCTTCATGGGGGACTTCCCGATGATGACCGAGAAGGGCACCTTCGTCATCAACGGCACCGAGCGCGTCGTCGTGTCGCAGCTCGTGCGGTCCCCCGGCGTCATCTTCGAGCCCGGTGAGCGCTACCGCCTCCGGAACCTCTCGAAGCACCAGCTCGTGAAGGGCACGATCCACCCCTACCGCGGCGAGTGGATCGAGTTCGACGTCGAGCAGAAGCCCGGCAAGGACGTCACCGCCGGCACCCGCGTCGCCCGCAAGCGCCGCCTCTCCATCTTCCTGCTGCTGCGCGCGCTCGGCTACGGCGAGGACCGCTGCCCCGGCTTCCTCGACGCGTTCGTCCGGCACTTCGACTTCCTCGAGGGCCAGTGGGAGAAGGACCGCGAGGTCGCGCCCACCCGCGAGGAGGCGCTCGTCGAGATCTACAAGCGGGCCCGCCCGGGTGAGCCGCCGTCGGTCGAGTCCTCCCGCGCCTACTTCGAGAACGCCTTCTTCCAGAGCCGCCGCTACGACCTGTCCCGGGTCGGCCGCTACAAGCTCGACAAGAAGCTGCGGGGCGAGATCGAGCGCCTGTCCGAGCTCTTCCCGATGCTCAACGGCGCCGACGAGGACGGCGTGCCGTTCCTCGACCGCCCGGAGGAGGGCCAGCCGGTCCTGTCGCGCTGCGAGGTCCTCGCCGCGTGCACGTACCTGCTCCACCTCGTGAACGCCGAGCCCGGCTACCGCCTGGACGACCAGGACCACTTCGCCAACCGGCGCATCCGCTCGGTCGGCGAGCTCATCCAGAACCAGGTCCGCATCGGCCTGTCCCGGATGGAGCGGGTGGTCCGCGAGCGCATGACCACCCAGGACGTCGAGGCCATCACGCCGCAGACGCTCATCAACATCCGGCCGGTGGTCGCCGCCATCAAGGAGTTCTTCGGCACCAGCCAGCTCTCCCAGTTCATGGACCAGGTGAACCCGCTGTCCGGGCTCACCCACCGGCGCCGCCTCAACGCCCTCGGCCCCGGCGGCCTCTCCCGCGAGCGGGCCGGCTTCGAGGTCCGCGACGTGCACTTCAGCCACTACGGCCGCATGTGCCCGATCGAGACGCCGGAGGGTCCGAACATCGGTCTGATCGGCGCCCTCGCCACCTACGGCCGGGTGAACGCCTTCGGCTTCATCGAGTCGCCGTACCGCAAGGTCGTCGACGGCCGGGTCACCGACGAGGTCGTGTGGCTCACCGCGGACGAGGAGGAGGACTACGTCGTCGCCCAGGCCAACGAGCCGGTCGACGACAAGGGCAACCTCCTCAACGAGCGCGTGCTCGTGCGCCGCTCGCCGCAGGCCGCCACCCTCGAGAACCTGCGCCTGCAGCTCGAGCGGGACACCTACTTCGCGGCCACCACGGAGATCTCCGCCGTGCCGCCGAGCGAGGTCCAGCTCATGGACGTCTCGCCGAAGCAGATCGTCTCGGTCGGCACCGCGCTCATCCCGTTCCTCGAGCACGACGACGCCAACCGGGCGCTCATGGGCGCCAACATGCAGAAGCAGGCCGTCCCGCTCATCCGCGCCGAGGCGCCGTACATCGGCACCGGCGTGGAGGCCCGGGCCGCCCGCGACGCCGCCGACATGATCATCGCCACCGACGACGGCGTGGTCACGGAGTGCTCCGGCGACTCGATCACCGTCGAGTACAAGACGCAGGGCAAGAAGGTCTACAAGCTCCTGAAGTTCGAGCGCTCGAACCAGGACACGTGCATCAACCAGAAGCCCCGCGTCACCGAGGGCGAGACCTTCAAGAAGGGCCACATCCTCGCCGAGGGCCCCTCCACCGACAACGGCGAGCTCGCGCTGGGCAAGAACCTGCTCGTCGCGTTCATGCCGTGGGAGGGCTACAACTTCGAGGACGCGATCATCCTGTCCGAGCGCCTCGTGCGCGACGACGTGCTCACCTCGATCCACATCCACGAGCACGAGATCGACGCCCGCGACACGAAGCTCGGCCCTGAGGAGATCACCCGGGACATCCCGAACCTCTCCGAGGACATCCTGAAGGACCTCGACGAGCGCGGGATCATCCGGGTCGGCGCCGAGGTCGGCCCCGGCGACGTGCTCGTCGGCAAGGTCACCCCCAAGGGCGAGACCGAGCTCACCCCCGAGGAGCGCCTGCTCCGCGCCATCTTCGGCGAGAAGGCCCGCGAGGTGCGCGACACCTCGCTCAAGGTGCCCCACGGCGAAGAGGGCAAGGTCATCGACGTCAAGGTCTTCACCCGGGAGGACGGCCACGAGCTGCCGCCCGGCGTGAACCAGCTCGTCCGCGTCTACGTCGGCCAGAAGCGCAAGATCTCCGTCGGCGACAAGCTGGCCGGCCGCCACGGCAACAAGGGCGTCATCTCCAAGATCCTCCCGGTCGAGGAGATGCCGTTCATGGCCGACGGCACCCCGGTCGACATCATCCTCAACCCGCTCGGCGTCCCCTCCCGGATGAACGTCGGGCAGGTCCTCGAGTCGCACCTCGGCTACGCCGCCCGCTGGGGCTGGAACGTCGAGGGCAAGGCCGTCGGCGACGAGCCGATCCGCGGCACGGAGACCAAGACCCGCCCGACCACGACGCCGGCGGCGCTCGTCGCCACCCCGGTGTTCGACGGCGCCCACTGGGACGAGGAGCACCGGGCCGGCAAGCACCCGACCATCCAGCGGATCTTCGAGAACCTGAACCCGGAGTCCCCGTACCCCGAGTACGGCGACGGGGGCCGCCTCATCGGCCTCGACGGCAAGACCACGCTGTACAACGGCCGCACCGGTGAGCCCTACGACAACCCGGTGACCGTCGGGTACATGTACATCCTGAAGCTGGCCCACCTCGTGGACGACAAGATCCACGCCCGGTCGACCGGCCCCTACTCGATGATCACGCAGCAGCCGCTCGGCGGTAAGGCCCAGTTCGGCGGCCAGCGCTTCGGCGAGATGGAGGTGTGGGCCCTCGAGGCCTACGGCTCCGCCTACTGCCTGCAGGAGCTGCTCACGATCAAGTCCGACGACGTGCTCGGCCGCGTGAAGGTCTACGAGGCCATCGTCAAGGGCGAGAACATCCCCGAGCCCGGCATCCCCGAGAGCTTCAAGGTGCTCATCAAGGAGATGCAGGCCCTGTGCCTCAACGTCGAGGTCCTCGCCCGCACCGGCGAGGAGATCGAGATGCGCGAGCTCGACGAGGACATCTTCCGGACCGCCGAGGAGCTGGGCATCGACCTGTCCCGCCCCGAGCGCGGCACCGACGAGGACGACGACCGCCGCCGGGCCCCCTCCGGGCTCTAGGCAAGAGGAAGCGACATGCTCGACGTCAACAACTTCAGCCAGCTCCGCATCGGCCTCGCCACGGCGGACTCCATCCGCACCTGGTCCAACGGCGAGGTCAAGAAGCCGGAGACCATCAACTACCGCACGCTCAAGCCGGAGAAGGACGGGCTCTTCTGCGAGAAGATCTTCGGTCCCACGAAGGACTGGGAGTGCTACTGCGGCAAGTACAAGCGCGTCCGGTTCAAGGGCATCATCTGCGAGCGCTGCGGCGTGGAGGTCACCCGCTCCAAGGTCCGGCGCGAGCGCATGGGCCACATCGAGCTGGCCGCCCCGGTCGTCCACATCTGGTACCTGCGCGGCACCCGCTCCTGGCTGGCCTACCTCCTCATGGGCACCGAGCCCCGTGAGGAGCTGAAGGCCAAGCAGCTCGAGAAGGTCATCTACTTCGCCGCCAACCTCGTCACCTGGGTCGACGAGGAGCGCCGCGACGCCGACCGGCCGAACCTCGAGAACGAGATGCTCCTCGAGCGCGAGGCGATCGAGAAGGAGCGCGACCAGCGCATCAACGAGCGCTTCACCGAGCTCGAGCAGGAGATCGCCGCCCTCGAGGCCGAGGGCGCGAAGGACGCCGACATCAAGGCGCGCCAGAAGGCCGCCGAGAAGGAGGTCGCCCAGATCCGCGAGGCCTACGAGGCCGAGCTCGACATGCTCACCCGCGTCTGGGACGAGTTCCTCGACCTGCACGGTCGCAAGATCATCGAGGACGAGATGCTGTGGCGGGAGCTCGTCGACCGCTACGGCGAGTACTTCGAGGGCGGCATGGGCGCCGACGCGCTCAAGCAGCTCATCGGTCGCCTCGACCTCGACGAGGAGGAGGAGAAGCTCAAGGCCGCCATCGACCCGCCCGAGGGCCAGCGGCCGCTCTCCGCCCAGCGCAAGCAGAAGGCGATCAAGCGCCTGAAGATCGTCACCGCCTTCAACCGGCGCGACGAGAACGGCAAGCGCATCAACGACCCCGCGGCGATGATCCTCGACGTGGTCCCGGTGATCCCGCCGGAGCTGCGCCCGATGGTCCAGCTCGACGGCGGCCGCTTCGCCACCTCGGACCTGAACGACCTGTACCGCCGGGTCATCAACCGGAACAACCGCCTGAAGCGCCTCCTCGACCTCGGGGCCCCCGAGATCATCGTGAACAACGAGAAGCGCATGCTGCAGGAGGCCGTCGACGCGCTGTTCGACAACGGCCGCCGCGGCCGGCCCGTCACGGGCCCGGGCAACCGCCCGCTGAAGTCGCTCTCCGACATGCTGAAGGGCAAGCAGGGCCGGTTCCGCCAGAACCTGCTCGGCAAGCGCGTCGACTACTCCGGCCGTTCGGTCATCGTGGTCGGCCCCACGCTCAAGCTGCACCAGTGCGGCCTGCCGAAGCTCATGGCCCTCGAGCTGTTCAAGCCCTTCGTGATGAAGGCGCTCGTGGACCGCGAGCTGGCCCAGAACATCAAGTCGGCCAAGCGCATGGTCGAGCGCCGTCGCCCGCAGGTGTGGGACGTGCTCGAGGAGGTCATCAAGGAGCACCCGGTCCTCCTCAACCGGGCGCCCACCCTGCACCGCCTCGGCATCCAGGCCTTCGAGCCGGTGCTCGTCGAGGGCAAGGCCATCCAGATCCACCCGCTCGTGTGCACCGCCTTCAACGCGGACTTCGACGGTGACCAGATGGCCGTCCACCTCCCGCTCAGCGCCGAGGCGCAGGCGGAGGCCCGGGTCCTCATGCTGTCGGCCAACAACATCCTGTCGCCGGCCCACGGCCGCCCGCTCGTGGTGCCCTCGCAGGACATGATCATCGGCGCCTACTACCTGACCGAGCTGGTCGAGGGCGCCAAGGGCGAGGGGCGCGTGTTCGGGTCGGTCGCGGAGGCCGAGCAGGCCTACGAGCTCGGCGACATCTCGCTGCACGCCCGGATCACCGTCCGCATGCCGGACGGCGAGCGCCGCGAGTCCACCATGGGCCGGATCCTCTTCAACGAGTGCCTGCCCGAGGACTTCGGCGTCATCACCGAGACGGTGAAGAAGAAGCAGATGGGCGAGATCGTCGACCGGCTCGCCAACGAGTACCCGAAGGCCGTCGTGGCCGAGAGCCTCGACGCCATCAAGGACCTCTGCTTCCACTACGCCGCCCGGTCCGGCCTCACGATCTCGATCGACGACGTCACGACCCCCGCCGAGAAGCAGGGGATCCTCGACGCCCACGAGAAGGAGGCCGACAAGGTCGAGCAGCAGTTCCGCCGCGGCATCATCACCGACGGCGAGCGGCGCCAGAAGGAGGTGGAGATCTGGACCAACGCCACCGACGAGGTGCGGGCGGCGATGGAGCAGGCGCTCTCCTCCAAGCAGTTCAACCCGATCGACATGATGGTCGGCTCGGGCGCCCGAGGGAACATGATGCAGGTCCGCCAGATCGCGGGCATGCGAGGCCTGGTGGCCAACCCCCGAGGCGACATGATCCCTCGACCCATCAAGAGCAACTTCCGCGAGGGGCTCTCGATGCTCGAGTACTTCATCGCCACCCCGGGTGCTCGTAAGGGCCTCGTCGACACCGCCCTCCGGACCGCCGACTCGGGCTACCTGACCCGTCGTCTCGTCGACGTCGCGCAGGAGCTGATCATCCGCGAGCTGGACTGCCAGCGCGAGGGTGACCCGGTCCGCGGCCTGTGGATCGAGGACATCGGCCCCGACACCGCCGGCAAGCGGACGTACCTCGAGACCCGGCTGTTCGGCCGGACGCTCGCGGCAGACGTGACGCTGTCCGACGGCACCGTGCTGGCCGCCGGCACCCTCATCGACGAGGACGCCATGGAGGCGCTCCGCGACGATCCCGAGGTCGACCGGGTCCGGGTCCGCTCCGTGCTGACCTGCCAGTCGGACCTCGGCATCTGCGCCGCCTGCTACGGCCGCTCGCTGGCCACCGGCAAGCTCATCGAGATGGGCGAGGCGGTGGGCGTCATCGCCGCCCAGTCGATCGGCGAGCCCGGCACGCAGCTGACGATGCGGACCTTCCACACCGGCGGCATCGCCGGCGGCGCCGACATCGCCGGCGGTCTCCCCCGCGTCGTGGAGCTCTTCGAGGCCCGCAGCCCGAAGGGCAAGGCCACGCTCGCCCGCACCTCGGGCGTCGTGCGCATCAGCGACGACGAGGGCAAGGGCCGGGTCATCACGATCGTGGGCGACGACGGCAGCGAGGACACCTACACGGTGCCGACGCTGGCCCGCCTTGAGGTCGTGGACGGCCAGGAGATCCAGGCTGGCGACCCGATCGTCGACGGTCCCCGGGACCCGAAGGAGCTCCTGGAGATCAAGGGCATCCGCGAGACCCAGCAGTACCTCGTCAACGAGGTGCAGAAGGTCTACCGGGACCAGGGCGTGTCCATCCACGACAAGCACATCGAGCTGATCGTGCGGCAGATGACCAAGCGGGTCGGTGTCCAGGAGCCGGGCGACAGCCCGTTCCTCCCGGGCGAGCGCGTCGACCAGAAGGTCTACGCCGACACGAACCGCCTGCTCGTCCAGGAGGGCAAGACCCCGGCCGAGGGCCGGCCCGAGATGATGGGCATCACCAAGGCCTCGCTGGCCACCGACTCGTGGCTCTCGGCGGCCTCCTTCCAGGAGACCACCCGGGTGCTCACCGAGGCGGCCATCGAGTCCCGCAGCGACAACCTGCTCGGGCTCAAGGAGAACATCATCATCGGCAAGCTCATCCCGGCCGGCACCGGCAGCGCCGCGGTCGCCGGGGGTGCGGGGTACCGGGACATCGAGACCCACGCGCCGGACTACCAGCCGATGGACTACTGGTCGTCGGACGGCGACGAGGAGGACATCTCCGAGTGGCTGGCCCAGGGCTACACCGAGACCGAGGCGGGCGCGCAGCCGGCTGAGGTCGTCGAGCTGCCCACGGCCGACGAGGGCCAGGCCGGCTGATCCCGGTCCTGCTCTGACAGGGAGATGACGGTGCCCGGGCCATCGGCCCGGGCACCGTCGCGTGCGGGGCGATCCGGCCGGCGTCCGGACCGGTCCGGGCTCAGCGGAAGGGGAGGTCCTGCCGGCTGAGCATCAGCATGGGGTGGCGCACGTTGCCCTGCGGACCGAGGTGGAGGGTCGCGACGAGCACCCCGTCGTCGGCCGTGACCTCCACGACCTCGAGGTACTCCGCCAGCCGCTCGGAGGAGGCCGCCAGCTCATCGGTCCGCAGCGCCTCCTCGAGCGCCTCGGCGGCCTCGTCGGCCTCCTCCGGCTCCGCGAGGTGGAAGGCGATCGTGATCACCGGCTCGCCGTCGGGGTCGACCGCCCACCCGATGGCCGCCGTGTCGTAGGACCACGGGATGCTCGCCGGGGTGGTGCGCACCGCCACGGCGCTCACGGCACCCGCCTCGTCCACCGCCGCGGCGACGGCGGCGAGACCGTCGTCCTGGGCGAGCCGGTCCCCCGAACCCGAGACCCAGGCCTGGAGCGGCTCGGTCCGGGCCGACGCGGCGAGGAGGCCGCCGTCCTCGGCGAGGCGCAGCGGCGCGCCCAGGGGCCGCGCCGCCGTCCCACCGGCCAGGTCGGTGGCGAGGTCCTCCCCCTCGCCGGCGGTCAGGATCCCGTCCTCCAGCTCGACGAGGTCCTCGCCGTCCACGCCGAGGTCGCCGGCGCCCACGAAGAACCGGGCCGGCGGCGCCGAGAGCTCGACGAAGGCGTCGACGTCCGCGACCGTCCAGCCGAGCTCGGCCTCGAACTCCGCAGCCCGCCCGTTGATGGACTGGATCTGGAGCGTGTCGGCGAAGGGGACCATGACGACGCTGTCCTCCTCGCCGGTCAGGGCCAGGAGCCAGTCGACGAGGGCCTCACCATCACCCGCTTCCGGGCGTTCGAGCCCGGCGGCGTCGGTCGCGGCGTCGAGATCGGCCCAGGTGATGAGCGCGCCCTCGGCCAGGTCGTCGGCCGGGACCGCGGCGAGCGCGTCGCGGAACGTGGCGAGGGACCCACCCCCTCCGCTCCCGCCTCCGCCGCCGTCGTCCCCGCAGGCCGCGGCGCCGAGCAGCAGCAGGGCCGCCAGCGCGCCTCGTCGGATCGGTCGCATGGTGCATCGCTCCTTGGTGGTTCGTGTCCGTCGCCCGGCGGCGCTGGCCCGAATCAGGCTGCGGCGAAGGGGAACGCGTGCCGGGACCAGAGCTGCAGCGCAGTCTGGCCGGTCCCCTCGGGCCCGAGGGAGAAGGTGAGCACGACGACGTCGTCGTCGGTGTCGACGTCCTCGAGGTCGAGGAGGCTCGCGAACGGCTGGCCCAGGACCTCGGCGCCCTCGAGGGCTCGCTCCAGCGCGTCGGCGGCGTCCTCGGCGTCGTCGAGGACCCGGAAGGCGATCACCGTGCGGGGCTCGCCCCCGTCGACCGCCCACCCGATCCCCGCGGTGTCGTAGGCCCAGTCCAGCTCGAGCGGCTCCCGCCGGACGAGCGCGGCGCTGATGGCGCGGCGGTCGTCGAGGGCGCGAGCCACGGACCGGAGCCCCTCGTCCTCGTCCAGGCGGGGGCCGTCGCCCACCCAGCCCTCCAGGGGCTCGCGCTGCCGCGCGGCGATGAGGAGCCCGTCCCGCTCGGCCATCAGCGTCCCCTCGCCCTCCCGCGTCCCGCGGATGCCGTCGGCCACCTCGACCGTCAGGTCCTCGTCGATCCCGAGGTCCCCGGAGGCCACGAACGCGCCGACGGGCTGCACCAGCTCGATGAACGCGTCGACGTCGGCGATCGACCAGCCGTGCTCCTCGGCGAAGTCCTCGGGCGAGCGCGCCTGGCGGACCCCGAACGGCTCGGGGGGCACGAGGCCGATGGGGGAGTCGACGTCGAGCAGCACCTCGTAGCCCCACGCCGCCACCTCGTCCCAGGACGACCCGTCGGGGCGGGTCGCGCCGAGCGCCTCGGTGACGGCGTCGAGGTCCGCCCAGGAGATGATCATGCCCGGCCTCTCGTCCCCCGGGGGCAGCTGGCCCAGCGCGGCTTCGATCGTGCCGAGCCCGCCGCTCCCGCCGCCGCCCTCGTCGTCACCGCAGGCCGGGACGACCAGCGCCACCGCGCTCGCCATCAGCAGGGCGCACCGTCGCGTCCGTCGCATCTCGCTCCTCGTCGTCGGCCGCCCGGCCGGAACCTAACGGCGCGCGGCGCCGTCGGGGAGGGGGAGAGGTCCCCCTCCGGTCAGCCGGCCGGATCGACCGGGTTGAGGGCGCCGGAGCGGACGTCGAAGATGAACGCGCCGACCTCGACGTCGGGCGGCAGCAGCTCGCAGCCCCGGATGCGCTCCAGGTCCTTGCGGAAGGCGCCCATCTGGTCGGTGGTGGAGAGGAACTCCCACCCGATGGCGTCGACCCCCCGGGCCTCGCTGATCTTGGCCCGGGTCTCGGCCTCGGTGCGGCCGGTCATCGCGCAGTCCGTGTGCTGGACCACGCAGATCCGGCGGGCCTGCAGGAGGTTGGTGGCGAGGATCAGCGACCGCAGGGCGTCGTCGGTCACCCGCGCGCCGGCGTTCCGGATGATCTTGGCGTCGCCGGGCTCCAGGCCGAGCATGGCCAGCGGGTCGATCCGGGAGTCGATGCAGGTCAGCACGACCAGCTCGCGGCGGGCGACGCCGGACAGCCCGGTGTCCTGGAACGCCTCCTGGTAGCGACGGTTGGCCTCGAGCAGGTCGTCGAACATGGGCCCGTTCTACCCGTCCGCCGCCCCGCTCAACGCCCGGGCGCCCCGCCGCCTCCGGAGCGCGCGCGGGGCGGCACCCGCTCGGGCCGGATCCGTGGCACGATGGCCCCAGGAGCCGTGACCACGCCGAGGGTCGCCTCGCGCACCGCTCCATTACACGGTTTGCCGTTCTCGATGGTGGACCCGTAGAGTTGTCCCCCGGCCTCTGGCGCGCCCTGCGGGCCCGCTGAGGTCATCCGAAGTCCAGAGACGTTCACCGCACGCGAGGTCCGAGTGCCCACCATCCAGCAGCTGGTCCGCAAGGGTCGGCAGAGCAAGCCGAGCAAGGCCAAGACGCCCGCGCTGAAGGGCGCCCCGCAGCGTCGGGGCGTGTGCACCCGCGTGTTCACCCACACCCCGAAGAAGCCGAACTCGGCGCTCCGCAAGGTCGCCCGTGTGCGCCTCTCGAGCGGCCAGGAGGTCACGGCCTACATCCCGGGTGAGGGTCACAACCTCCAGGAGCACTCGATCGTGCTCGTGCGCGGCGGCCGGGTGAAGGACCTCCCCGGCGTCCGCTACAAGATCATCCGCGGCACCCTCGACACCTCCGGTGTGAAGGACCGCAAGCAGGCCCGCAGCCGGTACGGCGCGAAGAAGGAGTCGTAATGCCTCGCAAGGGTCCCGCCCCGCGCCGGGAGCTGATGCCGGATCCGATCTACCGGTCCGTGCTCGTCACCCAGATCGTCAACAAGGTGCTGCAGCGCGGGAAGCGCTCCACCGCCGAGCGCATCGTGTACGGCGCCCTCGACATCATCGAGGAGAAGTCGGGCGGCGATCCGCTGGCCGTCGTCAAGCGTGCCATCGAGAACATCAAGCCCCAGCTCGAGGTGAAGAGCCGGCGCGTCGGCGGCGCCACCTACCAGGTGCCGATCGAGGTCCGGCCCCGCCGTGCGAACACCCTCGCGATCCGCTGGCTCGTCGGGTACGCCCGCCAGCGCCGGGAGAAGACGATGGCCGAGCGCCTGGCCAACGAGCTGCTCGACGCCAGCAACGGCATCGGCGCCTCGGTCAAGAAGCGCGAGGACACGCACAAGATGGCGGAGTCGAACAAGGCCTTCGCCCACTACCGCTGGTAGGTAGCACGACCCCCTGAACCACCAAGGGGGCATCCCCCCGGGTGCCTCCTGTGACGACCGGGCCTCGCCCGGTCGTTCGCATGTAGCGAGAACGACGAGAAGCAGAGACGACGATGGCAGACGTGAAGCGCAACGCCCCCCTCGACAAGGTCCGCAACATCGGGATCATGGCCCACATCGACGCGGGCAAGACCACCACGACCGAGCGGATCCTCTACTACACCGGCAAGACCTATAAACTCGGTGAGACCCACGAGGGCGCCAGCCAGATGGACTGGATGGCCCAGGAGCAGGAGCGCGGCATCACGATCACGTCGGCCGCGACGACCTGCATGTGGCGGGATCACAACATCAACATCATCGACACCCCGGGCCACGTGGACTTCACCGTGGAGGTGGAGCGGTCGCTGCGCGTCCTCGACGGTGCCGTCGCGGTGTTCGACGGCGTGGCCGGCGTGGAGCCCCAGACCGAGACGGTGTGGCGGCAGGCCAACAAGTACGGCGTCCCCCGCATGTGCTTCATCAACAAGATGGACCGCTTGGGCGCCGACTTCTTCCGGGCGCTCGACTCCATCAAGGACCGCCTCCAGGCGAACACCGCCGTCCTCCAGCTGCCGATCGGCGCCGAGGGCAACTACAAGGGCGTCATCGACCTCATCGAGATGAAGGCCCTCGTGTGGCTCGACGAGGAGCTCGGCGCCAAGTGGGAGGTGCAGGAGATCCCTGCGGACCTCGCCGACCAGGCCGAGCAGTACCGGGCCGAGCTGCTCGACGTGCTCAGCTCCTTCGACGAGAACATCCTCGAGAAGTACGTCGGCGAGGAGGAGATCACCGCCGACGACCTGCGCAAGGCGATCCGCGCCGGCACCATCGCCGGTGAGATCGTGCCCGTCCTGAACGGCACCGCCTTCAAGAACAAGGGCGTGCAGCCGCTCCTCGACGCGATCGTCAACTACCTCCCGAGCCCGGTGGACCTCCCGCCGGTCACGGGCATGAACCTGAAGGGCGACGAGGAGATCACCCGGAACCCGTCCGACAAGGACCCGTTCTGCGCCCTGGCGTTCAAGATCATGTCGGACCCGCACGTGGGCAAGCTCACGTACTTCCGGGTGTACTCCGGCGTGCTCGAGAAGGGCGGCACCGTCGTCAACACGACGAACGGCACCAAGGAGCGCATCGGCCGCCTCCTGCAGATGCACGCGAACAGCCGCGAGGACATCGAGGCCGTGTTCGCGGGCGACATCGCCGCCGGCATCGGCTTCAAGAACACCAAGACCGGTGACACCCTCACCGCCCCGGGCGCCGAGCTCGTCCTCGAGCAGCTCGAGTTCCCCGAGCCGGTGATCCAGCTCGCCGTCGAGCCGAAGACCAAGAACGACCAGGACAAGATGGCCAAGGCCCTCTACGCCCTGTCGGAGGAGGACCCGACCTTCCAGGTGCGCACCGACGAGGAGACCGGCCAGACCGTCATCTCCGGCATGGGCGAGCTGCACCTCGAGGTCATCGTCGACCGCATGCTGCGGGAGTTCAAGGTCGAGGCCACCGTCGGCAAGCCGCAGGTCGCCTACCGCGAGACGATCACCCAGACCGTCCAGGGCCACACCTACACGCACAAGAAGCAGACGGGCGGCTCCGGCCAGTTCGCCGAGGTCAAGATCGACCTCGAGCCCACCGGTCCCGGCGGCGGCTACGAGTTCGTCGACAAGATCACCGGCGGCCGCATCCCGAAGGAGTACATCCCCTCGGTCGACGCCGGCATCCAGCAGTCGCTCGAGGCGGGCGTGCTCGCCGGCTACCCGACCGTCGACGTCCGAGCGATCCTCGTGGACGGCAAGTACCACGACGTCGACTCCTCGGAGATGGCGTTCAAGATCGCCGGCTCGATGGCCTTCAAGGAGGCCGCCCGCAAGGCGAAGCCCGTCCTGCTCGAGCCGATCATGTCCGTCGAGGTCGTGACGCCCGAGGAGTACATGGGCGACGTCATCGGCGACCTGAACTCCCGGCGCGGTCGCGTCGGCGGCATGGAGCAGCGCGGCAACAGCCAGGTCGTGAACGCCCTGGTGCCGCTGTCCGAGATGTTCGGCTACGCCACGGAGCTGCGCTCCCGCACCCAGGGCCGCGCCGTCTACACGATGCAGTTCGACAGCTACCAGCAGACCCCGGCGTCGGTGCAGGAAGAGATCGTCGCCCGCGTCCGCGGCGAGTAGCCCGAGACCTCAGAACCCGACAACCCGCTGAAGAAGAGAAGCTGAAGGAGCCGATCGATGGCCAAGGAGAAGTTCGAGCGTACGAAGCCCCATCTGAATGTGGGGACCATGGGTCACATCGACCATGGGAAGACGACGTTGACTGCGGCGATCACGAAGGTTCTGGCG
>Ga0180217_1001987_pt1 | contig 20055 bp, 18 predicted proteins | sample eDN3rd37CBELigOP_FD_128521 | JGI IMG/M metagenome (GOLD analysis project Ga0180217, IMG submission 128521) | Enriched Organic Plus compost microbial communities from Emeryville, California, USA - eDNA 3rd pass 37_C BE-Lig OP (version 2) (version 2) ... | reverse complement strand
TATTCGGAACGGCCGCATGGGGAGCGGTTCGGGCAGCATTCCGGCCTCGGCCTGTCCATCAGCAAGCAGATCGTCGAGGGACTGCGTGGACGCATCGCTGCGGAGAACCGGCGCGACGCGACAGGGAAGGTCCTGGGGGCGCGTTTCATCGTGCGGCTGCCGGCAGCCCTGGAGCGCGATCGCTCGCGGCCGGAACAGCTGAAGGCATGAATCACTCTCCCTGCCTCGATCCCGGAGTGTGACCGGCTCGGCTTGAACGGTCACGCTCCGGGATGCCCGCAACGCGGCGGGATCGCCCCGGAGCCTGCACCGCGAGACCAGGCAGGCGGCAAAGGCACCTCCCCGGACCTGCCTCGGAAGGGCGCGACGGAACCGGACGGCGCCCCGCGCGATCAGGAGGGCATCTGCAACGGTACCGAGGTAGGTTTTGTCCGAGCATCTTCGCCTGCTGCTGCTACCCGCCCTGCTGCTCTGCGGTCTCGCCGCCTGCGAGCGGGAGGGTCCCGCCGAACGGGCGGGGGAGAGTATCGATCGTACGGCGGAGCAGGTGCGCGACGCCGTCGATCCACCGCAGGGTCCCGCGGAACGCGCCGGCCGCGCTGTCGATCGCGCGACGGACTGACCGCGACAGCCACCGTGATGGCCGGCTCATCGCCCACTCCCGCATGTCGGGGGGGGTAGGCGCCGTGCAGGCCGCGCTCAGGCGGCCGCTGTCCGCCAGACCCTGCCGTCCCAGCGCCGCACCTCTACCCGTGCCGTGCCGCCGGCGACCGTGATACGGTTGTAGGCGTTCGGCTCGCCGCGCAGCCGGGTTGAGGTCGCCCTCGCCGCCTGCGCCACCAGGAGACCCGAGCCCGCAACCGAGGCGTTCGTGCCGTGCGCCAGGACCTCCACCGCGCGGGTGCGCACATAGGCGAGATGCAGGTGCCCCGACAGCACCAGCCGCACCCCGTGCGCGGCGAAGGTAGCCAGCGCCCGCTCGGCCCCGCTCACCAGCCGCCGCGTGGGGCCTTCCGGCGGCGGCAGGAAGGGATGATGCGCAACGACGATGCGGAACAGGTCCTGCCGCATGGCGGACAAGCGCCAGGCCAGGCGCTGCAGCGCCGAACTGCTCACCCGGCCGCGCGACCAGTCGAGATACCACCCGCCGCGCCGCGCCGTGTTGATCCCCAACACGGCAATCTCCTCGTCCTGCCAAGCCCATTCGGTCGCGTGCCCCAGTTCCTGCCGCCATGTGGCAAAAGGGTCGAGGAAGCGCTCGGCCAGGCGATAGGGCGAGACGTCGTGGTTGCCCGGCACCGCCAGCACGGGCGCGGGCAGGCGCTCGATGAACTGGCGGGCGGCGCGGAATTCCCGCCGCCGCGCCGCCATGGTCAGGTCGCCGCTGATCAGCACGAGGTCCGGGCGTTCGGCCACAAGCTCGGCCGCCAGCGCCTCCACCACCGCCGGGTCCGTCGCGCCGAAATGCAGGTCTGAGAGATGGGCGATGCGCCTCATGAGCGGCTCGTCGCCGTCTCCGCCGATCCTGCGGCAGCTCGCCTCTCCAGCGGCGGAGCGGGAGCCGTCTCGGCTGTCGCGCCTCGCGGCACCAGGACCTGCAACGCGCCGGGACGGATGCGGTAAGTGAGCGGCGTTGCGAGAAGGAATGCCTCCCCGTCGTTCATCACGCGCAGGCGGCGACGGCCGCTCACAATGGTGATCTCGGGCGCGGTGGTAGCGGACAGCTCGGGGTGATCCCGCCAGCGGCGCAGCAGCACGCGCAGCGCGAAGCGCAGCACCCACCAGGCGCCGAAGTCCTTCGCGACATAAAGGCCGAGCTCGCCGCGATCCAGCACGCTGCGCGCCGGGAAACGGGCCGCGTCCTCGTCCAGCCGGTTGCAGGTGACAGCGAGCGCCCGGGTCCAGATCCGCAGGCTGCGGCCATTGGCCAGCACCTGCAGCCGCATCGGCGGGTGACGCAGCGCGCTGCGCAGCGCCGCCGTGGCGAAGCGCAGCCTGGCCCGCAGGTCGAAGCGCCCCCTCTCCCGCTCCCGGTGCCGGCCGAGATGCGAGGGCAGGCCGATGATCGATGCGTTCAGGAAGACGTGGCCGTTCACTTCCGCAACATCGATCGCCCGCGCATGGCCGTGCACCAGCGCCGCCGCCGCCGCCTCCAGTTCCAGCGGCAAGCCGAGATCGCGCGCCAGCACGTTCATGGTGCCCAGCGGCAGGATGCCGAGCGGCACGCCGGTGCCGGCCAGGCGCTGCGCCGCAGCGGTGATGGTGCCGTCGCCGCCGCCCACGACCACGGCAGCGGCGTCCGTTGCGAGCGCGGCATCGAGTCGCTCGCCGAGCGTCCCGTGCTCCGGCACCACCAGGGGATCGAGCCCGGCGGCGCACAGCGTCTCGGCCATCCGCGCTGCCACCTCCTGCCTCCCGAGCAGCCCGCCCGCGGCGGCGTTGATCACGACTGCGATGCGCATGCCAACTCCCCGGCCTGGCGGGAAACGGGAACGGGCATCCTATGGTTCACGCGCCCGTTGCCTCAATGTCGGCCACTGGACGGAGCGCGGCCTTCACGGCAGGATTGTTACCCGGGTGGGAAGGGAAGTGGCGCTGATGCTGTTCCACAGAATCCTGTCCAGGCTGGTCCGACACGGGGAGCTGACGGTCAGGTACCCCGACGGGCATGAGCACCGCTATCGGGGCGACAAGCCCGGGCCCGTAGGCGGCATGGCGGTGCTCACGCGGGGCGCAGAGCGGCGCCTCGTCGTGAATCCGGCACTGGCGCTCGGCGAGCTCTACATGGATGGAGAGCTCGAGCCGCTCGGTTGCAGCATCTACGAACTGCTCGACGTGCTCGTGACCAATGTGTGGGCGGGCGGCGGTCATCCCGGAGAACGGCTGATGGCCCGGTTGCGGCAGCTGCGACGCCGGGTGGACCAGCTCAACCCCGCCGCGCGGGCGCGGCGCAACGTCGCCCATCACTATGACCTGAACGGGCGGCTCTACGCGCTGTTCCTCGACCGGGACCGGCAGTATTCCTGTGCCTACTTCCCACGCGGCGACGAGACGCTCGAGGAGGCGCAGGCTGCCAAGAAGCGCCACATCGCCGCCAAGCTGCGGCTCGACCGGCCGGGCCTGCACGTGCTCGATATCGGCTGCGGCTGGGGTGGCATGGCGATCACCCTGGCACGCGACTGGGGTGCCCGCGTCACCGGCATCACGCTGAGCGAGGAGCAGCTTGAAGTGGCGCGTCAGCGTGCCGCGGAGGCGGGCCTGGCCGACCGCGTCCGCTTCGAGCTGATGGACTACCGCACCTGGCGCGAGCCGGTGGACCGCATCGTCTCCGTCGGCATGTTCGAGCATGTGGGGATCGACCACTACGGAACCTTCTTTCGGATTCTGCACGACGCGCTCAAGCCCGAGGGCATTGCGCTGGTGCATGCCATCGGGCGTTGCAGCGGCCCCGGCTCCACCAATCCGTGGCTTGCGAAGTACATCTTCCCGGGCGGCTACTCCCCGGCGCTGTCGGAGGTGCTGCCGGCGGTGGAGCACGCCCGGCTGTGGGTGACGGATATCGAGATCCTGCGCCTGCACTACGCCCTGACCCTGCGCGAATGGCGCCGCCGCTTCGCCGCCAACCGCGACGCGATCCAGTCGCTCTATGACGAGCGCTTCTGCCGCATGTTCGAGTTCTACCTGGCTGGATGCGAACTCGCCTTCCGCCGCACCGACCACATGGTCTGGCAGATGCAGCTGGCGCGCGAGAAGGATGTGCTCCCGTTGACCCGCGACTACATGGTGGAGGCGGAGCGGACGCCGCCGCGGGCCTCCGTCTCGGCCTGAGGCGAACCGCCGCCGGCCGGGTCACAAGGCCCGGCGGCCGGCGACGGCGGGAGGGGGAGCGGCGCGCCCGGGACACAGGACGGAAGCCGGCGTTGCACCTGCACCACGGAGGATGCGGCGAGGCGTCCTCTCCCCGGGATCCACAGCCATCCCCGCAATCCACAGGGGGCGTGCTGCGCTAGGATAGGCGCCATGAACACCATCGATTCGCGCGGCCCCTTGGGTGAGGGCGGGTTGCTCGGCCTCTCGCAGCGCCTGCCGCCTTCGAACCCGCAGGCGGAGCAGGCGCTGCTGGGCGCCCTGCTCGCCAACAACAAGGCCTATGAGCGGGTGTCGGAGTTCCTCGCGCCGGAGCACTTCGCCGACGCGGCGCACGGACGGATCTACCGCGCCATCCAGCGCCGCATCGAGGCCGGGCAGATTGCCGATGTCGTGACCCTGCGCGGCGAGTTCGAGCATTCCGGCCTGTTGGATGAGGTGGGCGGGCCGGCCTACCTCGTGCAGCTGCTCTCCGCCATGGTCGGCATCATCAATGCCGGGGAGTACGGCCGCCTGGTTCACGACTGCTGGCTGCGCCGGCAGCTCATCGACGTGGGCGAGGACGTGGTGAACCGGGCCTTCGGCGCCGAGCCGGAACTGGATGCGAGGCAGCAGCTCGAGACCGCCGAGCAGGCGCTGTTCGACCTGGCGAAGGATGGCGGCAATGAGGGCGGGTTCAAGCCCTTCGAGAAGGCACTGGCCGAGGCGGTGCTGGCGGCCGAGCGTGCGTTCTCCACGCCGGGCGGCGTATCGGGCCTTTCCACGGGACTCAGGGACCTCGACCGGAAGACCGGCGGGCTGCATCCGTCGGATCTGGTGATCTTGGCGGGCCGGCCAGGCATGGGGAAGACGGCGCTCGCCACCAAGATCGCCTTCGGTGCCGCCAAGGCGCTGGTGCAGGAGGCGCAGGAGCGAGGGGCGGAGGTGCTGCCGCGCGGCCAGGTGGCCATCTTCTCCCTGGAAATGAGCGCCGACCAGCTCGCCACGCGGCTGCTGTCCGAGGAATCGCGCATCTCCGGCGACCGGATCCGGCGCGGCGACATCGCGCAGCGTGACTTCGACGAGTTCGTGCGGGTCAGCCGCGAGCTGGCGATGCTGCCCATCGTCATCGACGACACGCCGGCCATCACCATCTCGGCACTGCGCACCCGCTGCCGGAGGCTCAAGCGCACCAAAGGCCTGGAGCTGGTGGTGGTGGACTATCTGCAGCTGATGCGCCCGGCGGCTGGGACGCGGCCGGAGAGCCGCGTGCTGGAGATCTCCATGATCACCCAGGGGCTGAAGGCGATCGCCAAGGAGCTGTCCGTCCCGGTGCTGGCCCTCTCCCAGCTCTCCCGCCAGGTGGAGCAGCGCGAGGACAAGCGGCCGCAGCTTTCGGACCTGCGCGAATCGGGCTCGATCGAGCAGGACGCCGACATGGTGATGTTCGTCTACCGCGACGAGTACTACATCCAGGCGCAGCAGCCCAAGATCGCCGCCTTCGAGAATGACGAGAAGTTCCAGGAGGCCCACAGCCGCTGGCAGGCGAAGATGGAGGAGGTGCACAACAAGGCAGACCTCATCATCGCCAAGCAGCGGCACGGCCCCACGGGCACCATCGCGCTGTTCTTCGAGGCCGAGTTCACCCGCTTCGGCGACCTCGACCTGGTGCATAGCGACGCCCCGGCCTACTGAGGCCCCCCGCGGCAACGCCGGCCTTGCCAGCGCCGGCAGACCGGGCCATGCCCCGCCGCGAAGGGCGGAAGGGGACCCGATGCAGGCGGTGCTGGCCGTCGATCTCGGCGCGATCGTGGCGAATTGGCGCATCCTGGCCGCGCGCCACGCGGGCGGCGCAGTCGCTGGCGTGGTGAAGGCGGATGCCTACGGGCTCGGCGCCGCGCCGGTCGCGCGGGCGCTCTCGGCGGCAGGCTGCAAGCACTTCTTCGTGGCCCAGTTGGCCGAGGGGATGGCGGTGCGGCAGGCGGTCGGGCCGGGGCCGATGATTGCCGTCCTGAACGGCTTCGCGCCGGGGGCCGATGGGGAGGCCGGGCTCCTGCCCGTGCTGAACGGGCTGCCCGATGTCGAGATTCATGCCGCCGCAGCCCGGGCGGCAGGGCGGCCGGCCGAGGCCATTCTCCATCTCGACACGGGCATGAGCCGGCTCGGGCTGGACGCGCGGGAGCAGGCGCTGCTGGCCGATGACCCCGGGCGCCTCGCCGGCCTGGCACTGCGCTTCGTCATGACGCATCTCGCCTGCGCCGACGAGCCGGCGCACCCGCTGAACGCCGCCCAGGCCGCACGCTTCGCCGCCGCGGCCCATGTCGCGCCGGGCGTGCCGCGGAGCCTGGCGAACTCCTCCGGCATCTTCCTCGGCGAGCGTTTCGTCTCGGACCTTGCCCGCCCGGGCTCCGCGCTCTACGGCATCAACCCGACACCGGAGCAACCCAACCCGATGCGGCAGGCGGTGCGGCTGCTGGCCCCGGTGCTGCAGCTCCGCGAGATCGCGGCGGGCGACACGGTGGGCTACGGCGCCACCTGGACAGCGCCACGGGCCGCCCGCATCGCCACGGTTGCGGCTGGCTATGCCGATGGATACCTTCGCGCCCTTTCGGGCCGGGCGGTCGGGCAAGTGGCCGGGCGGACCGTTCCTCTCGTCGGCCGTGTCTCCATGGACCTGATCACTTTCGACGTCACCGATATTCCCGACCTCGCACCAGGCGTCATGATGGAACTCATCGGGCCCGGCAACACGCCGGACGATGTGGCGGCACGCGCCGGCACCATCGGCTACGAGATCCTGACCTCGCTCGGCGCGCGCTACCGGCGCGACTACCTCACGGCCTGATGGAACGTCTTCTGCTCGATCCGCTGGCGGCGCTCGGCCGCGGCACCCTGGCGGCCTGCCGCACCGCAGGCGCCGTCACGCTCTTCGCGCTGGAGGCGATCAGCCACCTCCTCCGGCCGCCCTTCTACTGGCGGCTGTTCGGCCGCGCCTTCGCCGAGATCACCTGGTTCTCCCTGCCCGTGGTGGCGCTGACCGCCATCTTCACCGGCATGGTGCTGGCGCTGCAGTCCTATACCGGCTTCGCCCGCTTCAATGCGCAGTCTGCGATCGCCAGCGTCGTGGTGCTGAGCCTGACGCGTGAGCTCGGCCCGGTGCTGGCGGGACTGATGGTGGCGGGACGCATCGGCGCGAGCTTCGCCGCCGAGATCGGCACCATGCGCGTCACCGACCAGATCGACGCGCTGACCACGCTCTCCACCAATCCGATGAAGTACCTGGTGGCGCCGCGGCTGCTGGCCGGCACGCTGGGGCTGCCGCTGCTGGTGCTGGTCGCCGACGTGCTCGGCGTGATGGGTGGCTGGCTGATCGGCACCTTCAAGCTCGGCTTCGTCTCCGAGGCCTATCTGAGGTCCACCTTCGACTTCCTGGAGGCGATCGACGTCGTCTCGGGCCTGGCGAAGGCGGCGGTCTTCGGCTTCGTGGTGACGCTGATGGGCACCTGGTGCGGCTACACGAGCAAGGGCGGCGCGCAGGGCGTCGGCAGCGCCACCACCACGGCGGTGGTCGCCTCCTCCATTCTCATCCTCGCACTCGACTACCTGCTGACCGAGCTGTTCTTCGCGCGATGACGGCGCAGGTGCCCAAGATCCGGCTGCGCGGGCTGCGCAAGGCCTTCGGCACGAAGCAGGTGCTGGACGGCGTGGATCTCGACGTGCCGGCAGGCCATTCCATGGTGATCCTGGGCGGCTCGGGCTCGGGCAAGTCGGTCACCATCAAATGCATCCTGGGCCTGATCGAGCCCGATGCGGGGCGGATCGAGATCGACGGGCAGGACATGCTCGGCATGGATCGGCGCGAGCGGGAGGCCGTGGGCGACCGGATCGGCATGCTGTTCCAGAACGGTGCGCTGTTCGACAGCCTGCCGGTCTGGGAGAATGTCTGCTTCAAGCTGCTGGCCCAGAAGCGGATCCAGCGCCGCGACGGGCGCGACAAGGCGGCCGAGGTGCTGGCGCAGGTGGGGCTCGCGGCCAGCGTGGGCGACCTCTACCCGGCGGAGCTCTCGGGAGGCATGCAGAAGCGCGTGGCCCTGGCGCGCGCGATCGCGGCACAGCCCGATATCATCTTCTTCGACGAGCCGACCACGGGCCTCGATCCCATCATGGGCGCGGTGATCGATGGGCTGATCGTGGATTGCGTGAAGCGCCTGGGCGCAACCGCCGTCTCCATCACCCATGACATGGCGAGCGCGCGGCGCATCGGCGACCAGGCGGCGATGATCCACCAGGGCCAGATCATCTGGACCGGATCGGCGGCGGCGCTGGGCGACACGGGCAACGCGATAGTGGACCAGTTCGCGCGCGGAGAGCGCGAGGGGCCCATCCAGATGGCGCTGCGCCGCTAGAGCAGATCCCACTCAGGTGGAAGCACCTGAATGGGTGAGTCGTGAAAACAGAGAGCGAGAGCATTCATCCTGAGCCCAGGCGAAGGGAGAATGCTCTGGAACGTGACCCGTTCAGGCTGAGCCGGTCACGTCCTGGGAGCGGGGCAAGGAGGGCGATCGCGCTCCGGATCTCCGCCCTGGCCGCCCGAGCCGTGGCGACGCCGAGGGGTCGGCCCCGGCCTGCGGGCCGTGCCTGGCACGGCTCTGTGCTCAGGCCGCGCAGGGATTTCCTGGTCATGCGCCACTGCCGAAGCGCAGGATGAGCCCGCCGGCCGCTGCTGCGGCGGCGGCCGGTCGGCAGGAGCCGATCTGGGAGGAACAAACCATGCACAACATCACCCGTCGCACGGCGCTCGGTGTCGGAGCCGCTGCCGCCCTCGGGGCGAAAGTGCGCGCGCAGCCCGGAGCAACCCCCACCATACCCCGCGCCGACATCCCGCCGCCGGATCTGCCAATCGAGCCCGGCGCCTCGCTCCGTGTCGTCCGTCCGGCGCGGTTCGTCGAACCGGACGAGGTCATCTTCCGCCAGAACGCGGCGAAGTTCAGCGAGCACTATGGCGTTCCCGTCCGCGTGGATTTCGTGGGCTGGGAGGATATCCGCCCGCAGACCGCCGTCGTCGCCAACACCGGCACCGGCCCCGAGGTGGTGATCGGCTGGGGCGACGACCCGCATGTCTATGCGGACAAGCTGCACGATCTCAGCGACGTCGCGGACTATCTCGGCAAGCGCTACGGCGGCTGGGCCTACCTGGCTGGCAAGTACGGCCGGAAGCACGGCACGGAACAGTGGATCGGCGTGCCCTTCGGCGGCGGCACCGGGCCGATCACCTATCGCGCCTCGACAGTGCGCGAGGCCGGGTTCGATCGCATCCCGGACGACCATCAGGGCTTCCTGAACCTGTGCAAGGCGATGCACCGGCTCGGCAAGCCGGCCGGCTTCGCGCTGGGCAACGCGGTCGGCGATGGCAACGGCTTCGCGCAATGGCTGCTCTGGTCGCACAACGCCTCCCTCACCGATGAGGAGGGCAAGGTCTCCATCAACAGCCGCGAGACGATCGAGGCGCTGGAATACCTGCGCGAGCTCTACCCGACCCTCATTTCCGGCACGCTGTCCTGGCTCGACCCGAGCAACAATCGCGCCTATGCGGCGCAGGAGATCCACCTCACCGCGAACGGCGTCTCGCTCTACTACGCGCTGAAGAACGACCCGCAGACGCGCGCCATCGCCGACGATACGGAGCACGCACCGCTGCCGAAGGGTCGGGCACAACATGTGCCGCAGAGCTCGACCGGGCTGAATGCCATGGTGTTCCGCCATGTGCGCAACATCAATGCGGCGAAGCGGTTCATCATCTTCATGATGGAGGCGGAGCAGTACGATCCCTGGCTGACCGGCTGCATCGGCTACTGGTCACAGCCGCTCGCAGCCTATCGCGAGAGCGCCGTCTGGTCCTCCGACCCCAAGATCGCCTTGTTCCGCGATGCCATGAACCACCGCTACTGGAGCGGCTATAAGGGCCCGATCAGCAACGCCTCCGGCGCCGTCAACGCGGACTACGTGCTGGTGCAGATGTGCGCTTCGGTCGCCTCCGGTCAGGCCACGCCGCAGGAGGCGGCGCGGACAGCCGAGCGCCGGGCACGGCGCCATTATCGATCATAGAACGCGCGGCTGTCGCGGCGGCGGATGGGCCCGCCCGTCCGCTGGCCGGACCGCGACGGGGGTTCAGACGGACCGAATATCCAGCCTTGCCTGAACGGCTTCCGGCGCCAGTCCGGACAACGGGATGGAGTCCCCTGCCACGCTGAGCGTGTCGGGCCAGGATCGCACGACGAAGTCCCGGTTCCGCTCCCGGGCCCGGACATTCAACCCATTGGTTTGTGCGCGCCCCGGTATGCACCATGGGTGGTTGTCCCATCGCCTTCAGACGGGTCCATCTGCTGCTCTTCGGCGGTCGGAAAGGCGGCCACCGCACGATCGTGCTCCTCGGGGAGCCTTGACCGCTACGGCGGCACGGGGGCTACCATCCGCGACCGCCACGACGATGGCAGGAGGAAACGATGGCCCTGGAACTCGTCCCGTTGCATCCACTCTTCGCTGCCGAGGTGAAGGGCCTCGACCTGCGCACGACGCCCGATCCTGCGCTGTGCGAGGAGATCCACCGCGCCATGGACCGCTACGCCGTCCTGGTATTCCGCGGGCAGGAGCTGAATGACGACCAGCAGATGGCCTTCGGCCAGGCGCTCGGCCCGCTGGAGCAGGACCGCGGCACGGTGGATGCGCACAAGCACCGCCTGAAGTACCATCAGATGAACGACATTTCCAACCTGGACGTGGACGGCAAGCTCCTGGCGCTTGATGACCGGCGGCGGATGTTCAACCTGGGCAACCAGCTCTGGCATAGCGACAGCAGCTTCAAGCCGACGCCCGCCAAGTATTCCATGCTGCATGGCCGCGTGGTCCCGCCCGAGGGCGGCGACACGGAGTTCGCCGATATGCGTGCCGCCTGGGACGCGCTGCCGGAGAAGACCAAGGCGCAGGTGAAGGATCTGGTGACGCGCCACTCGCTGATCTACTCGCGTGGCCAGCTCGGCTTCGACGACTACACGGAGGAGGAGAAGCACCGCTTCGCCCCGGTGCGGCAGCGCCTGGTGCGCTGGCACCCACGCTCGGGCCGCCATTCCATCTATCTCTCCTCCCATATCGGGGAGATCGAGGGCTGGCCGCGGCCCGAGGCGATGATGCTGATCCGCAACCTGACCGAGTTCGCGACGCAGCGGCAGTTCGTCTACAGCCACAAGTGGAAGCAGTGGGACCTGGTGGTGTGGGACAACCGCTGCACCATGCATCGCGCCCGCCCCTACGAGGACAAGACCTATCCGCGCGACATGCGGCGCGTGACGCTGCGGGACGCCGCACCGACGCTGGAACAGCCGGTCCCGGAACGGCAGGCAGCCTAGGCACAATTCCCCGGAACGAGGGAGAAGCCGGCGGCCCTGGGACCGCCGGCCGGCGAGCCAGGGTGCTTTCTGTCCCTGCAGCGCAGTCCTTTCCCCGCCGGACGCATCCTGCGGCGCGCCGGGCCGTTCCACTCCCAGGGCGCCCGATGCGCCCTGGCGAGGAAGGAGGTTCCCATGAGCGATGCCGGCATGATCCGCGAGCACATGGCCGTGCTGGGTGCCGATGGCGGGCATGTCGGCACCGTCGACGGGATCGAGGACGGGCAGATCCGTCTGACGCGCGGAGACGACCCGGGCGGTACCGGCGAGCATCGCTATCTTCCGCTCCGGCTCGTGGCGGTGGCCGAGGCCGGGGAGGTGCGCCTGACCGTGCCGGCACAGGACGCGCGGGCCATCGCCTTCGGCGCGCTCCTCCCGGACAGGGGGGTGGATGACGACGGCATGCCCCCACCCGGCCCGGCCAGCAACAATGCCGGCGCCGGCGTCTCGGACATGGTCGGCCAGGAGGGCGGTGGGTCGGGCATGGTCCATGGCGGCGGGACCAGCGCCCATGGCGGCCTGGGCGGCGGGGACGGAAAGCTCCAGGGCGGCGGTACGGGTGGCGGCGGTACGACCCGCCACGGCCATCTCGGCAGCGGCCCGGGCCTCGCCGACGACCCCAACATGGATCCCCGTGGCGGAGAGGATCCGGCGCGCTAGCCCTTCAAAGGACGACGCGCCTCCGCTACAAGGACGGGATGTTCGCGTTTCGTCCAGGCTGAGGCGCCGCCATGGCCAAGGACCGCTCCCGCTATGTCTGCCAGGCCTGCGGCGCCATCGCGCCGAAATGGCAGGGCCGCTGCGATGCCTGCGGCGCGTGGAACACGCTGTCCGAGGAGGTGATCGGAAGCCGCGCCCCCGGGCCGGCCGGCCGCACCGCCGGTGGACGGCGGGTGGAGTTCGTCGGGCTGCAGGGCCGGACCGCCCCGCCGCCACGCATCCCGACCGGCATCGCGGAGCTGGACCGTGTGCTGGGGGGCGGACTGGTACCGGCCTCCGCCGTGCTGGTGGGCGGCGACCCGGGCATCGGCAAGTCCACCATCCTGCTGCAGGCTGCGGCCCGAATCGCCGCCGCCGACCGCCGGGTGCTCTACATCTCAGGCGAGGAGGCGGTGGAGCAGGTGCGGCTGCGCGCGCTCCGCCTGGGGCTGGAGGCCTCGCCGCTCGGCCTCGCCGCCGCGACGGCGCTGCGGGACATCGCCGCAACGCTCGAGGAGGAGCGCGAGGCGGTGCTGGTGGTGATCGACTCGATCCAGACCTTGTGGCTCGACGCGCTCGAATCCGCCCCCGGCACCGTGGCCCAGGTGCGCGCCTGCGCCGCCGAGCTGATCCGCCTGGCCAAGACCCGCGGCTTCGCCGTGGTGCTGGTCGGGCATGTGACGAAGGAAGGCACGCTGGCGGGACCGCGGGTGCTGGAGCACATGGTGGACGCCACGCTCTATTTCGAAGGCGATCGCGGCCACCAGTTTCGCATCCTGCGCGCGGTGAAGAACCGCTTCGGTGCCACTGACGAGATCGGCGTCTTCGAGATGACCGAGGGCGGCCTGGTGGAGGTGGTGAACCCCTCCGCCCTGTTCCTGGCCGAGCGGCGCGGCAATGTCTCCGGCAGTGCAGTCTTCGCTGGCATCGAAGGCACGCGGCCGGTGCTGGTCGAGGTACAGGCCCTGCTCGCCCCCTCGGCCGGCGGCAGCCCGCGGCGGTCGGTGGTGGGCTGGGACGCGCAGCGGCTCTCCATGCTGCTGGCGGTACTGGAGGCGCGCTGCGGCCTCTCGCTTGGCGCCAATGACGTCTACCTGAACATCGCCGGCGGGTTGCGCATCGCCGAGCCGGCGGCGGATCTTGCCGTGGCCGCGGCGCTGGTCTCGGCGGCGACGGACCAGCCCACGGATGCGGAGACGGTCTATTTCGGCGAGGTCGGGCTGTCCGGCGAGGTCCGCCAGGTGTCGCAGGCCGAGTCGCGGCTGCGCGAGGCGCAGAAGCTCGGCTTCGGTGCCGCGGTGCTGCCACGCCGGGTGGCGCGCGCCGGCCGGGCCATCCCGGCGCCGGAGGGCATCGGGCTGACAGAGATCGGCCATATCGCCGATCTGGTGGCGCCCTTCGCCGCCAAGGCCCAGCAGCGGTCCCGCCGCGCGGCGGAGTAGCCCGGGTGGCTTGAGGCGCCAGCGCTTCCGACGGATGCTGCCGCCATCCCGCCCGCCGGGCGGAGCAGGAGGAACCATCCATGCCCACCCGACGCCGCGCCCTGCTGGCGCTCGCAACCATGCCCTTCGCTGTCCCCGCGCTGGCCGCGGGCTATCCGGACCGCCCGGTCCGTTTGCTGGTGCCCTATGCGCCAGGAGGAAATTCGGACACGACGGCCCGCATCGTCGCCCCGCGCATGTCGGAGCGCCTGGGCCAGACGATCGTCGTGGAGAACCGCGCCGGCGCCGGGGGCAGCGTCGGCGCCATGCAGGTCGCCCGGGCACGGCCGGACGGCTACACGCTGCTGATGGGCTCCAATGGCCCGCTGACGGTGAATCCGTTCGTGCAGCCCAATCTGGCCTATGACCCGGCGAAGGATTTCGCGCCGGTCGGGCTGCTGGTGCGCACGCCGCTGACGGTGACGGTGCATCGCGCCCTGCCGGTGCACTCGGTCACGGAACTGATCGCCTATGCGAAGGCCAATCCGGGACGGGTCGGCATCGGCTCCTCCGGGGTGGCCAGCATCTCCCATCTGGCGATCGAGGTGTTCAACGCCGCCACCGGCGCCGGGCTGACGCATGTGCCCTATGGCAGCGGCGGGGCGCTGACGCCGGACCTCATCTCCGGCACGGTGGCCGGCGCCTTCACCGAGATCTCCACCGCACTGCCGCTGCATCGGGAAGGTGCGGTGCGGATCCTCGCCGTCGCCTCCACCCGGCGGCTGGCGCAGGCGCCGGAGATCCCGACGGTGCAGGAGGCCGGCGTGCCCGGCTATCGCGCCGCGGCCTTCCTGGGGCTGGTGGTGCCCACGGGAACACCGGCGGAGGTGGTCGGGACGCTGCAGGCCGCGCTGGCCGCGGCGCTGGCCGATGCGGAGGTGCGCAAGCGGCTTGAGGAGCTGGGCAGCGAGGTGGCTTCGGCCGAGGAGGCGACGCCCGAAGGCTATGCTGCCTTCCTGCGGCAGGAAACGGAATGGACCCGGGCAGCGGCGCAGCGGGCGGGGCTGAGGAGCTGATCGGCGCGACCGCGACATGATGCCGGATGGGCCGGTCGGGCCTGGCGTGACTCCCCCGCCCCTCGCGGCTATACCCCGACCGTCATGACCTGGGTGGACGGTGTGGTGCTGGCGGTGCTCGCCGTCTCGGCGGTGGTCGCCTTTTTCCGTGGCCTGGTCCACGAGGTGCTCGGGGTGGGCGCCTGGATCGGTGCCGTCTTCGCTGCCCTGGTGTGGCGCGATGATTTCGCGCCGCTGCTGGAAGGCAGCGTGGACGCGCCCTGGGTGGCGGAGGCGCTCGCCGCCGCTGGCGTCTTCCTGGTGGTGCTGATCCTTCTGAAGCTGATCATCTCGGCCATCGCCCGGCGGGTGCAGGACAGCGTCCTGGGCAGCGTGGACCGCGCCCTCGGTCTGGTTTTCGGCCTGGCGAGGGGTGCCTTCCTGGTGGTCCTTGCCTATATCCTGGCAGGCATGGTCCTCCCCACAGCCGAACGCTGGCCCGAGGCGGTCCGCAATGCGCGGAGCCTGCCTTTGGTCGTGGACGGCGCCGGATGGCTCATCGCCCAACTGCCGCCGGGCATCCGGCCGCGGGTTGCTGAACCGCCGCCCCCCCCGGCACCGACCTTTGAAGACCTTATGCGTCCGCCGGCCCGCAACCGGACGTGAGGACCATGATGCCCGACCAGTCGAACCCGCCCGCCGACCTGCACGACGACAAATTTCACGAGGAATGCGGCGTCTTTGGCGTATGGAACGCCAAGGACGCCGCTGCGCTTACGGCGCTCGGCCTGCACGCGCTGCAGCATCGTGGCCAGGAAGCGGCGGGCATCGTCAGCCTCGACGACGGCGGCATCTTCCACGCCCATCGCGGCCGCGGCCTGGTCGGCGACAATTTCTCCGATGCCAAGGTGATGGCGGGACTGCCCGGCCGCGCCGCCGTCGGCCACAACCGCTACGCCACCACGGGCGAGACCGCGCTGCGCAACGTGCAGCCGCTCTATGCCGATTTCGCCTTCGGCGGCTTCGCCGTGGCGCATAACGGCAACCTGACCAATGCGCACGCGCTGCGCCGCAACCTGGTCAACCGCGGCTGCCTGTTCCAGAGCACGACCGATTCCGAGGTGTTCATCCACCTCATCGCCATCAGCCTCTATTCCACCGTGGTGGACCGGCTGATCGACGCGCTGAAGCAGGTGCAGGGCGCCTACAGCCTGGTGGCGCTGCACAATGGCGCGCTGATCGGCGCGCGCGATCCCCTCGGGGTGCGGCCGCTGGTGCTTGGCCGCCTGTCCGGCTCTGACGGCACGCCGAGCTGGGTGCTGTGCAGCGAGACCTGCGCGCTGGACATCGTCGGCGCCGAATTCGTGCGGGACATCGACCCGGGCGAGATCATCGTGATCGACGGCGCCGGGGTGCACAGCATCAAGCCCTTCGGCCGGCACCAGAGCCGCTTCTGCATCTTCGAGTACATCTACTTCGCCCGCCCCGATTCGGTCGTGGAAGGCACGCCGGTCTACGAAACGCGCAAGCGCATCGGCGCGGAGCTGGCACGCGAGAGCGGCGTGCCGGCCGATGTGGTGGTGCCGGTGCCCGATTCCGGCGTGCCCGCCGCCATGGGCTATGCGGCGGAAGCGGGCATCCCCTTCGAGCTCGGCATCATCCGCAACCATTATGTCGGCCGCACCTTCATCGAGCCGACCGACCAGATCCGCCACCTCGGCGTGAAGCTCAAGCACAGCGCCAACCGCGCCATGATCGAGGGCAAGCGCGTCGTGCTGGTGGACGATTCCATCGTCCGCGGCACCACCAGCAAGAAGATCGTGGAGATGGTGCGCGCCGCCGGCGCGAAGGAAGTGCACATGCGCATCTCCTCGCCGCCCACGACGCATTCCTGCTACTACGGCATCGACACGCCGGAACGCGGCAAGCTGCTGGCCGCGCGGCACACCCTGGAGGAGATGGCGGAGATCATCGGCGTGGACAGCCTGGCCTTCATCTCGCTGGACGGGCTCTATCGCGCGCTCGGCCGCCCGGGACGGGACGCGGCGAAGCCGGCCTACTGCGATGCCTGCTTCACCGGCGACTACGCCGTGCCGCTCACCGACCGGGAGGACAACACCGAGCGGCAGCTCTCGCTGCTGCAGGCCACGCAGTGAAGCCTCTGGCGGGATCGGTCGCGCTCGTCACCGGCGCTTCGCGCGGCATCGGCGCCGCGGTGGCGGTCGAGCTTGCGCGGCTCGGCGCGCATTGCGTGCTGACCGCGCGCACCCAGGGCGGGCTCGAGGAGACGGACGACGCCATCCGTGCCGCAGGCGGCGGCGCGGCCACGCTGCTGCCGCTGGACCTGGCGAAGGACGCCGAGCAGCTCGACATGGTAGGCCCTTCCGTCGTGCAGCGTTTCGGACGGCTGGATATCCTGGTGCATGCTGCCGGCCTGCTCGCCAAGCTCACCCCCGTGGCGCACATCATGCCGAAGGACTGGCAGGAGGCGCTGGCGGTCAATCTCTCCGCCTGCTGGCGCGTGATCCGTACCTGCGATCCACCGCTGCGCGCCGCGCCGGCCGGTCGCGCCGTGGTGCTGACCGACCGCGTGGCGGCCGAGCCCGCGGCCTATTGGGGCCTCTATGGCGCCGGCAAGGCGGGGCAGGAGCATCTGGCGCGCGCCTGGGCCGCGGAAGTGACGAACACGCCGCTGCGGGTGAACCTGTTCGACCCCGGCCCCGTCGCCACGCGGCTGCGTCGCACCGCCATGCCGGGCGAGGATGCCGGGAGCCTCGCGCAGCCGGGGGACGTGGCGCCAGCCATCGCCGCCCTCTGCCTGCCGGGCGAGACGCGGCATGGTGCCCTGGTCCGCGCGCCGCAGAAGGCGCCCGCCACCGGGTGATGGCCGAGCCCATCCATTCTCCGTGAACTATCGTCACGCCTTCCATGCCGGCAATTTCGCCGATTGCATGAAGCACGCGCTGCTGGTCTGGCTGCTGCGGGCACTGCAGCGCAAGGACACGCCGATCCGCGTGCTGGACACCCATGCGGGGGTCGGCGCCTATGACCTCTCGGCGCCGGAAGCGGAGCGGACCGGCGAGTGGCGCCACGGCATCGGGCGCCTGCTGGACATCGCCGAAGGACCGCTGGCGGACTATGTCCGGCTGGTGCGGGAGGCCGGCGCTCCGGCCAGCTATCCCGGCTCCCCCGCCCTCGCCCGGGCGCTGCTGCGCCCGCAGGACCGTCTGGCCTGCTGCGAGCTGCACCCTGAGGACCACGCTGCGCTGCGCGCCCGCTTCCGCGGCGACCGGCAGGTGGCGGTGCATCGCCGCGACGGGTGGGAGGCGCTGCGCGCCCTCACCCCCTTTCCGGAGCGGCGCGGCCTGGTGCTGGTGGACCCGCCCTTCGAGCAGGAGGGCGAGTTCGAACGCCTCGCGGCCGGCATCGCGCTGGTGTCGCAGCGCTTCCGTGCCGCGGTCCAGGCCTGCTGGTACCCGATCAAGCACCGTGCCCCGGTGCGTGCCTTCCATGCCGCGCTGCGAGACAGCGGCGTTCGCGACCTGGTCGCCGCCGAGCTCTGGCTGCGGGAGCCCACCGACCCGCAGCGCCTGAATGGCTGCGGCCTGCTCGTCGCGAATCCGCCCTACCGCTTCGACACCGAAGGAGGCACCATCCTGGCAGTGCTGCTCGAGAAGCTGGGCGAGGGCAAGCCGGGGCAAGGATGGGCCGTGGCCCGCATCGCGGAGGAATAGCATGCCCGATCGCAACCGCCCGAGGATCGCAGTGCTGGGCGCCGGCGCCTGGGGGACCGCGCTCGCCGTCCAGGCGGCGCGGGCGGGCGACTCGGTGGCGCTCTGGGCGCGCGACAAGGCGCGGGCGGCGGCCATCTCCAAGGCGCGGGAGAATGCGCGCTACGTGCCAGGCCAGAAGCTGTCGCCCGCCATCCAGGTGACGAACGACCTCGCCGCGGTGCTGGACGGCGCGGTCTTCGTGCTGGTGGCGGTGCCGGCGCAGCACATGCGCGCGGTGCTGCAGCGGCTGCCGGCACCCCCCGCGCCGCTGGTGGTCTGCGCCAAGGGGGTGGAGCAGGGCAGCCTGCGCCTGCCGCTTGAAGTGGCGGCCGAGGTCTGGCCGGAGGTGCCCTCGGCCGTGCTGTCCGGCCCGAACTTCGCCCATGAGGTCGCCCGTGGCCTTCCGGCGGCCGCCGTGGTGGCCAGCCGCGACGCCGCGCTGCGCGCCCGGGTGGGTGACCTGATCGCCTCGCCGGGCTTCCGCCTCTACGGCGGCGACGACCCGATCGGGGTGCAGGTGGGGGGCGCGGCGAAGAACGTCATCGCCATCGCCGCCGGGGCGGTGATCGGCGCCGGGCTCGGGGAGAATGCACGGGCCGCGCTGGTCACACGGGGGCTGGCGGAGCTGTCGCGGCTGACCGTGGCGCTCGGCGGCCGGCAGGAGACGGCGGCGGGCCTCTCCGGCCTCGGCGACCTGCTGCTGACAACGACGGGGCCAGGCAGCCGCAACACCGCGCTGGGTGCGGATCTCGGCCGCGGCCGCAGCCTGGAGGAGGCGCTGGCCGCGACCGTGGGCGTGGCGGAGGGCGTGGCGACGGCGCCCGCCATCGTCGCCCGCGCCGCGGAGATCGGGATCGAGCTGCCGATCTGTCAGGCGGTGGCGGACCTGCTGGCCGGGGAGATGACAGTCGGCGATGCGATGATGCGCCTGCTGGCCCGGCCGCGACGGGACGAATAGGCGGCCGTCGCCGCCGCCCGGCCGGGGCCGCATCCCGCGGCCCCGTGCCCTCGCTCATCCCTTCACATCCATCGCCTGCCGCAACCCGTCGGACAGCAGGTTGAAGCAGATGGAGGTGATGAAGATGCAGACCCCCGGCAGCACCGCCACCCAGGGCTGCACATAGATCGCCGTGCGCAGCGTGTTCAGCATCAGCCCCCATTCGGGCTCCGGCGGCTTGGTGCCGAGGCCGAGGAAGGAGAGCCCCGAGGCGACGATCATGCACACGCTGATCAGGCTGGTGGCGTAGACGAAGATCGGCCCCAGCACATTGCCCAGCACATGCACGCGCACCACGGTGAAGGCCCCTGCCCCGCTGGCGCGCGCCGCATCCACGAAATCGAGGTTGCGCACGCCCTGGGTCACGCTTTCCGCCACGCGGATGATGGGCGGGATGAACACCAGGGTCAGCGCCAGGATGGCGTTCTCGATGCCCGCCCCCAGCGCGCCGGAGATGGCGACCGCCAGCAGCACCGAGGGGAAGGCATAGAACACGTCGGTGACACGCATGATCGCCATGTTCACCCTGCCCCCGGCATAGCCGGCGATCACGCCCAGGAGGGTGCCGAAGACGAAGGCCAGCGCCACGGGAATGATGCCCATGAACCAGGAGAGCCGCCCGCCATAGAGCAGCCGGCTCAGGATGTCGCGTCCCAGCTCATCGGTGCCGAGGGGGTAGTTGTCCGTGCCGATGGGACGGAGGCGGCGCAGCATGCTGCCCTGGTAGGGATCGTGCGGCGCGAGCAGCGGGGCGAAGATGATCGCCAGCAGCATCAGAATCAGGATGGTGCCGCAGACGATGGTGACCGGGTCGCGCCTGAC
>Ga0180217_1001986_pt1 | contig 20059 bp, 14 predicted proteins | sample eDN3rd37CBELigOP_FD_128521 | JGI IMG/M metagenome (GOLD analysis project Ga0180217, IMG submission 128521) | Enriched Organic Plus compost microbial communities from Emeryville, California, USA - eDNA 3rd pass 37_C BE-Lig OP (version 2) (version 2) ... | reverse complement strand
CGGTGGGCGGCAGGGAATGTTTGTGCGGCGGCTCGATCTCCATCTGCGCGGTGGAGACCAGGAGCACGCCGTCGGCGCGGCCGCAGGCGACCTTGTCGAAATACTCACCCTCGCGCACCGGATCGCGCCCGGTATGGGCGACGATGGCCGAATAGCCCAGCTCCAGCGCCGCGCGCTCGATGCCGCGGAAGACGTCGTAGAAGAAGGGGCTCAAGGCCGGGATCACCACATAGACGATGCCGGTGGAGCCCAGCTTGAGATTCTGCGCCACCAGGTTGGGCCGGTAGCCCAGCCGCTCCACCGCCTCGCGCACCCGCGTCACGGTCGCGGGCCGCAGCAGATGCGGCTTGGACAAGGCGCGGCTGACGGTGGCCACCGAAATGTCGAGCTCGCGCGCCACATCCTTGATGGTGGCGGGGCGGCGCTGGCCTGGGGCATGGATGCTCATTGTGTTTTCTCCACCAGTAGCGAAAGGACGGGAAGACGGCTGGACGACAATTGCAGCAGATAGCGGCCGGGCTTGAGCGCGAAGCGCGCCTGATGCACGAAGCAGCCCGCCGCCACCCGGCCCTCGGCGAGCGGCACCAGAAGCCGGCCGTTCTGCACTAGGCCGATGGCGGCCTCTACATCCAGGGCGACGCGCCAGGTCCCCGCCTCCGGCACCTCCAGGGCGAAGGTGCCGCCATAGGTGCGGGCGATGGGCCGCGCCTGGGGCGGCACCGCGAAGAAGATCCGGTCCACGAAATGCAGGGAGGCGGCGACGGGCGTGCCGGTGATCACCGGCGCGGCCGCGCCCGGCGAGGTCGCGGAATCCGCCCGCGTGCCCAGCGTGGCGGTGCTGGGGCAACTGGGTTCCTGCGCCCCCGCGCCCGTCGCAACGAGCAGCAGGGCGGCGGCCATAAGCATGCGCCGGTTCATCAAGCCTCCCGCCTATAGCATATAGCCTTTTGCAAACGCTTATGCAAACCTGTGCAAAATCATGCAATCCTTTGATTTTACAAAATAATCACAAACGTCATCGCCGGGACCCAGAGGGCCGTGCCTGGTTCCGGCCGCACGGCATGCCTTACAAAAGGCGCGGGACCGCCCTATCTGAGCGCCATGACGTCTCGCGCCTCTTCGTCCTGGAGAGTTTCGCCCTTGCCGATGCCGAAGATCACGCTGAACAGGCTGCCCGTGCTGCTGGCGGCGGGGGGCATCGGCCTGCTCGCTTTGGGGCTGGGCTGGCTGGTGACGGCGGCGGTGACGCACGCGCCGTCCGCGCCCGCGCCCGTCCGCATGGCGGCCAGGGCGCCGGCGGCGGACCCCATCGCCGATCTTGCGCCCATCGTGCCCACGCCGCAGGTGGCGCTGCCCCAGCCCATCTTCGAGGCCGAGAACGCCATGCCGGTGCATGCGCGCATCGCCCGCTGGGAGAAATACATCACCGAAGCCAGCAAGCGCTTCGGCGTGCCGCGCGACTGGATCGTCGAGGTGATGCGCCAGGAGACGGGCGGGCGCACGGTGCTGGAGGGCGACCTGCCCATCACCTCGGTGAAGGGGGCGATGGGGCTGATGCAGGTGATGCCGCAGACCTATCGCGACATGCGCCTGGATCACGGCCTGGGCATGGACCCTTACGATCCGCGCAACAGCGTGCTGGCGGGCACCGCCTATCTCAAATTCCTGCACGGCAAATACGGCTATCCGGCGCTGTTCGCCGCCTACAACACCGGGCCGGGCAATCTGGAGGCCAATCTTCTGGGCAAGCGCAACCTGCCGCAGGAGACGCTGGCCTATCTCGCCAATATCCGCGTCCGGCTGGGCGAGAAGGTGGTGGACGGTGCGAGCGGCCTCGGCGCCGTCACCGCCACCGCGAGGCTGACGCGGCCCGACGGCCAGGCGGTGGAGATCGACGCCGCCCATGTGCGCGCCGTGCGCGCGGTGCTGCCGGGCGAATATCCGCCCAGCGCCGCGGCGGTGGTGGACATGGGCAAGACGCGGCAGGCGGTGCAGGAGGACGTCGCCGCCGCGACGCAGCTCCTCAAGCGCGCGGGCGCGAAGCTTTAGCCGCCTATCTTTCGACCGGCTCCAGCTTGCCGATCAGGAAGACGTAAGAGCAGACGCCCAGGAGCGCGACCACGGCGATATAGACCAGGCCGGGGGCGAAATTGCCGTTCGCCGCCAGATAGCCGATGACCGCCGGAGTGACGATGCCCGACAGGTTGCTGATGCCGTTGAAGGTGCCGCCGGTCAGGCCGATCAGCTTCTGCGGCGCCACGGTGGAGATCAGCGACCAGCCGATCGAAGCCAAGCCGTTGCCGAACAGGGCGATGGTGAAGAACAGCACCGCCAGCTCGGTCGATTCCACATAATTGGCCAGCACCACCACGCTGGAGATCAAGAGCCCCGTGATGATCGGCGTCTTGCGCGCCGCGCCGATGGAAAAACCGCTGCGCAGCATCTTGTCCGACAGGAAGCCCGAGCAGAGCGCCCCCAGGAAGGCGCCGAAGAAGGGGATGGAGGCGTAAAGCCCGGTGCGGAAATCGGTGAGGCCGCGATATTCGATCAGATAGGTGGGGAACCAGAGCAGGAAGAAATACTGGCTGGAGGTGACGGCGAACTGGCCGAGATAGACGCCCCAGAGCTTCTTGTATTTGAAGACGGTGATGAAATCGTCCAGCTTGAGGACGGCGGGCATCTTGCGGTCGGCGGCGCCGAAATCCACCAGCGCGCCGCCCGCCTTGATCTCTTCGATCTCGGCCCGGTTCGCCAGTTGGGATTCGCGCGGGCCGCGATAGACGAACCACCAGATGATGCCCCAGATCAGGCCCGCCGCGCCGGTGATGTAGAAGACCGAGCGCCAGCCATAGACGCTTTCCAGCCAGATCAGCCCGCCGGTGAGGAAGGCGGGGCCTATGAACTGGGCCGAGATGAAGAAGCCGATGGCGCCCGCGCGCTCCTTGTCCGGAAACCAGGCGCTGACCACCTGATTGTTGATGGAATAGGACGGCGCCTCCAGCATGCCGACCAGGGCGCGCAGGACGATCAGGCCCAGGACGGAGCCGACCCAGCTCATCGAGAGCGTCGCCAGCGACCACAGCACCAAGAGGATGGGATAGAAGACGCGCGGCGTCATGCGGTCCACCAGCCAGCCGCCGGGAATCTGGAACAGGGCATAGGTCCAGCCGAAGCCGGCCAGCACCCAGCCCATCTCGACATTGCCGATGCCGAACTCTTCCTTCATCGCCACCACGGTGGTGGAGATGTTGTTGCGGTCGAGATAGTTGATGACCACGGTGATGAAGAGCATCACCGCGACCCAGTAGCGGACGCGCGTGGGCTTCTGCGTATCGGACAATGTCATCTGTTCCCCCCGGGGCCGCCTGACACGGCTTTGCGGGCGAGAGTGACGGCGAATGGGGAAGCACGCAAGGCGCCCGCCACTTCGCGCCCGCAGCATAAGAGGCCGCGGGGCATCCCGGCACCGCAGCTTGAGCGCGCCGGACCCGCATGGCAGGCTGCCGGGCGAAGAGGGAGGTGCCCCATGCTGCGTCTTGCCGGTCCTGCCGTCGGCCTGCTTTTCCTGCTGCCCCTGGCGCTTCCCGCAGCGGCGCAAGGCAATCCCCAGAACACCTGCTGGAACGCGGTGACGCGCGAGGCGCGCGGCATGCTGAACACGGACCGGCTGTCGCGCACCTCCTACAGCATCCAGCCCATCAGCGGCGGGGCGGAAAGCCTGATCACCGGCGTGGGCCAGGCCGATGGGCGGCCCTTCACCTATCGCTGCACCTATAATCACCGCAACGGCCAGGCTTATGCCGTGTCGCTGGCGCCGGAAGGCGGCGGCTTCGGCAACCGTCCCGGGTTCGGCGACCGCCCCGGCGACCGTCCGGGCTTCGGGGATCGGCCCGGCTTCGGCGGCGGGCCCGGTTCCGGCCCGGGCCGCCCGCTTCCCGGCGATGCGCGCCAGGCGGCGGAGCGCACCTGCTATGACGCGGTGCTGGCCTATGCCCAGCGCCAGCATCCCACCGCCTCCAACTTCAAAATCTTCCTCAGCCAGAACCGTTTCGTGCAACAGGGGCGCGACGAGATTCGCGTTTCGGGCCAGGGCGAATTGCGGCAGGTGGACCGGCTGCGCGTCACCTGGGACTATGGCTGCACCTATAACGCCCGCAACGGCCGGGTGCGCGACATCGCCCTGTCGCGCTTCACCCCAAATCGGCCCTAACCCAAATCCGTAAGCCCGCGCCCCACCGCGATGCGGATCAGGTCGGCGGTGTGGCTGACGCCCAGCTTCTCCTTGATGCGCGAGAGCGTGTTGGCCACCGTCTTGTAGGCCAGCCCCAGCGCCTCGCCGATCTGGGTGAGGCTGTTGCCCTGGGCCAGAAGCCGCAGGATTTCGATGTCGCGCTGGGTGAGCGGGCGCATATAGGCGTTCTCGCCGATCTCCTGCACCGCGATCTCGCTGGCGATGTCGTGCTCGATCACCGTGCCGCCGCCCAGCACCGTTTCCACCGCCGCCAGCAATTCCTCCGGCGCGGCGTTCTTGCTGACAAAGCCGCGCGCGCCCGATTCCATGGCGCGGGTGGCATAGATCGCCCCGGTATGCTGGGAGAAGATAAGCACCGGCAGATCGGCATGGGCTTTGAGGATACGCCGCAGCAATTCCAGCCCGCCCAGCCCCGGCAGGTTGAGATCGAGAATGACGAGATCGCAGGGGCCTGCCGCCAGATGCTCCAGCGCCGCCTCGCCGCTGGCGGCCTCCGACAATTCATGACCGCGCAGGAGGCGGCGGATGCCGGACCGGACGATGGCATGATCGTCCACCACCAGGATGCGGCTCATGCCACCTCCTGCATCCGCTGGCGCGGCAACAGCGCGGCGAGGCGCACGCCCTCGCCCGGCAGGTCTTCCACGGCGAAACGCCCGCCCAGCGCGCGCACGCGCTCTTCCAGCCCCGCAAGCCCCATCTGGCCGAGCCCGCTGGCGGACTGTTTCATTCCGCCGCCGTCATCTTCCACGCGCACCGAGACGCCGTCGGCGCTCCCGGCGATGAGGATGCGGATGCGCGTGGGATTGCCATGGCGCACCGCGTTGCTGAGGCCCTCCTGCACGATGCGGAAGGCGGCATCCTCGCCCCGCCGCGCCAGCCCCAGGCTCTGGCCCACCTGGCGCTCGAAGACGATGGCCGGATAGCGGCGCGACCAGAAGGCGATCAGGTCGGCGATGGCCGCGTCCAGCCCGAATTCCAGTTCGCTGGCCGGGCGCAGCTGGCGCAGAATTTCCTTCACATGGCGCTGCACATGCAACACCGCCTCGCGGATGGCGTGCCCGCGTGCGCGCGTCTCGGGGTCGGGCGCGCGCGCCAGCGTGCTCGCATCCACCTGCAGCGCGAAGAGATAAGGCCCCACCTCGTCATGCAGGTCGCGCGCGATGCCGGTGCGCTCTTCTTCCTGCACCTGCAGCATCTGCTGCTCCAGCCGCCGGTTGGCGGCGGCGAACTGGTCCAGCCGCCCCGCCATATGGTTGAAGCCGCGCGCCAGCTCGGCCAACTCCGGCGCGCCATCTTCCTTCAGCCTTGTGTGATAGCGGCCCTGGGCGACATCCATCATGCCGCCTTGCAGCCGCCGCAAGTGCCGCAGCGCATGGGAGAAGGCCAGCGACACCACCGCCATCACCCCGGCGCAAAAGGCCAGCATGACGGAAAAGGCGTTGAGAGCGTGGCTCCAGAGCTGCGCCATCTCGCTGCGCGGATCGGAGACGAGCTGCACCACGCAGGGGAATTGCGGCAGGGTGATGGGGATGGTGACCGCCAGCGGCGGCGGCTCCACCAGCCGCGCGAACCAGGCGGGGGCGGGATTGTCCAGCCTCGCGATGCGCGACTGCACGATCACCTTGCCGGTCTCGTTGATCAGGGCGGCGCGGACATGGCGCTGGCCCTCGAAGCTTGCCACCACCTCGCGGAAGGTGACGGTGTGGGCGACATTGCCCTTCACCGTGTCGCGCACCGATTCCTCCGCGCCGCGGAAGGCGGTGTGCACTTCCAAGCGCGCCTGGGTGCGGGCGTGCAGCAGCAGAAGGGCGCTGCCGCCCAGCAGCGCCAGAAAGAGCAGAAGGGCGATGGACCCCAGGACCCGCGTCTGTAGCGACATGGGGCCGTTATAGCGCGATGCGCGGGGTCCTGGGAGGGCGCGGGGACAGGGAAGAATTCCCGGCCGGAAGCCGCGCCCCGCCTCAGTTCGCCTGCGGTTCCGCCACCGGCACCAGCCGCACCACCATGCCGACATTGCCGTTGGTGATGCCGCTGGCGGGCGTGTTGCCGGTGGGATTCTGGAGCAGGATATAGAGCAGCCCGTCCGGTCCCTGTTTCACGTCGCGCACCCGGCCCGCACGGTCGAGCAGAAGCTCGCGCGCGACGATCTCCTCGCCCTTCACCGTCAGGCGGAACAGCTTCTGCCCGGTCATGCCGGTGATGAAGAGATTGTTCTTCCAGCCTTTATAGCGGTCGCCGGTATAGAAGGTGATGCCGCCGGGACCGATGGAGGGGTTGAAGAAGGTCTTGGGCTCTTCCATGCCCTTCATCGTGACTTCGCTGATGCCCGGCTCCAGCCCGCGGGCGACCTTGCCCCAGCCATAATTGGCGCCGCGCTTGATGACGTTGACCTCGTCGCCGCCGGTGGGGCCATGCTCGGTCTCCCAGAGGCGGCCATCCACCGGATTGAAGGCCAGGCCCTGCGGATTGCGATGGCCATAGCTCCACACCGACGCCATCGCGCCGGGGGTGTTGAAAAAGGGATTGCCCGGCGCGGGCCGCCCGTCATCCAGCACGCGATGAATCTTGCCGGTGGGCTTGGAGAGGTCCTGGGCGTCATGCATGTAATGGCGGTCGCCCAGCGTCCAGTAGAGCCGCTTCTGCCTGTCGAACAGAAAGCGGATGCCGTAATGGTCATTGGGCTGGGTGTAGAGATCGTCCGGCGCACGGTAGATTTCCTGGTTCTCCGCCCATTCGCCGTTCTTCACCTTGCCGCGCACCAGCACCGTCATGGTGGGCGGCGCCGGATTGGGCGCGATATGGGAATTGGGCGCGGGTGTCACGCCGGGGCGCACATCGACATAGCCCAGATATATCCAGCCATTCTTCGCATAGTCCGGATGCAGGGCGACATCGAGCATGCCCGCATCCTGGCGCACAAAGACCTTGGGCGTGCCCTTGATCGGCTCGGAGAGAGTCTTGGTGGCGATGTCGAGGAAGCGCACCTTGCCGCCGCGCTCGGTGACGATGGCGGTCTTGGCGTCCGGCAGGAAGGCGATGCCCCAGGGCACGTCCAGGCCCGCCGCCAGCACCTCCAGCCGGAAGGCGCCATTCTGGTGCCGCACCGTCAGGCCGTTGGGATCGGGCGGAGCCGGGCGCGGCGCCAGCCGCCCGCCCTGGATACGCATATAGTAGACGAGCTGGTGCGCCAGCGCCTCGCTGATGCGGTCCTTGAAGGCGGGCATGCCCGCGGCGGGAAAGCCGGTGAGGATCGACTTGACCAATTCGCCATCGGTGCGGTTGGCGAGGAAGTCGGCGCCGAACAGGCTGCGCGCCTTGGCCGTGCCGTCCAGGTTCGTGCCATGGCACCCGGCGCAACTGTTGCCCCAGGTCACCGCCGCGGTGGAGGGCGCGAAGGGCGGCAGGCGGATGTCGGGATTGGGCGTCACCGGCCCGCGCCCCGCCTGCTGCGCAAAGGCCATGCCGGCAGCGGCCACAAAAACCGCGGTGAAGATCGTTTTGCGCATCGCGCCTGTACTCAGTCCCCCTGCTGCAGCGGCGGCTGGGCGCCGCCGCGCCCGCCGCCCCGGCCGCCGCGTCCCGCGCCGGGCGCGGCCGGCACGGGCAGACGATAGGCGATAAGCTCGGCCCCTTTGAAGCCCCCGCTGGCCACCACGATATATTGCCGCCCGCCCACCATATAGGTCATGGGCGAGCCGGTCTGCGCCTGGTCCAGGAAGACGGCGCCCACCTCCTTGCCCGTCGCCTTGTCATAGGCGCGCAGGCGCGCGGCCTTGCGGCCCTGCTCGTCGGTGAAGAGGCCCGCATCGCCGCAGATCACCAGGCTCTTGGTCGCCATCACGCCCAAGATGCCCGACTGGCCGGTGCGCGGGATGGTGACGCCTTTCAGGAGCGGATTGTTCTTGATGTAGTCCGGCGTCTCGCCATGCGCCACCTGCCAGGCGATGGTGCCGTTCTTCAGGTCTATCGCGGTGATGCGGCCGTAGGGCGGCTTGAGGATGGACATGCCGTTGATGGTCAGAAGGCCGCGCGTGATGGGATCGTTGAGGCCGTCCCGCACATTCTCGGGCGGTCCGCCCAGGCCGGAACGCGGCGTGGGCTCGGCCGAGCCGCCGAAGCTGCCGCCCATATTGTCGTTGGTGCCGCGCCCGGTGCCGCCGCCCCCGCCCAGGCTGCCGTCGGGGCGCAGCACATGGCCGTAAATCTGCGGCGTGGACTTGGAATAGAGATAGAAAAGCCCGGTTTCGGGATCGTAGGCGCCGCCGCCCCAGTTGGCGCCGCCCTGGTTCTCCGGCGTCTGCAAGGTGCCCCAGGTGCCGTCCTCCTTCACCAGGGTGGGCGGGGTGTAGATCGGCCCCAGCTTGTATTTGCTGGCAATGGCCTGGGCGCGCGCCTTGATCTCGGGCGTCCAGTCGATCACGTCGTCCAGGGTGAAGCCCTGGCGGTCGAAGGGCGGCGGCCGGGTGGGAAAGGGCTGGGTCGGCGCATACCATTCGCCCGGCACGTCGCCCGCCTCGACCTTGCGCTCCTCGATGGGCCAGAGCGGCTTGCCGCTGGCGCGGTCGAAGACGAACAGGAAGGCCTGCTTGGTCGGCAGGGCGCAGGCCTTGACCACCTTGCCGCCCGGCATCGGGATGTCGCAGAGGATGGCGGCGCTGGCGATGTCGCGGTCCCAGAGGCCGTGATGCTCGGTCTGGTAATGCCAGCGGCGCTTTCCCGTCTCGGCATCCAGGCACACTAGGGTTTCGGTGAAGAGCGCATCGCCATGGCGGGTGCGGCCGATCCAGTCGGCCTGGGGCAGCTCGACGCCCGCAAAGACCAGGCCCAGCTCCGGATCGGCGGTGATGGGCGCCCAGACGCCGGTGTTGGTGGCCGCCTCGGCCTGGCCGGGGACGAGCCAGGTATCATAGCCGAACTCGCCCTTGCGCGGCACGGTGTGGAAGATCCATTTGCGCTTGCCGGTGCGCACGTCATAGGCGCGCAGATGCCCCGGCCCGGTGGAGGAGGAGGCATTGCCCACCACCACCGTGTCCTTCACCACGCAGGGCGGCGCATGCAGGCCGACCACGGCGTTGGTGGGATGGACGTCGTCGCGGTCCCAGTCCTTGCGCAGGTCCACTTCGGTGCCGTCGCCGAAATTGGGATCGGGGCGGCCGGTCCGGGCATCGAGGGAGATGAGCTGATAGCTGCGGGTGACATAGAGGATGCGCTCCTCCTTGCCGTCGGTCCAATAGGCCGCGCCCCAGCCCGAGCCGCCGCGCGCACCCAGGCGGCCCTTCTCGTCATGGCGATAGGACCAGATCAGTTGCCCCGTGGCGGCGTCGAGACAGACCAGATAGCGGTCCCAGCCGACGGGCGCATAGAGGCGGCCCTTCACCATCAGGGGCGTGGCGTTGAAATAGGCGTCCTTGCGCGGGCCGAAATTGTCGGTCTTGAAGCGCCAGGCCACTTCCAGGCTGTTGAAGTTGGAGGCGTTGATCTGATCCAGCGTCGAATAGCGGGCATTAGCGAGGTCGCCCGCGAAATCGCGCCATTCCACGTCCGGCGGCGGCGGCGTGGACGGCGCGGCCGGGGCTTGCGGCCCCGCGCCGCCGCGGCCCTGCGCGTAGGCCGCAGCCATGCCCGCCAGGACCAGGGCAGACGAGCCCGCCATCATCGTTCTGCGCGTAATCATTCCCTGCCCCACTCCCTATGCGCCCGCTCTAGCGGCGGGGCGTCCGCAGCACGGTAACACGCGCCACGCTGGTGTCACCGGTATAGATGTTGCCCTGCTTGTCGAAGACGAAATAGCTGGCCTCGATGAACTGGCCCGGGCCGATGCCCATGCCGTTGCCGATGGCCCCCACCACCTTGCCGGTGCGATCCAGCTTGAGGAACTGGCCGTCCTGGCCGCTGCCCATCCAGGGATTGCCCTGATTGTCGAAATGGATGGCGCAGACCAGGTTGCGGGTCTGGATGGTGCGCAGGAACTTGCCGTCGCTGCTGTAGATCTGGATGCGGTACTGCTCGCGGTCGCCGATCCAGACATCGCCATTCGTAGGGTCCACCGCCAGGCCATGGGCGGATTCGAACTTACCCTGGCCCACCTCATTGCCGAACCACTGGTTTATGAACTTTCCGTCACGTGTCAGATGGAGGATGCGCGCCGCGCCGATATTGTTTTCAGGATCGTCGCTGCCCGCATCGTTGGGGCTTTCATTGCCATGGCCCATGGCGATGTAGACATCGTTGTTCCTGCCGAAGGCCACCATCACCGGCTGCCAGATCAGGCGCTGATTCTTCGATTCGTCCCAGTCGCCGCGCTTGCCGCGCTGGCCCAGCGTCAGGAGCAGCTTGCCCTCCGGCGAGAGCTTCAGCACCGTCGAGAAGCCCGCATCGGTGATCCAGACATTGTCCTCGGGGTCCACCGCCAGGCCATGCGCCTTGGACTGGTAGCCGCCCAGCACATCGGCCCCCACCGACAGGATCAGCTTCCGGTTGGGATCGAACTTCATCAATTGCGCTTCGCCGGGGACGCGGCGCTGGAAGACCCAGAGATTGCCCTTGGAATCCAGGCCGACCGCGGGGACGCCGCCCGTGCCCGTGGGCAGATGGTAGCCATAGTCGAAAGTCCAGCCCGGCATCGGATCCCAGAAGACGCGCATCATCTGCCCGCGCGGCAGGCCGCCGCGCCGGCCGCAGATGGGCGAGCGCTGGCAGCCCGGCACCCCGTCATTGGTGCGCAGGGCCATGGGCGTGGTGTCGGGCACAGGCGCCGCGCCGCGGCCGCCGCGGCCGCCGCCGCGTCCCTGGAAGGGCGGGATCGTCACCACGCCATTGGCGTCCACCAAGGTGCGGCCGGTGGGATCGGGGAAGCTGGGCTTGAGCGACCAGGCGGGCGAGCCGTCGGCGGCGGGGCCGGAGGTGGGCGGCACCGTCTGGGCCAGGACCGGCGCGGCGATGAGGACGATGGCGGCCAGGATTGCGCGTCGCATGTTTCACTCCCGATCTCGGCCTGTCTGACGCAGACCGTCTTTTCTCAAAAAATAGCCCCCGCCCATTTTAAAGACGGGGGCCAAGATTCCGGTCGGTGAGACCGGAAAGGCCCGGAGAAGCATGAAGCCAGGCCCAGGTCACAGACGCCGCCCCCGCCATCCGATGGCCGGGGGCGGCATCAAACCTCAATAGCTGAAGCGCACGCCCATGCGGTATGCGCGGCGGAACGTGCCTCCATAGGGAAGGTTCTGGATGTTATCGATATTGCCGAACAGCGTGATGTTGTTGCTCCAGCGATACTGCACGCGGATGTCGGTGGTCGCCTGGATGGGATTGTAGTTGGTCGGCGCATTGCCCGGCAGGCGCCGGCCGCCGCTGACCGTCGGCACCAGATTGCCGCCCGAGAGCGCATAGCTGACCGTCTGGATGGCGATGGCCGGATCGTTGCGGGGGTTGCCCAGCTCCATCACCGAATCGCCCGTCAGGCGCACCTGCAGGCCGAACGACCAGGGCCCTTCGCGGTAGTTGAAGTTCACATTGCCCTGGAAGCGCGCCCCGCCCGAATAGTAGCAGCCCGTGCAGCCCGCGCCGTTGAAATAGACGCCGTTCAGCAGGCGCGAGAAGTCGAAGACATAGTTGCCGTTCGCCGAGACATCCATCTGGCCGGTGAAGAGGTCGAAGCCATAGGCGATGTTGAAGTCCAGGCCCGAGGTATTGAGACGCCCGGCATTGACCGGGACCAGCCGCACGAAATCGATCTGGCTGGTGGTGCCGCCCGGATAGGGCAGGCCGTTGGCGAATTGCAGCAGCGGGCAATAAACCAGCTCGCCGTTGCGGCAGCGCGCGATCACATCGCCCAGGCCCGGGGTGACGATCGCGCCCGACAGATGGATCTGGTACCAGTCGATCGAGGCGGTGAGGCCTTCGATGAAAGTGGGCGTGAAGATGAAGCCCGCCGCGATGGTGTTGGCACGCTCGGGGCTCAGGGTCGGATTGCCGCTCCTGAGCTCGAAGCACTGGTTGGGCGCGCCGTTGTTCGAGCCGCCCTGGCCGATGATGAAGGAGGGGCAGAACTGATTGCCCAGCGAGCTGGGCACCGCCAGGTCGTAGATGGTGGGCGAGCGGATGTCGTGCGACCAGGTGGCGCGGAAGCGCACATCGTCGATGATCTGGCTCTGCAGGCCCAGCTTCCAGGTTTCCACCAGGCCGCTGTTGGAATAGTTGGTCAGGCGGCCGGCCAGGTCGATATTGAGGGTCTGGACGAAGGTGTCCTTGAGGACGGGCACCTGCATTTCCAGGAAGCCTTCCTCGACATGCTGCTTGCCCTCGAAATTGGCGCCGAAATTGCCGGAGGGATACATGCCGAGCTGGGAGCGGGCGTCGATCTTGTACTGGCCGTGCCGCTCCAGCCGCCACTCGCCGCCGAAGGCGACGCCGATCTCGCCCACGGGCATGGCCCAGGGCAGGACGCCGGACATGGTGAAGGCCGCCGCCTCCTGCTGCATGTTGGCGACCACCTCGCCCATGATGCCGGTCTTGTCGGGGTTGAGGCCCGGATTGACATAGTTGCGCGCGGCATTGGTGATCTCGCCGCTGCCGAAGGGATTGAAGGGCACGCAGCCCGCCAGCTCGCCCGCGGTGGTGATGCCCATGCCCGGGGCCGCCGCCGGAACCGCGGCCGCCACCGCCGGATTGAGCAGGCCGCGGCACTGGATGGAGCCGATGGGCAGGCCCGAGGTGCCGACATTGCCGGAGGTGATGCGCACCGCATCCAGCGCATTGTTCAGGCGCACCTGGATGGGATTGGCGATGTTCTCCTTGATGCGGCTGTTGCTGTGCTGGATATAGGCCGACCACACCCAGGCATCGCCGATGGTGCCGTCGAGGGTGAAGACGCCGCGCATGAAGGCTTTGCCGTAGAAGCCGCAATTCTGCAGGATGGCGTCGCAGAACTCGTCCTGGCTGTAGCGCACCGCGTTCACCGAGGTGGTGGAGCTGGGGCTGGGATTGTCGCGGTTGCCCGAGAAGTCGAAGCCCATGGTCATGGTCTGGCTCGGACGGGCCTGGCGCTGCGCCAGCGTGCCGCCGCGATTGTCCCTCAGATAGGGGTCATAGCCGTTGGACAGCGTGCCGACGCAGGTCGCCCCCGTCGGCGCGCCGGGAGCCGGGATGCCGCCCTGGCAGACGAAGCGCTGCGCGATCTCCTGCGGCAGGAAGGGGTTGTCGGCATAGATGGTGCGCCCCGTGCCGCCGATGACACCGCCATTGGCACGGGTGGACAGGCGCGCATAGTTGAGCTGGATGGAGAGCTTCAGGTCCGGAAGAATCTGATAGCTGGCATAGGCGAAATAAGTGCCGCTGTGATAGGGCTGCTTGGCGGGCGTCCAGTCGCCCATGCCATACTGGTCGTTGGTGCAGCCGTTATAGCAGGTGTTCACATTGTGCACCGTGCCATAGTTGAACTGGGCCGGTGTCGCCTCCTCGCCCACGAACATCACGCCCTTGAGCCCGTTCGCCGCCAGGCCCGATCCGGCCACGCCGGCGGTGTTGGCGGTGGTGAGGCCGCCCTGCACCGCCGTGGTGCTGCCGGTGCCATAGGCGTACATCAGCATCGGCTGGCCCGAGAGGCTGGAGCAGGTGCCGTTGGACGTGGGCGTGGCGGCCGGGAAGCTGACCGCGTTGGAATAGCCGGGGTTGTAGACCAGGGCGCGGTCGTCATTGCGGGTGACGCCGCGGCGCACCAGATCGCCCGGCCACAGAGTCTGGTTGCTGATGGTCCAGTCGGCGGCGGCGACGATATGGCCCTTGCCGTCCAGGAAGCTGGTGCCCCAGGCCAGCGAGGCGCGATAGGCGGAATTCTCCACCTCGGTGTTGTTCGAGTAGGTGACGTTGCCCTTGAAGCCTTCGAAGGTCTTGTTGATGACGATGTTGACCACGCCGGTCACCGCGTCGGAGCCCCAGGCCGCCGAGGCGCCGCCCGTCACCACGTCCACGCGCTGCGTCAGGCCCGAGGGGATCAGGGCCAGATCCACCGTGCCGTCCTGAAAGGCGGAGATCACCACGCGCTGGCGGTCGAACAGCACCAGGTTGCGATTGGCGCCCAGGCCGCGGATGGCGATGGTGTCGGCGCCCGCATTGAGGTTGGAGAGGTTGTTGGTGCCGGAGCCGGACTGGATCGAGGTACCGCCGCGCACCTGGGGCAGCTCGCGGATCTGCTCGCCGATCTGGATCTTGGCGTCGCGGTTGATCTGCTCGATGCCCACCACGGTGACGGGCGTGGGCGCTTCGAAGCCCTTGAGATCGATGCGCGAGACCGAGGACTGGATGGTCTCGATCTCCAGCGCGCCGCCTTGCGCGAACGCGCCGGTGAGCGAGGCGCCGGCCACCAGCGCCGTCGCCGAACCGCCAAGCATCAGCTTCTTCAGAAGACTATTCATGCTTTCCCCCAAAAGTTTTTTCGCGAATTCAAAAATCGCTTGGCGGCCCGTCCGGCCGCGGCGCATCCCCTCGCGCCAGTCCTGTCTGGCGGCAAAATCTGTATACAGTCTACAAATGACTACACGGGCATGCCGGGGATGGCAAGACGGGCATTGCACAATATCTTCGCAAAATATCGCACGCAATTGACGTGCGCGTTGCCTTGCTGGCTGAATACAGATGGATTACAAACGCTTAAGTGTATCGCATGTTGCAGACAAATGCCGGTCGGCCGTCCGGGTCCGGGAAGCACCCGGTCCCGGCCGCCAGAGCGCGGATTGCCGGTTTTTCCGCGCGCCGCCCGCGCGCCGGCGGGCGCTGTGCCGGCAACAGGAAAAGGGCGGGGCGCCATTGTTGGGGAATAGCCGCAAACTTATATTGACGCAGATTTCGCCAGCCGAATGGGCTCAGTTGGCCTGTCCGCATGGCCGAGCTTGAGTTGAGAACGATGCCGCCTGCCTCCAATGCGCTGGTCCTGCCGAAGCCTTCCGCCGCGCCCTCCACGCTGAAGTCCCATGTCTACAAGGCGCTGCGCGATGCCATCGTCGGCGGCCGCTACAAGCCGGGACAGCGGCTGAACGAAAGCCAGCTCGCGCGCGAGTTCAACATCAGCCGCATACCGATCCGCGAGGCGCTGATGCAGTTGCATGAGCATGGCCTGGTGATGAGCCATGAGCGGCGCGGCATGTTCGTGACGGCGCTTTCCGACGAGGATGTGCAGCGCATCAACAGCCTGCGCCTGGTGCTGGAATCGGAGGCGATGAAGCTGTGCTCGGCGCATATGACCAAGGCGGTGGCGGCGCGCCTCACCCAGCTCGTGGACCAGATGGAGAATTGGGGCCCGGAGCTCGACATCGACGCCGCCGCCATCGACCTGGAATTCCACCGCACCATGTGGCACACCGCCGGCAATCCCTATCTCACCAAGGCGCTGGATTCCCTGGTCACCGTGCTCTTCGCCCACACGGCGCTGGAGAATGTGAACCATCATGTCCGCGCCTGGCGGCTGCATCACCATCGCACGCTGTTGCAGGTGGTGCTGGGCAAGTCCGACCTGACGGCGGAGGAAGCGGTGCTCGGTCATCTGCAGATCCACTTCAAGTCTCCCGAACGCTTTTCGAGCTTCGGGCTGGGCGGCGCCAAGGACGGCACGAAAGACGCTGGGCGCGGCAAGTGAGGCAGGGTGACGGCTTGGCGCGCGGGGTTCGACCGGGCATAAGCCGCGTATGTCCCCAGGGCGCCCCATGATCGTCAATATCGCGGATTTGCGGGAGGCCGCCCGCAGGCGCCTTCCCAATGCCGTGTTCGATTATCTGGAAGGCACCGCCGATGACGGCGTGACGGCGCGCGACAATCTCGCCGCCTTCACAGAGGTCGCGTTCCGGCCGCGCCAGGCCCTGCGCTGCGCGCCCGACCTGCGCAAGGAGGTGCTGGGCATGGAGATCGCCATGCCGGTGCTGCTGTCGCCCATCGGCTATTGCCGCCTGCTGCACCATCATGGCGACCTGGCCGTGGCGCGCGCCGCCCGGAAGGCGGGCGTGCCCTTCATCCAGGCCACCGGCTCGGGCTATGCGATGGAGGATGTGCAGGCCATCGGCGGCCAGCTCTATTTCCAGGTCTACAACATGGGCGGCCGCGCCGCCACCGAACGCGCCCTGGCGCGCGCGCGCAGGCTGGGCTTCGCGGGCATCTTCGTCACGGTGGACACGCCGGTGAGCGGCAACCGCGAGCGCGATCCGCGCAACGGCATGCCCGCCCTGATGGGCCAGCGGCTGCTGCCCAAGCTGCCCTATGTCGGTGAGGTTCTGGCGCATCCGGGCTGGCTGATCCCCTTCCTGCTCGATGGCGGCGTGCCCGCCATGCCCAATGTGGTGGGCGAGGATGGCCGCCCCCTGCCCGCGCCCGATGTGACCCAGGCGCTGGCGAAGGCCAATATCTGCTGGGGCGATCTGGGCTGGATCCGCAAGGCCTGGGACGGGCCCATCATCGTCAAGGGTCTGATGCGCGCCGACGATGCGCTGCGCGCCCTGGAGGAAGGCGCCGATGGCGTGGTGATCTCCAACCATGGCGGCCGCCAGCTCGACACGGTGGCGGGGACGCTGCGCGTGCTGCCCGGCATCGCCGAGGCGGTGAAGGGCCGCATGACGGTCTTCGTCGATGGCGGCATCCGGCGCGGCCAGGACATCGCCAAGGCGCTCTGCCTGGGGGCCGACGCCGTGCTGGTGGGGCGGGCCTATGGCTATGGCCTGGCGGCGGCGGGCGAACGCGGCGTCACCCAGGCGCTGGACATCCTGCGGGCCGACCTCACGCGCACCCTGACGCTGTTGGGCGCGGCGTCGGTGCGCGAGCTGGGACCCGGCTTCGTCCATATCAAGGACGGTTTCCGGGTGGATTAGCCCCCCGCGCCTTCTTCGGTGCGCTGCGGTCAGCGCCTGTTGCCGGGCGGGACGAATTTGGTGATGCGCGTCAGGCTGGTGTCGCCGACATAGACGTTGCCGCGCTTGTCCATCACGATGTAGTTGGACTCGGTGAACTGGCCCGGTCCGCGGCCCGGCCCCTCGCCCGCCACGCCGGTGATCCGGCCGTTGGCATCCAGCTTCACGATCTGCCCGTCGCCGCCGGTCGAGGCCCAGAGCTGGCCGCCGGGATCGAAATAAAGCCCGCAGATCAGGTTCTCCGACTGGATGGTGCGGAGGAAGCGGCCATTCCGGTCATAGACCACCATGCGATATTCCTCGCGGTCGGCGATCCAGACATTGCCGGTCTTGGGGTCCACGGCGATGCCATGGGCCATGCTGAACTTGCCGGGGCCATTGTGGTTGCCGAACCACTGATTGACGAAATTGCCGTTCCGGTCGAGATGAAGCACCCGCGCCGCGCCGTCATTGGGGCTCTCATTGCCATGGCCCATGGCGATATAGGCGTCACCGTTGGGCGCGAAGGCGACATGCATGGGCTGCCACAAGAGGCGCTGGCCGCGGGCTTCGTCCCAGTCGCCGCGCCGGCCTTTGACGCCGAAGGTGTGCAGCAGCTTCCCGTCCGGGCTGAACTTGTAGATCGTGTCGCCATACTGGTCGGTCGCCCAGATATTGTCCTGCGGGTCGATGGCGATGCCATGGGTCTTGCCCGCCAGGCTGACGCCGAAGGCGCGGACGAATTTGTGGTTGGCGTCGAACTCGAAGATCTGCGGCTGGCCGGGCACGGCCCGGACATAGGCATAGATGTGGTCCCGGGAATTGATGGCGATGCCGGTGACGCCGCCCTGGATGCCTTCGGGGAAGGCGAAGGGATATTCATGGCTGTAGCCCATGTCGGGCTTGTGCACGACATGGATGGGATTGGGCGTGGCGCGCCAGGCGCACATCGCCGCGCCCCAGCAGGCCTTGCCCCAGCCATCGGTGCCGCCTTCCTGGGTGGCGACGCCGTCGATCAGCCGCACGCCCTTGCCGGAGCGCCAGTTGGGACCGTCGGCCGGGCTGGGCGGCTTTTCGGGCGGAATGAATTTGTAGGGAATGCCGCAGAAATGGCTGAGGCCGCAATCGTCGCGGTCCGGCCTGTTGCCGGCGGGCGGATCGCCGCCGCCGCGCTGCGACGCCGCCGGAAGGATGCCGAGGGCAAGGATCACGCCAATGACCAATGCACGGGAAAGACGTTGCATGCGGGCCTCCTTGCGTTCCTGCGGCGCTTCAAAGCTAGTGGCGCATCTCCACCCCATGCGCCTCGGGGCCTTTCCACAGGAGCAGCGAAATGGCGATCGCCGCGAGGAAGGGCACCGAGGCGAGCGCGATGGCGTAGTTGAAGACATCGGCCACGGCGAGCTGGATGTTGATGCAGGCCGAGGCGAAGAGGTTGCCGAGCTGATAGACGGTGCCGGGGAAGGTGCCGCGCACCGCCGAGGGCGAGAGCTCGTTCAGATGCGCCGGGATCACGCTCCAGGTACCCTGGACGAAGAAATTGATCAGGAAGGCGCCCAGGATGATCATGGGGATGGCGGGCGAGAGGGCCCAGGGGATGATGGCCGGGATCGCCAGCAGCGCCGTGGTGATCATGGTGCGGCGGCGGCCATATTTCTGGCTGAGGCTGGCGATGATCCAGCAGCCCAATATGCCGCCGATATTGTAGATGATGGCGATGGAGCCGGTGACGGCGGGCGGCATCTCGCGGAACTGTAGATAGTTGGGATAGATGTCCTGCGAGCCATGGCTGAAGAAGTTGAAGGCCGTCATCATCACGATGGCATAGAGCGACAGCTTCCAGTTCTGGCGCAGCACCTGGAAGAGCGAGGCGGACTTGGCCTTGACCCGGTCGAAGACCGGCGATTCCTGCACCGTGTAATAGATATAAGGAATCAGGAAGAGCGAGGGGATGAAGCCCACCAGGAAGATGCCGCGCCAGCCGACATGGACATAGACGAAGGCATAGACCGCCGAGGCCAGCAGATAGCCGGAGCAATAGCCCGACTGCAGCAGGCCCGAGACCACGCCGCGCGCCTTGGGGTTGATCGTCTCCATGCAGAGCGAGGCGCCGATGCCCCACACCCCGCCCATGCCGATGCCGAACAGGGTGCGCACGATGAAGAAGGTGGTGAGGTCGGTGACGAAGGCGGTGGAGACGTTGAAGATCGAATAGACTGCGATGTTCAGCATCAGGATGGGCCGCCGCCCGAAGGTGTCGGCCAACCGCCCGAAGAGGAAGGCGCCGACCGGGCGGAAGGCCAGGGTGAGCATCACCGCCCAGGTGACGGTCTCGCGGCTGGTGTTGAATTCGCGGGCGATGTCGTTGAACACGAAGACGAGAAGGAAAAAATCCATCGCGTCCAGCGTCCAGCCCAGATAGCTGGCCGCCACCACATGCTTCTGTTTGGCGGTCCAGCCCCTGAGCGCGTCGATCATCCGTCCCCTAACCCGCCCTGATGGGCTGTGTTATCTGTATACAGTATGCACGGTATTGGGCGCGGGCGCGCAGTTCAAGGCGAAATCGGCGGGCCCGGGCCGAAAGACGGGCCGGGCATGGCGCAGCGCGGGGATAGCAGGGATATTAAAGTATCGTACTGGTGCCGCCTGCGTGACTCGAACACGCGACCCCCGCATTACGAATGCGATGCTCTACCGGCTGAGCTAAGGCGGCTTTCCGGCCATAAGGCCGGGGCGGGAAATACCCCGCCCGTCCCGGCACTGCAACAGAGAAACCTTAAAAACCGGCTGACGGGCTTTTCCCAGCCGCCGCCGGGGCTTAGCGCCGGGCGCGTGGATGGGCGTCGCGATAGGTCTGGAGCAGCCGGCTGGTTTCGATGGCGGTGTAGACCTGGGTGGTGGAGAGCGAGGCATGGCCCAGCAGTTCCTGCACGCTGCG
>Ga0180217_1001984_pt1 | contig 20065 bp, 20 predicted proteins | sample eDN3rd37CBELigOP_FD_128521 | JGI IMG/M metagenome (GOLD analysis project Ga0180217, IMG submission 128521) | Enriched Organic Plus compost microbial communities from Emeryville, California, USA - eDNA 3rd pass 37_C BE-Lig OP (version 2) (version 2) ... | reverse complement strand
TCATCTTCTTCAGGCACGTGCGGGCACGCACCGAGAGTTCGAAGTCCGTCACCGGGGTGTCGAGCAGGGCGTTGCGCTTGAGTTTGTCGCGGTCCTGCTCGTCGTCGATGACCATCTCGCGGCTGGCCTGCACGTCCTTCATGTACAGGCGGGCGCGGGGGTGATTGGGGTTGGTGTCCAGCACCTGGCGCAGGCAACGCTCGGCGCGGGCGTAGTCGCCGCGGTCCTCGTAGAGGATCGCGAGGTTGATCAGGGCGTTGACGGGCGCCGGCGGGGTTTCGCAGGCGCGCTCGTACATCGCGATCGCCTCGTCTTCCTCGCCGGCGAGGTCCAGCGCGTACGCCAGGCGGAAGAACGCACGCGGGTCGCCGGGGTCGGCCGCGACGGCGCGGCGGTACTCGGCGATGGCGCCGGCCCGGTCACCCTCGGCCTCGGCCCGCTCGGCGGCGGCGATGTGCGCGGCCGCGGCCTTGGGGTCGCGGTGAACGGTTTCCTGCGCTCCGATGACGACGTCGAGCGGATCCTGCGTGGGGGTCTGGCTCATCGATGCTCCACCCCCCCTCCCCAAAGAGAAGATGGACAAACGACAGGTTGCGCCGGCTTGGGCGGGAATGGTATGGACGGCTCATGACCCGCTCAAGCCGCGGGGCCGACGGCGGCTGGGGCCGGTTCGGTGCCACACCCCGGACAGGCCGCCCGGCCCTCCAGGCCCGTGCGGTCGTATCCGCACTGGACGCAGGTGACGGGTGTCGGGTCCGGGGGCTCGACCTCGGCGCCCTTTCCCTCCGGGGGGACGGCCCCGGCGGAGCGGGCGAGCAGGTCGAGGCTGCGCCAGCGCCCCCGCATGAAGCGGATCAGCAGGATCGACCCCAGGGCGACGATGTACGCCGCCGAGGCGATCCAGGGGCCGAGGGACTCCAGCCCGGGCGCGAGGGCGATCATCGCGTGCCCGCCGCCGACGATCAGCGACCAGGCGAGGATCATCGTCAGCACGCCCGGCCAGACGGTGTCCCCCGCGCCGCGGAGGGCCGCGGAGATGGTCACGGCGACAGCGTCGAAGAGTTGGAACGCGGCCGCGACGATCATGACCCACCCGCCGATGCGGAGGATCTCGGCGCGGGCGGCGTCGTCCATCCCCGCCGGGATGAAGACGCCCACCAGCGGGTGGCGGAGCAGAAGGAAGCCCAGGGCGCACAGCCCCATGTACCCCATCGTCACGCCCATGCCGAGGTACGCGCGCCGGGCGGCGATGTCCGGGCGCTTCATGCCCATCGCCTTACCGACCATCGCGGTGACGGCGATGGAGATGCCGATCGCCGGCATGAACGACAGGTGCATGTACTGGAGGGCGATCCAGCCGGCGGTGTTCTGCGCCTCGCCGAAGCCGCCGACCAGTTTGGCCATGAAGTAGCCCCAGCAGACGATCTCGGAGCCGAACATCAGGGCGGCGGGCCACCCGATCCTGAGGATGTCGGCGACGTGGGCCCACGAGGGCCGCCAGGCCCGTCGGGTGCCGAAGAGGCGGGCGTAGCGCGGCGAGAGGAAGACCGCGATGGGGATCGACAGTTCCACCGCGGTGCCGATGATGGTGCCGACCGCGGCGCCGCTCACGCCCAGGGCCGGCGCGCCGAGGTTGCCGTAGATGAGCATCCAGTTCGCGAAGACGTTGACGACGTTGCCGACCAGCGCGGCGATCAGGACGGTCATCGGCCGGTGCAGGCCATAGAAGAAGTGGGCGATGCCGCGGGTGGACATCGTGAAGAACGCGCCCATCAGCAGGATCTGGGCGTACTGCGTCTCCAGCCGCACCAGTTCCGCGGAGTGGTTCATCATCCCGAAGATGGCCGGGACCGCCATGGCGTAGGGGAACAGCAGCACCTGGGCCGCCAGCGCCAGCCACAGGCCGTTCCAGCCGTAGGCCGCGCCGCGCTCGGGGCGGCCGGCGCCGTAGTTCTGCGAGACGTAGGTGTTGATGACCTGGAGCAGGCCCATGACGATCGCGATCGGGACGAACGCGATCAGGCCGCCGTTGCCCTGCGCGGCGACGTAGACCGCGTCGGGGGGATGGATCCGCGAGACCATCCACTTGTCCACGAACTGCATCGCCGTGTACGACGTCATCGTCGCCACCGTGGGCGCGGCGATGATGAGCATCTCCAGCAGCGGGGAGCGGGAGGAGTCTCCGGAAACGCCGGGTTGTGCGGCGGCTTGGGCCATAAACGGCGTGGCGTGGCGTGACGTGGGCGTCGTGCCGGTGCGAAGCCTATGCACACACGCACCATCGCCGCGCACCGTGGCGCATCGCATCCCGCGGCTTATCCGGATGCGGGCTTCCCTGTCTTGCCGCGGGCCATGCGCACGGCCAGGCGCAGGGCCTCGGCCATGCTCGCCGGGCTCGCGAGGTTGCGCCCGGCGATGTCGAAGGCGGTGCCGTGGGCCGGGCTGGTGCGGACGATAGGGAGTCCCGCGGTGACGTTGACCGCGCGGTCGCGGTCGAGCAGTTTCACCGGGATCAGCCCCTGGTCGTGGTACATCGCGACCACAAGATCGTGTTTTCCCTGCGCGGCGGCGAGGAAGACCGCGTCGCCGGGGTGCGGTCCGGTGGCGTCGATCCCCGCGGCCCGGGCTTCCTCCACGGCCGGGGCGATCTGGCGCTTGTCCTCGTCGCCGAAGAGGCCACCCTCGCCCGCGTGCGGGTTGAGCCCGGCGACGGCGACGCGGGGAGAGGCGATGCCGAGTTGGCGGCAGGCCTGCGCGCCCAGGTCGATCGCGTCGAAGACGCGGTGGCGCGTGACCAGCCGCGGCACGTCGCGCAGAGCCACGTGGATGGTGACGAGGATCACCCGCAGCGTCGGGCCGACGAAGAGCATCGCCGACCGCGGCGCCTCGAAGCGGCGGGCGAGCACTTCGGTATGGCCGGGGAAGTCGATCCCCGCAAGGTGCCAGGCCTCCTTCGAGATCGGCGCGGTGACAATGCCGTCGGCGGCCCCGGCGCCGGCCGCGGTGATGGCGGCGTCGAGATAGGCGAAGGAGGCCGCGCCGCCGGCGGCGGTCGGTGCGGACGGGGTGGGGGCGTGCGGGTCGTCGGGGAGGGCGCGGACCTCGACGAGGGAGCACCCCGGTCCATCGTGCGCCGGGCTCCGCCAGAAGGGGGTGATCCCGGCCCGGTCCGCCGCCCGGAGCAGGGGGGCCTCATCTCCATAGATAAGGAAGCGGGCCTGGGACCGGAGCCCTTCGTCGGCGAGGGCCTTGACGATGACCTCCGGGCCGATTCCGAGCGGGTCGCCGGCGCTGACCGCGATGCGCAGGTTCTGGGAGGGTGCGGGGGGGGCAGGGGGCACGACGGATGGTAGGGATCAGACCGGGTGGCGGCCCATGTGAAAGGGGGAGGGCCCCACACGGGCGTACCATCCGCTCCGTGCCTCGGTTCCGCACCTTGGTTCCGCCGACACTGCTCGCCGCCGCCGCTGCGCTGGCGGGGGCATGCCAGGCTCCCGCGCCCCCATCACAGGGGGAGGTCGCCGGGACCCCGGATCCGGTGGTTGCCGCCGTTCCTGCGGAGCCGGTTTCAGAACCACCCCCGTCATCGGTGTCGGCCGTGGCGAGCGCGGAGGGCCTCGGCGCGTTCCCGGTCAGTCGCGTTGTGCTCGGCGGGGGGTTGATCGTCGAGGATCTGAGGATCGGCGATGGTCCCCTGTGCGAGGGGCCGGACGCGACGATCGCCGTGCATTATCGCGGCTCGCTTGCCGCGACGGGCGAGGTCTTCGATGCGACGGAGCCGGGGGAGGCGGTCGAACTGCCCCTCGGCAAACTGATCAAGGGATGGAAGCAGGGGGTGCCGGGGATGCGCGTCGGCGGCGTGCGCCGGCTGACGATCCCCGCGGCGCTGGCGTACGGCGACCGCGGGCTGGTGCAGGGGGGACAGGTCGTGATCCCGCCCCAGGCGGATCTGGTGTTCGAGATCGAACTGATGGGGGTGCGGTGAGCCGCCGCTCAATCACCTCGGCGAACGGAGATAACTTCCCATGACCCGCACGAATCGATTTGTCGCCGGCGCTGCGCTGGCTTTTGCCGCGCTGGCCACGCTCGCGACCGCCACGCCCCCGAATCCCCCCGCAACGCCGCCGGAGCAGCCGGCTGAAGAGAAGCCCGCCCCCGCGGCCGACAAGCCCGCCACCGAGCAGGCCGAACCCATCCGGAGAACTGTCATGGAGAGCGGCCTGGTGATCGAGGATCTCAAGATCGGCGAGGGCAAGGAAGTCAAACCGGGCGGCTCGGTCGAGGTGCACTACCTCGGGACGCTCAAGGACGGGGGGACGAAGTTCGATTCGAGTTACGACCGCAATGAGCCCATCGTCTTCGCCCTGGGTGGGGTGATCAAGGGGTGGCAGGAGGGCGTGCCGGGGATGCGCGTCGGCGGCAAGCGGCGGCTGATCGTGCCGTCGGAGATGGCCTACGGCGAGCGGGGCGCGCCGCCCGTCATCGGGCCCAACGCCGACCTGGTCTTCGAGATCGAACTCCTCGACGCCGTGAACACCGAGGACATGGCGACGGATCTGGAGGAAGGCTCGGGCGAGGAGGCGGTGCAGATGGGCGACACCGTGCAGGTGCACTACACCGGCACGCTCGCCGACGGCACCAAGTTCGACTCGTCGCACGACCGCGGCCAGCCGGCGACCTTCCCCCTCGGCCGCGTCATCCCGGGGTGGCAGACGGGGATGCTGGGGATGAAGGTCGGCGGCAAGCGGAAACTGGTGATCCCCTGGAAGTTCGCCTACGGCGAGCAGGGCCGCCCGCCGCGGATCCCGCCGAAGGCGGACCTGACGTTCGAGATCGAACTGCTGAACGTGACGTCGCAGCAGCGCTGATCGAAGCGGACGAGTTTGAGGAAGCACACGGGGCCCGGTCGCGAGACCGGGCCCTTTTGTCGTTGGGGGCTCACACCCGGAAGATCGCTCCCAGGCGCTTGCCTATCAGCGCCGAGGCCCCGACCAGCGCAACCGTCAGCAGCGCCATCCCCCACACCCCCATCGCGCTGGCGATCGACGGCCCATCCCCCAGGCGGTTGAGGAAACTGAAGATCGCCTTGGTGATCGGGTAGTCCTGCTGCTGCTGGGCGAGCACGAGGGAGTCGGAGACCTCGAGCATCGAGAAACTGAAGGCCAGCAGGGCGCCGGCGATGAGGTTGGCGGCGATCAGCGGGACGATGATCCGCCGCACGGCGGTGAAGCGCGAAGCGCCCAGGTTCATCGCCGCCTCTTCCAGTTCGCCGCTGGTCTGCTCCAGCCCCGCCACGGTCGCCCGGACGATGTAGGGCAGGCGGCGCACGGCGTACGCCGCGACCAGCAGCGGCACCGGGTTGGGATCGGCGCCGAAGACCGAGATGAACCCCAGCGGGTTCCCCGCGCCGAACGGCCAGCGCAGGCTCATCGCGACATAGCCGAAGGCCATCACCAGCCCCGGGACCGCCAGCGGCAGCATGCACAGAGCGTCGAGCAGGTGCCGGCCGCGGACCTTCGTGCGGACGACGAGATACCCCACCAGCAGCCCGAGCACCAGCCCCAGAATGACCGCCGCGGAGGCGTAGCGCAGGGAGTTGACGATCGAGCCGAAGGCGTCCGGGTGAGAGAGGGCCTGCTCGAAGTGCGACAGCGTCCACTCCCGCGGCAGGACCGAGCGGTACCACGAGCCGGTGCCGGCGAACGCGGTGAGCACGACGCCGATGTGCGGGAGGAGGGCCAGTCCGGTCACGACGGTGAACAGAAGCGTCGCCCCCGCGGCCCCCCAGGCCGGCAGCGGCCGCTCCGTTGCCGCGCGGGAGGCCTTGGAGTACATCGCGTAGGCCTTCCCGCCGAAGAGCACCTTGCCGACCAGGTACATCGCCACAGCCATGATGAGCATGACCAGCGTCAGGGCGTAGGGCTGCGGGGAACTCTCGACCTCCTTGAGCCCGAAGTAGATCTGCACCGGCGTGATGCGGTTGTAGTCGAAGACCAGCGGCGTGCCCAGTTCGGTGAAGGACCAGATGAAGGCGATCGTCGCCCCGGCGAAGAGGCCAGGGCGGATCAGCGGGAGCGTGATGGTGAAGAACCGGCGCACCGGGCCGGCGCCGAGGTTCTCGGCCGCCTCGTCGAGCGCCGGATCGAGGTTCGCCAGGGCCGCTGCGGCGTTGAGATAGACGATCGGGTACAGGTGCAGGGCTTCGACGATGACGACCCCCCAGAACCGGGCGGTGCCGAGCACGTCCCAGTGCGTCCCGAGCAGCGCGTTGATCGCCCCGTTGCGCCCCAGCAGCGCCTGCACGCCCAGAGCGCCCACGAACGGGGGCAGGATCAACGGCACGAGGATCAGGGCGCTGAAGGCTCCCTTGAGCGGGAAGCGGTAGCGGGCCGAGAGGAGCGCCAGCGGCAGGGCGATCAGCACGGTGACGAACGTCGTGGCCGCGGCGACCGTCAGGGCGTTGACCATCCCCGCCCGGAGCACGGGGTCTTCCGCGAGCATCGCCACGTGCCGGAGCGTGAACCCCGAGCCGGTCGCGACGTCCTCCGCAAACGCCCCGCGGACGGTCAGGGCGATGGGGTACAGCAGCAGCCCCGAAAGCAGCGCGAGCAGCGCGATGAGCAGGGCGTAGGAGGCGGTCTGCCTGGGCAGGCGGAAGGGGCTGGACACGGGACCGGAGTGTAACCACCCCGGCCGCCGCTCTTGTCGCGGGGGTACGCTTCCGATATCAGCGGGGCGGAGAGGGGGGGACGGGGAAGGGGGAACCCAGGACTCATTCGATGCGTGCGCACTTCGCTCTGCCGGCCGTGGTCCTCCCCGCCATGCTCCTTGCCGCCTGCGGCGAGGACAAAGCGAAGGTGGACGCCCTGACCGCCCAGGTCTCGCAACTCCAGGCCGAGAACGCGCGCCTCGCGGCGGAACTCGAGAGCGTCCGGGCCTCGCGGCAGGAATCCGGCCTGGGGATGGCGGACCTGCAGAAGGAGATCGCCGACGCCCGCGCCCGCCTGGCCGATCTCGGCACGCAACTGGACTCGGCCCGGCTCGCCGCGACGACGGCGCAGGCGCAGTACGAGGAGGCGCTGGCCCGGCTCACCGCCGCTGAGACCCGCGCGGCCCAACTCCAGTCCAACCTCGAGCAGACGGCCGAGCGCTGCGAGCGCGAAGTGGAGTCGCTGCGGGCGGAGGTGACGAACCTCCAGGCCCAACTCGCCTCGGCGCTCAAGGCGCTGGAGGAGACGGCCGGGCTGAAGCAACTGATGCCGCGGCGGTGAGCCTTACCGCGCCGGCGGCGTCAGTGCCGCCGGGCCCAGCGTCACGATCGTGACCGGCCCGAGTTGCCGCCGCGACAGGTAGGCGTTGACGTCGTCGAGGGTGATCGCGTCGAAGGCCGCGCGGATCTCCGCGAGGGAGCGCGGGCGGCCCAGCCTGTGGTAATCCCCGGCCAGCGCCGCGGCCCGGGCGGCCGTGGACTCGCCGCTGAAGACGATATTGGACTTGATCCCCGTCATCGCCCGCTCAAACTCATCCGGCCGCACCGCGCCCTCGGGGGTGTTGATGCGGTCCAGTTCGGCCATGAGGACCTCGAGGGAGGTCTGGGCCCGCTCGGGCGTGGTGCCGACGTACGCGAGGACACGCCCATACGCACGGTCCGCGGCGTAACTGCTGCTGACGCTGTAGCACAGGCCGCGCTTCTCGCGGACCTCGCTGAACAGCCGCGCGGCCATGCCGCCGGAGAGCACGGCGCTGACGACCCGCTCGAGGTTCGCGTCCGGGTGCGGCTCGGGGGGCGCATCGTGCACGACGACGACCTGCACCTGGGCGGAGTCATCCTGCTCATGGTGGTACGTGCCGCGGCCGGTCGGTTCGCCGACGGTTACCGGCGGCGGGGCGCCCTCCCATCCCGTCAGCAGGCGGTCGAGGTGCGCGGCGACGGCGTCGGGGTCCGCCACGGCGCCGGCGATCGCCAGCACCGCGCCGCCCCACGGCGCTGCGCTGGGGCGCACCTGCCTGGCCCACCCCTCGACAAGGTCCGTGCGCGTGATCGCGCGAAGCCCCTCCTCCGTTCCCAGGCCCGACCGATTCAGCGGCGGGGGGTTATGCCGCTCGCGGGCGGCAAGGATCGCCCGTTCCTGGGGGTCATCCGCCAGCGACGCCAGTTCCTGAAGGCACAGGTCGCGGGTCGGATCGACGGCCGACTCGTCCATCCGCGGCCGGCGGACCATGTCCACCAGCAGCGGCAGCGCATCGTCCAGCCGCGAGCCCAGAACGGTGCACGAGAAGCGCAGGTGATAGGTCGCGACGTCCGTCGATCGCGTTGCGCCGACGCGGTCGAGGGCGTCGGCCAGGGCGCGCGAGTCCATCTCTCCGGCCCCGCGGAAGAGGATCTCCGACCACATCGCGCTCAGCCCCTGGCGGTCATCGGGGTCGGTGGCGGACCCGGCGGGGAGGAGCCATGTAATCCCCACGGAGCCGACGCCCGGCATCGGTTCCACGATCAGGGGCATGCCGCACCCGAGCGTGCGCAGCGAGATGGTGCTCATCGTCGTCGGCTCCCGTGGCCCGGCGCCCGCCCGGGGACGGGCGCAGTGGCGATAACACCACCCCCGTGCAGATGGTACAGGTCTTGCGACCGCTCCGCCCTCGGCGCGGCCTCATCCGCCTCATGCATCCGCGGCTCCATACGCGACGGCCGCCGGCCGATAGAGCCCGGGGCCTGCAACCCGAGGGAAGCACGCGTGCGCTGGATCCTTGACATCATCGCGGTGCTGACCCTGGCGGGCCTGGTCGCGGCGGTCGTGGCGTTCCAGCGGGTGCGTTCGGAGCGTGAGCAGCACGTCGCACGCACGATCACCGAGTTGCGGCGTCTGGAGCGGGAGATCAAGTACCGTGCCGTCACGGGCAACGCCCTGAACACCAAGGTCAACGAGGTCGGCTGGCCGGTGACGGTCGAGCCTTCCTGGTTCGAGAACCCGCCGGTCAACATGCTCGTCTCCCCGGATCGCCCCTGGCTTGAGGTGGCCCCGGCCGACGACGCCCATCTGCTGCACCCCCGCGTGCGCGTCACGATCGACGAGAAGCAGGCGGGGTGGTGGTACAACCCGTATCAGGGGATCGTCCGCGCCCGCGTGCCGGTCATGGTCAGCGACACCGACGCCGCCGAGTTGTACAACCGGCTCAACGGCTCGTCGCTGACGTCGATCTTCGAGTCCGAACCGGCCAAGCGCGCGGAGGCGGGAGAGGAGTCGGGGGCGACGGCGGGCACCGTGACGCCTTCGCGCACGACGACGGGCCGCGGCTCCAAGAAGCCGGCGCGCCGCACTGCCGCCGCCCCGCGCTGACCCATCAGCCCCGATCTGGCGCCCATAGCCGCCGATGTGCGATCTTCGGCGATCGTGCGCCCATCGTGCGCTAACTGCGCGAGAAGCCGAGCACATCTTCCATTGTCCACCACCCCGGCGCGCGTCCGTGGAGCCACTTCGCCGCGCGGAGCGCTCCCAGCGCGAACAGGTCGCGGCTGGTGGCGCGATGTATGAGATCGATCACCTCACCGGGGCCGGCGAAGCGGATGGTGTGCTCGCCGACGATGTCGCCGGCGCGGATCGAGAGGATCTGGTCATCCGGCAACTCGCCTCCGGCGTCGCGCACCGCCGCGGCCAGGCGCAGCGCGGTCCCCGATGGGGCGTCTTTCTTGTGAATGTGGTGCGATTCGACGATGGACGCCCTGTATCCCGGCCCCAGCGCCCGCGCCAATCGCGCCGCCGCATCCGCCACCGCGGCGACACCCAGCGACGTATTCGCCGACAGCAGCACAGGAATTTTCGCAGATGCGTCGCGAAGCATCTGCACCGCTTCAGGGGGCAATCCGGTGGTGCCGACGAGCAGCGCGGCGGAGCGCGCCAGCGCCAGATCCAGCGCTGCGCGGGCGCCGGATGGGGATGAGAAGTCAATCACGACGTCGGCGTGCTCGCGCGTTTGTTCGGCGATCAGCGGCGGATTGGGTGCGATCTGTGGTGAAAATGCCGGCTTCCCGAGAGACGGCGCGCCGGCGCGTTCGATCGCACCCGCGATGCGCACCTCGTTGTCGGTTGCGCCCAGCGCGAGGATGCGCGCGCCCATCCGACCCGATGCGCCCACCACGATGATGCTTGTCGTCGCCATTGTTGATGCGCTCGCGATTTGCTTTCTTCGAAGATGAGTGTATCGTGCGCAGTGTGTGCTCAAGCGGTCGGATGCGCACATCCGATACTCAGAGCACGTTGACAAGGCGGCCGGGCGTCGTGGCGCTGCCCGCTGCTGAGTACCTTCTCAAGGCTCGAGACGAGAGTCCGAGGAGACCTAACGATGGCGAAGAAGGCAAAGAAGAAGGCGAAGAAGAAGGCTTCGAAGAAGAAGGGTTCCAAGAAGAAGGCTGGTCGCAAGACCACCAAGAAGCGTGCGAAGCGCCGCGGCCGCCGAGCCGCCGCTGCTCCGTCCATGCCTGCGATGTGAGCCTCACAAACGAACTGACCGGGGAGCGGTGGGCGGCGTAGCCCGCCGACCCGGGCGCCACCGATCGCGGCGGGGCTGGCTCTCAAGAGCCGGCCCCGCGGTCGTTTTGGCCCGAGTTTCCCTGTCCAGGACCGCTTTGTGGCCCCCGTTCCCGGCCCGGCAGACAATCCGACATGCCCGCCGACCACGACGAATCACCCCACGCCGCAGCCGCACACGCCAGGCGGGAACTGCGTCGGCATTACATCGGCACCCTCGTCTTCGACGCCGGGGTCACCCCCGTCCGCTATGTCGTCGAGCATGGGTTCCGCCGGTTGCTTATGGCGGTCGAGCCGGCCGCGGCCTCCCTCATGGAGGCGACCCTCTTTGTTCCCGAGGAGCGGGACGGCGCGCTCCAGGCTCTGGTCAGCCTGTCCCCGGCCGACCCGCGCTCGCCGCGCGACGGCGCTCTGACGGACCGTTGGACCGCCTATCACGCGGGCGCGCCAGCTCCGGGAGCATGGCTCTGGGCGACGATCGAGGCGACGAAGTTCGATGGTCAGGTCGCCGCGGGCGATGAGATCACCGCCGCGCCCCCCGCGCCCGATGCTCTGAGGGCTTGCGAGCCGCGTCTCTGCCGGCATCTCAACGCCGATCGCGCCGCCCTCGCCCGCGCATGCCGCGCCATCGCCGGCGTCGAGGTCGGTACGCCCGTCGCCGTGGGTGTTGATCCCGAAGGGGTGGACGTCCGCGCCCGCTTTGGCGTCGTGCGCCTGGAGTTCGATGCGCCGGCGCTGGATGAGCCGGGCGCGATGGAGCGGGTCGCCGCGCTGCTGGCGCGGGGAGGCGCGGGGTGACCGCTTCGTCCGACGGCGCTCGTAACTTCCCATCGATGCGCCACTTGCGCGAAGCGCACGCGCACCTGGCCGCCTACGGCCAGGCGCTGACGCTCCCTTCGCTCGCTTCCTGCGCCGGTCTTGCTGAGTGCCTCGACGCCGTCCATCGCGCGGCCGCGGCGGCGCGATCGGGCGCCAACACCCCCGCCTTCGTCCGCTTCACCTCCGCGCGGCCGGAGTCCTGGCCCGAGGCGCGCTGGCCCACGCGCGCCGAACTCGACGCCGCGGCGGGCGAAGGCGTCGCCGTGGTGATCATGTCGTTCGACCACCACACCGCCGCGGCCAACTCCGCCGCGCTCGCCGCCGCGGGCCTCCGCGCAGGCGTGGTGGTGCCGCCGTCGGGCGTCGTCTGCGCCGATGACCACGGCGAGGCGACGGGGGTGCTGCTGGAACACGCGGCGTGGGCCGCATGGTCGGCCGCGCCGGCGCCGACGGCGCAGGAGCGCCTCGACCACGTCCGGGCCGCCGCGGCGGCGCTGGCCGCCATGGGTTTCACAGAGGTGCACGACCTGCTCAGCGACCCGGACCTCGGCCCGGCGCTCGCCGCGCTCCAGCGCCGGGGCGAACTGCCGCTGCGCGTCCGCCTCTACGTCGCCATCGACCACCTCGAAGCCGTCGCGGCGGGCCGCGCGGCGTGGGAGAGCGACCAGATCCGCCTCGCCGGCGGCAAACTCTTCGCCGACGGCACGCTCAACAGCCGCACCGCGGCCATGCTCCACCCGTACCGCGACCCGATGCCCGACTACCCGTGCGGCCGTGCGCTGCTCGACGGTGAGCAGATCGCCGCCGCGGCCGCCGCCGCGCGGCGTCTCGGTCTGGGCCTCGCGGTGCACGCGATCGGCGATGCGGCCGTGCGGACCACGCTCGACGGGTACGAACAGGCTCTGCGGGAGACGCCCCATGCGGACCATCTCCCGCCCCTGCGGATCGAGCACTGCGAACTCATCGACGCGGCGGACGTCCCCCGCTTCGCCCGTCTCGGCGTGGTGTGCAGCGTCCAGCCGTGCCACCTCCTGACGGACATCGAGGTTCTCACACGCGCGCTCCCCGACCGTCTCGACCGCGTCCTGCCGCTGCGCGAACTGATCGATAGCGGGTGCGTGCCGGGCGGCAATGGCGGGCGCGCGGGGGAAGGGGCGCTCTGGTTCGGGTCCGATGTCCCGATCGTGCGCGCGGACCCGGAGGACAGCATCCTCGCCGCCACCGCGCGTCGGCGAACCGACATGCCCGACGCCGCCGCCATCGCCCCGCGCCAGCGCATCACGCAAGCCGAGGCGTGGGCGGCGTTTGCGATCGCGGAGTGACCGCCCCTCCCGCCCGATACGATCAGCCCAGCGCGGACGACGCGATCGTCCGCCAAGCCCCCGCAAAAGGAGTTCCGGCCGCGATGAGCAAGCCCCTGGTCGTCGTCACGCGCGAGGTTCCCGGCGCCGTGGACATCCCCGGCGCCGAAGTGCGTTTGGGTCCGGCGGGGTTCCTCGCCCGGGAGCAACTGCTGGAGATGGTGCGCGGCGCGGCCGTGATCATCTCGATGTTCCACGATCGCGTCGATGCCGCCTTGCTCGACGCCGCGGGCCCCCAACTGAGGGGGATCGTCAACTTCGCCGTCGGCTACGACAACATCGACGTCGCGGAGTGCCGCCGCCGCGGCATCGCCGTCGCCAACACGCCCGACGCCGTGACCGAGGGGACCGCGAACATGGCGTGGGCTCTGATCCTCGCCGTGGCGCGGCGGGTGCTCGAGGGTGATGCGTACGTCCGCTCGGGCCGCTTCGCGGCCGAAGGCCCGCTGCCGATCACCGCCTTCCTCGGCATGCACCTGACGGGGCAGAACCTGCTGATCGTCGGCGCGGGGCGGATCGGCAAGGCGACGGCGCTGCGCGGCCTGGCCTTCGGGATGCGGATTCTCTACACGTCGCGCACCCGCAAGGTGGACTACGAACTGGCCCCGCTGGCCGCGCGGCGCGTGGACCTGGACGAAGGCCTGGCGATGGCGGACGTGGTCAGCGTCCACACGCCGCTGACGCCGCAGACCCGCCACCTGATCGACGCGCGGCGGCTGGCGCTGCTCAAGCCGACGGCGATCATCGTCAACACCGCGCGCGGGCCGGTCATCGACGAAGCGGCGCTGGTGGAGGCCCTGCGGGCCCGCCGCATCTGGGGCGCGGGGCTCGATGTCTTCGAGGACGAGCCGCGGACCCACCCCGGCCTGGCGGAACTGGACAACGTCGTCATGACGCCGCACATCGGCTCGGCCGAGCGGCGCTGGCGCGAGGTGATGACGGAGATGGTCAGCGAGAACGCGCGGGCGATCCTGGAGGGGAGGACGCCGCCGAATGCGGTGGGGGGGTAGGAGGTTGGGTCGGTCCGCGGGCGCTGTAAGATGTTCGCATGAAGGTGCATCTGCCGAAGGACTTGGAGTCGGCGCTGCGGGCCATGGTTGCCTCCGGGCGGTATCCGACCGAGAGCGAAGCCGTGGCGGCCGCAGTGCGGCTCCTCCAGGACCGAGAACTTCTCCGTGAGGCTCGCCTGCGCGAGATTCGGGAGTCGATCCGGGAAGGGGATGCGTCCGCGGAAACCGGCGGCTGGCTTGAGGGAGGCGAGGTCTTTGCCTGGGTGAGCGCGGAAGGCCGCAAGCGTCTGTCCGCGGAGCGTCGCAGGCGCAAGCGGGCATGAAGCAGCCGCATTTTTCGCCTCGGGCGAGGCTCGACCTGCTTGAACTCTGGCTCCGGATCGCGGAGGCGAGCAGCGTGGAGCGGGCCGACGCTTACCTCGGTCAACTGCAACAGGTCTGCAGCCGACTCGCCGAGAACCCCGGACTTGGACGCCCGCGTGGACAATGGGGGCGCGGGGTGCGGTCGGTCTCCTTCGGCAACTACCTCATTCTCTATCGGGTGATCGGTCGCCGCGTACGGATCACGCGCGTGGTCCACGGCGCCCGCGACCTGGACGAACTCTTCGACCAGTAGCGGCTCGCGGGTGCCTACGACAAAGTTGGTGGGCTGAGCTCCCGCTGAGGGTGGCTTTGCCCCCTCCCGTCGCGGCTATACCATACTCCGTACGCCTGCCCCGCCCCGTTCCCGGAGGCCACCCCATGCGTGCCGACATCAACTACAACAACATCATCGACTCCGAAGAGGCCCGCCTGGCCCAGGCCGCGGCCGACCACGCCCCCAACCTTCCTTCGGACCAGATCGATCCCAACAAGTTCTACATCACCCAGGCTTACCACAAGTACACGCAGGACAACCACGAGGTTTGGCGCGACCTCTACGACCGCCGCTGGACCGTCCTCGAGCAGCAGGTCTCCCGCACCTTCATCAGCGGCCTGAAGGCCATCAACCTCACCCGCGACCGCATCCCGCTGCTCTTCGACACCACCCTTGAGCAGGACATCACCGTCGCCGGCGGCCAGGTCATCCCGGCCGGCACTCATCTCAACGGCATCAACGGCTACCTCAAGAAACTCACCGGCTGGTCCAGTTACGGCGTCCCCGGCTACCTGCCGCAGAAGGCGTTCTTCGCCTGCCTCGCCCGGCGCCAGTTCCCCACCACCGTCCTGATCCGTCCGCGCGAGGTGATGGACTACCTCCCCGAGCCGGACATCTTCCACGACGTCTTCGGCCACGTCCCGCTGCACGCCGACCCGGTCTTCGCCGACTTCCTCCAGACCTACGGCAAGGCCGCGCTGATGTGCGAGGACCCGTACCACATCGAGCGCCTCGGCCGCCTCTTCTGGTTCACCGTCGAGTTCGGCCTCATCAAGGAGGACGGGCGGCTGAAGATCTACGGCTCCGGCCTGGTCTCCAGCCACGGCGAGAGCAAGTGGGCCCTGGAGGGCGACCCCGAAACCGGCAAGCAGCCCGAGCGCCGCCCCTTCGACCTCGAACAGGTCTGCGACACGTCCTTCGAGATCGACCACTACCAGCCGATCTACTACGTGCTGGAGTCCTTCGAGCAACTCCGCGACGCGATGAACGAGTACGCCGAGCGGGTGCTGGGCGAGGGAGCGGTGGCCGGCGCGGCCCGCTGATGGCCGAAGACTCGGGGCCCGTCGCCCGGGAGACAAAGCGGCGCCCGGGGCCGCGCTGGTCCCGACTGCTCCAGCACGCCGTCACCATCTTCGTGCACCTCTCAAGCCGGGTCGGCGAATCCCGGCCGACACCGCGGTCCATGCGCGTCGCCTCGCTGTGGGGGGGGGTCGGCGCGGTGATCACCCGGTTGCCGATGCGTTGATCCACGATGATCCGGCTCGCGCGTGGCGGCGACGACCGCCGCCGGCGCCCGAGCCGTGAACGTCCTATGGGAAACCCTTGGTGGACGAAGTGTGGAAACGCACACTGGTGAGCGGGTCTCGCCAGGCCCGTTGACACGGCCGCCACTCGCCCTTACACAGCGTTACACGGCTCGGGTACACGCAGCGCGGGTGTGAACGAACCGTTCGTGTGCACGCGGATCTTCCGAGTGGCGTGCGCGGCCCCTGGCCTGAAACACAAGGAGCAACGAAATGAGCATTCGGCGGTGCCTTCTTGGAGCAGCGTGCGCCCTTGCGGCGGCAAGCCCGGCGGCCGCGCAGTGGAGAAACACGGGAGTGAGTTCCGTGTCGTTCTACGTGGGGCAGTGGAGGTTCGTCCCGCTGGTTGATGAGGGGGCGGCGTCGGTTCCGGCCTTCCTCGCCTACTACATCGGCGACGATGCATACGGCAACAACGTGACGGTGGTGCTGTTCGAGGCGGATGGGGAGGGATCGTGGCAGGGGGCGACGTGGCCGGACGCGGACCTCGGACTTGCCGCGGTCTATACCGTCGACCGGTACGGCGAGATCGGCCAGTCGATCCTCCTCGACGACGAGATCGTCGAAGCGATCGAGAACGGCGGGTACGACATCAACAGCGAAGAAGCGCCCGAGCCCGAGCCGTTGGGCCTGGGGATGTCGCGCGAGAACTCGTGGTATGAGATTGCCGCTCAGGCCGAGTCACCGGGCGCGCTGCTTGATGCGCTGCGCAAGTTGGGTCACCCGATCACGCCCGAACTTCCCGCGATCGCGGCGCGGTACGTGAGTCTTGCCGCCGCCAGTCTCGATGCCGAAGCGGCCGGCATGACCGCGCTGCTGACCGAACTCGCCGGTCGGGCGGAAGAGGCGCTCTTTGGCCGCTCTGTGCACCAGACGCGGGCAATCCTCTGCTGGCCCGGGTGCACCGAAACGTGCAGGCCATGCGCCGGGACGGGCGCATGGACCTTCTACGGTCGCCTCCCGAACGGTATGGGAGGCCTCCATTGCACCTGGTCACGGTCCGGGACCACGACATGCCGTCGGGCCGGCATCACGTTCTGGTGTTGCAACCCCTGCACGACGACCCCCTTATACGCGGGACTGTGTTGAACTGACGGGGTGTACGGTCGAGTTGCCGGGCGCGTGCCCCGCAACACCGGCGGGTTGCCCGTGAAAGGGCCCGTCGGACCGAGGGCGTGAGTGTGCCGGTACCATGCCGTTGATGGGTTCGCGCATGACCGCCTCGCGTCGAGCGCTGATCATTGTCGCGAGCACCGTCCTCCCGGCGGTGCTCGCGTTTATTTCGGTACTGGCAGTCTGGACCGAGCCGGTCTCGTCTTGGATCGGGCAGGCTGCGGCGGTGGCGGGCGACGTCCTGCCCACGGGCCGGCGCTGGGCGCCGCCCGTCGCCCGGGATGGCGCCCCGTACTTCGCGAGTTGGGCCGAGGCAGTGTCATGGCTGGTCAGCAGCGGCGTCCCGGCCGCGGTGCTGATCGCGCTCGTCGCCGCGCGTGTGGCGGTTCGATGTGTCGCGGGTCCCCGCCGGTTCGGTCGGCCGCTCGAGATCGCCGCCTTCATCGGATGGGGAGTTGTGGCAGCCGCGGCCTGGCGGTTCTTCTGGGGCCTTGAACTCGACCGCCTGATGGCCGGAAAGACGCATGTGCCGGTGTGCCTCGGCGCTGCCCATGTCGGCGCCATGTGGGCGGGGGCGCTGGCCGGCTGCATCTGGACCGTGCGGCGATTGGGGCGTGGATCCCACGTCGGCAGAGAGCAGCGATGCCCGCGATGCGGCTACGGCCTGGGCGGCCTCTCTCCGTCGTCGCTGTGTCCGGAGTGCGGACAGGATCCTGCGGTTCCACCTCGCTCTACGTTCGGTGCGCGCACAGGACGCTGGTTCAAGCGGTACGGATTGCCGATCGCCGCCGTGCTGCTCCTGGTTGCGCCGTACGTTTCGACGCTGATCGCGTCGGTGCTCCCCGACCCGTGGGTCGGCTTCATCGGTCGCCGCTTGCCGACGTGGTGGTAAGACCCGTTTCGGCCCACCGGCTTACGCCCGCAGTTCCGCCCCCAGGTCCGCCTTGGCCTTGGCCACCACCGCCGCGACCTCCGCGTCCACCTCCTCGTGGCGCAGCGTGCGCGTCGCCTCGCGGAACTTCAGCCGCAGCGTGACCGACTTCTTCCCGGCGCCGATCTGCTGCCCGCGGTAGGCGCCGATGAACTCCACGCCCCCGGCCTCCAGCAGCCGCGGCTTGGCCGCCAGCACCGTCGCCTCGATCTTCGCCCACGGCACCGTCTCGGCGACCACCAGCGACAGGTCGCGCTCGATCCCCGGGAACGCCGGCAGCGCCGTCACCGTCGCCGGCGCGGGGAAGAGCGCCAGCAGCGCCGGCAGGTTCACCTCCGCCGCCGCCACCGGCAGCGCCAGGTCGTACTGCCGCTGCACGGCGGGCGCGACCAGGCCCATCAGCCCGATCGGCTTGCCGTTGAGCAGGACCCCCGCGCTGGCCGCCGGGTCGAACGCCGCCCACGGCGGCGTCATCGGCCTGAACTCCACCTGCGCGCCCTGCCCGCCGAGGACCCGCACCACGCTCTCGATCGCCCCGCGGATCAGCCGCACGGCGCTTTGCCGCTGTTCCGCCGCCTTGGCCCCCTCGGGGAACGCCGCGTCGGCGATCAGCGCCAGGTTCCGGTTCTCGACCTCCTGACCGCGGCCGTCCTTCCCGCGCTCGACCTCGCCGTACACCGCGGCCATCTCGTACAGCCGGATCCCCGCGGCCTGGCGCACGCCCCCGTCCTGGTTCGCCTTGCGGCAGGCCAGCAGGCTCGGCAGGATGCTCGGCCGCAGCACCCCCGACCCTTTGCGCCGCTCGTCCGCGACCTGGAGCGTCGAGATCCCCTGCGGCAGAAACGGCGCGGCCTCCTTCGCCGACACGAAACTGAACGTCACCGTCTCGAAGAACCCCAGCCCCGTGAGCACCTCGCCCACCATCCGCTGGGCCCGCTCGTCCGCCTGCGGGGCCGCGACGCGCACCGCCACGCGCTCGTGCACCGGCACCTTGTCCAGCCCGTGCGTCCGCGCGACCTCCTCGATCAGGTCGATCTCCCGCGTCAGGTCCGGCCGCCACGGCGGCACCGTGCACGCCAGCACCGGCTCGGCGTTGCCGCTGTGCTGCTCCACGCGGATCTCGTGCGCCGTGAGGATCCGCATCACCTCAGCCGGCGGCACCTCCACCCCGAGGATCGCGCGGCAGCGCGACGGCCGCAGGATGATCCGCGTCGGCGGCTCGGGCGCCGCTCCCGCCTGCACGACGCCGCTGAGCACCGTCCCCCCCGCCAGTTCCTGGATCAGCGACGCCGCCCGCCGCGCCGCCAGGTCGATCGTCCGCGGGTCCACCAGCCGCTCGAAGCGGTAACTCGCATCCGTGCGCAGCGCCAGCCGCCGCGCCGTCCGCCGGATCGTCCCCGGGTCCCACGTCGCGACCTCCAGCAGCACGTCCGTGGTCCGCTCAGTGACCTCCGTCTCCGCCCCGCCCATGATCCCCGCCAGCGAGATGGGCCGCCCGTCCCCCGCCCCGTCGCACACGAGCAGGTCCCCGGCCCTGAGCGCAACCGTCTGCCCGTTCAGCAGCGCGAGTTTCTCCCCCTCCTTCGCCGCGCGCACGATGATCGAGGCCTTCCCCCCCTCTCCCCCCGCCCCCTTCTGGATCGTCGCCAGGTCGAACGCGTGGCTCGGCTGCCCGAACTCGTACGCGACGAAGTTGGTCACATCGACCACGTTGTTGATCGACCGCAGCCCCACGCTCTCCAGCGCCCGCACCAGCCACGCGGGCGAGGGCCCGATCTTCACCCCCTTGATCACCCGCAGCGTAAAGAGCCGGCACCCGCGCTCCGCCACGCGGTTGTCCAGCGCCACCACGGCCCCCGCCTCGCCGAGCCCCGTCGCCGCCGGCACGCTCACCTGCGGCAGCCGCAGCGTCCGCCCGGTCGCCGCGGCGATCTCCCGCGCCAGCCCGATGTGCGAGAGGCAGTCCCCGCGGTTGGACGTCACCTCGACGTCCATCCGCACATCCCCATCCGGCAGATCGGTGTGGGACTCAATGGGAAACCCCGCGTTGGTCAGCGCTCGCTCCGCCCCCTCCGCGGTGACGTTGGCGGGCTGCAGGTACTCGTTGAGCCATCGGACGGAGATGTTCATGGGGCGGAAGGGTAGGAGGGGAGGGGGGAGGCATTAGGCACGAGGCGTTAGGCATTAGGCACTAGGCATCAGGCACTAGGCATCAGGCACTAGGCACTAGGCACTAGGCACTAGGCATTAGGCATTAGGCATTAGGGATCAGGCATCGGGCACTGGGGGAAAGCCCGTGGCCGCGGGGTGGGCGCCCGATGCCGCGCGGGCCGGTCCGGCGGCCGTCGGAGCAGAATCCGCGGC